>NPIG01001709.1_pt1 | contig 10219 bp, 8 predicted proteins | sample 8637441 | NCBI WGS metagenome assembly NPIG01 (sample SAMN07420675, study PRJNA396082) | bioreactor metagenome | isolation source: sample BR6 brine-fed electro-methanogenic bioreactor BR | place: Japan: Kochi | collected 2016-06-14
TCGACGATGATGGCGTAGATCACCAGGATCGCCGAGGGCGGGATCAGGCTGGCCAGGGTGCCGCCGGCGGCGACGACGCCCGCGGCGAAGCGCTTGTCATAGCCCACCTTGAGCATTTCCGGGATGGCGATGCGGGCGAAGACGGCCGAGGTGGCCACCGAGGCGCCGGAGACCGCGGCAAAGCCCGCGGTGGCGAAGACGGTGGAGACCGCCAGCCCGCCGGGCAGCCAGCCCACCCATTTCTTGGCCGCGTCGAACAGCGCCCGGGTGAGCCCGGCATAATAGGCCAGGTAGCCGATCAGGATGAAGGTGGGGATCAGGCTGAGCGCCTGGCTGGCGACCTTGGAGTGGGGCACCTGGCCCGCGGTCTTGACCGCCACGGTCAGGGCCCAGAGGAAGTCGTCGCCGGCGTAGTCCTTTTTCGCCCAGAAGATCCAGATCAGCCCGATCATGCCCGCGAGACCCGCGGCGAAGGCGACGCGCATGCCGAGGATGACCATGACCAGCAGGCCCATCGAGACCCAGATGCCAATTTCAATCGGTTCCATTGCGCGTTCCTTACATTTCGGCGCCCGAGACCGTTTCGGCCTCGGCGGCGGCTTGTTCGGCCGCCGATTGCACCAGCGGCACCGCCACCGGTTCGTTCAGGTTCAGAAGAATGGCCCGGCCATAGCCCCAGAGCTGCAGGCACAGCCGCAGGCAGAGCACCGAGAAGGCCACCGGCGCCAACAGCTTGGCGGGCCAGAGCGGCAGCGAGATGTCCATGGTGCTGTCGCGGCTCCACAGCGGGGCGGCGAAGTCGAAACTGCGCTGGAAATGCGCCCAACTGCCCCAGACCATGAGCAGCATCAAGGCCAGGACGAAGGCGGTGGTGACGAATTCCGCCGCCCAGAGGGTGCGGCCCCTGAGCGCGCCGACCAGGATGTCCATGCGGATATGGCCGCCGTCGCGCTGGGTATAGGCGACGCCCATGAAGGCGATCAGCGGCATCGCCTGTTCGATCCAGTCGACGTAGCCGGGCAGCGGTGCGTTGAACAGGTTGCGTCCGGTCACCGAAATAACCGCCAGCACCATCAGCGAAAATACGGCGAGCCCGCTGATCAGGGCGAGGCTGCGCTCCAGGGTGTAAAGGGCGCGGTCGGCGCGGCTGAGCGCGCTGTCGTCGCTCAGCACGGATGACAATCCGGCCATGGGTTCCTCCTCACTATGAAAAGACCGCCCGGGCAGGCCCGGGCGGCCGGATGCGCGATCAGGGGATCAGTCGGCGATCATGCCGGTGACCAGGTCGTAGAGGTCCTGCGCGGGCAGGCCGCGGGCGGTCATTTCCTCGATCCAGGCACGGGCGGCGGGTTCGGCCGCGGTGGCCTTGAACGCGGCCAGCTGCTCGGGCGGGAAGGTGACCTGTTCGATGCCGCGCCGCTCCAGCTCGGGGCCCCAGGCGGCCATGGTCTTTTCGTTGTAGAAATCGAGGTAGTAGTCCATTGCCTCTTCGACCGAGCCCAGCAGCGCGGCGCGGTGGTCGTCCGACAGCGCCTCCAGCGCGTCGGTGTTGACCACGACCGGGCAGTTCACGGTGCCGGGGTTGAGGTTGGTGGTCCACCATTCGCCGGTCTCGACGGTGCCGAAGGACATATGGGCGTGGGGGGCGAAGCTGATCGCCTTGACGACGCCGCTGTCGAGCGCCTGGCGCACCTCGGTGGCCGACATCGAGGTGGGCACCGCCCCGATTGCCTCCATCGCGGCGCCGATGCCGCCGGTGGCGCGCACGCTCATGCCCTTGAAGTCCTCGAGAACGGCCGGCGCGGGGCCGACGCCGACGAAGTTGTACTGCGGCAGCGGCGAGGGCATCAGCAGGGTGGCGTTCCAGCGCGCGAGGTCCTTCTGGACGGCGGGGTGCGCATAGACGGCTTCCGAGATGGCGCGTTCCTGCTCCAGCGTCTGGACGCCGAGGAAGGGCAGTTCCAGCACGGTGATCGAGGGGTTCTTGTCGCGGTGGTAGCCGGCGCAGAACTGGGCCATCTCGAAGGCGCCGATGGAGATGCCGTCGAGGTTTTCCTTGTTCTTCGACAGGCCGCCGTAGGAGATGTTCAGGGTGAATTCGCCGCCGGTCTTTTCGCTGACCAGTTCGGCCAGCTTCTCGACATGTTCGGTGAAGGCGCGGCGTTTGCCCCAGAGCGAGACGTTCCACTGTTCGGCCAGCGCGGCCTCGGATGCAAAGCTAAGTGCCAGCGCGGCAAGCGCCGTTTTGCCCAGGAAATGGGTCATCATGGTCCTCCCAAAGGTCATGCGTTTCGGATGGCGCGGAGCATTGGGAAATCGGGCGCACTTGCCTATGAAGAAAATCGCGCGCGGCGCGGGGGCCGGGCCTGCGGATTTCCGCAGGGGGATTTCGACGGGGGTGCGGGCCGCGGTCCGGCGGCGGCGCTCAGAGCAGCGCGGACTTGTCGAGCCCCAGCTTGACGATCTTTTCGTTCAGCGTGCGGCGGCCGATGCCCAGGGCCTCGGCCACGGCGTCCATGCGGCCCTCATGGGCGCGGATCGCCTTGCCGATCAGCTCCCGCTCGAAGGCGGCGACGGCCTCGCGCAGGGTGTCGGGCACCTCGTCGAAGGCGTGATCGGCCCGCAATGCCTCGGCCACCGAGCCGGTGCCGCGGCGGGCGGCGAGCGCGCGGCGTTCGGCGACGTTGCGCAGCTCGCGCACATTGCCGGGCCAGCCGTGGGCCAACAGCGCGGTGACATCGGCCGGCGTCAGGTCGGGGGCGGCGATTTCGTAGATGCGGGCGAAATCGTCGAGGAAATGGGTGAACAGCAGCACCAGGTCGTCGCGGCGCTGGCGCAGCGGCGGCAGGGTAAGGACCACGGTGTTGAGCCGGAACAGCAGGTCGGCGCGCAGCCGCCCCCCGGCGACGGCGGTGTCGGGGTCCTCGTTGGTGGCCGAGACCAGGCGGAAGCGCACCGGCACCGGCGTGCTGCCGCCCAGCGGCGTGACCTGCCGGTCCTCGATCACCCGCAGCAGCTTGGCCTGGACCGGCATCGGGCAGGCGCAGATCTCGTCCAGGAACAGGGTGCCGCCATCGGCGGAGAGGAAACGCCCGCCGTGCTGGCCCTTGATGCCGAACATCTCGGCCTCGAAGCTGTCGGGCGACAGCGCGGCGCAGTTCAGCGCCACGAAGGGGCCGTCGGGATCGGGGCCCAGATCGTGCAGGGCGCGGGCGACCAGCTCCTTGCCGGTGCCGGTTTCGCCCAGCAGCAGAACCGGGGTTTCGGTCTCGGCCAGGTCGAGCACATCCTCGCGCAGGCGGGCGATTTCCCCGGCCTGGCCCAGCAGCACCCGGTCGAGACCGGAGAGCCGCGCCAGCCGCGCCTTGAGCCGGTCGGTGCCCTTGCGCATGCGGTGCTGGTCGGCGGCGTGGCGCAGGATGGTCAGAAGGCGGCGCGGCTCATAGGGTTTTTCGACGAAGCTGTAGGCGCCGGCCTGCATCGCCTGCACCGCCATCGGGATGTCGCCATGGGCCGAGATCAGCACCAGCGGCGGGGCCAGATCGGGGCTGAGACTGTCGAGCAGTTCCAGCCCCGTCATGCCGGGCATGCGCACGTCGGAGAGGATCACGTCCGGCTGGAACCCGGCCAGGTGGTCGGCGACCTGGGTGGCGCGGGCCAGCGCCTCGGCGCGCCAGCCGGCGGCCTCGAGCAGGTCGACCAGCGAGCTGCGCATGGATTTGTCGTCATCGACGATCAGGATGCTGGGGGTGCTGTCACGGAGCATCAGGGCGCCTCTCTCTCGGGGCCGGAAACCGGGATTTCGACGCGGAACAGCGCGCCGCCGCCGGGGCGGTTGCGGGCCTGCAGGGTGCCGTGGTGTTCGCGCACGATGCCGGCCGAGATGGCCAGGCCCAACCCCATGCCGCGCCCGGATTCGCGGCTGGTGACGAAGGGTTCCTGCAACTCGCTCAGGCTGGCGCCGCCCAGCCCGTGGCCGGTGTCGCGGATCTCGATCCAGGCGGTGGCGCCGTCGCTGCCGATGGCGGTGGACAGCCGGCGCGTGTCGCTGTCCTCCATCGCGTCGAGCGCGTTGCGCAGCAGGTTGGTCAGCACCTGTTCCAGCCGCAGCTTGTTGCCGTGCACGATCACCGGGGTCTCGGGGCAATCACTGGAAAGCTCGGCGCCGATGGCGGCGATATTGGGCGCGACCAGCGCCTGGGCGGCCTGCATGGCGTCGCGCAGATCGACCTGTTCGAGGCGCTCGCCGCCGCTGCGGGCGAAGAATTTGAGCTGCCGGGTGATCCCCTCCATGCGGTCGACCAGGCCGGCGATGCGCGGTGTCAGGGTGGCGGCGGGCGCCCCGCCGATCTCGGCCGCGGCCAGGTGGTTGCGCATCGCCGCGATCGGCTGGCCCAGCTCGTGGGTGACCGAGGCGGCCAGCTCGCCCAGGGCGGCCAGCCGGCTGGCGCGGGCCAGCTCGTCCTGGGTTCGCTGCAGCCGGGTTTCGGCGGCGCGGCGTTCTTCGATCTCGACGGCGAGCTGTTCGTTGGCGCGGCGCAGCGCGGCCTCTTCGGCCTCGGACCGGCGCAGGGCGGCGCCGATCCGCGCGGTGCGGCGGACCTGGCCGAAGATGATCAGCAGCGCGGCCAGCATCACCGCCGCCCCGGTGACCAGCCAGCTGCGGGTGGTCACCGGCTCTTCGCTGGCGAAATAGTGCAGCACCCAGTCATGCGGCAGCGCGTCCGAGGTCAGGTGGATCAGCCGGTCGCCGCCGATCACCGCGCCGCGGTCGCCGGCCGGGCGCCAGTCAAGCGGCGCGAGCGGCTGGTCGCCGAACTGGCGCGCGGCGCGGATGCGGGTGCGCTGGGCGTCGCCGAGCGGGGTCAGCGCGCGGTAGCGCCAACCTGGGTCGGCGGCCAGCAGCACCACCCCGTCGCGGTTGGCCAGCAGCACCGACTCGCCGGCGTCGCGCCAGGCCTGCTCAAGCCGGGTCAGGTCCAGCTTGATCGCGATGGCGCCGACGATGGCGCCGCCGGCGTCGCGCACCGGGTCGGAGATGAAATAGCCGGGCAGGCCGGTGGTGGAGCCGATGCCGTAGAACCGGCCCTGCTGCCCGGCGATCGCCTCGCTGTGATAGGGGCGGAAGGCATAGTTCTGGCCGACGAAGCTGGACGGCGTATGGGCGTTGGAGGCCGAGATGGTGCGGCCGTCGGGGCGCATCAGGTAGATGGCGTCGAGCCCGGAGCGCCGGGCGAAATCGGCAAGCCGGGCGTTCAGCGGCCCGGTGGGGCCGCCGGTGGCGGTGGCGATCACGTAAGGATCGCGGGCCAGCACGAAGGTCAGGTGCGAAAAACGGTCCAGCTCGGCAATGACGGTGCTGCGGATCAGCGATAGCCGCCCCTCGGCGCGCAGCAGCTCGGCCGAGCGGAAATAGCTGTGCGACAGGGCAAAGATGCCCAGGCCCAGGGAGGCCGGGAGCAGCACGTAGAGAAGGAGGACGCGGGCACGCATGCCCCGGGTTCGGCGAAAACCGCGGCGAATGCAAGCCCGCGGTGCGCTCAGCCGCGACTGCCGGGGGCGATGGTGTTGGCGGTGTCGATCAGGTCGGGCACGATTTCCTGCGCCACACGCTCCGGCGTCCAGTGAAAGGCCGAGACCGAACATTGCACCGCCGCATGGGCGGTGCCGTCGGGGCCGAAAATGGGGGCCGAGACCCCGATCTCGTTCAGGATCATCTGGCCCTGGGCGATGCCATAGCCCCTTTGCGCGGTCTCGGCGATTTCGTGGGCGATCTCGTCGCGGTCCATCGTGGTGCGCGGGGTCATCTGGCGCAGCGGCCAGTCCGCCACCGCCTGGCGCCATTCGGCCTCGGGGCGGGTGGAGAGGATGGCGCGGCCCGCCGAGGTGCACAACGCCGGCAGCCGCCGGCCGGCCACGGTGGCGGCGAAATGGGTGCGCTGGCACGGCAGGCGGGTGACATAGACGATGTCGGTGCCGGATATTTCGGCCATGTTGACGGTTTCGCCCAGCCGCTGCGACAACCCGATCAGCTTGGGCATGGCCAGGGCCACCAGCGGGTCGGACCAGTAGTAGACATAGGCCAGTTCGAGCCAGGCATGCGAGGGGCGGAACCGCCGGGTGACCGGATCCTTCACCAGGAACCCCTCGAGCGTGAGGGTGTTGGCAAGGCGCTGGACCGCGCTTTTGTCCAGCCCGCTTTGCTTGGCCAGCTCGGTCAGGGACATCTCGGTATGGTTGCGGTCGAAGGCGCGCAGCAGGCGCAGCCCCTTGGCCAGCGCGCCGACGAACAGCGTATCTTGTTTGCTTCGGGGTGCGGCGGGTCCGGTCGTCTTGTCGGCAGGCGCGCGGGCGGGGGATTTCTGACTTGACGGCACGGGGTGTTGGCCCTTTCATGGAGTAATAGCAATAAAAAGTATCACATTATGATACTTCGTCAATCTCGGTCCGGCTGCTGCGCCGGACCCCGGACCAACATGGAGTGGACATGAAACGATTGCTTGCCCAAGGCACCGCCATAGCTCTGGCCCTGACCACGGCGACCGCCGCCCTGGCCGACAAGGCCAGCGACACGCTGAACGTCGCCTTCACCAAGGAGCTGGAGAACGTCGACAGCTATTTCAACTCGTCGCGCGAAGGGGTGGTCCTGCAGCGCGCGGTCTGGGACGGGCTGATCTATCGCGATCCCAAGACCAACGAATATGTCGGCAACCTGGCCACCAGCTGGAGCTGGATCGACGACACCACCATCGAGTTCAAGCTGCGCGAGGGGGTGACATTCCACAATGGCGAGCCGTTCGACGCCGATGACGTGGTGTTCACGGTGAATTTCGTCGCCGACGAGGCCAACGGGGTGAAGACCCAGCGCAACGTCAACTGGATGAAATCGGCCGAGAAGATCGACCAGTATACCGTGCGCATCCACCTGAAGGACCCGTTCCCGGCGGCGATCGAGTTTCTGTCCGGTCCGGTGTCGATGTACCCCAATGAATATTACGCCGAGGCCGGCGCGTCGGGGATGGGCCTGAAGCCCGTCGGCACCGGCCCATATAAGGTGGTCGAGGTGGTTCCGGGCCAGCATTTCGTGCTGGAGAAATACGACGGCTATCACGACAGCCCCAAGGGCCAGCCCGAGGTCGGCCGGGTCGATATCCGCACCATTCCCGACGTCAACACCCAGATGGCCGAGCTGTTCAACGGCACGCTGGACCTGATCTGGCAGGTGCCCGCCGACCAGGCCGGCAAGCTGGCGCAGATGGACCGCTTCACCGTCGCCAACGAGAGCACCATGCGGATCGGTTACCTGACGCTGGACGCTGCCGGGCGGACCGGGGCGGACAACCCGTTCACGGACGTGCGGGTGCGCCGCGCGGTGGCCCATGCCATCGACCGCGAGGCATTGGTCAAGGCGCTGCTGAAGGGCAAGAGCCAGGTGATCTCCAGCGCCTGCTATCCCAGCCAGTTCGGCTGTTCGCAGGATGTGACCAGCTATGACTACGACCCGGAGAAATCCAGGGCGCTGCTGGCCGAGGCGGGATACCCGGACGGGTTCGAGACCGAGTTCTATGCCTACCGCAACCGCGATTACGCCGAGGCGATCGCGAGCTTCCTCAACGCAGTGGGGATCAAGACCGATTTCAAGATGCTGCAGTATTCCGCCCTGCGCGAGCTGCGGATGACGAGCGGCACGCCGGTCAGCTTCCAGACCTGGGGGTCGTATTCGATCAACGACACCTCGGCGATCACCAGCCAGTTCTTCAAGCACGGCTCGCTGGACGATGCGCGCGACGACGAGATCAAGGCGTGGCTGGACATCGCCGACAGCGCCACCGACCCGGAGGTGCGCAAGGAGAACTATGCCAAGGCGCTGAAGAAGATCGCGGATCAGGCCTATTGGGTGCCGATGTTCTCCTACAACACGAACTACGTGTTCACCAAGGAGGTCAGCTATACGCCGACCCCCGACGAGGTGCTGCGCTTCACCACCATGGAGTGGAACTGATCTGACCTGCGCGGCGGGGCGTCTGCCCCGCCGCGATCCGCCGCCCTGGCGGCATTTTCCGCCAAGTTCAGGAAAGGGGAGTTCCCTTGCTGCGATTCATCGTCAAGCGGGCGGGGCTGGCCGTTCTGGTCGCCTTCACGGTCTCGCTGATTTCCTTCAGCCTGCTGTTCCTGTCGGGCGATCCGGCCGCGGCGATCGCGGGCGAGACCGCCAGCGATCAGGATGTCGAGGCGATCCGCCGCATCTATGGCTTCGACCGGCCGATGATGGTGCAATACCTGGACTGGCTGACCAGCGCGCTGCGCGGGGATTTCGGCGAAAGCTATTACTTCAAGCTGCCGGTCGCCGACCTGATCCTGAGCCGGCTGTCGGTGACCATGACGCTGGGCGTCTGCGGCATCTCCTTCGCGCTGCTGACGGCGGTGCCGCTGGGCGTGGCCGCGGCGATCCGGCCCAACTCGCTGATCGACCGGGTGGCGCTGTTCCTGTCGGTGGCGGGGCAGGCGATGCCGAGCTTCTGGTTCGGGCTGATCCTGATCGTGGTGTTCTCGATCCAGCTGGGCTGGCTGCCGCCCTCGGGGGCAAGCTCGCCGTTGCATTTCATCATGCCGACCATCGTTCTGGGATACTACGCGATGCCGGCGATCATGCGGCTGACGCGGGCGGGGATGCTGGAGGTGCTGTCCTCGGACTACATCCGTACCGCGCGGGCCAAGGGCGCGCCCGAGGGGCTGGTGATGTTCAAGCACGCGCTGCGCAATGCGATCATCCCGGTGGTGTCGCTGGCGGCGGTGCAGATGGGCTTCATGCTGGGCGGCTCGATCGTGGTCGAGTCGATCTTTGCGCTGCACGGGGCGGGCTACCTGGCCTGGGAATCGATCGGCCGCAACGACCTGCCGACGGTGCAGGCGCTGATCCTTGTTTTCTCGATGTTCTACATCGTCTTCACCTTTCTGGCCGACGTCATGAACGCCTGGCTGGATCCGCGCATGAGGGCCGGGTGACATGACCGATATGACGGATCCGCTGTTGCAGGAGATCACCGGACCGACGCCGGGGCAGATGCTGCGCAAACGCGTCTTTGGCCATCAGGGGCTGCTGATCGGGGCGGTGGTGCTGGTGCTGCTGGTGCTGGTGGCGGTGTTCGCGCCGCTGATCGCGCCGCATGACCCCTATGCGCAAAGCCTGCTGGCGCGGTTGCAGCCGCCGGTGTTCCTGGGCGGCGACTGGGCGCATCCGCTGGGCACCGACCACCTGGGCCGCGATTACCTGTCGCGGCTGATCTACGGCGCGCGGGTGTCGCTGCTGATCGGGGGGGTGGCGGCCCTGATCTCTGGCGTGATCGGCACCGCGATGGGGGTTGCAGCGGGCTATTTCGGCGGCCGGGTCGACGCGGTGGTGACCTTCCTGATCAACGTGCGGCTGGCGATGCCGGTGGTGCTGGTGGCGCTGGCGGTGGTGGCGATCTTCGGCGGCTCGCTGAACGTGGTGATCGTGGTGCTGGGGCTGTTGCTGTGGGATCGCTTCGCGGTGGTGATGCGGGCCTCGACCCTGCAGGTGCGCGGGCGCGAATACGTCGCCGCGGCGCGCGCCATCGGCTGTTCCAACCTGCGCATCGTGCTGACCGAGATCATGCCCAACATCGTCAACAACCTGATCGTGGTGGTGACGCTGGAAATGGCGCATGCGATCCTGTTGGAGGCGGCGCTTTCGTTCCTCGGCCTCGGGGTGCAGCCGCCGACGCCGTCCTGGGGGCTGATGGTGTCGGAGGGCAAGCAGATGATGCTGTTCGAGCCCTGGCTGGTGCTGATCCCCGGTGCGGTGCTGTTCGTGCTGGTGCTGGCGATCAACCTGCTGGGCGACGGTCTGCGCGACGTGACCGCGCCGGAAAACCGCAATTGAGGGGGCTGGCCGTGACCGAGACACCGCTTCTTTCCGTGCGCAACCTGACGCTGGACATTCCGGTGGGCGGCGGCACGCTGCATGCCGTGCGCGGCATCGACTTCGAGCTGAACCGGGGCGAGACCCTGTGCATCGTGGGCGAGTCCGGGTCGGGCAAGTCGCTGACCTCGCTGGCGGTGATGGGGCTGTTGGGCAAGAAGATCCGGCGCCGCGCCGACCGCATGGAGTTCGACGGCACCGACCTGATGAAGGCCGGGCCGCGGCAGATGCGGCGGCTGCGCGGCAACCGGATGTCGATGATCTTCCAGGAGCCGA
>NPIG01001714.1_pt1 | contig 10189 bp, 6 predicted proteins | sample 8637441 | NCBI WGS metagenome assembly NPIG01 (sample SAMN07420675, study PRJNA396082) | bioreactor metagenome | isolation source: sample BR6 brine-fed electro-methanogenic bioreactor BR | place: Japan: Kochi | collected 2016-06-14
CCCGCCGTGGCCATTATGACAGGTGGTGCAGCTGCCGGACCGCACCGGCTGGTGAACCACGCTCTGAACATATTCGCTCTCCAGCTCCGCGTGGCACTGGTAACAAATCAGGTCCGCGCGGCCGTCGAGCATGCCGCTCGCGCTTGAGCCGTGCGGGTTGTGGCAGGTGACGCACATATCATCATCCACCGGTGCATGGGTCTGGTTGAGCTTGGCCAGATCATCCTTCACGCCGGAATGACATTCGTAGCACAGGTCGCCGTCGCTCTTATCCACCAGGCCGGGTTTTTCGGCCGAATGGGCACCGTGACAGGAGAGGCAGCCGCGTTCGGACTGAACCGGCGCATGGGGGTAGCGCCTGGTGCCGCTTTTGTCATCGTGGCACCCGAAGCACAGGTCATTGCCGGTCGCGGCCAGCAGAGTGGGGTGATCCGACACATGGGGGTCGTGACAACTCAGGCATTCTCCGCCTTCGAAAGGCGCATGCTTGACCGCGTCGGCCCCCTCCACCTCTTCAGCGTCGTGGCAGCCCATGCACAACCCTTCGCCGCTCTGCGTGACACCGAAAGGCTCGGCAGAGGCAGGGGGATTGTGACAGGCATCGCACATGGCTTCGGCTGTCGGCGAGTGAATACTGCTTTTGAGCAGCACGCTCTGTTCGGATGAATGGGGATCATGGCAGACGGTACACGACCTCTGGTCGACCGGGTACCCGCCATGACTGTCTTTAAAGGAGGAATCGCCCTTGTCGTGACAGGAGAGGCAAAGCTCGACCGCCTCCATGGTCAGTAATTCAGGCTGGGACGCAGCATGGGGCTTATGGCAGGCATTGCAGCCCGTTTCCTCAATCACCGCATGCACATTCCTGCGCTCGTAAGGGGTCCGATCATGGCAGCTGAAGCAGACCTCCTTCCCCTGCGCTTTCAGCAGCGCGCCGTGGTCAGAGGCATGGGGGTCATGGCAGCTGCTGCACTCTCCACTGCGCAGAGCGCCATGCACCACATCTTCTTCCAGCCCCAACTTCTCCCGATCGTGGCAGGTGAAGCAGAGCTTGCTCCCCGACTCCTTCATCAGCAGTTTCGGGACGATGCCATGGGGCAGATGGCATTCTTCGCACTTCAGCTCCTTGACCACCGGATGGACATTTTTCTTATCCAGATATTCTTTTTCAAAATCCTGATGGCAGTCGATGCAGCCCTGCCGGGCAAAGCCTCTTTTAGCCGCATCGGCAGAACCGCTCCAACCCATAACCGTGCCAAGCATCAGGATCAATGCCAGGCTTAATACACAGACTTTTTTTTCCGATCCATGCAACATGATAGCGACCTCACTTGAGAAAAGCCTACTGTTGAGCAACAGAAGTCGACCTTGCAGTCACTTTGCTTTCCATCAATTTTTTTCAAACGAGAGAAAGATATTTGTCGGATAATGCTGCTTGAGCTGTGCCACATAGTTCTCCAGCCCATCGATCACATGCTTCTGAAACACCTCTTTGAGAATCTGGCTGCGCACCTGGTCGTAGGGTTTGGGCTCAGGCGGATAGACCTTTTCAAAGAAGATGACGTAGTGAAGTTTACCCGGATCGGAATACAGCATGGAACTGCCGCTGCGGATATTCTCTGAGTTTTCCTGAAACTCTTCGGGCAGGGACGTCATGCTGATAATCCCGCTCTCAAAGTCGAGCAGGTCCTTGTCATCCGACGGCGCAAGTCCTTCCGAATTGCCCGAGACCCATTTGAAATCACTGCCGCGCTTGAGCTTATCAAGCGCATTGAGTGCATCATCTTTCTTGTGAAACGCCAGGCTCTTCATCCTCACCATGGCCGGGGTGGAATGATCTTCGATGTTGTCATCATAGCCGGCGCGAATTTCTTCTTCGGTCAGTTTGATATCGTTGACCACGGCTCTCTGGATAAAGGTATCGAACAGCGTGCGGCGCTCGAATTCTTCCACCTTCAGCTGGTAGCGCTGCGTCTGATCAAGCCCCGCATCCAGCGCCTCGGCCTTGCCGGCAATCCGGAAGATCCAGTCATCGAGGATCTGCTCGGCGCGCTTGTCGGCTTCAGGGCCGTTCAGATCGATGTCGGTGCCGTGAAAATAGGTTTCTTTCACCTTGTCGGCCAGCTCCCTGACCTGCATCTTGTGAACCTGTCCCTGGGCTTCGACCGTCACCAGGGTGCGCCGGTCGTCGAAAAAGGTCAGCAGGGCATCGGAGAGCTTCGCGTCCGGGTTTTCTTTTTTGAACGCAGTGAAATTGAAATCTTCGCGGGCTTTTTCATCGAAAACCGCGTATTCATCGATGATTTCATCGATGTATTTTTCCGTTTCACGCGCCACTTTCCGATCCCAGGCGATTTTGCGGGCCACCTCCAGGGCGGCGGGATCTTCGATAAACTTGCGATCTTCGAGCTTGAACACGATGAAATTGTCGTCGACCTTGAACATCTTGCTGAATTCGCCGACCTCCATGTCCTTGGCGTGGCTCGCCACCTGCGTCCTCAGCTCCTTGAACGGAACAAAATCCTCATCCTCGCCGCCTGAAGCCACGCCTTCTTCAATCTTCTCACCAATCAACCGGTCGAAGTCCGCCCCCTCTTCCAGCGCCTGCATGAAGGCGGCTGCATGTTCCTGCTTGANNTGGTGAACTGGTAGCTGCGCAGCTTGGCGGCCAGGGAGATGTCGTGATAGATGCGGTCCACCTCTTCATCGTCCAGCACCAACCCTTCAATGCGACGGTCCAGCAGTTCATAGAGAAGCGTGCGCTCGGCAAAGTCCTTGACCTGCTTCTTAAAGGAATCCGTCTGGTCGAAACCGATGTTGCGCGCCTCGCGTTCCACCAGCCGGATGGTGACCAGTCGGTCGAGCAGTTCCCCCGGCTTGTCATGATGGTGATCCCCGCCGCTTTCGGCATGCATGGCGTTGAGTTCACGGGTAAACTCCCCCATGGGGATGGCATCACCGTCAACTTCGGCGACCGGCGTAAAAAGAAAATGCTGTGAAAAAATAGGAACCTTCAGGGTCAGCACTTGATCTTTGTCGATCTTCCCATCCACAAAAACTTCCACCTCTTTGCGCTCCCCTCCGTCCAGACGGGCCGCAACGAGACGGTCAAGAACCTCGTTGAATTTGCTGTTCAGGCCGGCGATGTCGGAACTTTTCCGGACCTCCACCGGCAGCGCAGCCGTTACCTCCCCCAACGCAATGGGGCGCCCTTTAACCAGCGCCACCGGCGTCTGCTCGAACAGGGGCGAAAACACGGGCACGCTCAGGGTATAAGCCTGGTCGGTGGGCAGCGCCGGCGCACCATGGTCGTCCATCCCCTGTTCCATTCCTGAACCAAAAGCGAACGCGGAAGGAACTCCAACCCCAAGAAACAATCCGATCAAAAAAAGTCTGAAAAATACGTGCATGACAACTCCTTGCTGATGTAGGTAAAACTCAATGGCTTAAAAGCATGGCGCCGACCCTGTCGGCCAATCGATGCATCAATCCATGAGCGGTGTGAATTCTGCCGAAATCGAAAAAGTAGACATTCTTATCTCCCCGCGCGTCGCTGCGTGACCACCAGGCCACATCCCGAGCCGGCCCATCAAAAATCTGAACGGAAAAATCGACCTTGGGTACCCCCCTCAATCCCTGGTAATCAAAAACCTGGCCTGACAGAATCAGGTCTGCGGATAAGGTCGTGCGGCTTGCCAGAACATCCGACACAGCCAACGACGGTCCCGCCGGCATGATCAGTCGATATCTGAGCAGCTGCTCCCGGACCAGGCCGGGCTCGAAAACATGCAGATTTTCAAAACCATGGAGGATTTCAGTAAAATGCAGAGCCGCGACAAAACCGGCATGGGCACGCGCGTATTTATTGAGGAATGGCACAACAGCCACCGCGTACTCCCCTTCAGGATTGAACCAGGATGCGCGGTAATACTCCCGCGGATCGTATTTAGACCTGTGTGAAAAGCGCAGCGGGTCTTGTTCATCGAGGGTAGGATCGCCATATTCTGTCGGCTCATAGCGAACAAGAGAGGCCGGCGATCGTGATTTAAAGCCGCTGCGCAGAAAATTGTCCAAATCATCGAGCAGCGCTTCTACCGCCATGTCGATCAGTTCTTCGCTGTCATCGATCAGCCCCAGGCCGAGAAAACCCGGCGACTGATCCCCGGAAAGGCCGACGCTCTTTATCCACACGATTTCAGGGTTGAGTCCCGTTGTCACGATACGGCAGATCAACGATATTTTCGGAGGCCCCTGCTCCTGAAAACTCTCCAGTGACGTGACGAAAACAGCCTGGGCCCCAGTTTCGTCACGCAGCAATCTTCCCATGCGCGACCCGATGCCGCCGGTATGCCGCATGCGATACTTTTTCATGAACGATTCGAGTTCGGTTTCCTCAAGCAGGCGAAACTCCCGTCCACGAAGATTTTCCATGATTTTCCGGCCGAANNCGGCAGGTAGGCCAACAGGGCGTCGCGTCCAAAACCGGGATGAACTTCGCCCGCCCGCTTCCACCCCGTATCCGTGGGAAACGCTTCGGCCACTTCCTCACCCCGAACCGTGCCGGTGAGGCTGACAAGGACCAGCAGGAAGAACAGAAATTTATTCAAACAGTTGATCCAGCAGATCATTAACCGCCTTTTCCGTCACCTTGTTCATAGGTTCACCGCCTCCGCCGAACATGCGGTCCGACAGGGTAATCCCCCCCTGGGTAGACGAGCCGGACCAGACCACGGNNCGACACAATGTTCGCTTCGCTCTGTCCCGAGCGCACCGTCCCGTACTCACGCAACACGCCGGTCAGCACCGCTTCGACGTTCAGGATTTTACCCAGGGTTTTGACTTCGTCGGCGGTCGGCGCTTCCGGTACGCGCACGTTGGCCCGCTCAATACCCCGCTGCACCTCTCCCGGCGGCAGCACATACATGGCTTCAGTGGCCTGCAGCATCCCCATATAGGCGTCTCGCACCCGGTCTGCCGCATCGTCGTCACTGGTCAGGTTTTCAAACGGCATGACGGCGATACTCTGAATGGCCGCGAAATTCATGTTGAGATTTTTGTAGGTCCGGCCATTGCCGCCGCAACCGGACAGAAGTGTCCCGATCAACAGCACCCATCCCAGAAGTAGAAAGCAGCGTATCATCGACATAAGCGTCCCCTTGCGTATGCTTTGCTCAGTGAGATCAGTTATAATAAAAGCGCAGATTGGCTTGAAAGGATTGGTAGTCCACCTCTTCAACGCGATCCTTGTTGCGCCCCAAGGTATAGGTCAGGGTCAGGTCGGTGTTGCGGGCCAGCGCCCAGGTCAGGCTGGGCGAAAAGCTCCGCAGCCGCTCGTCGTCCGAATCCCCTTCTTCGCTGTAGCGCAGGTTGAGCTGCAGGGTTCCGTCGCGCAACGGCAGCCAGCCTGCGCCGAACTCCCATTCGGAAAAGGTTTCAAGGTCCGTATCACGAATTTTATATTCCCCGTTGAGCGACAGGGTGTCGGTGGGCGTCCAGAAGGCACGCACCCGCCCGGTCTGGTCCTGCCGGTTGTCGCGCTCTTCCTGCCGGGTCCAGCGCACGGAGTAGTCGACGATGAAATTCAAGCGCCGATGCGGCACGATGCTGTTGGCCACCCGCACGAAAAAACTCTCCATCTCCCCCTGCTTGGCCTGATCCTGCCAGGTGTAGCCCTGGTCGAAAGCCACATCCCAGCCGCGGTAGAGTTCCGCATTAGTGCGTAGAAAAACGGCATGGCTGGTGCTGCGCCCTTCGTCCTCATCGACGCGCTGTCCGCTGTAGGTCAGGCTCTGCCGCAGGGTCTCAAGCCAGCGTGCGCTCATCTGGGCGGTAAACTGGTGCGACTCGAAATCGTGATCGCCGTTGCGCCAGCGGTCGTTGCGCAGAAAACGGGCCGAGGTTGAAAAGACCTGGTTGATGATATGGCTGATGTTGAAGATATTGGACATCTGCCGGTTCTCGATATCGAACGCATCCACCTCCTGGTCCTGATAAGCCAGGTCATAGCCGACCCGCGTCTTGTCGGTCATCTTCCACCCCACCCCAAAATTGAGGTTGCGGGAGATGGAGACGATCTCGTCGTCGTCATCGGGGGCCAGGGCGAAAAATCCGGCGATCCTGGAGACTGGAATCGAGTCGAGCGGGAGCTGGGTCACCGGATCGCGCAGAACTGCGCTGGTGACGACCTTGATGTATTGGACCTCCTGCTGTCGCGCAAAGCGGATCTCGAAATAATTATCGACCGGGTCGTAGTCGCTTGCCGTGACCGGAACCGATGTCCAGTTAAGCTGGTCATCGCTGATGTAAATTTCCCATTTCCATTTGTTTTCAATCCGGTCGATTTCATAAACATCAAGCCCTGGGGCAAGGAAGACGCGCAGACGATCTATTTCCACCTCCTCCGCATAAGCAATACCGATACTGACCCGATTCCCGCTGCCGCCGCCTCCCAGGTCCACTTCGGAGAGTGGCCCCTCGGCATCCGAGGTAAAGTCGTCGGGGAGGTTGCTGTCAGGGGCAAGATCTTCTTTAATATAAAAGGAACTGCCGGATGAGGTGGTCGGAACAATCCGTTCACCTGTCCCGGAAAACTCCACCGTCGACCGCTCGGCCTGCACCCGCGCATTGAGTGTGAGGCGATTGTCGAAAAATCCGCGCGAATAGCGCACCCGACCGTTGTGCGTCTGCGTCAGGGTGCGGGTGCGGGTATCTTCGGTTTTCTGTTCGTCGTCGCTGCGCATGTAATTGTAGAGAAATTCGTAATTGCGATAGGCATAATCAACCGTGGTCCGATAAAAATGGGATTCCTGGTCGGTCGTTTCCGGATCGCTGTTTCGCAGGGTACGGGTGTAGGTGGTCTCAATGCCGGGCAGGTCCACCGGTCTCCACTCGGCGCGGGCGTCGTATTCCTCGACGAACTGCTTGCTGGTCTCAAGGCCGGTGCCGGAGCGGGTTGTCTCGCTCTCCCGGTACCCTCCCGCCAGGGTGTAGAGGTCGTTACCGAGTTCGACATCGACATAGGGGCGCAGCAGTTCTCCCGTCGTGTCAGTGCTTTGTCCGTCGATGTTACTATCAAGATCGCTTCTTTCGAACAGGATGCCGCCATTGACCAGCAGGGTCGGGTAGACCTGGCGACTGAGATCGGCGCGGTACAACTGGCGAAAGCGGCGGCTGTCGCTCTGCGTTTTTTCATTCGTCTCAAGGCGCCTGGTGTCCGATTCACTGTAAGACCAGGTCCAATCGCCCATCAGCCGAATATCGGCAACCGCCGACAGAGGCGTCAGCATCATCGCCGCGAAACACAACACCGAGCATGCGATAAGGCCGGGCTGCATCATCGTTTACCGCTCACCTGTCACGGCAACGGCATAGCCTCCTTCATCCACCTCGATCGCCCCCAGCAGCTTCTTGCTGACCAGGTCGAACTTTTCAAGGCGCCTGTGCTCGGGGATCAGGGCGAACAGGGTGTTTTCCTCAGTATCCAGAGAAAGATAGGCAACCCCGCCGGAGGTGGATAAGGTGTCCACCGGCAGATCGAAGCCGGGATCGAGAACCATCACGTCGCCGGTGCTCAACCCGACGTAGATCAGTCCATCAAAGGGATCGACTTCAATACACAGCGCCCCGTGCCCCACATACTTGCGCCCCTGAACCCTGAGCGTCGCGGCATTCACCACCAGCAGGTCGGCCGAATCGGCGGTGATGAGGTAAAGAGCCTTCCCATCATCGCTGACCGCCCCGCGCACGGGGGATTCTTCCAGGTGCACGGTGTCGATGATCCGCCCCTGGTGCGCGTCGACGTGAGTCAGCATGCCGGATGATTCCTGAAGGACGTAGGCCCTTTCCCCTTGCGGATCAAAGAAGACCGAGGAGGGGCGGTCGTTGAGCAGCAGACGTTCACGCTCCACGAACGAAACGGCATCGATCACGCTGATGCTGCGCGATCCGGCGTTGGCGCTGACCAGGAAGCTGCCATCCGGGGAGAGAGCCATTTCAACGGGCCCGTCACCGGGGCGCAGGGTGATCATGGCCCGCACGGACTCGTTGACCAGGTCGAATACGGCGACGGCATCCTCTCCGGACAAAGCGATGTAGGCCCGTGAGCGAGCCGCGTCGAAGACCACCTCCCCCGGCCCGCGCCCCAGTGCCACGACGTTGGCCACCGTCGGGGTCTTCTTTTCAAACAGGGTCAGGGTCCCGGCAAGGCGGTTGGTCACCACACCCTTGAGACCGGGCAATACGGGACGCGAACCCCATAAAGAAAAACGCGGCGTAAAACGGTAGCCGGCCGTAACGATCCGGTCGGGTGAGAGAGACAGGAACAAAGCCGTCGTCTGGTCGGCACGGACGCGAAACGCCTCATCGATGGCAATCGGTTCCTCCGGGACCAGCAGATCGTTCTCCCCCTCGTCGGTCATCAGGATCGCATCCTCGATCTGCAGATTCAGCCCAAGGTAATCGCCCGGTGGAAGATTAGCGGCCACCAGGCGGTGCTGATGCCCGATCAAATCGTCAGGACGAATCTCTCTCGGATCGGCCAGGAGAGCAACCTCCCCCCCATCCGCACGCCGCGCGGTGATCGAAGAAATCACGAACTTCAAGCGATGAGTTTCCTGCGGCAAAGGCTGCAGATAAACCCGCACCCCCGCCCCCGGATCACGCACAACCGGCACCGGCCGAGAGGGCAAAGAACAGCCAGCCAGCAGCAATACAGGCACCATCACCCAGAAAAGCCAAGAAATTCGGCCTCTCCCCCCAAGCCCAAAGCCCAAAGCCCAAAGCCTCGGGTTTTCCGCGTCCCGCGTCCCGCGTCCCGCGTCCCTCATCATCACTTTCCCCCCCCTTCATGACACTTCCCGCAAAACGACCCCTGATCCGCTCCAAACTCAAACCCAATATCCCGCCCATAATAACTGTTGGACACATCGCTCGCACTTGCGCCGCCATCCCCCAACGCGGGGTGTGAATCAGCCAGCAGGTTGGCAGTGAAATCCCAGCGTCCGGCATAGGGAAAAGCCGAAGCATGGGCACGATGGCAGGTCAGGCACATCACGTTGGAATTGGCGTCGGGTCCGCGGGTACTGGTCGGGTCGAGCAGCTGCGGGTCGCTGATCCCCCGCTCAAACGGGGTAAATTGCAGGTAAGAGGAATCGGCGGTACCGGACAGGTCGCCGCTGCGGATGTAGGCATTGTAGCGGGACAGAGTCTGTTGATCGAAACGGGTCTGGCTACCTGAAGGATGACGGAAGCCCGGCCCGCCCCCTGAATTATGTTTGCTGGTGACCATGCGTCTATGACAGTTGCCGCACCACTCGCTCATGCCCGAACCGTAGTCGACATGGGAATCATCGGATTCGACGAAAGGGCGCGAAGGGTTCTGCCGGGCAATGGGTGCATCCTCCCTGAAGGAATAGCCGCGAACGGCGTAGCTTGAATCCCCAAGAAGCCGATAGTTGCCGCCCACCGTTCCGGCCGCAATCGGCTCGCCATAGGAACCGGAGACGGAGACCGGGAGACCATTCGATGCTGATTGCGAAAGACCGCCATGAGGATCATGGCAACTGATGCAGGACAGTTGGGAGGCAGGATAGCTGCCGCCGGGAGAAGAAATACGCTGAGGGTCGGCCGAGAGGTTGAAATCGCGGGCGATCACGTTGTGACCGTGCTGTTCGGCCGGGCTGGTGCCGCCATTCCAACTGAAGGTGCGGGTCACCCAGTAAAAGTCGCCCCCCGGGGTCAGGGCCGACCCGTCGAAACTGAAGACCGAAGGGCTGGCAGGCCCACCGGCGCCGGCGTGGCAGTTGAGGCAGATGGAGCCGGGATCGGAAGCACGCAGCAGGCTGACCGTGGCACCGGAGCGAACCGACAGGCCGCCCTCCGAATTGTGCATGGTGTGGCATCCGCCGCAGTTGCCGACTCCGCCACGGTGAAAAGACGCAGCTTCAACCGCAGATACCGCGATCTGACTGCCTGTGGACAGCGCCAGCAGCAGAACAAAGCGGCACGCCCATCTCGTTTTTATGCCTATCTGAAGTCGCAAACGATCAATCCCCCGGTTGCGTGTCAAAAATCTTGACTTTTTATTGCAACCATCACGCCTCATAAGGAACTCCCGAAATTAATTTCCATTACAACTCTCCGGGTTTGGGCGCTCGATCATTTCAGGATTCAACAAAAGAGAAGTGCAGGT
>NPIG01000816.1_pt5 | contig 10184 bp, 7 predicted proteins | sample 8637441 | NCBI WGS metagenome assembly NPIG01 (sample SAMN07420675, study PRJNA396082) | bioreactor metagenome | isolation source: sample BR6 brine-fed electro-methanogenic bioreactor BR | place: Japan: Kochi | collected 2016-06-14
TAGAGTTTTTTAACCGCTTTGGGTTGATTGTATTTTTCAATAAAATATAGCATTCGATTCTCTTCATACGTTTTACATAGGGCATAAAAGCTGTCTTTAGAAATTTTGATTCTATTTTTTAAAACAAGGAAGAGTTGATTGAGTGATTTCTTTTCATCAATGGCATCAAATAAAGTGCGTAAAACTTCTAAGTGGGGAGAAGAACAAGCAAATGCTTTTAATGTATCTTGAAGATGTTTGATTTTTTTGTTTCATCAATAAGTAAAATTTCAGGCAAATTACCGTATTTAAAAAAATGGTTAAACGATTGGGTGATATTTTGATGTTTATTATCATGCAGTAAAAACTCTTCAAAATCTAAGGCATTTAGCCATACATTTTTAAATCCCTTTAAATTTTTAATGATTGACGTGGTAATAATTACTGAATCCACCAATGGAAACTCAAAATCAAATTCATAATTTTCCAATACCAAAACTTTGATAGGGTGTTTTTTGATAAATAGTTCTAAATTTTCAGTAATTTCCTCTTTGTTATTACGCAAATCACTTAAATCCAAATACAAATAGTCTTCACTTTTAAAATTGGATAAATAATCATAAATGAGATAACTTTTTCCACATTTTAAGGGACCATTTAAAATGGTTTTAGGATGAGTGATTCGTATTTTTCGTTCAAAAAAGTTTATTTTATTAAACTCGATTTCATAACACGCTTCTAATGTTTTCATTTATTATTGGCTAGTTTTACGGCTTCTTTGACAGCATTTAAATAACTTTTTGCATGGGCTTTATGTTTATACGCAATATCAAATGCGGTACCATGATCTACTGAGGTGCGAATAATGGGCAAATTTAAACTGATATTAATGCTTTCTTCAAAATAGAGTGTTTTTAAAGGAATCAATCCTTGGTCATGGTACATGGCGATAAAATATTTGTAATTTTTTCTTGAATGTGGAGTAAACGCAGTATCAGGAACCAAGGGTTGCGTAAACATCTCTTTATTGAGTTTTGTGTTGACAGTTTTAATGGCTTTTTTAATCTTTTTTTCTTCATTTCCCAAAACCCCATTATCACTGGCATGGGGGTTTAATCCTAAAACGGCAACTGTTTTTTTGGGTTTGGCACAAGAGTAAAAGTCCAACAAAAAAGTGATAAGTTTTTCGGTTTTAACCAGTTTTGGCACATTTTTTAATGCCGTATGCTCTGTAAACAGTGCCACAAACATCTCTTTGCATCCCAACATCATAATGGCATCTTTTTTAAAATACTCCCGCAAAAGCTCAGTGTGTCCTTTGTATTTGATGTTGGCTTTACTCCAAGACTCTTTGTTAATGGGCAAAGTCACAACGGCTTTTGCTTTTTTATCTTGAGTAAGTTTAATGGCATCTAAAAATGAGTTAAATGAATACTCTCCACTTTTGGCACACACTTTGCTGGGGCGAACTCTAAAAATCCCTTGTGTTTCATGCAGTTTAAAATCATGGGGAATTTTAACATTAAGTAAATTGGCAGCTTGTTGAAGTAAAGAAGCGTTGATACAATACAAGGGATGAGCCCATTTTTTGATTTTTTCATGATTGAGTAGGGCTAATTCAATGCCCACACCATTTAAATCACCTATACTGATTGCAATGGTGGGTTTGTTTTGTATGGTTTGTTTCATTATTTTTCTTGCACCAAAGCTTTCATGCTAACAATGGCATCTTTTAACCCTGTAAAGACCGAACGAGCAATGATACTTTGCCCAATATTAAGCTCACTGATGGCTTTGATTGAAGCAATGGGTGTAACATTTTGATAATTTAACCCATGTCCTGCTGCAACCTTTAAGCCCAGTTTTTTTGCCTCTTTTGAAGAGGTTTTAATATTATTAAGACTGATTTTAAGTAATTCTTTAAGTTCTGTTTTACTTAACTCAAGTTCTTTAATGCTGTGAACACTGTTGTTTAAATTTAAGTTTAACATGGCGTAAATATTGGCATAACTGCCTGTGTGTAGCTCAATCCACTCGACTTCTAACTCTTTAGATAAGCTAATAGCTTCTTTATAAGGGTCAATAAAAAGCGAAACTTCGATTTCATTGTCATGCAATTTTTGAACGACTTTTTTGATTTTATCAAAATTATTTTTTACGTCCAATCCACCTTCTGTGGTCACTTCATCTCTGTTTTCTGGCACAAGGGTTGCTCGTGTGGGTTTTAATTGGCACACAATATCAATAATATCATCGTTAATCGAACACTCTAAATTGACAGGCAAAGGACTTAATTGAATTATGTTTTTGGCATCAGTGTCATTGATGTGTCGACGGTCTTCTCGCAAGTGAATCGTAATTTGATCTGCACCAGAAATTTTACAAATGCCCAACGCATCAATTGGATTGGGGTCATTAATTTTTCGAGCTTCTCTTAACACCGCAATATGGTCAATATTTACACCTAATAACATACAAAATCCTTTAAAACTCTTTTCGTTATAATATCCAAAGTTTTATAAAATAAATAAAGAAGAGTTCTCTTTGAAAACAAAAACCAAAAAAATCCTTGTCTATACATTGACGTTATTAGCAAGTATCGCTACACTCGTGACACTTTATGTTTTTTTCCCAAAATCTTTGGAGAGTATTGACAATCGATTCCGAGATTATATGTTTATAGTAAGAGGAGAAATTCCTCAAAATAACCAAGTCGTGATTGTCGATATTGATGAAAAATCTTTAAAACAAATAGGGCAGTGGCCTTGGAGTCGAGATGTCTTATCGACTCTTTTAGAGAATTTAACCACAGCTGGTGTGGGAATTATTGGATTTGACATTGTGTTTGCCGAAGAGGACAGAACTTCTCCTCATAAAATTTTAAATCAATTTGATATTCAAAAAGAGAATATTCCTAATTATGATGAACAATTTGCTCAAACCATTGCTCATACTCCTACGATTTTGGGCTATCAATTTCAATTAAATGAGACAGAATTTTTAGAGAACAGAACCCCTCAAATTCCTGCTATTTTTGTTGAAAAAAATCGCAATTTAAATCAAGATTATGTTATCAATGCCAAAGGAACCATTTTAAATATTCCTTTGGTACAAGAGAACTCTTATTCGAGTGGCTTTTTTAACAATGTCCCCGATGAATCGGGTATTATTCGTTCCGTACCTTTAATCATTCGTTACAATGAACAACTCTATCCTTCTTTGGCATTTGAACTTTTAAGAGCCGCTTTGGGAGTGAAAAAAGTGGTGGTCAATTATAACGATTTGGGTGTACAAGATGTTTCTTTGGGGGATCTTACCATTCCCACAGATCGATACGGAAGAGTCATTGTCAATTATCGAGGCAAAGAGAGAACCTTTAAGTATCTTTCGGCTTCTAATATTATAAATAATGAGTTTGAAGCCAGTGATGTTGAGGGAAAAGTGGTTTTAATTGGTACGAGTGCAGCAGGATTGTTTGATTTACGTGCAACGCCTTTTGAATCGGTTTTTCCAGGAGTAGAAGTACACGCCAATGTCATTGACAATATTTTACAAGGGGATTTTTTGTACAAACCCTCTTGGGCAGATGGTGCGAATGTGGTACATATTGTGTTGTTGGCTATTTTGGTCTTTTTTATTATGATTTATTTGAACATCTATCTTCTTCCTTTGGCTTTTGGGGCATTTTTGTTTGCAGATGTTTACTTGATTTATTATTTGCTCTTTAGTGATGGCATAATTTTAAATATATTTTTCCCTCTATTGACTATTGTGGTCATAGGAGCTGTGGCGATTTTAGTCAATTATTTCTTTGAAATACGACAAAGTAATGTGATTAAAAATAAGTTTGCTTCTAAAGTCTCTGCAAAGGTTATGGAAGATTTACTTAAAAATGAAGACAACAGTTTGCATGGGCAATCCAAAGAGGTGACGGTGTTTTTCTCCGATGTCAGAGGCTTTACCAATATTTCAGAAGCCATGCCCAATGCCAAAGCGTTAATTGAGTATTTAAATGAGTACATGGAACCCATGAGTGATATTATCATGCAAAATGAAGGCACAATTGATAAGTTTATCGGCGATGCCATTATGGCATACTGGAACGCCCCAAGTGATGTAAAAAATCATCAAGATAAGGCGGTAAAAGCTTCATTGGAACAAATCAGTTATTTAAAAATCCTTAATGAAAAACTTCAAAAAGAGAACAAACCGCTTATTGACATTGGCATTGGGTTAAATTGTGGTGTGGCTGTTGTGGGTGAAATGGGAAGTAGCGGACGAAGCGATTATACGGTTATTGGTGACCCCATTAACTTAGGGGCACGATTGGAATCGTTGTGTAAGTTTTATGATTCTAAACTTAATATTTCCAATTTTATGAAAGAGAATTTAAAAGAGACGTATATTTTTCGATTTTTGGATTTAGTCAAAGTCAAAGGCAAAACTGAACCTGTTGAGATTTGGCAAGTGTTGGGTTTTGGAACGGCAGAAGCCAAATTAAAAGAGGAGTTAGACACTTATCATCATGCCATTGAGTTGTATAAAGCTTCACACTTTGAAAAAGCGTTGGAGGCGTTTAAACGTCTTGAGAGTAATCCTTTAAAAACCAATAAAAATATTTATAAGATGTATATTCAAAGGTGTGAACACTATATTAAAACTCCACCACTTGATTTTGATGGGGTGTTTGAGCATACGAGTAAAGGATAGTTTGGGGTGAAAAGTGAGAAGTAAGAAGTGAGTGGTAAATGGTGAGNNAGTGGTAAGTAGATTTATTCTCTAAGCAACTTATTGGAAGCTCAAACTTGTTTGAGCCAGTCCCAAGTACTTCAATTCTGGTTCCCAAGTTACTTAAGAGAAAATAGTGTTTCGTTTATGGTGTTGATGTTTTTTTAGCTTTGAATACACCTGAATAGGTATAATTATTTTTTAAATTGAAATCACCTCCCACTGAACTGGCATTGGAACCATAAAAGCTTCCATTTCCACTTCCTGTTGTGCCATTAGTACCATTGAATGTAAAGCCACTGCTATTGAGTGTTCCTGAAACATTTAAAGTATTTACAGTTATACCACCTGAGTCACCAGGTAATTTAAAATTTCCTGTAAGTGATTGTGCTCCAAAATCAATAGTAAAATTAACTTCTGAGTTTGTTGCATCAAAGCCCCATCCTCCCGTATCAGATTTTCCTAAAGCATAACCACTATAGTTTGCTGTAATATTACTGTTTATAAGATTTTGCACTTCATTAACAGCCGTTGTATTTCCATAAAGCCAATAGCCATTAACTTCATTAGAAAAAGTTGCATTCCAAGTTCCCCATTGAATGTCATCGTTCGTGTCAAAGACTTGATATCCATTTTCTTTATGGTCTTCTTTTGAGTAATAATATCCCTCACTAAAAGTTGCACTACTTCCATTAATAACATTATTAAATGAAGTCCCAATTAATTGACTATCGTCATAGTTACCATCTGTATCAAAGTTACTTTTAAAATCATTGAGTTTAAGCTCAAGTTTATAGTCATCTTCATTAATTTTAAAAATATAGTTATCATTGATTGTTCCTAACCCTCTTCCATATTCAAGAGCAACAAAACCTTTTGTTGGTTGTGTTGTATTACTGTTTGTTTTTTCAGCAATATCATCATACGTTGAAGTGTCATTGATATTTGATGTGGTTTGGTTGATTTGTGTTTGATTGTCTTGGTTATTTGTCTCTTCTTGCGTTTCAACAGCTATGGGGTCAACTTGGTTTATAGTCACACCAAAATTTTCTAGGGCTTCTTCTTTTTCTTCATCATTTAAAAACTTGGTGTTGGTATCGGTTGTATTAATGGTTTGAGCGTCAAACTCTTGTACGACAGCGGGTTCACCTTCTCGTATTTGTACAAATTGTCCGGCTTGTAGCGTAATGGTTTCACCTGTTAATTGTGAAACAATTTCAATCTCCCCTTCGGTACAAAAAATGGTGTCGCCTTGTATTTGAACGTTGCTTAAAATTTGAGTACCACGAATCCCAATTGAAGAGGATTTTGAATTCAATTTAAATTTTTCAGGAGCCACTTTCCCAATTTTTCCTGTGATGGTTCTAAACGTACCTTGTACTAAACCTAAGTTGGCACTGTATTGTTGGTTGGCTTCATCAAAAATATAGTCATTGATTTTAAATTCAGAATTTTTCCCAATGGTTACAATGGTTTCATCTTTGAAAATAATTTGAATCTTGGTATTCTCTTTGGTTTGGATAACATCATCTTTTAAAAGTTCATTTCCCACAGCCAAAGTGATGGTGTTATTGTCTCTTAAAACGGTTGCTTCGCCATTCATTGCAACAATTTTTGCAACGTTGGCAAAAAGCAAAAGATTGAAAGTCAGTAAGAGTAGAACGATTTTTTTCATAATTTAAATCTCCATGTATAATTAAGCATCACGCTGTTTTTGTCATATTCATATGCCGCTTGATTGGAATCATTATCCGTATGCGTGTAAGAGAGGGTTACAAAATCTTCTTTGTTGATGATTTTGGTCAAACCTAAATAAATATTGCGATTAATGTCTTCTCTTGTATTGTTAAAAAAGAGGTCATTATCGACATAATCAATTTGTCGATATTGATATTGGGCATTTAAAATAAGAGTTGACTCTATGTCATAACGGTATGAAAAACTGTTTTCGATAATGTGTTTGTCCACATCGGTACGTGTACCTCTTTTCTTGTCATCTTCTTCAAAATTAATTGTATAGGTGAATTTTTTGTACTCCAAAGAAAATCCACCCCCTTTTTTGATGTAGTCTTTGTTTTCATTAATATTATCATCGTGAATGACCTGTTTATAGTTGGCAATAGCTGTAAAGATGGTGTCTTTGTCGATAAGTTTTTTTTTTTTTTTCATCAAAGATACCCATTATANNACATGGGCATCAAAGAGTATGCCATAAAGTCATTATGGTCACCGGGTAAAATTTTGTCAATGCCCAGTTGCAAAGAGTACTCTTCTTTGTTTTTGACATTGTTGTAATACAGTGTTGGCTTATAAGAGTAAAAATTAAAATTGTATTTGTTGTTTTCGGTTTGATTTTTATAATACACAAATCCCGTATGTTTAACAATAAAAGGAGAATCTTTGTGTAAATTATGAATATGATTGAGTTGCAATGACGTAAAATAGGCTGTACTGGATTGCGGTTTTTCCCCATTAACCGCCAAGTTAAAAAAGCCTGGTAAGTTATAGGTGCTTGAATCAATTCCGCTGTTAATATTGTCGTCGTAAATATATCCAAAACTCAACGCCAAAAAGGTTGAATCGACGGTATTGGCATTATCAATTTGTTCAAGATATTTGTTGATATTGGCACGCACATTTTCAGGAATAGGATATTGAGCTACTTTGAGAAACTCTTTTTTAGCCTCTTCTTTAAATCCCAAAAGAAAAAGTACTCGCGCATATTCCAGTCGTGCTCGGTGAAACTCAGGTCGTACAATTAACACTCTTTCAAATGCAGCAGTCGCATCGTCATACAACTTAAGTGACATCGCACTCATAGCTAAGTAATAATTGATTTCTACATTATCACTGTATTGTAAAAAAAGCTTTTTAAATTGGTTATATGAGGTGGTATAATTTCCAAGCTTGTATTGTGAAAGAGCAAGAATATAATCATTGGAGGTTAAAATAGAGGTATTGGTATTTAAAAAAATATCTTGGGAAGAAGAGTTTTCATCTAAATTATTGGCATAAACATTTAAAACCAAAATGCTTATAAGAAGGGCTTTTTTATACATGGTTTTCCTAGTTTTTTAAGTTTTCTTAAAGATTTATGTGATTGTGACATATTTTTGTTAAAAAAATAATTAACAGAATTTTTATTGAGGCAGATGTATGTATAGGCTGTATTAATAAAAAGGTAGTGTAGGAGTTTCTCTTACACTAAATCGTTAAGCGTAGCAATATTGGCTGCAAGTTTATTGTGAACTTCTAAATATTCCAATTCAGGGATTGAATCTGCAACGACACCTGCTCCTGCTTGGAAAATAACTTTATCTTTGGTTAGCATGGTGGTACGAATGGTAATGGCACTGTCCATATTGCCATCAAAACCAAAGTAAGCAATGCTTCCAGAGTAAAAATTTCGTTTGATGCCTTCAAATTGGGCAATGAGTTGCATGGCTCTGATTTTTGGAGCTCCTGTCATGGTTCCTGCTGTAAACGTAGCAGCAAACAAATCAAACATATCGTATTTTTCATCAATAATGGCTTCGACATCTGAAACGATGTGCATGACGTGAGAATATCTTTCAATTCGCATTAAGTCCGTTACTTTTACCGTTCCTGCATGGGCGACTCTTCCTACATCATTTCGTCCTAAATCAATGAGCATTATGTGTTCAGCTCTCTCTTTGGGGTCATTGATAAGCTCTTCTTCCATTTCCAAATCTTTATCAAGCGTTTTCCCTCGTTTTCTTGTCCCTGCAATGGGTCGAAGTAAAATATGACCATCAACTAATCTTACCATCACTTCAGGTGAACTGCCCGCAATAGAGAAATCTTCAAATTCCAATAAAAAAAGATATGGACTGGGATTTTTACTTCGTAAAGCTCGATAAAAACTAAAATGATCCACAACGGCTTTTTGCGTAAATCGATTGGACATTAAAATTTGAAAAACATCACCGCTTTTAATCATCTCTTTGGATTTTGCGACCATTTCAAAGAATTGTTCTTTGGTGTAGTTGAATTTTCCTTCGTCTAAAAGTTGAGCTTTTTTTAATGGAATAAACTCATAAGAAGACATCAAACTTTTTTTAATGGTAGGAATTTTTTCATTAAACTCTTTAAGGGTGGTAACCATAACCAGTTTTGATGTTTTGTGTGAAAATCCCAAAATCATTTTAGGGCGAATTAAGTCCAAATCAGGAATATTTAAATCATCTTGAAGGGCATTCATATACGGTTTTAAACTGGGTTCAAACTCTTTGCCTATATCGTATCCTACATTTCCAATAAAACCATCAATTAGCCCAATGCCCAACTCCAAAGCTTTTTGTTTGTAAAAGGCTTTATCAAAATTTTTGTAATATTTTTGCAAAAATTTCAAGGGATTGGCATCGACTTCTTGAGTTTGATTTTGTTCATTTCTGAAAAATGTTTTTCCCTTTTCATGCCACACTCGCTCTTTATCGCCAATTAAAATATAAGAGTAATTCCCATCGCTTGAGTTGATGGTACTTTCAAACAAAAAAGTGATTTCAGAAGAAAACAACTCTTTAATTTTGGCGTAAATGGATACCGGTGTGAATTGGTCTAAAAACAGTTCTTCAGAATAAATTGTCATTGAAAACCTTATTAAATTTCTAAAATATAAGCACCAGAGGCACCCAGTGTGGTTCGAACACTGTTTAAACTCTCTTGAGCTTGAGTTCGACTGCTGTAAGGACCTACTAAAACTTTAACCAACTCTTTGCCTTGTACATTCATTTTATGAAGTTTAAAATTGTACCCTTTTGAGGTTATTTCAGAGAGATATTTATCTGAAGGCGTTTTTGAGAAAGCTCCAATTTGGATATAAACACCTTTGGTTGCGGCTGTGGAAGTGGACGTTTTAACAGGCACAGGCTCTTTTTTTACAATGGGTTTAGCAACAGGTTCTTCTTCTTTTACAGGTTCAACCACGGGCTCTTCTTTGACAATATTTAAAGGGTTAGGTTGTTGTTCTTCTTGAGCAGGTAAGGCTTCTTCTTGTTCTTGAAGTTGTTTTAAATCCTCTTGCGTCTCTTTAGGAACTTCTACAACACTATTTTCATTGACTTTTTTAAGTTTATCATTGAGAATTTGTTGATACTCTTGTTGGATTTTCTCATCGTTTAAGGCTTTATCTTGTTCTAAAGTAGATTGTTCTTGAAACTTCACATCATTGGCTCCATCATTGGTAATTAAACGAATAATTACAATGGTAATAACAAACAATAAAACCAGTGCAATGCCCAAAATAATATATTTTTTCTTATTCTCTTTTGGGTCATTTTTAGCTGAATTTTGCAGTAAAATATCTCCCAATTCATTGTCATCATAAGGTTCGTTGTTGACATACTCTTTATAGGGATTAGAGGCACTGTTTTGTTGTCGTAAATTCTCAAACTCATTTAATTTTTGTTTGAGTGTCTCTTCTTCTTGTTTCACTTTAACATTTTTTAAAAACTCAT
>NPIG01001658.1_pt2 | contig 10182 bp, 9 predicted proteins | sample 8637441 | NCBI WGS metagenome assembly NPIG01 (sample SAMN07420675, study PRJNA396082) | bioreactor metagenome | isolation source: sample BR6 brine-fed electro-methanogenic bioreactor BR | place: Japan: Kochi | collected 2016-06-14
ATATCCCGTACTTGCCGATGATGGGCGCGGTGGTGCGCGCGCTTGTGGACACGGACAGTTTCGGCATGGTGGCGGTGGCGCGGCTCGAATTCCACAAGTTCGAGGCGCGAAGCATCGCGGCGGTGCGCGAGGCGTACCGGGAGTTTGAAGACTGCCCGAATGTGCGGCTGCACATGGACCATCTGCCGGTCATTGACGAGGACAACCAGCGCATCGACTTCGCCTCGGAGATACGGGAGGCGGTGGACCTGGGCTATGAATCCGTAATGGTGGACGCCTCCCGGTTGCCGCTCGAAGAGAACATCGCCGCGACGCGCCAGGCGGTTGAAATCGCGCATACCGGGGGGGTGCCCTGCGAGGCGGAGTTGGGCGCGGTGATGGGCCACGAATCCGGGCCCCTGCCGCCCTATGAGGAGCTGTTCGAAAGCGGCAAGGGCTTTACCGACCCGGAGGAGGCGGCGCGGTTCGTCGAGGAGTCCGGCTGTGACTGGCTGTCGGTGGCTGTGGGCAGCTTCCACGGCGCCATCGCGCCCGGGGCGAAAGACCGCACGAAGCTGGCAGCGCGCCTCAACCTGGCGCACCTCGAGTTGTTGCGAGACGCTACCGGCATTCCGTTGGTGCTGCACGGCGGCACGGGTATTCCGCGCGAGTATATCCTTGGCGCCATCCGCGGGGGCATAGCGAAAATCAACGTGGCGACGGAAATCCGGCAGCCTTATGAGCGGGTACTGCGCGAAACAGGCGACCCGGCGCGGGCCCGGGAAGCGGTCTACGAGCGCACGGTCTGGGTTATGCGGGACCATTTCGAGCTTGCCGGAACCCGCAGCGCCGTTCTCGGCGGGTAAGCGCGGGCGCGGACGCGGACAGGAGGCAACACGCGATGAGCCTGATGGGCATCGACATCGGCACCACGGGCTGCAAGGCGGGCGCGTTTTCGCTGGATGGCGGCTGCCTGGGCCTGGCGTATCGCGAGTACGCAAACACGCGCACCGCCCCGGGGCACGCGGAACTGGACAGCGCCGAAGTCTTTGACAAAGTGAAGGCCGTGGTGGCCGAGGCGGCCGCGGCGGCGAAGGCGGACCCGGTGGATGCGCTGTGCGTGAGCACCATGGGCGAGGCCATGGTGCCTGTGTCGGCGGAGCGGCGCATACTCGGCAACAGCATTCTGTCCTCCGACCTGCGCGGCGAGGAATACGCGCGCCGCCTCGAAGCGGATTTCGGCCAGCGCGATTTCTACGAGATCAATCCAAATATCATCGGGTGCAACTACTCCATGCCCAAGTTGCTGTGGCTGCGCGACCACCGCCCGGCAGAGTACGGGAGCGCATGGAAATACCTGTTCTGGGGCGACTTCATCGGTTTCATGTTTGGCGGCGAGCCGCTGGCAAGCTACGCCCACGCCAACCGGAGCCTGCTCTTTGACATCCGCGCGGAGGACTGGTCGGACCGGCTGCTTGATTGGGCCGGAATCGCGCGCGCGTAACTGCCCGCCCTGGCGCCCAGCGGCACGGTCGCGGGCGCCGTCTCCGATGCTGTGGCAGCGGAACTCGGGCTGGCGCGGGGCGCGGCGATTGTGGTGGGGGCCCACGACCAGTGCTGCAACTCCTTCGGCGCGGGAGCGCATCAGCCCGGCCGCGCGGTCTGCGGGATAGGCACCTTCGAGTGCGTGACGCCTTCCTACGGCGGCATTCCCGCCGCGGACGAGATGCTCGCGCTTCATCTCAATATCGAGCACCAGGTGCTTCCGGGCATTTACGTGTCGTTCATCTACAACCAGAGCGGCGTGCTCGTGAAATGGTACCGGGACACCTTCGCACGCGCCGACAGGGGGTTGACGGGGCCGGAGGAGGACATCTATGACCTGCTGATGGCGGAGTTGCCGGAGGGCCCGACAAGCCTGCTGGTGCTGCCGCATTTCGAGATGACGGGCGCGCCCGATTTCATCAGCGACAGCGCCGGGGTCATTGCCGGCCTGAAAACCACCACGCAACGGGGCGAGATTCTGAAGGCAATCCTCGAGGGCGCGACCTACTATTTCCTCGAGAGCATCGACGGGTTGCGGCGGCTCGGTTGCGACTTCTCTTCCATGGCGGCCACGGGCGGCGGCGCGAAGTCCGACGCGTGGCTGCAAGTGAAAGCGGACATCCTCGGGGTGCCCCTGGTGCGCCCGCGTTTCACGGAATGCGGCATTCTGGGCGCGGCCATGCTTGCGGGCCTCGCCACCGGGCAGCTTAGCTCACCTGCGGCGGCTGTGGACCGGTTTGTGCACCCGGAAGCGGAGTTCACACCCGACCCGGCGCGGCACGCCGCCTACCGGGAACGCTTCGCCCGGTATCGAAAGCTCTATCCCGCGCTCGAACCGTTGCTCGCGGAACTGCACCACGCGGGGACAACGGGGAAGTAACGGGGCCGCATGGGGGGGCGCGGCCTCAGCGCGGAAACAGCGCCAGGCGCGGGACAGTGTGCGGTAACTGCCGCCGGCTTGATTTCGACGACACAATCTGAAAGACTGCGGATTCGCACGCGGGCGTGCGGGAGTGTTTGGCGCCCGCAAAGACAGGGAATAGGGGAATAGCAGCGGGGTCGCCCAATCGGGTTCTGTGCTGCGGCACACAGGCTTCAAGACCACGAATGAACTGGGAGTACGCGCAATATGCCCTGGCCCCTGCGGCCTCGAGCATCCTGGCGTTAGCCGTGGCGCTTGCCGGCTGGCGGCGGCGGCTGGTGCGCGGGGCGCTCGTGCTCAGTGCAGCCTCGTTGATAATCGCATTCGTTTGCGTGGCCTATGCGGTTGAGATTCTCTGTGTGGACATGGCGGCGAAGCTGTTCTGGTATAACCTCAAGTAGCTGGGTGTGATCTCCGCCGCGCCGGCCTTTCTCTTCTTCGCGTTGACCTACACGGGCAAAGATCGCTGGCTGCGCTGGCCCGGTATCGCCTTGCCACTGCTCATGCCTGTGGCGACCTCACTGGTGCTCCTCTCAAACGATGTGCACCACCTCTTCTGGAAGACCGTGCGGCTGTCTTCGGAAGGGCTGTTTCAACCGCTCGTGTTCGAGTTCAACTACTGGTTCTATGCCCACGCCGCGTACGGGCAGGTGGCGGCGGGTCTTGCGGTATTGCTGCTGGTCGTCAATATGGCGCGCTCGGTTCACGGCCATCACACGCAGATCGGCCTGGCGTTTGTGATTGCCTTCGCGCCCCAGGCGGAAGCCTTCCTGAACACCTTCGGGCTTCACCCCGTGCCCCAGTTGGACCTGACCCCGACCGCACTCGCGGTGGCCTGCGCCGCAGTGGGGTGGGGGTTCCTGCACTACCGCGTTTCCGGACTCGCCAGCATCGCCTACGACACCGTGCTCAACAGCATGCACGACGCGGTGGTTGTCCTGGATTCCGCGCGGCGGGTGGTGCACTGCAACCCCCCGGCACGGAGCATCCTGGGCGCCTGGACCGGGGACCGGCAGTCCGCGGCGGAACTGATACCGAACTGGGACGAAATCGGGCGATTGTGTGAGGGACGAGGGGGCGAGGCAACGGAGTTGCCGTTGAACCTTGAGGACGGAAAGCGTTATCACCAGGTCCAGGTCTTGCCCCTCCTGGACGGTTCGGCCCATGCGGGCGGGTGGATCGTCCTCATGCGCGACATCACGGAGCGGAAGGCGGCGGAGCGCACCATCGCGGAGCAGCGCATGCACATGCTGAATTCCGCGCGCCTGTCATCGCTCGGCACGATGGCCGCGGGCATCGCCCACGAAATCAATAACCCGCTGGCCATTATCCAGACGGCAAGCGACCAATTGAATCTGATTCAACGCAGCGGCCGCGTGCAGGATTTCCCGCAGACCACGCGGCTGGTGGACACCATCGGGCGCAACGTGGAACGCATCACCCGTATCATTCGCGGGCTGCGGAACCTGGCGCAAGACGGGGACGCGGCGCCCTTCGCAGAAGTGCCGGTCGACAGCCTCGTCAATGACACCCTCGAATTGTGCCGGGTGCGCTTTCAGAAGCACGGCATCGAACTTGACGTCGCGTCCGGGTCCGAGGGGCTCAGCGTGGAGTGCCGTGCGACACAAGTCATGCAGGTACTCCTGAATCTTTTGAACAACGCGTTTGACGCGGTCGCCGATACACCGAACGCGAAGGTGCGGTTGGAAGTCGGGGACCTGGGCGACCGCGTGGCACTGGTGGTGGCCGATAACGGGCCGGGTGTGCCCGAGGCCGGCCGGGAGCGAATCCTCGACCCGTTCTACACCACAAAACCGGTGGGCGCCGGTATGGGGCTTGGGCTGAGCATCTCGCGCAGCATTGCAGAGAAGCACCGCGGGCGCCTGTATCTTGAAGCAGGAAGCACGTTGACCCGGTTCGTGCTCGAACTGCCCAAGCGGCAAGTTCAACCGGCGGAAGTCGAGGCCGCCGCAGTGCCGCTGAACCGCGGCCATTGACCTCGCCGCCCGGCACGGCGGCGTTAACGGAATCCGGCCAGGCAGGAAGGGGCATGGAATGCAGGGGCGCCCTGAAACAGATTCGCCGGACAGGTATGAACCGCGGCGTCAACAAGACGGCGGCGGGTGCTTCGCACCGCGGGCGCTGTTCACGGCGGGTTTACTCGGCCTGTTGGCCCTGCTGGCGGCGGCGGGCCGGTGGCTTCCGGTCGGGGCGTATCTGGTGGCCTTTCTGGAATGGGCAGAAACGCTCGGGTGCGTGGGCGGCCTCGCCGTGGTGGGTCTCTATGTGCTCTCCTGCCTGCTCATGGCCCCGGGGTCGGTTATCACTCTGGGCGCGGGCGCACTGTTCGGCCTGTTCCACGGGGTTCTCGTGGCCTCCGTGGGAAGCACGCTGGGCGCCTGTGCCGCCTTCTTCGCCGGGCGCACGGTGGCCCGTTCCTGGGTGGAATCGCGCGTGGCGGCGAATCGGAAGTTCCAGGCGGTGGACCGGGCTGTGGGCGACGCGGGTTTCCGCGTTGTGCTGCTGTTGCGCCTGAGTCCGCTCTTTCCATTCAATGTGCTGAATTACGGGCTCGGGCTCACCGCCGTGCCTTTCTGGAAATACGCGTTCGCCTCCTGGCTCGGCATGCTGCCGGGCACGGTGATGTATGTTTACCTGGGCACCGTGGTGCGCTCACTGACGGTCGTGGCGGCCGGCGTGCGCGAGGCCACGGCGGCGGAAAGCGCTTTTTTCTGGGCGGGACTGGTGCTCACTGTGGCGGCCACCCTCTACATCGCCCGGCTCGCCCGGCGTGCGGTGGCCCGCCATGGGCTCGCGCGGCCGGATGGAAGTTGACGGACACGGGATAAGAGGGTATGATGCTTAACGCCCTACGGGCAGGATGTTTTGCGAATTCTGGCGGACTGGAGAATCAACACAGAGAGGGTTCAATCGTGAAAAAGCTGGCAATTCTGATGGGTTCGGTGGCAATGATGGCAGTGGTTCTGGCGGGTTGCGCGACGGGCGCGTCCCCCGAAGAAGCGGTCGCGGCTCAGCTCGAAGCGTTCAAACAGGCGATGCTTGCGGAAGATATCGACGCCATCATGGCGACGTATTCGGATGATTTCGAGCACTATGAGTGGGGCGACAAGGAAGGCGCGCGCGATTTCATGCAGCAGGCCATTGACATGGGCTACACCGAAGGCATGGAAGTGATCACGGAGGATGCCGAGATCGTCCTGCAGGACGACGGTAGCGCCCAGGTCTATCCGGTCGACCTGTCCGGCGCATTCGGCACGGTCACGCTTGAGCTGACCTTCGCCGACAAGGATGGCGAGTGGCTCATCACCGGGCTCGACGCGACGGGCATCTAACCACCATCGAGTTTACAGCGCCCCCGGCGCCGGCTGTGCCGGCGTTTGGGGGCGCTTGTGTTTTCTGCGCGCCGGACCTGCTTTCCGGGTTTCAGACCCGCCGCCGAACTTTGCTATATTGTGCGCTCATCAGCGGTACAAGGAGACACGGCATGGCAACCATGGACACTGCAATCGAGCGTGCGCGTGCGCGGCGTGATGAGACGCTGGCGGCGTACCGGGAACTGCTCGGGCTCCCGAGCGTGTCGACACTGCCGGAGCACGCGGCCGACGTGCGGCGCACTGCGGACTGGCTGGCCGCGCGCCTGAAAAGCCTCGGCATGCAGGACGTCGATGTCGTGGACACCCCAGGCCACCCTGTCGTCTATGCCCAGTGGCTTGCGGCCGCAGGCAAGCCGACCGTGCTGGTGTACGGGCATTACGATGTCCAGCCCGTCGACCCGCTCGACGAGTGGGAGTCAGACCCCTTCGGCGCGGAGGTGCGCGGCGAGTACATCTATGCGCGCGGCGCGTCGGACATGAAAGGCCAGTTGCTCGCCCTGCTCGAGGCGGTGGAGGCGCTTGCCGCGCAGGGCCCCCTGCCGGTCAACCTCAAGTTCATGCTCGAGGGCGAGGAGGAAATCGGCTCTCCGCACCTGGGCGCGTTCATCGACCAGAACCGGGAACGGCTGGCTTGCGACGTCGTGCTGAACTGCGACGCCGGCATCCACGCCCCGGACGTGCCCGCGATTGTCTACGCACTGCGCGGGCTCGCCTACTTCGAGATTGAAGTGCGCTCCGCCGCGAAGGACATGCACAGCGGCATGTTCGGCGGCGCCGTGGCGAATCCGATTCACGTGCTCAGCGAGCTGATTGCGGGCATGCACGACGCCGAAGGCCGGGTTACGCTGCCGGGCTTCTATGACAAGGTGCGCGAACTGAGTCGGGACGAGCGCGAAATGCTCGCCAGGCTCCCCTATGACGAGGCGGAATGGCTGAAAATGGCGGGGGTGCGCGCAATCTGCGGCGAGGCAGGCTACACGACCGTCGAGCGCATCGGCGCGCGGCCCAGTCTCGATGTCAACGGCATCTGGGGCGGATTCACGGGCGCGGGCGCAAAGACTGTGCTTCCCGCGAGGGCCACCGCGAAACTGTCCACGCGGCTCGTGCCCGACCAGGACGCGGAAGACGTGAAAGGGCAGCTGCGGGCGTACCTGGAGGCGAACGTGCCCGACACGGTTGCCTGGGAGCTGCGCGCGCTTTCGAACGGCCCGGGTTCGGTGATGGACCGCGAATCGGCGTACATGCGGAAGGCCGCGGCGGCGCTGGAGGCGGTTTTCGGCCGCGCGCCGCTGTTCAAGCGCGAGGGCGGCAGCGTGCCGGTGGTCGGCATGCTACAGGCCAGACTCGGCGTCGATTCGATTATGCTCGGTTTCGCATTGCCCGACGATGGCATCCATGGCCCCAATGAGCGCCAGTACCTGCCGAATATCTACAAGGGCATCGAAACCTACATTCGTTTTCTTGCCTCATTCTGATTTCGAGAACGCGTCACACCCGGAGGCAGTGCCGTGCCCGCAAAAAAAGACGTCATCGTTCGCGGTATCCCGGTTGGGATGAAGAAGCCGGTCGACATCCATGTGCGCGACGGGGTCGTGCAGCGCATGGGCGCGCCCGGGCAGACCCCGCCGGACTTCGGTTCCGAGGAAGCGCACATCGGGCCCCCGCTCTTCGACATTCAGGTGAACGGCGTGGCGGGTATCGACCTGCAGGGCGCCGGGGTGAAGCCGGAAGACTACGTGCGCGTTACCGAGTGCCTCGCGCGCTGGGGCGTGATGTACTGGGTGCCGACCCTGGTCACCGGCCCCGCAGCGGAGATGGAGCACGGTTGCCGGGTTTTCGCCGAAGCCATGCGCGACCGCCGCGTGGCGCGGGCGGTGCCGGGCCTGCATCTTGAGGGCCCGCACATCAGCCCGGAAGACGGACCGCGCGGCGCGCATCCGAAAGCGCACGTGCGCAAGGCGTCGGTTCGCGAGTTCAACCGCATGCGGAAGGCGGCGGAGAACCAGATACTCTATGTGACCGTGGCGCCGGAATGCCCGGGCGCCGCCCCGTTCATCAGGGCGGCGGTGCGCGAAGGAGTGCTCGTCGCGCTGGGCCATCACAACGCCAGCGCGCGCCAGATCGCCAAGGCGGCGGATGCGGGCGCGCGGTTGTGCACCCACCTCGGCAACGGCGCCGCGAGCATGATTCACCGGCATCACAACCCCATCTGGCCGCAACTGGCCGAGGACCGCTTCTACGCTTCCTTTATCGCCGACCTGCACCACCTGCCGGAGCCGGTACTGAAGGCGTGTGTGCGCGCGAAAGGGTTCGACAAGACCGTGCTTACCTCCGATTGCATCGCCCTGGCCGGGCTGAAGCCGGGCAAGTACAAGTTTGCCGGGTCGGACGTGGAACTCCGCCGGGACGGCAAGGTCTGTCTGTTGGGCACCGACCTGCTTGCGGGCAGCGCGCACATGCTGCTGCAGGGCGTGGTGAACGCGTGGCGGGCCACTGACCTGACCTTGCAGGACGCCTGCGCGTGCGCCTCGGCGGTGCCGGGCAGGCTCTTCGGCGTGCGCATGCCGCCGGCGCTGAAAAAGGGCCGCCGCATGAACGCGGTGGTCTTCGAAGTGGAGTGGTATGAACGGCGCAGCGAGCCGCGCGTGTCGGCAGTGTTCTTCCGCGGCGAGCGCGTGTTTCCGGAGTGAAGACGAGATGACGCAGCGAAAACTGAACGTGACCATCAGCGGGACGGGGTTTGCCGGGGATTTCACCGCGCAGGTCTACAGCATGGTGCCGCACCGCAACGGCGTGGACATCGAGCTGGCGGGCATCACCTCGGGCCATCTCGGCAATGCCGAGCGCTTCGCGAAGAAGCACGGCATCGCGCGGGCCTTTGAAACGCACCGGGAAATGCTGGCCTCCGTGAAACCCGACATCGACTGCATCGCCTGCGCGAACCACGCGCACGCGCAGTACGTGCGCGAGGCGGTCGAAGCGGGCGTTTCGGTGGTCGTGCTCGAGAAGCCGCCGCTCATCTGGCCGGGATACACCCAGTCGCGCGAAGCTGACGCGGAAACCCGCAAGCGCGAATCCATGGCGGCGCTGGCGGAAGTGCTCGACACCGTCGAAAAGAGCCGGAGCAAGCTGCTCTACGCGGAGAACCTCACCTATGTGGACGGCGTGAAAGCGCTCACGGAGCTGTTGCGCGAGGCAGCGCCGCTGGGGAAGGGCAAGGTGCTGCTCCAGCAGGGGGTGTGCGCGCACCAGGGCTCGCACGCGCCCGCCTACGACACCCCGTCGAAATCCGGCGGCGGCTCCCTGTTCAACAAGGCGTGCCATCCGCTCGGCCCGGCGCTCTACCTCAAGCAGGTGGAAGGCCTGCTGCGGGATGGCCGGCCTATTCGCCCGGCGCGGGTATCCGCCGTGGCCTTGCAGGTGTTGAAACACCAGCCGGAGGCTTCGGGCGAGTTCTTCCGGGTGATGCAGAATGTCGATGATTATGCGCGGGTCACGGTTGTCTTTGAAGACAGTACGGTCGCGGAGCTTTTCGGTTATGACCTCAGTATCAGCGGTATTCGCAACGGGTTCAGCGCCATCACCGATTTCGCGCAGTACGACATGCGCATCAACCCGAGCGACGAGAACGAGTTGTTCCTGCCGGACGAGGCGGTGGCCGGCAACATTCTGATGCGCGAGAAGCTGCCCACGGCACGGGGCACGTCCTTTCCGAGACCGCGCCAGTTCCACGCCCACGGCTACGTGAACGAGATGGATGACGCGGTGGCGTGCGCGCTCGAAAAGAACCGCTTTCCGCAGAGCGGATTGATGATGGCCTGGGACACGATGGCCGTGGTGATGGCGGGCTACGAGAGCGCCGGGAAGGACTCCGCCTTTGTCGATATCACCGAATACACGCAGCGCGCATTCAAGAAGAAGACCTGGCCGTCGCCGGAGCGGTTCGGCCAGGTCTTGCAGCGTCAGTGATACGGATAGGGTCGGCTACTTCTCCACTGGTTCGACAGTCACCTTGCGGAACTCGATGGGGGTGCCTTCACTCTGAAGGCCGATATACCCCTCCTTCACGGTGCATTCGGTGGCCGTGTTCTGGAGCACGCCGTTGACGTACACGCGGATGCTGTCGCCGGCGCACACGATCTTGTACTCGTTCCATTCGCCCAGCTTGTTCTCCGTTGACTGGTGCTGCTTGGGCGTGCGGCGATTCGCGGGGTCGGTGTGTTCCTTGAAATCGGTGCCGCCAATCACCCAGAAATCGCCCGCGTGTTCGGACTGAAGCTGCGCCTCGATGGACTTCGGCCAGACCTCGTCCTTGTCCTGCGCGTGCAGCAGGACGCCGCT
>NPIG01001090.1_pt2 | contig 10179 bp, 9 predicted proteins | sample 8637441 | NCBI WGS metagenome assembly NPIG01 (sample SAMN07420675, study PRJNA396082) | bioreactor metagenome | isolation source: sample BR6 brine-fed electro-methanogenic bioreactor BR | place: Japan: Kochi | collected 2016-06-14
CCGAGGTGGTCCTCGTCGCCGAGAATGTCGGTCAGCACCGCGACCGCGTCCTCGTCCTTGATCAGGCCCATGGCGATACCGGCAACCGGCCGCTTCAGCGGCACGCCGGCGTCCATCAGCGACAGCGACGAACCGCAGACCGTCGCCATCGACGACGAGCCGTTGGATTCGGTGATCTCGGAAACGACCCGGATGGTGTAGGGGAAGTCCTCCTTCACCGGCAGCAACGGACGGATGGCTCGCCACGCGAGCTTGCCGTGACCGATCTCGCGCCGGCCCGGCCCGCGCATGAAGCTGGCCTCACCGACCGAGTAGGGCGGGAAGTTGTAGTGCAGCATGAAGTGCTGGCGGTATTCGCCGGCCAGTTCGTCCATGATCTGCTCGTCCTGACCGGTGCCCAGGGTAGTGACCACCAGGGCCTGGGTCTCGCCGCGGGTGAACAGGGCGCTGCCGTGGGTCCGCGGAAGCACGCCGACCTCGGTCGCGATCTGCCGCACGGTGCGGGTATCGCGGCCGTCGATCCGCTTGCCGGTCTCGAGGATGCCGCGCCGCACGATCTGCTTCTCCAGATCCTTGAAGGCGCCGGGATAGACCGCCTCGACCAGTTCGGCATTGAGGCTCTCGTCGGCGGCCAGGGTCTCGGCGACCTGGGCGCGCACCGTCTCGATCTTATCGTGGCGCTCGGTCTTGCCGGTCTCGGCATAGGCCTCGCGCAGTCCCGCCTCTGCCAATTCGGCGACACGCTCGTAAATGCGATCCTTGCCTTCCGGCGGGGCCGGCAACTCGATCGGCTCCTTGGCGCAGACCTCGGCGAGATCGATGATCGCGTCGATGACCGGCTGGATCGATTCGTGGCCGAACATCACGGCGCCGAGCATGATCTCCTCGGAAAGCTCCTGGGCTTCCGATTCGACCATCAGCACGCCCTCGTTGGTGCCGGCGACGATGAGGTCGAGGGCACTGGTCGGAACCTGGTCCATGGTCGGGTTGAGCACATAGGCGCCATCGATATAGGCGACGCGGCAGCCGCCGATCGGGCCCAGGAACGGCAGGCCGGAAATGGTCAGCGTCGCCGAGGCCCCGACCATGGCGACAACGTCGGGATCGTTCTCCAGGTCATGCGACAGGACCGTGCAGATGATCTGGGTTTCGTTCTTGTAGTCCTTGACGAACAGCGGGCGGATCGGCCGGTCGATCAGGCGCGACGTCAGCGTTTCCTTTTCCGTCGGCCGCCCTTCGCGCTTGAAGAATCCGCCGGGAATTTTGCCGCTGGCGAACGTCTTTTCCTGATAGTTGACGGTCAGCGGGAAAAAATCGACTCCGGGCTTGGGGGTTTTCGCACCGACGGCCGTGCACAGAACCTTGGTGCCGCCGTAGGTGACCATGACCGCACCGTCGGCTTGACGGGCGATTTTGCCGGTCTCGAAAACCAGGGGACGTCCGCCCCACTGAATCTCTTTCCGGTACTCTTTGAACATCGTGTCCACTTTCTACTTCCTTCCTTCAAACCGGCACCGCGGCATCCGCGGCGGTACTCGCTAAATCGTCGCCCTGGGGCAATTCTCGGTATGTCGATCCGTCGCATTCCGGCCGTCGCCGCGGCAGAGTCCTGCCGCGGCAACCGGAACACGCGGACGAAGCGACGGCACGAGCACGTCAAGCGAATTCTTGACCGGCGTCTTTCGTACGTTGGTGCGGATGATACCGCTCATATCGGAATCCGGCGATTTCCGCCGGGGGACCGCTGGCATGGAACCGACGCCCTTAGCGGCGCAGCCCCAGCTCCTTGACCAGCTTTTCATAACGGGCCGCTTCTTTCTTCTTCACATAGTCAAGCAGCCGCCGGCGCTGACCGACCATCATCAGGAGGCCACGCCGCGAATGGAAGTCCTTCTTATGGGTCTTGAGGTGTTCGGTCAGGTTGCGGATACGCTCGCTGAGAATGGCGACCTGGACTTCCGGAGACCCGGTGTCGCCTTCTTTGGCACCGAACTGCTTGATCAGTTCCTGTTTCTTTTCGGCAGTAATCGACATCGTATACTCCGTATTTAAAGGTTGAGTACGCGCAGGGGTCGGATTTCGGCCCCCGTGATCTGGGCCAGGGCCACCGGTTTTCCGCCGGACATGGCGCATACGATCGCGCCGGGATCCAAACGGGAAACGGACGACCGGGTTACGACGGGAATCGCCGGAACCGATTGTCCGTGCCGGAGGCTCCAACCCTCTGCTTCGGTCAGGGCCAGCGCCGGGATGTCGTCCAGCGCGGTCTCGACCGGGAGCAGGAGCTCGGAAAGCGGCGCACTATGCCCCAGCGCCGCAAGATTATCCAGTGAAATTGCGTCGTTTTCGTGGAACGGCCCGACGGCGATCCGGCGCAGGGCCGCGATGTAGCCGACCGTCCCCAGGGCCAGGGCAAGGTCGCGGGCCAGGCTGCGCATGTAGGCGCCTTTGCCAGAGACGACCTCGAACTCGGCGTGATCGGCATCGGGCATGTCGAGAAGCCGGAACTCGTCGATACGCACATGGCGCGGCTCGAGCTCGACCGGAATCTCGGCCCGGGCCAGGGCATAGGCCCGCTGCCCTTCGACCTTGACGGCGGAGAACGCCGGCGGAACCTGTTCGATCTCGCCGATGAACCGGGGCAGCACGGCCTCGATCCCCTCGCGGGTCGGCCGCACCGGGCTGGTCTCGGTAACGTCGCCCTCGGCGTCGTCGGTCGTCCGCGCCTCGCCCCAGCGGGCGGTAAAGCGATAGACCTTCGTCCCGTTCATGGCATAGGCGACCGTCTTGGTCGCCTCGCCGAGGGCCACCGGCAACACGCCCGAGGCCAGAGGGTCCAGGGTGCCGCCGTGTCCCACCTTGGCGGCCCCGGTCAGGCGGCGCACCTTGCCGACGACGCCGGCCGAGGACAGACCCAGCGGTTTGTCGATGATCAGCCATCCATGGATGGGTTTGCCGCGCCGCCTACCCATTCGGATCCTCGTCGTCGCCGGAAAGCTCGTCATCCGGCGACTCCAGATCGCGCGCGACCAGGGGATCGTGAAGCAGAATGTCGATGCGGTCGGCCTGGTCGAAGGAATCGTCGGCCCGGAACGACAGGTTGGGAACGTATTTCAGTTCGACCAGCCGCGCCACTTCCCGCTTCAGGAAGGGTGCCGCGTGTTTGAGCGCCGCGACGACCGCTTCCGAGTGGGCGCCGCCCAACGGGATCACGAACACCGTCGCGTTTCGCAGGTCGGGGCTGGTCCGGACCTCGGTCACCGTCACCGAAACCCCGGCCAGGGCGGGATCGCGCAGGACGCCGCGCTCGAACAGGCGCGCCAGCGCATGGCGCAATTCCTCGCCGACTCGAAGCTGGCGCTGGCTCGCCGTCTTGTGCGCTCGTTTACTCATCTGTTCTGTACCGGCGACTCAGGGAACGGCGCTGTCCGGGTACCGTGACCGGCCCCGGAGCCTCGTGCGGCCCGAAAGGAGCAGTCGGCCCGCCCTACAGCTCGCGAGCCACCTCCTCGATCTCAAAACACTCGATGAAATCGCCGACCTGGAGGTCGTGGTAGTTGGCGAAGGCCATGCCGCAATCGTAGCCCTCGCGGACCTCCCTGGCGTCATCCTTGAAGCGCTTGAGCTGCGACAGGCTGCCTTCGTGGATCACCACGTCGTCGCGCAGCAGCCGCACCTTGGCGCCGCGGCGGACGACGCCCTCGGTCACCATGCAGCCGGCCACCTTGCCGACCTTGGAGATGTTGAACACCTCGCGGATCTCCGCGTAACCCAGCAGGTTCTCGCGCAGCGTCGGGGCCAACATGCCCGACAGGGCCTGCTTCACGTCGTCGATCAGGTTGTAGATGATCGAGTAGTAGCGGACCTCAAGCTCTTCTCGCTTGGCCAGTTCGCGGGACTGCGCGTTGGCACGCACGTTGAACCCGATGATCAGGCCGTCCGAGGCCTTGGCCAGGGTAACGTCCGACTGGTTGATGGCGCCGACGCCCGAATGCAGGACGTCGACCTCGACCTCGTCGGTGGCCAGCTTCTGGAGCGCGGCGACGATCGCCTCGACGGAACCGTGGACATCGGCCTTGATGACGACGGGCAGACGCTTGATCTGGCCTTCGCCGACGTCGCGGAACATCTGCTCCAACGACACCTTGCCGGTCGTCGCTGTCTTGGCCAGCCGTTCCTGACGCTGGCGGTATTCGCTGATCTCGCGGGCCCGCGCCTCGTTCTCGACGACGATCAGATCGTCGCCGGCCGACGGCGTCCCGTTGAGACCGAGGACCTCGGCCGGAACCGAAGGCTCGGCCTGGTCGATCGCGACGCCGCGGTCGTTGCCCAGGGCCCGGACGCGGCCCCATTCGGAACCGGCTACGAACACGTCGCCAACCCGCAGGGTACCGCGCTGCACCAGAACGGTCGCCACCGATCCGCGGCCGGTTTCGACCTTGGATTCGACGACCACGCCCTCGGCCGGACGATCGGGGTTGGCCTTGAGGTCGAGAAATTCGGCCTGCAGGAGAATGGCCTCGACCAACTTGTCGAGATTGGTCCTCTGCTTCGCCGAGACCTCGACGGCGAGAACGTCGCCGCCCAGTTCCTCGACGACAAGGTCGTGCTGCAGCATCTCGGTCCGCACGCGCTGCGGATCGGCGCCCGGCAGGTCCATCTTGTTGATCGCCACGATGATCGGCACGTTGGCGGCCTTGGCGTGGCTGATCGCCTCGATGGTCTGCGGCATGATGCCGTCGTCGGCGGCCACGACGAGGACCACCAGATCGGTCACCTGGGCGCCGCGCGCGCGCATGTCGGTAAAGGCCGCGTGGCCCGGCGTATCGATGAAGGTGATACGCGAGCCGTCCTCGGTCGTCACCTGGTAGGCGCCGATGTGCTGGGTGATGCCGCCGGCCTCGCCGGACACCACGTCGGTCTGGCGCAGGGCGTCGAGCACCGAGGTCTTGCCGTGGTCGACATGGCCCATGACGGTGACGACCGGGGCCCGGGGCTTCATGCTCGCCGCGTCGTCCTGATCGCCGCGCAGCCCGATTTCGACGTCCGCCTCGCTGACCCGCTTGACGTTGTGGCCGTACTCGCTGGCAACCAGCTCGGCGGTATCCGCATCGATCGTCTGGCTGACGGTGGCCATCACGCCCATTTTCATGAGCGATTTCACCACGTCTACGCCGCGGATCGCCATGCGGTTGGCAAGCTCCTGGACGGTAATCGTCTCGGGAATAATCACGTCTCGAATCACCCTCTGCGGATCACCGGATTGGGTCCGCCGCTTCTGCCGTTCCTTCTCGCGGGCGCGTCGGACGGACGCCAGACTGCGCGTCCGTTCCTCGTCCTCGTTCAAGGCTTCGGCAATGGTCAATTTGCCCGAACGACGTCGCCGCGGCTCACCGCGGCGGCCAGGCGCGGCCGGCTTCTTCGGCTCGGCCTTGGCCGAACGCTTGGCGCGCTCGGCTTCGTCTTCGTCCTCGGACTCGATCTTTTCCTTCGCCTTGGGCTTGGCGGCCTTCGGCGTCTTCTCCTCGGCCGCTTCGGAAACGGCGGGGACTTCCTGTGGAGGCGCGGCCTCTTCGGCCGGAGCCTCGGCGACCGGTTCGGCGGCCTTTGCGGCCTCCTCCTTCTCTTCCTCGGCCTCGCGGCGAGCCGCTTCCTCGGCCTCCCGGCGGGCAGCCTCTTCGGCCTCGCGCTTGGCGCGCTCCGCCGCCTCGGCTTCCTCGCGGGCCCGGCGCTCCGCCTCCTCGACCGCCCGAATCTTGGCCTCTTCCTCGGCCTTCCGGGCATCTTCCAGCGCCCGCGCCCGGACCGCCTTTTCATGGTCGGTCAGGGTCGGCGTCTTGGCGCCAGCGGCAACTTCCTCGGCGGTGTGGTCGATGACCTCGGTCTCGACCTCGGGCTCCTGCGCATCGGCCGCGACTTTTTTCATGCGGCCGTCGGCGCCCTGCATGTAGGTCCGCTTCTTCCGCACCTCGACGGTGACCGACTTGGAACGGCCGCGCGAAAAGCTCTGCCGAACCTGACCGGTCTCGACCGTCTTGTTGAGAACCAGCTTTCCGGGCCGCGAAAGCCCAAGCCGCTTCTTGTCTTCCTTTTCAGTGGTCTCCGTCATATCAATCCGTCTGCGCCCTTCAACCCGTTTGAGCCCGCGTCCGGCGTACCGGACGCACACGAAGGGGCCCTGAACCCCTGAAGCCTCGCCAATTCGCTCCGCAGCTTCTCGGCGATGGCACCCGAGTCCACCACCACATGCACTGCGAAATCACGTCCCAACGCCGCTCCTAACTCCGCGGCAGTCAACACCTCGGCTCGTGGCAGATCCGGTGCCAGCGATGCCACCTTGGCCTTTCCTCCCGGCGCGCCGTCCGCGGCTTCGACCAGAAGTCCCGCCCGTCCGCTGCGGATTCGTGCCGAAGCCTTCTCGAATCCGACTGCCACTTCGCCCGCGCGCCGCGCAAACCCTAGGAGATCCTGGCATCTTCGAGCGAGTTGGCGCTCGATCTCCCCCTCAAGGTCCGGCGGAACAGCGACCCGGGCCTTGGCTGCCTTTGAGAACAGGTTCTTCTCGCAGGCTGTCTTAACCGTATCGCGCCGCGCGCTCAACCAAAATCCCCGGCCGGGTAACCGGCCAGCGACATCCGGAGTCACCCTGCCGTCAGGCCCGACGACAAATCGGACCATCTGGTCAGTCGGGCCCACGACCCCGGAAACTATACAACGCCGGACCGGCCCGTCCTGCCCGGCATCCCCGGCGACCGCGCCCCGTTCGGTGCGTCGCGCCATGTGCGTCCGCGGGCGCCCGTCAGGCGGCGCCCTCCTCCGTTTCGGCCGTCGTCGCCTCTTCGGATTCCGTTTCGGCGGCGTCCGCCGCCGTCTCTTCGTCCGAGAACCAGTGGGCACGTGCCGCCATGATGATCTCGTTGGCCGCGTCGACCGAAAGCGCACCGTTGGGCACGATTTCGATCAGTTCATCGCTGGCCAGATCGCCCAGATCGTCGAGCGTCTTCACGCCGGCCTCGCCGAGAGCGACGAGCATGGCCGGGGTCAGGCCCTCGAGCTCTGCCAGGTCATCGCCGACTTCCAGTTCCTGACGGCGCCGGGTCAGTTCCTCGTCCTTGCTGGCAAGGTAGGCCCGCGCCCGTTCCCGAAGTTCCTCGGAGATTTCCTGGTCGAATCCTTCGATCTCGGTCAGATCGTCGATCGGCACGAAGGCCACCTCCTCGATCGACGAGAACCCTTCGGTAACCAGAAGATGGGCAATCACGTCGTCGACGTCCAATGCCTCGGCGAACAGATCCGACAGGGCGTTGAACTCTTCCTGACGGCGCTCCGATTCTTCGGCCTCGGTCAGGATGTCGATATCCCAGCCGGTCAACTGCGATGCGAGGCGGACGTTCTGGCCGCGGCGGCCGATGGCCAGGCTGAGCTGATCGTCGGGCACCACGACCTCGATCCGGTTGGCCTCCTCGTCGAGCACGACCTTGGCGACCTCGGCCGGCGCCAGACCGTTGACGATGAAGGTCGCCGGATCGGCCGACCACTGGATGATGTCGATCTTCTCGCCCTGCAGCTCGCCGACCACCGCCTGCACCCGCGATCCCCGCATGCCGACGCAGGCGCCGACCGGGTCGATGCCGGAGTCATTGGAGAGAACCGCGATCTTGGCCCGCGATCCGGGATCGCGCGCCACCGACTTGATCTCGATGATGCCGTCGTAGATTTCGGGCACTTCCTGGGCGAACAGCTTGGCCATGAAGTCCGGATGGGTCCGCGACAGGAAGATCTGCGGTCCGCGCTGCTCCTCGCGCACGTCGAAGATGTAGGCGCGCACCCGGTCGCCGTTGTTGAAGTGCTCGCGCGGGATGCATTCGTCGCGCCGCAGCATGGATTCGGCGCGGCCCAGATCGACCACCACGTTGCCGAACTCGACCCGCTTGACCAGCCCGTTGACGATCTCGCCGACGCGGTCCTTGTATTCGTCGTACTGGCGCTTGCGCTCGGCCTCGCGGACCCGCTGCACGATCACCTGCTTGGCGGTCTGCGCCGCGATGCGCCCGAAATCGATGGGCGGCAGCGGATCGACCAGGAACTCGCCGATCTCGGCGTCCGGCTTCTTGCGCCGCGCCGCCGCCAGCGTGATCTGGGTGGTTTCGTTCTCGACCTCCTCGGCGACCTCCAGGTAGCGGGCCAGCGAGATGGCGCCGGTGGCGCGGTCGATATTGGCCCGGATGTCGTGTTCGTGGCCGTATTTCGAGCGGCCGGCCTTCTGGATCGCCTGTTCCATGGCCTCCAGCACCTCGTCGCGCTCGATTCCCTTGTCGCGCGCCACGGTATCCGCCACCTGCAGAAGTTCGGGGCGGGCGTGAACCGCTTGGGTGTCTACGCTCATGTCGCTCATTGTTTCCGTTGTCCCTCCGATGCCCCGAGCAGATCCTCGGTCAGTATCAGTTTGGCGCGGGCGATGGCGGGATAGGGGACCTCCACCGTGGCCCCGTCCACCGACATCCGCACCACATCACCATCCACGTCCAGCAGCCGGCCGCGAAAACGGCGGCGTCCGTCCACCGGCATTGCGGTCTCGACGCGCGCCTCGAAACCGGCGAAGCGCTCGAAATCGCGAAGTTTGACCAGCGGCCGGTCGATCCCCGGCGAGCTGATCTCCAGGGTATAGACGTCCGAGATCGGGTCCTCGACGTCCAGCACCGCGGAAACCGCGCGGCTCACGTCGGCGCAATCGTCGACCACGATCTCCTCGCCGTCCTGGCGCTCGATCATGACCTGCAGGCGCAGCTGCTGCTTGCCGGACAGCTGGACCCGCACGACCGAGAAGCCCATGCCCTCGACCGTCGGCGCGATCAGTTCCTCGATTCGGTCGGTTAACTGCATTCCCTTCCGCCCGCCCCGTCCCCAAAGGCGGCATTTCCTTCTCGGAAAACGCGGCGGCCCTAGAAAAACAAAAGGCGGGCCGTTGGCCCACCCCATCAAACCCTTCAACCCTGGAGCTTAACGAGACTTTCGTCGCGTAAACGCAGCCTGAATATAGTCTTTCGCCGTAAAAACTCAAGGCGAATCTGGGAGAGGTTCAGCTTCGCGGCAGGCGTTGAAACCCCAGGTAGGTACAGGCCCGCCCCGCCGCCTTGGCCTTGGCCTCGTAGCGGGTGGTGAACCCGTCGGCCGGCGGCGTCCGCCAATCGGCCGGACGCCGCGCCGTCCAGGCGAAATCCGGATGACGCATCAGCTGCTCCAGGCTCCACGTCGCATAGGCCAGATGGTCGCTGGCGAAACGCAGCTCGGCGCCGTCCTTCATCACGCGCGCCAGGGCGTCGAGATTCTCCCGGTTCAGGAACCGCCGCTTGGCGTGCCGTGTTTTCGGCCAGGGATCGTTGAACAGCAGGAACACCCGGTCCAGACTAGCATCCGGCAACACCGCGAGCAGAAGCCGCGCATCGTCGTCGAGCAGCCGCACATTGCCGAGCCCTGCCCTGTCGATCAGCGACAGCAGGTTGGCGACCCCGTCGAGGAACGGCTCGCAGCCCAGGAATCCGACTTCGGGATGGCTCTCGGCCTGGGCGGCCAGATGCTCGCCGGCGCCGAAACCGATCTCCAGCCAGACCGTGTCGGGCGGCTCCGGGAAAAGGTCCTCGGGACGGACGCCTCCGTCACCATCGATCGGGATGCGCAGGCGCGGCAGCAGCGTCTCCATGAGCCGCTGGCGGCCGGGTCGGAGACGGCGGCCGCGCCGGCGGCCATAGACGCGTTTGGGTTTGGGCTCGTCTGTCGACGGCGCGCTCACTTGGCGCCGAATGCCGACTTCAGCCCGTCGACGAGGTCGGTACGCTCCCAACTGAACCCGCCGTCGCCTTCGGGGTCACGGCCGAAGTGGCCGTAGGCGGCCGTCCGCGCATAGATCGGGCGGTTCAGTTTCAGATGCTCGCGAATCCCGCGCGGCGACAGGTCGACCATTTCCTGCAGCGCCGTGCACAGACGCTCGTCCTCGACCTTGCCGGTCCGGTGCGTGTTGACGTAGACCGACAGCGGCTTCGACACGCCGATGGCGTAGGCGAGCTGGATCGTGCACCTCTCGGCAAGCCCGGCCGCCACCACGTTCTTGGCAAGGTAGCGCGCCGCATAGGCCGCCGAACGGTCGACCTTCGACGGGTCCTTGCCCGAGAAGGCGCCGCC
>NPIG01000694.1_pt3 | contig 10177 bp, 5 predicted proteins | sample 8637441 | NCBI WGS metagenome assembly NPIG01 (sample SAMN07420675, study PRJNA396082) | bioreactor metagenome | isolation source: sample BR6 brine-fed electro-methanogenic bioreactor BR | place: Japan: Kochi | collected 2016-06-14
TTGCCGCCGCCATTGCCGCCGCCGTTGCCGCCGTTCTGGGCATTGTCCTTCGAGGTTCCCTTGCCGGCTTGGCCTGGTGCGGCAGATGAACCCGGCCCTTTGGCTGCCGCGCTCACGCTGACTTCTGATCGGCCGGCCCCGACGCTACCGACATGACCGGCCGTCACGTCGGCCTCGTTGCCGCCGTCGCGGCCGGAAACGCCGACGGTACCCTCGCTGACGCTGACCGAAGCCCCTTTATCGTCCACATTGACACTGAATGTGGTGCCTTTCACGCCGGCAATGAGATGAGGGGTCTCGACTTTGAATTGCCTGCTAGGACGCTTATCAACCTTGAAAAGAACGCTGCCGAAAGGCTGAACGACCCGAGTCACTGACTTGGTTTTTTCGCCGGGCAGGCTGAATCTTGTGTTCGCCGCCACTACAGCGGTGTCCCGGCCATTGGAGAGCATCGCCCAACCTCTGTCGCTTGTTCGCAAGCTGTCCGACGGACCGATCATCGTGCCCTTGGATGCTTGGCGCCCGGAGCCGGAACCGGGCGAGAGGATGGTCGCTCCCTCGGCGTCGAGAACGCTCCACTCTCCCCTTTCGACAAGATCAGTCGGGTGTTCGGAGCTTGCCAATTCGGTACGAGGCAATGACTCCGTAATCGAGCGGTTGTCACTGAAAACCGTTGTCACCGCCGAAACGGTCAATAGGGCTGCGATTCCAGCAGGGACGAAACCTGACAACAGACGGTGGATGTTCATGGACGAAGTTCCTACGTGGGCTCACCATCGCTACTGGGGAAAAGGTTTTTTGGTTGGCTTAATGAACTTTTCCGGCAGGTGGCTGGCTCTGATTGTTGTTCCGTTAGCTCCGCTTCATTAATTAGTAAAACATAATATAATTGAAAAGCAAACCAAAAACAAATAAGTAAAAAATTGTTATAAACAAATATTTATTTTGATAAAATTTTATCTAAATATAATTTATTAGGCATCTCTCGAGTTTATAATCTTCCAGAGGTCGGGCAGGCATTTCGACTTTGATCGGCAAAAGTCCGTCCAAGAGACCGGTTGTCATGCGTTCGCCCCCCTCCTAAAGCTTGGCTAACTTTCGCCGTTAATCATGATTTCACCGCAAGAATATCGAAGGAGAGTTACCACCTGTTATCAATCAGGTGATGTTTTGTAATATTTTGTTAACGGTTTGTTATGTGGGCGTTTCGTGCGGTCTAATATCCAGACGCCGACCAGAGATTCGGCGTATTTTGACCTGACGAAACGAGGCTTGCCGACGACATCATCAGATCCTTGGTTGGCTACGGATGGGTGGCATTCTTCTTGGAGCACTACGTCCACAAAGTGTGTTTAATACCGTAGGGGATATTGTCGGATGACGCTGCTGCCGGCATCCCGTGTGGGCCTAAAGGACCGGCGGAGTATTCACCTGGGCGTTTTCGCCGATGTTACTGTGTTCTATTTCGACGGTGTGGTCGACGGGGATATGGAACTCCTAAACGGGAGGCGGACGAATATCTATAATTGGCGAGTTCTGCAAACCGCCCAAGATCGCAATCGAAAAATGGCACGGTTCTGCGCATGTAAGTCCCGTTTCAAGGAAAGAGTGGCCGAGACCCGGCGGAAACGCGTCAACGAAGGGTTGCTTTCAGTTCTTCGGCCTCGGGTCATTCGCTGCCGAAGCCCCTTTCCGCAACCGCGTCCGCTTCTTCCATTTCGCGTCCGATATCCGCCGTTCCGCTCCCGGCCCCCATCCGGATCACGCGTCGCATCTGCCGCAGTGGCCGCCCCTGCCAAAAACCTGCAGCACCTCGCATTCTTGATCCGCCATCGTATCGGTCTACTCGACCCACCCCTCTGAAAACCCAGGCACCGCTCCGAGCGGTTTTACCTCGGTGAAAACGCACCCGCTTCCCCGCGCCGAAGCAGGGATCGTGGGTGACACACCGCGTTCCCCGAACTATCTCTATGCAATACCGGAGGGGGCTGCGATCATTGCCATTGATTTGCCGCTTTCTCATCCAACGTTTCGGCTGGCTGCGTGGGGTTCGACAGCCGCCGCAGGAAGGGTTCCGAATTGCTTTCGCGCTTCACCGCCCGTGCCGTATTCCTAGCGGTTGCCGTGTTCGCGGCTCCGGCGGTGGCGGCTGCCCAGACGGCCGCTTCCGGCGGCGGCGAAGATGCCAAGTCGGCGGCGCCTGCGGTCGCCTATACGGTGAAGATCGAAGGCGTTCCGGAGCGGCCCCTTGCCACCCTGCTGGAGGAGACTTCGCAGCTGGTGGCGCTGAGCAACCGGGCGCCGGCGACCCTGGCCGGGCTGCGCCAACGCGCCGACGAGGATGCAAAGCGGCTGGTCGAGGTTCTCCACGCCAAGGGATTCTACGGCGCCGAGGTGACTCCCCGCGTCACCTCCTCGGTCACGCCGGCCGAGGTGGAACTCGCGGTGGAGACCGGCGTGATCTATCTCATCGGCAACTTCGAAATCAGATACGTCGATAACGGCATCGGCGACGGATTGATCACCGACATCGAGGACCTGGGGCTGCATATCGGTCTGCCCGCCGAGGGGGAAACCGTCGTCGACGCCCAGAAGAAGCTGTTGCGGCGTCTTGCCGAGGCCGGCCGCCCGCTCGCCAAGGTCGTCGACAGGTCGGTGACCGTCGATCATGCGGACACCACCATGGACGTCGTGCTGAACGTCGATCCCGGTCCGTTCGCCCGTTTCGGTCAGGCCGAGTTCCGGGGCGTCAAGACGGTCGACGAAACATATCTGCGTCGTCTCGTGCCGTGGGTGCAGGGCACCGTCTACGACGTGCGCGAGGTCGAGCGGTTGAGCAAGCGCCTCTGGGCCACCAACCTGTTCACCACCGTCGCCCCGGCGCCGGCCGAGCAGCCGAACGCCGGGGGCGCGCTGCCGGTGAAGGTCGACCTCGTCGAGCGGGCGCCGCGCACCATCAGCGCCGCCGTCAACTACTCGACCGACCGCGGCCCCGGCGGCGACGTGTCGTGGCAGCATCGCAACCTGTTCGGCCGCCAGGAGACGCTCGCGTTCACCGCCGCGGCCGATACCGTCGAACAGAGCTTCATCGCCGATTTCCGCAAGCCGAATGTCGGGCGCTACCAACAGAACCTGCTGGCCAACGGGACCATCAAGCGCCAGGACACCGATGCCTACCGGGAGCGGACCACCGCCGTGTTCGCCGGCGTCGAGCGCAAGTTCGCCGACATCTGGTCGGTGCGTCTCGGACCTTCCCTCGACTATTCCGTGCTCGACGACAACGAAGGCGAGCGGACCTACCTGATCGGCGGGTTCCCCATGCTGTTGACCCGCGACACCACCGACAACGCCCTCGACCCCACCCAGGGCACGCGGCTGTCCCTGGGGCTGACCCCCTCGGTCGGCACGCTCGAGCGCGAGATCACCTTCCTGACCCAGGAGATCGGCGGATCGGGATACCTGTCGCTGACCGACGCGGACCGGGTCATCCTGGCCGGGCGCTTCCGGCTGGCGTCGCTGGTCGGTGCCGCCACCGACGCTATCCCGGCCAGCAAGCGCATCTATGCCGGCGGCGGCGGCTCGGTGCGCGGTTACGGCTACCAGAGCCTGGGTCCGCTCGATGCCGAGAACGATCCGCTGGGCGGCCGCTCCGCCCTCGAGGTCGGTTTCGAGACCCGTCTGCGGCTGACCGACGAGCTCGGCCTGGTGCCGTTCATCGAGGGCGGCAACGTCTTCGATTCCGAATATCCCGACTTCGAGGAGGAACTCCGCTGGGCCGCCGGCATCGGCGCCTGCTACTTCACCCGCATCGGCCCGCTGCGCCTCGATCTGGCGTTTCCCCTCAACGGCCGCGACGGCATCGACAGCGACTTCGAGTTCTATGTGAGCCTCGGACAGGCGTTCTGAGATGACCGGCCTGCGATCCCCCTGGCGCCTTGCCGGCGCCGTCATGCTCGGAATCCCTGCCGCCCTGACGGGGCTGCTTGCCGCCCTCTATGGCGGTCTGCAGACCGGGGCCGGCCGGCAACTGGCGACGCCCTTCATCGAGAGCCAACTGGCAGCCGCCCTCGAAACCGAAGCCTCCATCGAGGGCCTGGCCGAACTCTCCCTGGATCGCATCCGGGTGAAGGGGCTGACGCTCGGCGGGCAGCCGGAACCCTGGCTGGCCGTCGGGAACATCGACATCGCCTGGCGCCCCTTCGGCCTTTTTGCCGGCAAGCTCTCGGTTTCCTCGCTGGCCGTCGACAGCATCACGCTGCATCGGCCGCCGCCGGACACCGGCGGCGAGCCCCTGACCGCCGACGATTTCCGCCCGCCGCTCGCGATCACCATCGAGCGATTTGCCGTGAACAGTCTCGGGCTCGGCGCCCCCGTCCTCGGTGAGGCGGCGACCCTTCGGCTCGAGGGGGAAGCCCGTGCCGGCGACGACGGCACCGGGCGCCTGCGCCTCGACGTCAGCCGGCAGGACGGTCCGGGCGGACGGCTTTCGGCCCGCGCCGACTACGGCCTCCTGTCCCGCAAGCTGGATCTCGGGCTGTCCCTCGACGAACCGGAGAACGGCGTCCTCGCCCGTCTTCTCGACCTGCCTGGACGCCCCGCCATCGCGCTCAAACTCGACGGCGCCGGAACGCTGGACGATTGGCGCGGCCGGATCGCCGGCGGTGCCGAAAACCTGGCGGCGCTGGATTCCGCGGTCGAACTGGGCCTCGACAGGGAGCTTCACCTCAGCCTCGACGGCAAGGCCGACATCGCCGGCCTGCTACCCGAGGATCTTCGTTCCCTTGCCGCGCCCGGGCTGAACCTCGCCGTGAAGGCGGCCTGGGATTCCGAGGAAGCGCGGCTGACGATCTCCGACGGACGGTTTTCCAGCCCGGCTCTCGAGGGCACGGTCTCGGGAAGCGTCGACGGCAGCCGACTGCGCGCCGACGGCAAGCTCTCCCTTCGCCTTCTCGACGGCGGCGCCCTCGCCGCGTTGACGGCACCGGCTGCGATCCGGGAGGGCGAGGCGACGGTCACGCTCGACGGCTCCTTCACCCGCCCGGCCGGGCACATCGAAGCCCGCGTTACCGGGGTGACGGTCCCGGGAGGCGGTGCCGAAACCACGGAACTCGCCGCCGACTTCGAACTCGCCGACGGCCTCGGCGGTCCGGTGACGGTGCGGGGGAAGGGCAGACTTTCCGGCGTGACGGCGGACGACGAAACCCTCCGCTCCCTCGTCGGCCGCGAAGTCGGGATCGAGGCGGCGGCCCGCGTCCACCCCGAAGGCGACATCGACCTGACCGCCGTCACCCTCAAGACTGTCACCGGTAAGGTTTCGCTGTCCGGCACCGTCACCTCCGACGGTGTCGCCGATCTCGCCGGTTCGGCGGAGATGCCCGACCTCGCCGTCCTGAATTCCCTTGTCGGCCAGCCGGTGGCGGGACAGGCCTCGGCCAGCGTCGCTATGAGGCTTGTAGCCGACACCGTTGAGGGCACCGTTGCCGCCGACATTCACCAGCTGGCCTTACCCGAAGCCGGACCGGCCGCCGGTCTGCTCGGCCCTGAGGTCACGCTCGCCGCCGATATCCGCTCGGACGCGCCGGGGTCCCTGCGGATCGAAAACCTGTCCGTCGACGGGCGCGCCCTGTCGGCGACGGGAAAGGCGGACCTGCTGAAGGATTTCAGCGAATTGCAGGCCGATTACCGGCTGCGTCTGCGCGACCTGTCTCCGCTCGCGACCGCGGCGGGCCTGGCGATTACCGGTTCAGCCACAGTCGATGGCACCGCTGTGGGCAAGCTTGCTGCCCCCCGGCTCAAGGGCCGTGTCGAGGCGGCTTTTCGGACGCCGTGGGATGACGCCACCCTGCGCGCCGACGCCACGCTGGACGACTTCGAGAAATTGACGCTGCGCAACATCGAGGCGGCGACCCTGGGCACGGAGCTGTCGGGAAGCCTCGATATCGGGCTAGCGCAGACGCGAGCCGAGGGGCGTCTCCGCGTCGTGACCAGGGACTTGAACGCGTGGTCGCCTCTGACCGGAACGCCGGTGGCCGGCAGGATGGAGGCGGACATCGCCTTGTCGGCGCTGGCCGGCCGGCAGGAGGTGCGCCTGGATCTGAAGGGGAGGGATCTGAGAGCGCCCGCACCGACGGGACCGGCACCCGGCGTCCGCACCCTGACCGCGACGGTCGTCCTGGCCGACGCCCTCGGCGCGCAGCATATCGAAGGGCGCGCCCGACTGGACGCCGTCTCCTTGCCGGAGATGCACCTCGACGGGATCGATATCCGGGCCCGGGGGCCGCTGGAGAAGCTCGAGGTTGCGGTGTCGGGGCAGGGGCCCTCGCTCACCGTCGAGACGGCCGGCACCCTGGCCATTGCATCCGACGCCGTCGCCCTCGATCTGGCCAAGCTGACCGGCAGCGCCTTCGGCCAGGGTTTCGCGATGGACGGTCCGGCCCGGCTGCGTTACGCCACCGACGACCTCGCCGTGTCCAATTTGAAGCTGCGGGTCGGCGAGGGGCGGGTGGCGACCGACCTGCGCCTTACCCGCGATGTCGTCGAACTCAAGGGCCGCATCGACCAACTGCCGCTGTCCCTGCTGGCTCTGATCGACAGCGATTTCGGGATGGGCGGAACCCTCGACGGCGAGATCCGCCTTGCGGGTGCGCCGGCCGCGCCGAACGGCCGTCTCACCCTGTCGACCCAGGGAGCCTCCGTTTCGGTCGCCGGCGAGACGGTGACGCTCAAGGCCCGGACCGAAGGCATACTCGACGCGGGGACCCTGGCCCTCACGGCCACGGTGGAAGGCCCGGAGGATGCCCGATTGACGGCCGAGGGCCGCCTTCCGGTCCGCCTCGCCGTTTCTCCGTTCGAACTGGTCGTTCCGGCGGAGAAGCCCGTCTCGGCAACCGTCAGCGGCCGTGGCGACCTTGCCGCCCTCCTCGCACCGTTCGTCGGCGACCCGCACGAAATTTCCGGCAACCTTGATCTGCACATGGAGGTTTCCGGCAACGTCGCCCAGCCGCGCACCAACGGAGACTTTCGCGTCACCACGGGGCGCTATGAGAACATTGCGACCGGAACCCTGCTGCGCGAGATCGACGTCGAGGCGCGGTTCGCCGGCGACAGGCTGAACATCGTCCGCGCCACCGGACTGGCCGGTGACGGCCGGATCGACGTATCGGGGAACGTCGGGCTGGCGTCGGCCGAAGGCGCTCCCCTGGACATCCGCATGGGCGCCGGGAAGGCCCGGGTCGTCCAGCGTGACGATCTGGCCGTGACGGTTTCCGGCGATCTCGCCCTGGCCGGTTCCCTCGAACAACCGAGTATCACTGGTTCGCTCACCGTCGACGACGCCGAGATCCGGCTGGTCGGCGATACGCCGCCCCAGGTCACCACGCTTGAGGTCGTCGAGGTCAATGCGCCGGCCCGGCAGACCGCCGAACCGCCGCCCCAGGCCGCACCTCCCGAGGTCGCACTCGACCTGACCATTGCCGTCCCCAACCGCCTGTTCGTCCGTGGCCAGGGGCTGGACTCGGAATGGGCCGGGTCGTTGCAGGTCACAGGTTCGACGACGGCCCCTCTCGTCACCGGGGAGTTGACGCCGGTGCGCGGTCAGTTTTCCTTCGCCGGCAAGACCTTCGTGCTGCAGACGGGGTCGACCGTTTCATTCCGCAGCCCGAATTCGACGACACCGATCCTGAACGTCACCGCGGATTTCGAAGGCCGCGATTTCACCGCCCGGTTCCTCATTCGCGGCCCGGCCGACAATCCCGAACTGACTCTCACCTCAACGCCCGAACTGCCGCAGGACGAGATTGTCTCGCGCATCCTGTTCGGCCGCGGGGTGGCACAGATTTCCGCCCTCGAGGCGGCGCAGTTGGCACAGGCGGTGGCGAGACTGTCGGGAGCGGGCGGCGGCACGGATTTCATGGATACCATTCGCCGTGCCCTCGGGGTCGATGTGCTGCGCGTGGAGAGCGACGAGGGCAGCGGCCCCGCGGTGACGGCAGGACGCTACATCAACAAAGACGTCTATGTCGGTGTCAGTCAGGGCACCGGCGCCAAGAGCAGCCAGGCCCGGGTCGAAGTCGAGGTCGTTCCCAACGTCACGCTCGAGACCGAGGTCGGCCCCACCACCGGCGGCGAGATCGGCGCTCGCTGGAAATTCGACTACTGAACCGTAGCGGATGAACATCCGCCGTCCGGCTTAGGCATCGAAAAGGCCCGCCGGCGGCGGTCCGGCGGGCCGAAGCGCAACCGGAGCGATGGGTCTACGCGGAGAGTCCCTTGTTCCAACCCTTTTCGCGGAAAAGGCTGTCGATGCGCTTTTTCGCCTGGTTCCTGACGTCGAAGTACTTGTGGTTGCCATGGCTGTCCATCGACACGGTCAAAGGACCGAAATCGCGGACCCGGAACTGATAGAGGGCCTCCGGATGCAGGTGTTCCCAGTACACCGCCTCGACCTCCTCGATCTGCTCCGTCTCCAGCGCCGCCGCGCCGCCGACGATGGACAGATAGACCGCTCCGTAACGCCGCATCGCCTCGAGGCTGTCCTCGAACAGCCCGCCCTTGCCGATGATCGCCCGCACGCCGTAGGTGCCGATCAGTTCCGGCGAGAAGCGGTTCATGCGCACGCTGGTCGTCGTGCCGACGCAGATGATCTCCCAGCGCTCGCCCACCTTCTTCAGGCTCGGCGCCGTGTGGATGCACGGCATGTCCCGCAGGCTGACGGGCGGCTCGTGCCGCTGGTCGAACATGTAGATCTGGGTGAGGTCGCGGATGCCGAACAGCAGGCCGTCGAACGTCACCGTGTCGCCGACGCGCAGGTTACGGATATCCGCCTCGGAAAAAGGCGTCTTCAGATGCACGGCTGCCATTGCGGGGCCCTTTCCTTCAGTATCCCATTGTTATTTCGCCGCTCGGTGAGATCACCGCGCGGGCACGCCGTGCCGGCCAGCACTGGAAATTGACCGCGACCGGGTTGAGCGTGATGTGGGTGTAGGCGGCCTCGACATGGACGGCGAGGACCGAAACCTTGCCGCCCAGGCCCATCGGCCCGATACCCGTCTCGTTGATGGCGGCTTCGAGTTCCTCCTCGATGGCGGCGATGTCGGGATCGGGATTGCGCTGCCCGACCGGCCGGATCAGGGCCTCCTTGGCCAGCCATCCCACGAGGTCGGCGGTGCCGCCGATGCCGACGCCGACGATCCCGGGACCGCAGGGATTGCCGCCGGCCTCGACGACCTTCTCGACGACGAAGCGTTTCAACGCATCGACCCCGTCGGCCGGCACGAACATGTGCATGGCGCTCATGTTCTCGGAGCCCGAGCCCTTCGGCATCATCACGATCTCCAGGTTCTCGGAATCCTCGACGAAATCGAAATGAATGACCGGAAGGCCCTTGCCGACAGAGGTCTGCGGATTGACCCGGGTCAGGGGATGGGTCGAACTGCTGCGGAACGGGAACTCCTCGGTCGCCCGCCGGCTGCCTTCGTAGAGGCATTTCTTGATGGCGGCTCCGTCCCAGGCAAAGCCGGCACCGATGCGCACGAAATAGATGGGCAGGCCGGTATCCTGGCAGATCAGGGCATGCTTGCGGTCGGCCACCGCCACGGTCTTCCTCATCGTGTCGATGACGGCCCTGGCGGCTTCGCTGTTCTCGGTGGCGAAGGCGGTCTCGAGCGAGGCACGGACGTCGGGAGGCAGCGTGGTAAGGGCCTGGATGTAGAGGTCCCTGGCCGTGTCTTCGATCCGCGAGTAGTCGAAGTCTCTCATGCGTGAATCTCCCCTTCGCCTAGTGATTCCCGGGGGTCGCCGCGGGATGGAGGCGTTTGACCTCGCGGCGCTTCAGGGAAAGGACGAGAACGACGGCCATTACGATCGCGACCGCATTCAACGGAATGCTGTGGTGAAGGATGGCCATGCCGACCAGGGCCATGGCGATCCGGACATGGAACCTGAGTTTCTCGAACAGATAGCCCTGGAAGGCGATGGCCATGGTGACGACCCCCAGGATCCCGGTCGTGAACGTCCAGACGACGGCGCTGGCCGAACCCAGGCCGAGGAGGGCGGTGTTGTAGACGAACAGATAGGGGACGATGAACGACACGAAGCCCAGCTTGGTGGCGATCACCGCCGTGCGCATCATGGCGCCGCCCGAGATCGCCGATCCCGCATAGGCGGCGAGGGCCACCGG
>NPIG01001058.1_pt3 | contig 10176 bp, 13 predicted proteins | sample 8637441 | NCBI WGS metagenome assembly NPIG01 (sample SAMN07420675, study PRJNA396082) | bioreactor metagenome | isolation source: sample BR6 brine-fed electro-methanogenic bioreactor BR | place: Japan: Kochi | collected 2016-06-14
GAAGTTTTTTGGTTTTATTCTCTGCCAAGGCTTTTTCAAATTTAACCAAATCAATGTTCATATCATCCATATTAATATCAATAAAAATAGGCTCCGCATCAAAATGTCGTACCACTTCTGGGATATTCACAAATGAGTTGACCGACATTAAAATTTTATCCCCACGCTTAAGCTCAATGGCACTCAATGCCAAGTGAATAGCCGACGTAGAGTTACAGGTTGCTATGGCCTCTTTAGCACCTACAAAATTGGCAATGCTCTCTTCAAATTCTAAAACTTTTGAACTCTCTTTTTTCACATCCAAAACTTGCTTGATGTGTTCAAGTTCATTTTCATCAATTGATGGCTTGTAAAATGGTATATCTTTCATGGCTAACTCCAGTTTATTTTTGCAATTCTTGGCAATTGACCTTTAAAAGCATTGGCTTTCATACGGTACTCAATGGTATTTAGTAGTGATTCTTTAAATCCCATTTTGACCATCTCTTCTTTTGATTTTTTTGCATCAACCAAAAGTTTCATGGCGTCATCTAACTCTTTATAGGTGTATCCCAACTCCTCTTCATCACTTTGATTTGCCCATAAATCCGCGCTGGGTTTTTTGGTTAAAATACTTTGAGGAACATTTAAAAATCGTGCAAACTCAAATTCATCGCTTTTATAAATTTCTCCAATGGGATTAATGGCACACGCAATATCCCCAAAAATTGTTCCATACCCTAAAAGCAGTTCACTTTTATTGGAAGTTCCTACTACTAGAGACTGGTCTCTTGCACTAATATCATACAACACTGACATTCTCATACGCGCTGAAAAGTTCCCAATTCGCAACTTATCGTGCTCCATGTTAGGCAAATAGGCATTAACCAAAGGAGCAATTTCGACGATTTCATACGCGATATTAAACGCTTGGCATAACTCTTTGGCATCGTTAATACTGCTTGCACTTGAATATTGTGATGGCAGTAATACACACTTTAAATTATCCCCAAAGGCCTCTTTACACAACACAGCAACCACCGCTGAATCCAAACCGCCACTTAATCCGACGGTCACTTTTTTTAAACCTGTTTTTTCAACTTCATCTTTTAAAAATTTAATTAATTGTTCTTTGATACTTTTCCAATTCATTAATTTTTTCCTTTAATTAAATTCTAAGTTATTATAGCTCATCTTTTTTTGTTTTTTCATAAATTTCATTCAGCCAATCGGCATTATTTTTCATAAAATTCTTCTTTTTTTGTAACAAATCCTCTTTAAGTGCCACCAATTCGTCGTCGGTGAAGTAATCTAAAAATTTTGGATTTATCTCTACTAACGGTTCATCTGTAGAGTTTATTAACACTTTTATATCTTGTACTAAGAGTTCTTTTTCTTCTTTTGTCATCTTTTTCCTATTTTTGTTCTGAATTTCTTTAAAATATCATTGCAATACAACTCTTTTTTGACTTTACCCAAATCACCCTCTTGACAGATACAAAATCGACAATGCGTTCCTGCATCGGTAATATTTTGAATATCTTGCAATGTTTGTGCCTCTTTTTCACAAATGGCATAAACAATTTCACCCAACGTAACATGACTGCACGAGCAAACTTCGTAGGTTTGTTCAAATCGTCTGGACATGATTACTCGCCTTTATCTTTTTTAATCATTTCATATGCTTCATTAATCTCTTGCAATTTTACCGTAGCTTCATCAATAATATCTTTAGAAGCTCCTTGTCCAGTCACAATATCAGGATGATATTGTTTAACCAAGTTTCGATATTTTTTCTTAATACTTGCCATATCTTCTTGAGGAGATGCGTCCAAAGAGGCGTATGCTTGATTTAATGAGAGTTTTGTGGCTTGTGCTTGATTTTTATAAAAACTCTCAAATTTTTGAATCATGGTTTCAAAATCGGTGCGTTTGATTTTTAACGCGTTGGCAATATCTTCACAAATCATATACTCTGTTTGAGAGAGTGATTTATCAATAAAAGCTAAATTTAAAAGATATTCCATCACTTTAAGGCGTTTACTGTAATCAAACTTAGTGAGTTTTAACATTTTTTCACAAATGGCAATGGTATTATCAAAACTCAATTTTTCATCGGCATAAATGGTTTTTAATCGCTCTCGAACTTCTTGTTCATTTTGAAAATGTCGAGAAATATCATTTAAGGTGTGTTTTAATAACTCCGCTTCTAATTCACATACTTGACCGTCGGCTTTAGCGACTTTTGCCATAAGTGCTACTAATAATCCTGCTTCGTGATTCATTAAATCACCATCGAATCGCTCTTTAATATTTAATTGAATGTTTTGGTATTTCTCTGTTTTGTAATTTCTTGCAATAAAATACAAAATCAGACCAATAACTAAAAGGACAATTAGTTTCATCTGTTCTCCCATACTATTTTTATAGAAAGATTTTATCAAAAATAAGGTAAAATCTCTCCTTTAATTATATAAATGGAGTCAATGATGTTTGGAATGGGTTTTTTTGAAATTATGCTGATTGCAATTATTGCAGTTATTGCCTTGGGGCCTGAAAAACTTCCTACGGCTATGGTAGAAGTGGCTCGCTTTTTTAAGAAATTTAAAAGTGGAATTGATGAAGCCAAATCAACGCTGGACAATGAATTGCAACTTTCTGATATGAAAGAAGAAGCAAGTAAATTTAAAGCACAAATTGATAATGTCAAATCTTCTGTCAAACTTGAAAATTTGGATTTGGGGGTCAATGAGATTTTAAATGAAGAACCTAAACCCACTCCTACAAAAACCGAACAACCTGTTCAAGAGAAAGTATCGTTTAAGAAAAAAGAGTCGATGACTTCAAGCGATAAATTTAAAGTCAATAAAAAAGATAAAAATACAGATAATGAAGGAGCCAACGCTTAATGTTTGAAGATTTAAAACCTCATATTGCTGACTTACGAAAACGATTGGTTATTTCTGGAATTACCCTTATTGTTATGTTTTTTGTCTGTTTCTCTTTTTATGAACCCATTTTAGAGTGGATGATGGTTCCTGCAAAAGCGGTTTTACCTGCAGGTTCTTCCATGGTTGCCATTGAAGTACAAGAGACGTTTTTTACTGCACTTAAAGTGGCGTTTTTTTCAGGATTTATTCTCTCATTACCTGTTATTTTTTGGCAACTTTGGCTCTTTTTAGCCCCAGGATTGTATGACCATGAAAAAAAATTGGCATTGCCGTTTGTATTTTTTGCTACATTAATGTTTTTAATTGGTTCTTCGTTCTCTTATTATATTGTAGTGCCTTTTGGATTTGAATTTTTAATCAACTTTGGTAATACCGTTGTTACCGTTTTCCCTAGTATTGGAAAATATGTCAGCTTTTTTACCAAAATTTTGTTTGGCTTTGGTATTGCATTTGAACTTCCTGTTGTTACCTTTTTCTTAGCTAAAATTGGTTTAGTTGATGACAGAATGCTCAAAGACTTTTTCAAATATGCCATTGTCTTAATTTTTATTGCTTCAGCACTTTTAACCCCTCCAGATGTATTAACACAGTTTTTAATGGCAGGTCCTTTGATTTTATTGTATGGAATCTCTATTTATATTGCCAAAGTATTTAATCCAGCACCCAAAGAAGAGGATGAATAACATTTTAGACCCATTAAAGACCTCAAGCTATGACTACTCTTTGCCCAAAGAGCTCATAGCTACGCATCCTATTGAACCTGCTGATGATGCAAAATTATTGGTGTATGACAGAAAAGCCAATACCATCACGCATACTACATTTAAACATCTTTTAGAGGTTCTTCCCTCAAGTTTACAAATTTTACTCAATGATACCAAAGTCATCAAAGCACGTATTTTTGGGCACAAACAAAGTGGTGGAAAAGTAGAATTACTCTTTAATAAACCTTTACTTGAGAATACTTTTTTATGTTTGATTGGGGGAAAAGTTAAAGTAGGCACACGCTTGAAATTTGACAATGATTTAGAAGCCGTTGTACTCAAACTGAATGTTGATGGCACACGGGAAGTAAAGTTTTTTCAACACAATAAAGAATTAGATTTTTTAGCGTTAATTGAAATTTTAAATCAAATTGGACACTTACCTCTTCCTCCGTATATGAACCGTAGTGATGAAAAAAGTGATGAAACCAACTATCAAACTCTGTTTGCAAAAAAATATGGAGCCGTTGCTGCACCTACGGCATCTTTACATTTTACACCTGAACTTTTTGACGCATTAAAACAACAACATAGACTGGATTACTTGACCTTACATGTGGGAGCAGGAACCTTTAAACCCGTTGAAGCCCAAGAGATTCTAAACCATCCTATGCACAGTGAATATTATGAAGTCTCTTCTTCTGCTAAAGAGATGATCTTAAACGATAAACCACTGTTGGCAGTGGGTACCACAGTAACAAGAACAATTGAGTATTTCTTTAGAACAAATCAAGAACAAGGAGAGTGTGATTTGTTCTTGAATCCCGTAAACAAGCCTCTTCGTGTCAATCATTTATTGACCAATTTCCATTTGCCCAAATCAACCTTGATTATGCTTATAGCTTCGTTTATTGGACTGGAAAAAACACTGGAATTGTATGACATTGCCATCAAAGAGAAGTATCGTTTTTACTCTTATGGCGATGGAATGTTAATATTATAAAAAGGAGAAGTTTTGCCAAAATACATACTGTTTGACACCGAAACCACAGGAAACCAAGAAGAGGACAGAATCATCCAATTTGGAGCCATGATTGTTGATACAAAAGCTCCTTTGGAAGTCTATGATGAATTGTGTTCTTGCGATATAGAGATTAAATTAGAAGCCATGGAAGTGCATAATATTACGCCTGACTTATTAAAAAACAAACCCAAAGCGGTTGAAACCAATTTTTTTAAACGATTACAAGCATTAAATACTCCAGATAACTATCTTATTGCTCATAATATTTCATTTGATTTAGGCATGATTCAAAAAGAGGGATTTGAACCACGACTTCAACTCATTGACACCTTAAGATGTGCCAAACATCTCTTTAAAGAGTTGCCATATCATCGATTGCAATACATCCGATATGCACTTGAGTTGTATAAAACCGAACAAGAAGAAGCCTCTAAAAACAATATTATCATAAAAGCACATGATGCCATTGGTGATGTGTTGGTGATGAAACTCTTTTTATCTAAACTTGTAGCAAAATGTAAAGAGATTTACCCTGATTATAACCCCATAGAAAAATTGGTTGAATTGACCAAAACTCCCGTGTTTATTGAAACATTTAAATTTGGTAAATACAAAGGAAAAACCACCACAGAAGTGGCTAAAATCGATGCAGGTTATTTAAGCTGGATGCGACAAAATATGGATTTGGATGAAGACATGAAATACACGTTAGACAAATTAACCAATCCAACTAGTAATGAGTACTATTAACATAAAAAATATAAAGTGTAAAACCAACTAACATACCGTTTAGAAGCATAAAAAAGGCTTTTTTCTTTATTGCCAACAAAGAAAAAAGCACATAACAACACAAAAACGACCAAGGGGTTAAGACTTCTGAACTGTATGCGGGAAGTCTGAACATTTGCAATAAATACTCATCAAAAACATCCCCTACTCCCAAAAGATGTAATAAAGCAATAATCGGATAAAAAAAAGTGAATGCCAAAGTTAAAACTGAAGAAAAGAGTTGTAAATACGAAGTCGTACCAAAGAAAAAGTTTGTAATGGGATTCATTGCCAAATAAATCCACGCATTAAATAAAAAAAACTGCCCTACTTTGGGTAAATTTTTAAAGTATTCTAAAAACATAAAAATATAAAAAACTCCTGCAACAGAAAACCACAACGAGACAGAAAAAAGATATTGAGGAAAAAAAGACAAAATCATCAAAGTAGTGACCAGTAAAGTCTCAAAAGAGAAGAGTTTGATGTTATTGCGAAGAAAAAACAGACCTAAAATAAACATCACAAAGGCACGCAACAAAGAAGCCACCACCGAAGTAAATATTAAGTATGACAATAATATCAGTGCGGTTAAAAGTAAAATATCGTATTTTTTATTTCGATAGGCAAAATAGCGTGTATGAAAAAAAGAATAGGGAAAATAACTTAACCAATAGATTACAAAAGCAATCACACCTAAATGAAATCCCGAAATCGCAATTAAATGAGAAATCCCAAAATTTGCACAAATATCGCGTAACTCTTTAGAAATAGGAATGGCAAAAAAAAGAGCTTTATAGAGTTCTTGAAAAAGGGTATTATTGTGTTGTTGTGCCACAAATGTTGCCAGTTGAGTTTTAAGATTTTCCAGTGGTTTTTCATAATAAAGATGAATACTTGGTGCATAAAAACCTCGTAAGTATTCCAAAAAATTAACATGAGAAGTCACCAGAGTAATAAACACTTCATCAAATTGTTTCAAACTTTCATTCAATGCAACAGAAGTATAAAAATCAAAGTTTTGGGTTTGAAATTTTACAACACTAAACGCCTCTTTTGGGTAGATATTGGCAACCACAGCAGAGGTTTGGAAAAGTTCATTGTATTTAAAAAGCAAGAAATTGTCGTAGTGTTTTTTTAAATTTAGGCTTAAAATAATAAGCAGGATTCCTAAAAAAACAAGCCACTCTTTGGGGCTATAGAATAATTTGACATTTGACTTTTCCATTTGACATCATATCAAATTTCAAATCAAATATCACTTTTTAGTTACTAGATGGTTATTTTAATTTTTCACTGCTTAAAATAATTCCATCTTTATCGGCGTAAATATAATCACCATCTTTAAAAACAACTCCTTCAAAACTCAACTCAATACCTCTTTGTCCTTGAGTTTGTGGAATATATTTTCGTGGGCATGTTCCAATAGCAAAAAGCCCTACTGGAAACTTTTTAGTTTGTTCAATGTCTCTGACATATCCATTAATAATCATTCCTGCCCAATTATTATCAAACGCAAAACGCATTAAGTTTTCACCCACAACCGCATAATACTCTTGAGCGACATCCACCACAACAACTTGATTTTTACCCTCTTCATTTTTTAACATCATGGCTAAATCATGGTTGTTTTTATCCAACCGCATGGTTACAATTGTTCCGCAAATCTTCTCTTTGCCCCCATACGATTTAAACGTCGGGTCCAACACTCGAACCTTATCAAAAAACTCGTCGCACAAATCGGCTGTATTAAAACTCATATTTACCCCTTAATAATTGCAAGTGGGTTATTTTAACTAAAATTTACTCAAAATTAGCTAGAATATCGCCTTTTATGAGAATAATTTAATACACTAGGTAAACATATGAAAGTAGTCACAGGAGTCGTGGGTAATGATATTCATGTAGTCGCAAATCGACTGATTGATTTATCTTTACAAGCAAGAGGATTTGAGGTCTTTAATTTAGGCGTTAATACCTATTTAGAAGAGTTTTTCGATGCCGTTGTCGAAACCAATGCCGATATTTTACTGATTTCATCTTTAAATGGTGAAGCTGAAGGTTGGTGTCGAGAAGTCAATTTTTTAAAAGATAAATATGGAAAACTCTTAGATAACGTTGTTTTTATGATTGGAGGAAACTTAGTTGTGGGTACTGGTGATGCGTCCAATATTGTTCCAAAGTTTAAAAACTATGGCTTTGATTTGGTTTTTCACCAAGTGGACTTAAATACAGGTCTTGATGAGTTAGAAAAATTTATGAGTGAGAGAAAATGAGCAGTTTATTACAAGAAGAGAGAAACATCATTTTAAGCAATGAGTTTGTCGATAATTTCGATTTTGCGGAAGTAGAAGATTTTATTAAAAACGCCAACAAAGAGCTTTTTATTTCTCACCATTTTAAACAAAAAAAGAAAATGCTCGTACAACCACGTGGTGGCTTCCCTACGTATAAAAAGATGTTTGCCCTATATGAATTTTTTGTTGATGCCAATGTCGATGTATTGCCTTGTACAATTGACTCAAATACACGGCTTAATGACTATGCCACAGCTCAAAAAATGTTGCGATTATCTGAAGAGAATGAAGTGGATATGCTCAATGGCTATCCTTTGGTTACTCACGGCTATCGAACCACTCGAAAAATGATGACGCATTTTAACAAACCCATATCGCTACGACACGGAACACCCGATGCAAGATTACTCATTGAAACAGCTTTAGCTTCGGGGATTTTTGAGATTGAAGGCGGTCCCATTACCTATTTACTTCCTTATTCCAAAAACTTTCCTTTAGAGAAAGCCTTTTTATACTGGAAATATGTGGAAAAAGTGTGTGCGAAGTATTCAAGTTTAAATGAACCTATTAATCGTGAATCATTTGGACCTCTTACTGCTACTTTAGTGCCTCCTGCGGTTACCATAGTAATTCAACTTATAGAGATGTTGCTATCACTTGAAGAGGGGGTCAAATCGTTTTCAGTATCCTTTTCTCAAACGGGTTCAATGAATCAAGATATTGTTATGGGAAGTGTTATTAAAAAACTCTCACGTCATTATGCCAAAGAGTTTAATTGTGAAGATGCCATGATAAACTTGGTCTATCATCAATGGATGGGCGCATTTCCTACCAATAAAGATTATGCAGAACAGCTCATTAATATGAGTACGGTAATTGCTTCTATGGTGGGAGCGGATAAAATTATTACCAAAACAAGAGAAGAAGCCAGTGGGATTCCAACTAAAGAAGCCAATGCTAAAACCGTTGCCAACACGCAATACACTTTACGAATCTTAAACGGTCTTCCCAAAATTGTCGATGAAGAAGAGGAAGAGATTTTAACGCAAGAAGTCATGGATATTATGAGTGCGGTGTTAAATGACCCTGCGGATACTTTATGGCGAAAAGCCTTTAACAGCATTAAAAACGGAATTATTGATGTTCCTTTTTCTCCTCATATTATCAATAACAATGAGATGATTACCATTCGAGATGCCAATAAAAATATTCGAATCATCAAACGGGGGAAAGTGCCTATTAGTGACCGTTGTTATGAGTATGAAAAATCAAAATGTGATTTAACCAAAGACACTACCTCAATTGTCAATGATATTATCCACGATATAGGAATTATGCAATGAATCAAAACAAACTCTTAATTGACATAGGAAGTACCTATTTCAAACTCAGTGCCAATGGTTGTGTTGAACAACATTTTAGAGATTTCAACAAAGACATTTATGACGATTTAAAAAGTAAATGTGAAGAGACGATTTCACAATATCAAAAAGAAGATGTTTATATTTGTTCTTCTGCGAAAGGTGGTTTAAGTACGCTTATTATTGGTCTTTCAAAATCTTTTTCACTCAAATATGCCACCAATATTGCCTATAACTCTGGGATTAATATTATTGATACGGTACTGTATTCGCACATTCAAGAAAGCTCAATTCCCAGTGACTTAATCGATGTTGTGATTGTTGTCGGTGCCATTGATGGAGTCAAAGGTGTTTTTGGTCAAGAATTACTTGATTATTTGGACAAAATTAACTACTCCAATATTGTCTATGTGGGCAATAAAGAGGATGCAACTTTTTTACAACAGCATATATCCAATGCAGTGATTCTTCCTAATATTATTGACCATAAACTGCATATTCGTGAAGAGGAACTTAAAGAGTATTTAACCAATTTATACCAAGCTGATATTGTCGGCAAAGAGGACATAAAACACCTTTATGACATTACGTCAAATCAAATTTACCCAACGCCATATATTGTCAATAAAACGTTGAGTCTGCTTGATGGTAAATTTAAGGTTGTCGATCCTTATATTCTTATTGATATAGGTGGTGCAACAACCGATATTCACTACTCAAAAGATTTAATCATGGATAACATTTTAAATGAAAATGAGTATGACCGATTGGTATTTAAAAAACTCGGTGTATTTAAATCAAAAGAGTCTTTAATCTTCAGTGCCAAAAACAATGAGTTTGTTTATGAACTGTTGGCGTATTTAAAAGTGACTGAAAATATTTTCCAAGAACAAAATGAAAAAGCCTTAAAAGTACTAATGCAATTGGCAATTTTCTTGGTATTGTGTAAAGTTTCAAGCTATAATAAAGCCTATATTACCTTGAAGTTAAATGCCTTAAACTCTTTGATATTTACAGGGGGAATTACCAAAGTATTGCACCAAGAGGATATTCAAAATATTGTCTCATTTTTTTATAAAAAAATATTAAACTCAG
>NPIG01000377.1_pt3 | contig 10167 bp, 5 predicted proteins | sample 8637441 | NCBI WGS metagenome assembly NPIG01 (sample SAMN07420675, study PRJNA396082) | bioreactor metagenome | isolation source: sample BR6 brine-fed electro-methanogenic bioreactor BR | place: Japan: Kochi | collected 2016-06-14
TTCGACCTGGAGAAGGACCCGGGCGAATACCACAACCTGGCCGCGGATTTTGCCTATGAGTCTGAACTCGCGGAAATCCGGCGGTTGCTGGTGCGCCGCATGATTGGCATGGAGCGCCCGCTCCCGTTGACCTGGATATACTGAAGAGAGAGATGGAACCACTGCCGCCAAAGCCGAACGTCGAAGAGGAAGCGCAGCAGACCGCGGTGCGCACCGATTTCCATTCGCTGCTCGGCGCGCCCGACGAAATCGCCCAGGAACCGGCCGGGCAGGGGCGGCCGCGGCCCGCGGCGCCCACCGATTTCCAGTCGTTGGTCAAGCAGAAATACGCGCAGGAACCGCGGCCGGCAACACGAACCATGTCGGACCTGCTCATTGACGCGCTCACGCCGTTCCTTATCTTCATCATGGTCTATTCCGTGATCTTCTTCCTGCTCGACGTCCGCTATGTGTATACGGCGGTACATGACGCAAACCTGCGCTTCGTCGCGTTTGCCTTTGTGCTTGGGGTCGTGGCGCTGAACCGGTTGATTGCCCGCGACGGCTCGGAGGAGTCGCTTCTGTACGCGGCAGGGCTGGCGGGGGCCATCGGCCTGTACACCTTCGCGACCACCGGCGCCTACGATGTTGGGGCAGTCACGCGCAACTTCATGAACGACAACGCTTACCTCGCCACGGGCTTCAACATGCTCATTGTCGCCTTCGTCTGGTGGCTGACGAACCGGATTACCCATGAATGCTGCGTGGACGAAAACACGTTTGCCGGCGATGTGGGCATTCTCACCGGCACCGCGGCGCGCCTGAGGCAGAAATTCGAGCGCGACCCGAGCGCCGCGCCGCGCCCGAAAAAGAAACGGAACCCGAACCCTATTGTGCCCATGTACGAACTGGAGGCTTTCGACCCGCTCGAGGGTTACAAACCGAAGGCCGCCCCGGCGCCTGCCCGGCCGTCCCGCTCGGAGCGTTTGCCGCAGCGCCACCCGGGGATGGCCATCTTCTACTTCTCGGTGCCGGTCATGCTGATTTTCGCGGTAGGTCTGCGCGTGGTGCGGCACGGGGGGGAGGCATGGGTGCTGGCGGGCCAGTTCTACATGGGCGTGTATACCGTGTCCGCGCTGATGCTGCTGATGCTGACCAGCCTGGGCGGCCTTCGCGAGTATTTCCGCGCGCGTCGTGTGTCACTGCCGCCGGGACTGGGCGCCTTCTGGATAGGCCTCGGCACGGTCATGGTTGCCATTGTGCTGGTCGGCGCCACCCAATTGCCCATGCCTGCTCTGCCGGAACTGGCGTTTGTCGATGAGCACCAGATGGACCCGTGGAACCGCGGCGACACGTTCCGGCTCTCCAACATGAGCGCCGCGCCTGTCGAGATGCTGCGCCAGTCCCGCTTCATGGACTGGCTCGGCCATGGCACGCTCATGCTGCTGGGCCTGTTTCTCGCCTACGGCGCGCTGCGCGGGCTGGCCGCCGCCGCCGCGAGCATTGCCCGCCGCCGCGACCGTTTTCCGCGATTTGTCGTGCGGTTCTTCGACGCAGTCGACCGGCTGCTCACGCGCGTCATGCGGGTGCCCAGTCTGCCGAAACGTCCGCGCCGGGTTCGCGTGCAGCGGGGCATCGCCACCTCGACGGAATACCGCAACTCCCTTGGCCAGCCGCCGGCGGGCCGGCCCATGTCGGCCGCGGACCACATCGAATACGCCTATCAGGCGTTGTGCGCGCTCGCCTACGACCTTGGCGTGCCGCGCGAGGCCGGGGAGACGCCCAACGAATTCATCGCGCGATTTCCGAAGGAGTTGGAGACGTTGCGGGATGAAGCAGTGGAGTTAACCCGGCTTTACATGGTCACCGCCTATTCACCGCAACAGGTGGATGAGCGGGTGCTTGACCGGCTGCGGAAATTCTGGATGAATTACGAGCGCGTGCGGAGCCGTGTTGTGCGCTGAGTCTGCGACTTATGAGGCAGCGCTGGGCCGCCGCTGTGCTCTCGTTGGCCGCCAGGTGGGCTTGCGCCGCCCGGTCCTTGTGCTCCCCTCGCCCGATTTGCCACTATGTGAACGGAAGAAACCGCACATGGCAATCAGGAGGTTTTGATGCGACACCGATTGTGGACATTTGTGTTGGCGGCGCTCTTCTTTGCTGTCGGGGGATGGTGTCAGGAAGCGCCCGAAACGGCCACACAGCAACCGGACCAGGCGGCATTGCCGTCCTCTCAGCCCAACTCCGAGGGTGTCGTGCAGCCATCTGGTGAGGGCGTGCCCGCAGTGGGCGGGCCTCCGGCGGCGGCAGCTACGGCAGAAGCCGCGCCGTTGGAAACAGAGGCCACATTGGAGGAGGAATTGGCTTCGGTCAAGGAGTTGCTCGAAGAGGCGCGTGGCCGGTTGGTGGAGGCGGAAGCGCAGCAGCCGCCTCCGCCGGATATGGATACACTGCGCGGGCGTGCGGACCGTCTGGAGTCGCTCAAGAACCTTTTCCAGCGTCGGATTACCCTGCGGGGACGATACGACGAAGTGGTGCAGTCCCTGGAGGAGTTTGAAAAACAGGAAGCGGACTACACGGAAAAGGGCCTGAGCAGCGAGCCACCTTATGCGCTTTCCTTCTACGACACATTGCGGGACGACCGCGCCGCGCTGGAGCGTGAATACGATACGGTGGCGTTGTCGGTGAAATCACTGGGAGAGGCGCTCAAGCGCGCCGAGACCGAACTGGCGAATGCCCAGAAGGCGCGGCGCGCGGCGCGGGAAGCGGCGGAGTCGGGGGACGCCAAGGCGATGGAGGCCTTCAAACTGGCCCTGCTTGATGAGCGCCTGGCGGAACAGCGCCTTGAGGCGGCGCGTACCCAGGTCGAGGTGGCGGAAAAACGGGAGAGTCTGACCAAACGCCGCGTTGAATTGGCCCGGGAAATGGAGCGGCGCGTGGTGGACGAGGTGGAGTTTCTGGAGGAGAACCTGAACGAGCGCCTCGAGGACATTGCGCAACGCAGGGCCACTCTCGAGAAGGACTTGGACAAGCTCAAGCGCACGCGCGACGCCAATGAGAGCAAGCTCTTTGAGGCGCGTCAGGAGCTTCAGGCCGCCCCTGATGAATCGAAGCAGCGTTTGGAACTTGCGTTGACCGCGCGGGACGCGTGGCTCCAGGCAAGCAATCGCGGGGTTGAATATGCGGAAGAGCGTCTTGCCAATTTGATGACCGAGGAGACCGTCTGGCGCCGCCGGTTTGACTTGCTCAACGAGACGCCCGATATTGATTTGTTTGCCTGGAAGCAGGAGACCGCTGCAACGCTCGAAGATGTGCGCAGCGACATAGAAATGGTCGAGGCGCGTCTCAATGATATGCGCAGTTCGCAGCTCGAGCTGGCCAATCGTCTTGAAGTCAACGAGGTGGACTCGGCAAGCGCTGAACAGATCAAGTCCCGGCTTAAGGCGCTGGAGTCGCGGGAACAGTATGCGCGTGATTACCTGGCCTCCCTCGTCAACCTGGAGCGGTTGGCGTCACGGCTTGCCAGCCAGCTCGAAGACGCGGGGGCGGCGATGACCCTGATGGACCGTTGGGAACTCGTGCGCGACCGTGTGTATGCGGTCTGGAACTACGAACTGCTCGTGTATCTGGAGCGCCCCATCACGGTGGCGGGCATCACGAAGGCGGTCGTCGTTTTCCTCGCAGTGGTCCTCTTTGCGTGGATTGTGCGTTGGCTGCTCAAGCGCACGCTTATCCGAAGGTTGACGCGTGGGGACGCGGATGAGCGCGAACACGCGGTGCGCGACACGATACTGGTGCTTGTGCGGCAGACCAAGTCTTCCGCCATCTTTATTTTCGCGCTCTACGCGGCGCTGCACACGCTGCCGCTCGGCTGGCGCCCGCTGGGGGAAGACGCCGAGGCGACCACGTTTGCCAATATTGCGAATCATGTTGCCATGTTCACGCTCTGGGCGCAGATCGCCATCTGGATGGCCGCCGTCCTGACGCGCACTCTGGAGAGATCGCGAAGACGCCGCGCGGTGGAAGACCCGTCGAGCGTAAGCGCCTATGGCCTTCTCAGCTTCTTCGGGCGTGTGGCCATCTGGGCGATAGCCTTCATGACCGCCCTGTCATTACTCGGCCACAACATCACCACCCTAATCGCCACCCTGGGTGTCGGCGGTATCGCCATCGCTTTTGCGCTGCAGAGCATTCTCGCCGACATCTTCAACTCTGTCGCTATTGTGCTCGACAAGCCTTTCGCGGTCGGAGATTTTATTATCACCGGTGACACACTGGGCACCGTCGAGCAAATCGGCATCAAGACCACCCGCGTGCGGAGCCTGGGCGGCGAGCAGATTATTGTTTCCAACACAGACCTGCTGGGCAGCCGCATCAGCAACTACAAGCGCATGTTTGAGCGCCGAATCGTCTTCGGCATTGGTGTCGTCTATGAGACCCCGCTTGAGAAGCTGCAGCGGATACCGGAGATGGTCCGGTCCATCATCGAGGCAACCCCGAAGACCCGTTTTGACCGGGCGCATTTCGCGCGATATGGAGATTTCTCACTCGATTTCGAGTTCGTTTACTATGTAGAGGCGCCGGATTACTACACGTACATGGACACCCAGCAACAGATCAATTACGAGATATTCCGCCAGTTTGCCGAAACGGGGATAAGCTTCGCCTACCCCACGCGCGAAATTGTCCTGCGCCCGAACAAGGGCACCGCGCAGAACCCGTTTCCGCCGGACGCGGGACCGGAAGTGCCGGATACAGGGGCGGCGGAAACCGGCGGAGAATAGGTTTGCTCCAAAGCAGCAGATGGGGCCTGCCGTGTCAGGTGGACGAAGTGTAAGGAACAAACGCGCATGAATTCCTTGGAACGCTACCGTGCCGTTGTCGAAGGGCGGCCAGTGGATACGCTGCCGCGCCTGCCGATCCTGATGGCGTATGCCGCGCACTTCATTGGCTCGAACTATCGCGCCTTCGCCTCGGACTTCAACGTGCTTGTCGAGGCGAATCTTCGCTGCCTGGAACGTTTTGGCTATGACCAGGTGAGCGCCATTTCAGACCCTTTCCGGGAGACCCAAGGCTTTGGCGCGGAGATTGTGTTTCCCGAAGACAGCGTGCCCCGGTGCGTGAAACCGCCCTTGGAAGACGACAGGAATTTCGACCGGTTGCCCGCTCCGGACCCCTTCCGCTCGGAGCGTATGCTCGACCGCATGCGCGCGGTGGAGGACCTGCACCGTGCCGTCGGCGCAAGCCATTCGGTGCTGGGCTGGGTGGAAGGCCCCGCCGCCGAAGCGGCCGACTTGCGTGGTGTCACCAATTTTCTGACGGACCTCATCGCCGACCCGCAGTATGCCGCAGCGCTGATGGACCGGTGCGTGGAGGTTGGTATTGATTTCGCCGTCGCCCAGGTGCGGGCGGGCGCAGACACCATAGGCGTGGGTGACGCCATCGCCAGCCAGATTTCGCCGGACATGTACCGTGAGTTCGTGTTGCCGCGTGAGCGCGCCCTGGTGGACGCGGTCCACGACGCGGGGGGGCTTGTGCGCCTGCACATCTGCGGCGACACTTCTCACCTGCTCGAGGGATTCGCCGAACTCGGGTGTGACGTTGTCGACTTGGACTGGCAGGTGGACCTGGCCCATGCGCGGGAGGTGCTGGGCGCAGAACAGACGCTTGTCACCAACCTGGACCCGGTGCGCGCGGTGCAGAACGGCAGCCCGGATGCCATTCGCGGCAGCCTGGCTGACCTCTATCGCAAGGTGGGCAATCCCCTGATGGTGGGGGCCGGCTGCGAGATTCCGCCGGGCACGCCGGAAGCAAACCTTGCAGCGCTTTGCGCGCCAATGCCTTATGCGGCGAACCCCGGTGACGCCGCCGAATGAACCAACGTGTTCCGCGCGGAGACGGACTTCACCTGAAGGGCCTGTTGCTCGCCCTGGTCACGGTCGTCATGTGGGCGATTGGCCCGCTGTTCGTGAAGCACTTCACGAATTACTACGATGTGTGGACGCAGAACGCCTTCCGGTACGGCTGCGCGGCAATCATCCTGCTCGGGGCGACTGCGCTTACGGGACGGTTGTTCTACCCGCTGCGCCGCGGGCAGTGGAAGAAGCTCATTGGCGTTGCCGCCGCGAATCTGCTGTTGCAGACGGCGTACGCGGGCGGCTACTACTTCATCTATCCGTCCGTGGCGAGCCTTGTCGGCCGTGTGAACATCGTCTTCGTCACGGTGCTCTCCTTCCTCATCTACCATGACGAGCGCGAAGTCATCCGTTCGCCGAGGTTTCTCGCGGGTGCCGGGCTGGCGCTGGGGGGCGTTATTGTCGTGATTCTGGGCCGCGACCCGGACGCCCTGTCGCAACTGGAAGTCTCCAATGCGGCATTCTGGGCCGGTATCGCCTGCGTGGTAGCGTTCGCTTTCTTTGTGGCCGTCTATTCGCTTGCCATCAAGCACGCCGTGCGGGACATACCGCCCATCGTCTCCTTCACGCATGTGTCCTGGATGACCGCCGCCGGGCTCGCCGTGCCCATGTTGCTCACCGGCGGGGCGGCCGACCTGTGGCGCGGGCCGGCAGAGCCCATTGTGCTGATGGTGGTTTCGGCGTTTCTCTGCATCGTCGTCGCGCACACCTGCTACTATGCCGCGCTGCGGACGGTCAAGGCCGTGGTCACGGGCTCGCTGCTGCAACTGGTGCCGGTCATTACCTGCGTGCTGTCGGCAGTGCTCTACGACGACACACTGAGCCGGTTGCAGGTGCTGGGCGGCGCGGCCGTCATCACGGGGGCCTGGCTCGCCGCCCTCGCTCAGGCCCGCCGCGCGGAAGCTTGAACGGCCGCCGCTTGGCCTGGATACGCCACCACCTCTATAATACCGGCAAGGAGCGCGCCACAATCACCGCGCCGGAAACAGAAGAAGCGCACATGCCGTGAATCAAATGGCCGAAACAGCTGAGAGTCCCGTCCGTATCCTTGTTGTGGACGACGAACCCGACCTGGAAGTATTGATGCGCCAACGCTTTCGCCACAAGCTGCGCAACGGAGAATACGACCTGGTCTTTGCGCATAACGGACACCAGGCGCTTGACACGCTTGCGCGTGAAGGCGACATCGAGATGGTTGTGACGGACATCAACATGCCGGAGATGGACGGCATTACGCTGCTCAGCAAGTTGAAGCAGCACGACGCGCAGCTCCGCGCCATCGTGGTTTCCGCCTACGGCGATATCGAGAACATCCGCGCGGCCATGAATCAGGGCGCGTACGATTTTGTCACGAAGCCCATTGATTTCCAGGACCTCGAGATTACCATCGAGAAGACCATTGGCGAGGTGCGCGCGGTGCGCGAGGCCCGGGTCGCGCGGGACCAACTCATCGCGCTCGAGCAGGAGTTGGGCGTGGCGCAGACCATTCAGCGCTCGATGCTGCCCGCACCGGACAAGACACTGGACCTCGAAGCATTCGAAATCTACGGCGCCATGCAGCCGGCAAAGGCTGTTGGCGGCGATTTCTACGACTTCTTCAAGCTCGACGGCGGCGCGCTGGGCGTCTTCATCGGCGACGTTTCGGGCAAGGGCGTTCCCGCCGCCATTTTCATGGCGCTCGCGCGCACCATTGTGAAGTCGACGGCGGTGGCCCTGCGTGAACCGGGCACGAGCCTGCAACAGGCCAATCGCCTGTTGTGCAACGAGAACGTGATGTCCGTCTTCTCGACGCTTTTCTACGCTACGTTCAGTCCGGAAGACGGCTCGGGAACCTATTGCAGCGCGGGCCACAACGCGCCGTTTATCGTGGCTCCAGACGGCGAGACGCGGCAGATGGCGCGTGCCGACGGGCTGGTCATCGGCATTGAACCCGATGCCGCCTACAGCGGCCATGCCATGAAGCTCCGTCCGGGGGAGACCCTTTTTCTCTATACCGACGGTGTGACAGAGGCCATGCGCGAGGACCGCAGCATGTTCGGCGAAGAACGGCTTGCCAACGTCTTGTCCGCCCATGCGGCTCTTGCGCCGCGTGCACTGGCCGAGGCGGTTTTTGAGGATGTGGGAGCGTTCTGCGCGGGGGCGCCGCAGAACGACGACATCACCGTTCTGGTGGTCCGGTACCGGGCATGAGCGGCGTATCTGGGAAGCCCCAGGAGGTTTCGGGCCCGGCGTTCCACCGCACCGTGACCATCCGGCGCAGCCTCTTCATCAGCATGGCCTTGTTTATCGCGCTGGTCTGCGGTGCTGTGTTTCTGGTAATGGTCGGGCGGAACGTCCACGTGGTGCGCCGTTACTCCAGGCAACTCATCCACCGCACCTGCAACGAGATGGAAACGGAACTGGACCGTCTCTTCAAGCCGATTCCCAAACAGCTCAGCATCGCGCGGCGGTGGGATGCCGCCGGGTTGTTGCGGCATTGTGATTCGCACGAGTTGGCCTCGCTTCCGGGATTGGAGCAGGGCCGGGAGCTGGCCGCGCGCGTGCCACCGGACGCCCTGGCCCAGATGCAGGCGCTGAACAGACTCATAGGCCCGCTGCTGCGCGAGTTTGAACAGGTCAGCTCGGCGCTGCTGGCGGATGCGCTCGGGAACGAGTACTTGCTGCTCCAGTTGGATACCGGCTGGATGAACCGGCTGAGCCTGCCGGACCTTTGGGGCCGCGAGGTCATCAAATTCTACTGGGACGGCGCGCTTGCGCGTTGCGAGCGTGCCGAGTGGGACGCGTCGGGGTACGCTGCGAAGGAACGGCCCTGGTTTGCGGGCGCCATGGAGCGGTACCGCACGCTGGGAGACCCGGGTGAACGGTCCGAGCAGAGTGTGTACTGGACGGACACGTACATGTTTCACACGACCGGCGAACCGGGGCTCACCGGAGCCCTCGCCTTTGACGGCCGGAATGGTGAGGTCAACGTGGTTGCGCTGGATGTGAAACTCGCCGACATCTCACGTTTCACGGAACGGCTGCGCCCTGCCGGTGGAGGCATGGTGGTGGTGTGCGACCATGAGGGGCGGGTAATCGGTCTGCCGGGCGGGGACGAATTTGCGGGACTGCGCGAGAATGCAGCCGCCCTGTTCGCGGAAGCCGACTCTCTGGGCATTCCAGAGATCACCGAGATACTCAGCTGGCGCAAAAACTGGCAGGACGCCCCGGACACTGTCAATTTCTTCAAGACTGGGCGGGGGCGCTGGGGCGGCGGCTTGCGTCCCTACGACCTCGGACCGCAGAAGCGGCTTTGGATCGGCGTAGTGCTTCCCGAAGAGGCCGTGGCGGTGAGCCTGGAATGGCGGTTCGCCACATTCAGCCTGGTGCTCGCGTTGGTACTCGCGCTGGGCATGCTGTCCGCGGCGTTCTTGTCGCGTCGTTACAGCCGCCCGCTGGCCGCGCTCGTGGCGCAGAGCCGCCGTATCGGCAACCTCGACCTGGACCCGATGCCGCCGATGCACTCAATGTACAAAGAAGTAGACGAGCTTTCGCACGCGATGGACGAGATGCGGGCGGCGCTGGCGAAGGAGGTGAGCGGGCGGCAGCGCGCAACGGAGGCCCTGCGCCGCAGTGAGGAGCGCTACCGCGCGCTGATCGAGAACAGCAGCGACGCAATCGCGACCCTCGACGAGGACCTACGTTTCACCTATGTCAGCCCTTCCGTGACCCGCTTGCTCGGATATCAGCCGGAGGACCTGCTCACGAGACAGGCGCTCGAGTACGCGCACCCGGACGACATGGCCATGCTTGAGGCTATTCTGGCGCGGCTGCTTGCCTCGCCCAATATCGTCATTCCCTCTCAGTTCCGGTATCGGGACAGGTCGGGGGAATGGCGCCACCTGGAGACGGCCGGGGTCAATATGCTCGCCAATGCGGACGTGCGCGGCATCGTGGTGAACATCCGTGACGCGACAGACCGGGTAGAGGCGCAACAGGCTTTGCGGGACAGTGAGGCGCGGGCGCGCGGCATACTGGAGACGGCTTCCGAGGCGATTATCACCATTGACGAGTTGGGCAGGATTGAATCCGTCAACCCGGCCGCGGAACGCATGTTCGGCTACGCCGCGGCGGAGATGCAGGGCCAGCACGCGCGCATGCTGATGCCGGAGGAAGGGCCGGGGCCCCAGGCGGCGCGTTCCCGGCAGCCGCTGCACAACGGTTTCGGCGTGCTGGCGGGCAAGGGCGCGGTAGAATGGCGTGGACAGACCAGGGAGGGCAGGTCCTTTCCTGTTCG
>NPIG01000415.1_pt3 | contig 10144 bp, 10 predicted proteins | sample 8637441 | NCBI WGS metagenome assembly NPIG01 (sample SAMN07420675, study PRJNA396082) | bioreactor metagenome | isolation source: sample BR6 brine-fed electro-methanogenic bioreactor BR | place: Japan: Kochi | collected 2016-06-14
GCCTACCATCGACAACCTCCTCGGAAATGGCTCATGACACCACAAACGTTAGCAGAGTCAATCTGCACTTGTGGAGAAGGATATGCCATAATGAGGATAACGTGCAATGAAGGCTGGTTCTTCCAGGAATGGACAAACGAACGGTGACATCCGGAAAGGTTTGTTAGGCTTCACGTTATGACCAAAAAGAAAAAGACCAGAAAAGAAACTGCGGCCAAGCCGGGCAAGAACGTTTCCCGACCCGTGGGCAGCAAGAAACGATTCCCGGTTATCATCACATGGGTGCTCATCGTCCTGTGCGTGCTCGTCGCGGGACGCCTCGTCAGCGAAATCCCGGGCATGCTCCGCGACTACCAGGAGGCCCGGGCCGAGACGGCGCCCGCCGTCGAAACACTCAAACCGGAGGAGCCAGCCCTCACCCTCAGCGAAATGCAGGAGCGCAAGCTCATCGTCGATGTGCACGAGCACATCGGCACCCTGGCGGAAGCGGCCACCTATCTCGAGGTAATGGACGAACTTGGCATCGGCACAATGTGCCTCATGGGCAGTTCCAAGTTTACGTTGACCCTGAACGAGTCCTTCGGCTTCACGGGTTACGACGAAAACAACGCAGAACTGATCAAGATCATCCGCACCTACCCGGGCCGGTTCGAAGCATGGCCCACCGTGAACCCGGAAGACCCGGAGAAGCTGAAGAAGTTCAAGGCGCTCGTGGAGCAGGGCGCCACGGGGTTGAAACTCTATCTGGGACACGGCTATGTAACCAANNATGTTCCACACGGTGGCGATGGACGACCCGGGCATGCTGCCCGTGTACGCCTACTGTGAAGAGAACTTCATTCCCATATGCATTCATGTGAATCCCTACGAGGGCAAGCCCGGTTTCGCGCAGGAGTTTATCGCGGTGCTGTCGGCGTTTCCGGACCTCAAGATCGACTGCCCGCACTTCATGCTCTCGTCGATTATGAGCAGCCGCTTGCGTGAGTTCCTCGACACCTTTCCGAATCTCTACAGCAATGTGAGTTTCGGTGATTTCTTCATGAAAGCCGGTCTCACGCGCATCTCGAAGAACCCCCAGAAATTCAAGGACATCTTCAACGACTATCCCGACCGGTTCATGTTCGCGGCGGACCTGGTCCTCATTGACAGCCCGCGGCAGGACCGTGAGTGGGTGTACAACCAGTTCAAGGCCTACCTCGACATGCTGAGCCAGGAAACCTACACTACGCCTGCTATTCCCGGCGAAACCCTCAACGGCGTCGCCCTTCCTGACTGGCTGCTCGAACGTGTACTCTACAAGAACTTTCACGAATTCAAGAACCGGCAGCCGCGCGGAACAGAAATCACGCGCAAAATACGGTGGGACCGCATGAATGTCGAGCCACTCCAGCGCGAACCCGGGCAGACGTTCCCGCCGCCCCCGAAAGAAAAGAAATGAGTGGAGCCGATTTGCCATCGCCGGTCACGGCGCCACTTTGCGCAGTGTGCCTGGTGCTGACCGTGCTCTTCGCACTGGGAACAACCGCCCCGGGCTGCCGCCAGAATCCGCCCCCAACCACTGAGGGCGAGGTGGCGGCAGAAGGAGAACACCTTCCGGCCGAGGGAGAAGCACACGTCGAAGAAGGCGAGGCGGCGCCTGAAGGCGAACTGGCCGCCGAGGGCGAGGTCGTGCCGAATGAGGGAGAGCCCGCGCCAGTGCTGCCCGACGGCGATTGCACCTATGAAGTCGTTCACAGCTATCCCCACGATGCAAATGCGTTCACCCAGGGTCTGGTGTGGGACGAGGGCCGCTTGTACGAGGGGACAGGGCTCTATGGCCAATCGGAATTGCGGCGCGTTGAACTGGAGACCGGCGCCGTGCTGGACAGCGTGACGCTCAGCCGCCACTATTTCGGGGAAGGTATTACCATTCTCGATGAGCGCGTCCTTCAACTCACCTGGCGCCACGGCGTCGGCTTCGTGTACGACAAGAGCACGCTGACCGCCTACGACCAGTTCGCTTACAACACGGAGGGCTGGGGGCTCACCCACGACGGACAGCACCTCATCATGAGTGACGGCACCGCCACTCTGTACTTCCTCGACCCGGATTCCTACCAGGTGCTGAGTTCAGTGAGCGTGCACCAGAACGGCGCGCCGGTTGTCCGGCTCAATGAACTGGAGTATGTCGAAGGCGAAGTCCTCGCAAATGTCTGGCAGACGGACCGGATTGTGCGCATTAACCCGGAAACCGGCGCGGTAATTGCCTGGATATACCTCGATGGCCTGGCCGCCCAGGCCGGCGTCTCGGGCCGCGACGCCGTCCTGAACGGGATCGCGTGCGATGCCGCCAGCGGGCGCCTTTTTGTGACCGGAAAGCTCTGGCCGAGACTCTTCGAGATTCGCCTTGTACCTATGGTGAAATAGACCGCTGCGCATCAGACGTGTTCTCCCGGAGCGGATACCCGAGGAACACGATAAAGCTCAACATGCAGGCCGCGGCGCAAAAGCAGGCCACCAGTTTCAGGCCGAAAACACTTGGCCGCCCGTCCTCGGAGCCCAAGTAGGGTACGAAGGAGCACATCAGCACCGACAGGCCGATCATGAGCTTCTGCACAAACCCCTGCACCCCGAAAAACACGCCCTCCCGCCGCTGTCCGGTCTTGCGCGCCTCATGGTCGACTACATCCGCAAGAACCGCGTACGGCAGAATCATGAAACCCGCCACCGGCGCCCCCACCAGCGCAATCACTGCCGCCGACTGCACAAAGCGTGACCCCAGGGGCACCAGCCCCACCAGCGGCATCAGCGCCAGAACCACCCCCGTGCCGAGAAAGGTTGCCAGCATGAGCGGATGCTTGCCCAGACGTGCAGCCAACGTGTTGAAGACGAAGAAGAACACCAGATTCATCAACAGGTAGGGCAGCATCAGCTTGGTCACATCCGCCTCGGTGCCGTCAAGATAGGCGACCACCCAATAGGGAACCAGCAGCAAAATACCGTTCAGCGCGAAGAAATACAGCGAGGTCGACGCGATGACATAGCGGAAGGGCCTGTTGCTCAGAGTCCGGCGAACGGATGTCCAGAAAGATACGCCCCCGCCATCGCTCTCCTCAGTTCTGCCGCGCTCCCGAATGCCCAGCGCCAGAGGGGCGAAGAAGAGGGCCATCAGAAACACCGCCAATCCGAGCGCGCCCGCCCACCCCGCATACTCCAGCACCGTGCCCACCCCGGCAAAGAAGAACATGCCCACCATCATGCAGACCGCCTGGATAGTCGTGAGGTCCACCCGTTCTTTCGGGTCCCGCGTGAGTTCGGGCAACAGGGCCAGGTAGGGTGTAAAAACCACGTTATACAGCGGAAAATATGCGAGCACCAACACAAAAAGATAGGGGATGTGCAGCCAATGTGCAGGAAAATCCGGCGGGTTGAACATAAGAAAGAATACAGCGAGATACGGAAAAATGCCGAAGCGCAGAAAGGGCATGCGCCGGCCCCACCGGTGACGGCAGTTGTCGCTCCAGTGCGCCAGAATCGGCCCGGTCAATCCTTCCGCCATCCGGCCGCACAGAATCAACGCGCCGCAGATGGCGGGCGGAATCAGCGCTTCCCCTTCGGGCGGCACGTAGCGCACGAGCAACCACTGCATGATGATGAGGTCGGGCACGACCATACTGAACCCGGCCAGCCCGAAGTACATGCGTTTGCGGAACGGAAGTTCAGCCATTCACTCCTGCTTCCCCGGAGACTAAATGTGCAACGCCTCTCGCAACGGCAAGGCTTGCTCCACTTTGCCTTCGTACTTGATCTGGCCCTGCAAGACGGCCGTCTCTATGCGCTTCTTGCCCAGCAGCATGCCGGCCCAGAGCCCGGCCTTGAGATGCAACGTCAGATTGGGCGCTTCCGGCAGGGCGTCCGGTTGCACCTCGAGTGCACCGTCACGCACGAACAGCCCGTAACACCGCGTTTCGACACCACCCTCACCGAGCAGTTCCAGGGCGATGGTGCATTCCCAGTCGCTTATGGCGGCGCCGTCAAAACGCTCGGGAAGCCTCATGGTCAATTGGTGGGCCTCCGCCGCGTGTTTTGAAAGGTCCCTGCCAAACGGCAGCAGTGACTTTCTGCGCGGGCCCACGGGGCAGTCCCGGCTGTCCCGCCGCTTGTTGCGCACGCGCAACCACCAGGGCCAGGGGTGGTCCAGTTCGTCGAGGTAGACCTCCCGGCGTTTTGCTGCCGATGCGGTGACAGCCAGCCCGAACCGCAACACCTCGCGGCCCTCTTCGCCCGTCAGGAAAGGCGCCTCTTCGCCCTTGATTGCGCGAATGAAATTATGCGTGGCCCCTGCGAAACCCTGCGCCCAGTCCCCCTCAACCTCTTCGAAGTGCGTCCACTTGTCACCGTCAAAGAGGCTCACAGGGGGGCGGTCCATCATGTCGCCGGTGCCCCGGTTAATCATGATGACCCCTCTGGTGCCGATAACCTGGTATATCTCATCGTTCGAGTAGTACTTGCTGGGCATGTGCAGGTCGGGCGCGAACATAAAGTCGGCGACCCCGTAGCGCTTGTTTCCACGGCATTTCCACATGATGGTGGCGGGACCGTCGACCACGCCATTGAGTGTGTCCACCCAGGCACTGACCCGCTCTGCCTCGCCGAGGAGATACCAGGCGGTAGCCCACTCATGGTGGCCGTGGTCGAAGGTTTCGAGGCCAAGTCCCGTGGACGCGATGCGCACCTGCTGCTCGTAGGTGCGGGCCGGGACCTCCCAGCCGCCTTTCGGCGTGGCAAGATAATTGATGCGCATGCCCACCGGTTCCCCGATGGCCCCGGCGTCAATCAACTCCCTGGCCTTCATGATCGGCGGGTACCACACATAAATTTCGGTGAGGCGATAGACCTTCTCCGAAGCGGCGGCGGCCGAAACCATGCGGTCCGCGCTGGCCAGCGTGTTGCTCATCGGCTTCTGGCAGGCGATGTGCTTGCCCGCGCGCACCGCATCCAGCACAATCTGCTCGTGATAGTCGTAAGGGACCAGCACCTCGACCGCGTCCAACTTGGGGTCATCCAGGAGGCTGCGATGGTCGGTGTAGGCCGCCTCGGCGCCCCATTCCTTCCGGCGCTTTTCGCACAGTGCCGCATCGGTGTCGCACACCGCGTAGATGCGCGCGTCAGGATGCCCCCTGTAGCCAAGCGCGTGCAGGTCGGCAATCCGTCCGCACCCCACAAACCCCACGTTGATCATGGCATCTCTCCCCGCAGTGGCGCCTATCCCGCGAAACGCACAGCAAATCCGACACGCATTCTGCCTGCCCGGCGTTATTGCGTCAAGTGTGCGTAACGATTCCCAGACCCCGCGTTACTGTCAGTATGGCGCTCGAAGGGGAAGAACAGGCGACGTCAAAGGAAGGGAAAAGCTATGAACAGAACACGTCCGATAGCTGTGGTCTTGGCTTTGTGTGTTTCCGCGACCCTGTTGGCCGGGTGCCCAGCGGGCTTTGACACGGCCGCGATGACCGTGGAGCAAAGCGCGACCTTGCCCGATGCGGGTGTAATCAGCGTCACCAACGTGAACGGCCGCGTCACCGTCACCGGCGCGGACACGCAAGAGGTGAGCGTGACCGCGGAGAAGCGTATCGACATCGTGCGCCGCTGGTTCGGTGAAAACCGTGCCGCCGCGGACTACCTGGACGACCTGCTCGTCCAGGTGACCGTGGATGAAGCGGGCGTGACGGTCAGCACCGACATCCCCGATGATTTCTTCGTGCGCGGAATCCTGGCCACGGTCGACTACACAATCACCGTGCCCGCCGACGCGCCGCTGGAAATAGACGCGGCCAACGGCCGCGTGGTGGTGGCCGGCATTGACGGGGCTGTTGACATCGAACTCGCCAACGGCGACGCCGAGTGCAGCGACAGCACAGGCCGGGTAGTGATTGAAGTGGCCAACGGCGATGCCGATTTCGAGCACGGCGACGCCCTGGCTGCCGAAGAGTCCATCGACATGGATGTGCAGAACGGAAACATCGGCCTGGGCTTGCCCGCCGACGCATCCTTCGAGATAGACGCGATTGTCGATGTGGGCGACATAGACGACGGCGGTTTTGGTTTTGAGATTGAACGGCACGTCGTCGGAGAATCCGCCTTGGATACTGTTGGCCAGGGCGGCGCGGACGTCGTGCTTTCCGTGGCGGTCGGCGGGATAGAGTTGCGACAGTTGTAGAAACGCGGGCGAACACACATCCGAGAGGCGCGGCGGGACACGCAACTCCCGGCCGCGCCTCGTGTGTTCGAAGAAGTCAGTTGTTACCGGTAAAGGAGGTAAAGCGTTTGCGCCCGGCGCTCGAGAAGTAGCCGATGAAGCTCATCAGGCCGTGAAGCTTCGCTTTCACGTCGGCCCAGGAATTGATATTCCGGAACATGCGCCACATCTGGTTCGGGCGCAGGTAGAACTTGCGCAGGCCGATATCGATGAGTTCGTTGATTTGCTCTTTGCTGAGCGTGTCCAGACTGATAATCGAAGCCTGCTCATAGTCGTCGGTAACCCACTCACGCCAGTTCGTCGGCACGATGGCGCCCGCCTTTTCCGCCCAGTCGTAATAGGCGGTGCCGGGGTAGGCGACCACGCCCGCAAATTGCGCGGTGTCGATCTTCAACTGTTGCGACAACTCGATGGTCTTCATGGCGGTGTCCCAGGTCTCGCCGGGGCCCCCAAACATGAAACAGCCGTGTATGCGGATGCCGGCCTTGTAAGCGTTCTCTGCGAAAACATGCATCTGCTCGACCTTGGTGCCCTTGCGCACGTTGTTGAGAATCTGCTGGTCGCCGAATTCGAAGCCGACGCAGAGCATACGGCAACCGGACCGCTTCATCAGGCGCAGCACTTCCAGGTCGTTGAGGTCGACACGGGCATTCGCGCTCCACGAGAGGCCCAGGTCGCGACGGATAATCTCCTCGCACAGCGCCACCAGCCGGTCCCGGGCAATGCGCATGGTCAGGGTGTCGTCCTCGAACATGATCTCCTTGAGCGCCGGAAAAAGCTTCTTGTTGTGTTCCATCTCGTCGACAACGCGCTCGACGCTGTGCTGCCGGTAGGCGTGGCCGGTCATCACCTGCGGCAACTGGCAGAAGGAGCAGCGGTACCGGCAGCCGCGCCCGCTAATCTGCGTCAGGAAGGGGTAGAGCTTCGCGCCGTCGCGATAGTCGTAGATGTCGAGATGCTGCCATGCCGGAAACGGAAGCTCGTCCAGGTTTTCGATATAGGGCCGGTCCGGCGTCTCTGCATACGTGTCGCCATCCAGGTACGAAAGACCGAGGCACTCCGTGAGCGGCGCGCCGTTCGCCAGGTCGCGCAGGGTGTAGTCATACTCATGCCGGCACACCGCATCCACCGCACCGCCGGCCTCCCGCAGCGTTTCTTCCGGCACCACGGTCACGTGCGGGCCCACGAGCACGTGGAGTCCGCCCACGGCCTCGCGGCAGGTGCGCGCGGCGTCGATGTCGGCGTAGATGCTCGGCGTGGTCGCCTGGTAAACGCACATGTCCGGGGCGAACCGCTGGAGGCGTGGCAAGAACTCGTTCGTGGGCCTGTTCTTCGCCTGCGCGTCGAGAAAGAATATCTCGTGGCCGGCCTGTTCGAGCACGGCCGTGGCGGTGGCCAGATAGTCCGGGTGGCGCTGCACGCGTCCGCGCGAACGCGCAAACCAGCGCGCGGACTTCGTGAAGTCCTTGCCGAACATGGGATTGAGCACTGCTACGCGCACGCTGGGTACCCTCCATGGTGTTCTGCCAGGCCGTTGAGCCGCACTTGCAACGCACCCCGGATTATAGCACGCATCCCGCAGGTATCCTGAAAAACAGGTCAGTCTTCCCAGAGATTCCCGAGATAGCGCGCTTTCTGCGGAAAACCCGTCGCGATGATTTCCATCAACTGGCCGGCGAAGGGAGGAAAAAAACGGATACGGGTCAATTCCTCGAGCGGCAGAAACTCAGCTCCCCTGAGCCGGTGGTCCGACCCCGGACTGAAGACGCCGCCCGCGCGACGGACCAGGAAACACACGTGCAGGATGTGCCGGTGCGTGTCCGGCGGAATTGATTCGCTGACAAGCACCGGGAATCCGACTTCGATTTCTAGGCCCGTTTCTTCGCGCACCTCACGCACCAGCGCTTCCCGCAGCGTCTCCCCGTATTCAACGCCACCGCCCGGCAGCAACCAGCTCGTGCGCCCGGCCTTCTCGTGACGGGCCAGCAGGATCCTGCCGTCTTCGATGCATATGGCCCCCGCACGAACCCGGATGCGGCCGGTCGTTTGTCCCATTGTGTTGCCTTTCCTCTGCCCAGTTGCTAACGTAGCGCGAGTATAACCCGCACATTTCACCCGCGGCAAAGGCCGCAAGGTCAGGAGGAGAAAAGATGCGCTCTATTGTGATTGTGGTTTCCGTGCTCGCTTTGGCGGCGGGCTGCGCCAGCAACTCCGCCCCGGCGGCGAAACGGCACACAAAGCCCGAGGAGAACGCCATGCTGAACAGCGACGATGCACTCTCGTCGGAGGCGTATGCGGCCAAGGTTGCCGAGGCCGGGGGACGCGTGGACTCGACGGATTACGGCAAGACCTGGGGCGAGGTCTACCGCACGGCGCTGCCCAACAACAACAGCGGGCTCGATGTGCTGATGCTCGATGACGGCCGGTTACTGCTCGTGTTCAACCCCGTGCCCATGAACTGGGGGCCGCGCACCCCGCTCGACCTCGCGGTATCCACGGACAACGGGCACACCTGGCGCGTTATCGCCCACCTCGAAGACGACCCCGACAAGGACAGCGAATATTCCTATCCGGCCATCGTAGAAACGGACGGCGGCGTCGCGGTCACCTATACCTGGCAGCGGCAGCGCGTGCGCTGCTGGCAGATCCCCCTGGACGCGCTCGAATAGGCCATCATGAAAGCGTTGAGCCCGGCCTCCATTCCAGAGGCCGGGCCCGCCCTGACAACAGTCCTTCCCCTTGCCGCCTGCGGCGGATTTTCCGGACTTATCGGCTACGGAAGCAGATTGAAGGCTTGCGCCTTGGTCGCCGTCCAGGCGCGCGTGATCGGGTGCTCGCCCGGGAACTTCACGAAATCAACGTGCCCGTCCATGTACAGCACATTGCTGCCGCCCGACACGTGGTTGAAGCCGTCGCGCGCGATGTTCTCCGAGACCTGGTCCCAGCACACCGCGATTTCGCTCTGGGCCTGATTCGAGGCCGCCGGGTTATTGATGTCGGTGATGAAGAACCGCTCGATGCCCTCACGGAAACGGTACAGCACCGGGTCAATCCCGTCATAGTCCTCGTCGTAGATTCGGCTGTTCGGGTAGTTGTTGATGTAGTCCAGCAGCACCGTCGCCAGGGCGCCCACGAACGCCGGATTCAAGGTGGGCGGGTCGGCGTTCGGCGCGTCCCCAAGCAGAATGTGCTCCTCGCGGATCACCCAGCCATAGTACTCGTACGACTCCGCCGCCGCGTCGCACACATCGATGGGGTTTTCCGGGTCGTGGTCAAAGTGCCAGTTGCCCGCTTCCTGGTCCACGTCCGAAGGGCACTGCAGCACGTTGACGTCGGTCAGATACTCGGGATACATCGACTGCATGTCGAAGATGAAGTCCTGATAATTCGCCGTGTTGCACTGGAACTGGCTGGTAAAGGGGTCACCAACGTTGCGGTTGCTGCGCGAGCGCTTCAGGGGCGGGAACATCTGGCCCTTCGATTCGTTCGCATACATCTTGAACGATAGGCCAAGCTGCTTCAGGTTGTTCTGGCAGCTCGCNNATCGCCGCCAGAATGCCGATGATCGCGATAACCACCAGCAACTCGATCAGGGTAAAGCCACGACGTGTTTTCATACTCCACTTCCTTTCCGCGGTTGATAAGGTGCGCCGATTCGGTGCCCAATGCCGGCGAGTATAGTCGCGCCGCGTTAGCGGTCCGTTAGCGGCGCTTTAGTTGTGCGTGTGCGCGCCCCCGGTCCCCGGCCGGCCGGACTGTCTGCCCCCATGGGCAGGCCGCGTCTCTCCACCCCTCCTTCCGGAAAGACCCTTAAACGCGATAAGACAACCCCCAAAAAGCGCTTGCTAATATTATAAATGCTGCGTGAAATAAGTGGGAACAGCCACCGTTTATATTGACATTCCG
>NPIG01001719.1_pt1 | contig 10140 bp, 11 predicted proteins | sample 8637441 | NCBI WGS metagenome assembly NPIG01 (sample SAMN07420675, study PRJNA396082) | bioreactor metagenome | isolation source: sample BR6 brine-fed electro-methanogenic bioreactor BR | place: Japan: Kochi | collected 2016-06-14
CAAGGAATACCCTTGGTTCTCCTCCTCTAAGCGATATCGCTTCTCTTAGCAGCTCTATTCCATTGTTGTCTACTCGCGCCATGTCATCGCTATTGAGCATCATTACGTCAAGCAATCCCACCGACAGGGCAAAGATTCTCTTTTCTTCTTCTGTGAGATCGCAGTCTCCGAGGATAATCGTATCGGGATCGTTGAGCCACAGTCTTCGGTGCATGAAGGATCTTGTATATGCGTTCCTCAAACAGAATTTTGCGCTGGGAACCCCGATATCCATGGGTTCACCGTTCCAATGAGGAGCAGTATCTGATCCTATCCTCATTCCATCGACAAAACCAACTGAAGGGAGGAGTGGCGCACCACAGCCAAGAATGAAGCAATCTTCTCCAGCAGAGTTTCTGATTGCCCGCATACCTGTTCTGTAGGCTTCAATGGGACTTACGCNNCTCCAGGGATAGCACCCGCGAATAGGAAATCTATCTTCAAGTAATCGAAGCCAGAATCTCTAATCGACTTTATCAAGTTTTCAAGATATCTCAAGGCTTCGGGATTCGTAATGTCGAGGGCGAATATCCGCTTCCCCCAGTTTCTGTAAGCGACTTTGGGGCTTTCATCATCGTTTCTCACAAACCAATTTCTGTGTTCGTTGAACAGTCTGGAAGTCTCAGAAGCAGAAAAGGGCGCTATCCAAAGTCCTGCCTTGAACCCTTCTCCCCTGATTTCCGATGCGATTTCCTTCAATCCCGGAAACTTGGAGTTGGTTTGAAGCCAGTCACCTATGTCTTCTTGATAGCCGTCATCCAGCTGAACAAGCCTGTAGTCTATCTTCTCTCGATCTCTGATTTCTGCGAGAAGTCTCACATTCTTTAGCAGCTCCTCGAAAGTGATCTCTGTGAAATAGTGGTACCAGCTGCACCATCCGATCCCTTCGAATTCTCTGAATTTTACTGAGTTCTTCTGCCTTATCAAGTCAGCATACTCTTCAAGCATTTCCCAGAGAGTGTGNNACATTGTCTCCAGTTCAATCGATTCGCCCGGCAGTAGTCTGGTCCCAAAAAGATCTACAACGCCCTTTATGCTTGAAGATTCATCGTTCCATAGAAAATATTGATGTGAAAACTCATTGGAGACGAAACCCACTAGAAGTTCATCTGTAGCAATGAAGTAGTCGCTGGGTCTAGATCCCTCTCTCAAGACTTCTGGAATAGGGGTAGCTGCAAGAAGGCTGATCCCCTGGGAATCGGCAAATTGAACGAAAGGCTCCACATCTGGTTGTTCCCAATAGGCCTTGAAGGGAAACCAGGACTGCCAGTTGTTATAATAAACAGGTTCACTGACGTCTTGAATTTCAATCAGATCTACCTTCCCAACTCTCTGTGGAATATCGCTTACGTTTCGAATCGAAACTTGAACAAGAACACCAGATGAATCGGGAAGACTGGAGAAGACGTAGGTAACACTCAGGTCTTCTTTCTCTATCTTGAACTCTCTCCCACCGGCAAGTATCAACTCTTCAATGCTTTCAACTCTTATTTTAAGCACTTTAGATCACCTCACAGCTTTGCTTTAATTATAGGCTAGTGCAAAAATAAGTTGAATCATAGTCTCACCATTGGTACCAGTGGGAAAGCCGTTTACGCTATCAATTCTGATTGTCTGTTTTTGATGCTCCCCTAGACGCTAAGTTTCTAGCATTTTCACGCCGCATCTTCTTTCACAATAGAGACCCGAACTTCTGGTAATCGGGGTTCAGATTTCCTTAAGCACACCATCAAGATCTGCAAGAAGGTCCTCAATGTTCTCAATACCTACAGAGAGTCTTACCCCTCCTTCAGAAAGGCCAACCTCCCGTAGCTGCTCGCTGGTGAATGAAGAATGGCTGGTAAGAATCGGAATCGTTGCGAGAGACTCGACTCCGGCCAAACTTGTAGCTTCAAGAAAGAGCTCGCTCTTCCTAATAAACTCCTTTGCCGTCTCGAGATCCTTTACTTCGAGATAAACGACTCCTCCGAACCCCCTGCAATTAGCGAAACAGTTTGGAACGGAACTTCTCAAAGATGGGTGAGAAACCAGACGAACCTTCGGGCTTTTTGAAAGAAAAAGAGCTATCTCTTTTGCATTAATGTTGTGCAGTTCCATCCGGAGTCCGAGCGTCTTGACTCCTCGACTTACAAGAAAAGCTTCGAAAGGAGCCCCGTTCGTGCCCAGCTTGATCATTTTCTGCCTTGCCCGTGTTTCCAACTCTCTGTCTCTGAAAGCGGCAAAGCCAGCGATAACATCTGAATGACCGTTCACGTATTTCGAGAGGCTCTGAACGTCGACGTCTGCTCCGTACTCTAGGGGTCTGAAATTGTAAGGAGACAAGAAGGTATTATCTACTACAAGCAGAGCTCTCCTCTTGCTTATCATGTGCGATATTCTCTGGATGTCGGAGAGAATCAGATTAGGATTAGTCATTGACTCGACATAGACAATTCCAGTATTATCGTCAACCAAGCTTTCAAGAGCTTCTAACCGGGACTGATCGAATCTCCTTATTTCCACACCCATATCCGACAGGTCTGCAAGAAGGCTCTGTGTGCCACCGTAGATATTCCTGGAAATCACTAAATTCATTCCCGATCTCAAGAAACTGAGAAAGACCGTAGTTATCGCANNCTCGCGCCCATTCCCGAAGAAAAGAAGATTCCTCCGGTTCCTCCGAAAAGGTTTGAAAGCTTTCTTTCTACAACACCTATCGAAGGATTTCCAACCCTGGTATAGAAAGTCTCTGAGTTTTCGCTCGCATACTTTTCATCGTCGACCACGAAGTTCGATGTTTGAAAGATTGGAGTTGACACTGCGTCGAAAATCTTTGTCTCTTCTCCGATGTGAACCGCTCTAGTATTGAATCCACGCATCTGTCTATCAGCTTTCCTCTAGCAAGGAATCGACAGCTACTACTCTCTTTTCTCTTGCCGAAATCAGGCCGGCCTCAATTGTGGCAAGATCCGAGAGCGCTTCATCAATGGTGCCAAGAGAGTTCTTCTCGCCCTTAACCACATTGTAGAAGTCCTTGAATTCTTCAATAAAGCCGTCAGTTTTGTTTACAAAGATCTTTTCACGATCAGCGCCAGAGATTTCGATTGTTGCTCCGTCCTTGTCAACAAGCATAAGACCGTCTGTCCCGACGATTTCGAACCTGTTGAGGGAAGCGGGAGCACCGTAGACGACTGAGTAGTTTCCGATCATTCCATCTTCCAGCGTCATGTTGAAGACCACGCAGTTTTCTGCCCCAAGATAGTCCAGACTTTTCTTCGAGAATCCGCTCACTTCTTCTACATCGCCAAGTATTTTTCTTAGGGCTGCCACGTCGTGTACACCCCCATCAGAAATAAAACCACCCACGTGTTCCGGAGTCTGCCTCCACTTGGTCTGAACATACTTGTTATCCTGTCCGAAATCAACCCATTTAAGCCAGCTGAAAGCAAGGGGTTTTCCTATCCTATCTTCTTTCAGCAGTTCGGCAGCCTTCTCATAGACTTCTATGTGTCTGTAGTTTTCGGCTATGTAGACGGGAGAATTGCCGGGAAGTCTCAACAAAGGTACTGCTTCCTTGACAGAGGCCGCAACTGGCTTTTCACAAATTACCGGTTTGTTAGCTCTTCTTGCAGCCATAATCATCTTCGGATTCAGTGAAATTGGAACTGCCAGGACAACCGCATCTACCAAATCTGAAGAGAGCATCTCTTCATAAGAATCAAAGACCCTTACGTTGCCACCAACTATCCCGGCGAACTCCTCAGCTTTCTTTCTCGTTCGGCTGTTGACAGCAACAACTGTGAATAACTCACTGAGATTTCTCAGTGCCGGAAGATGGAGTTCTTTTGAGGCTATACCCGCCCCAACCACACCCAGATTTGNNTTCATGCGATTCCTCCTTCGGTAATTCAACTGAAGATGCAAGAGTCAGAGGGATTTGCTGACCTCAAAGATTCCCCTATAGTGAGAAAGAGGAATCAACTTCTCTTGCCCCATCTGACGTCCTCACTTCGTACGAGTCTAAATACATCCCAAATCTCTCTTTGTATCTGGTCTTCATCACTTCAACAATCTTTTTCTCTTCTTCCCTTTCGCATATGGCAAGTACCGACCCACCGAATCCAGCTCCTATCATTCTCGCACCAGAGACGCCCTTCATCTCTTTTAAAGTATTGACAATGAAATCGGTTTCGTCACAGCTTACTTCGTAGTCTAGAGCGAGGGATTCATGAGACTGAATTAGAAGCCGACCGAGGTTCTCGAAATTTGAATTGGACATGATTTTTACTGACTCCAAAACTCTCATGTTTTCCGAAACTACGTGCAACGCTCGCCGGTAATATAGTTCACCCAATCTACCTCTATTTGGAAAGAGATCTACCATGGAGACATCGCGATAGCTGCTCTTTCCAAGGATTTCGAGAGCCTTTCTTGCTTCCTCTCTTCTTGTGTTATAGCCTCCTCTAGAAAGGGAATGATGGACCTTGGAATCAAACACGAGAAACGTGTAATCACCAAGTTCTAGAGGTACGTACTCATAGCGCATCTCAAGGGTATCGAGGAATATGGCCTTATCCTTCTTGCCCATTACAGCCGCGAACTGATCCATGACTCCGCACTTGACTCCGACAAACTCATTTTCGGCCATCTGAGCATACTTATAGAGCTTTGTTTCATTTAGCTTCAAGTTGAAAGACGAGTTCAGTGCCACAATCATAGCTACTTCGACTGCGGCCGAACTTGAAAGGCCCGCTCCCTCTGGAAGATTGGAGTGAATCTCAATATTCATACCACCAAACTCTGTGCCGAGTTGATCTTTAAGAACCCACAAGACTCCCTTCAGATAATCGCTCCAGTCACCGGTCTTTTCGATTCTAGATTCATCAAATGAGACTGGTTCCCTTCCCATCGAGCTCAACGTTATTCTACTACCACTCGTCTTCTCGACCGATAGAAGGACGTATTTGTCAATCGCAACGGGTAGAACAAACCCTTCATTGTAATCGGTGTGCTCACCTATAACGTTGATCCTACCGGGTGCAACAAAGTACCTCTTCAAAACAACACCTCCAACATTGTGCATATATGCTGTCTGTCCTTATTGAGAGGATAGCACCACCAGAACAAAAAAACAAAGCGGGCCATGGCCCGCCAGATAGTTTCTAGGCTCTTTACTAGTGAATTCCCAGAAGATTGTCTATCTTGCTCTTGTCGAATCCAACAATGACCTGACTACCTATTGTTATAACCGGGACACCCATCTGTCCGCTCTTCTTCACCATTTCCTCTGCCTTGGCTTTATCCTTACTCACGTCGTAATCTTTGAAAGGAATCCCGTTAGTCTTGAAATAGTCTTTCGCTCTCTTGCACCAGGGACAGGATGGGGTAGAATAAACAACAACCTTTGCGTTCATAACTTCGCACCTCCGATTACCCCCAAGGGGTATTTATGAACCAATTATAGAACGCCACTTTTTTTATGTCAACCCCGCTTCTGCATGGGCTTGCTTTGTGAAAGACCGGGGAAAGGAATTATGGTTTTACCTTGTTAAGAAGGATCTCAAGCTTCTGTAACTGACGAAGCAGAGAAAGTTGCTGCTCGGTTACCCTCTTTCTGTTGGCGATCAGATTCCGAAGATGACCCAGGGCAACCAGCTTCACGAGGTCGTCGTTGCTAAGCGATTGCTTTGAGAGAAGCTCTTTCTCAGACTTTTTCCATTCCATATAGAATAGTCTCCCCGATGGGGTCCACCTTGCAAAGAGTTTCTTAGGTACAACTAGCAGAAGCCACCCCAGGCACCAATCTGCATAAAGTACAATCGAAATCATCAGTGATTCATCTGGAAAAGAGAGGTATACCTGCCAGTTTCCAAAGACGAATTTGAGTATCACAGACCAGATTATCAGGTAGAAAACCGAAAACACGGACATAACGGTAGAACCCAGATACTCATAGAACCTTCCTGACTTCACAATACGCATGGCATGCTTTTGCCAGAAGACGTATTGTTTTTTGAACTCTTCAAGCGAGAAGTTGTCATCCTCTGCATCAGGAACCTCTACTGAACCGTCGTTGTTTCTTCGAAGTGATTTCAGCGTCTGCAAGACCCACTGCTGTTGAGTTGGGATCCCGTTGTTGCCGGCACCAACGGCTATTGAATTCTCCCCGAGGGTGATCTCTCCGCTGTTATGCATCTCAAGAATAGTTGCTAGAAATCCATCGTGATCCACTTCCTGGAAAGGGTTCTTGATTACTGCATTAAGAAGATATCCTGGCACATCATAAATCCGATAACCAATTTCGGACTTCACCTGAGGTTCTATGCCAAAGAGAATAAACGTGAAGAATAATACGAAAAAGGGCACCGCGATTTGAAATCCGATCAAGGCCGACAAGAATGCCTGCTGGAACATAGCTATTTCGTGCTCTTTACGAATCGCACTCTTACTTATCGTTGTGCTTACAGCGTTTGCCATATTGTTTGCGCNNTATCTCGCCAGAGGCGTTTGAGAGGACCGATTTCATCTGAAGCCTTACAGTGTTTCCGACTATCTCTACGCTGGCTTCTTTGTAAGGCCTGACAGAGATATCGTCCTCGGTAATCCTAGAGATTATGGTCTCAGGCAGCTCTATGGAAAGAGCAATATCTCTTGTCATCGCATCTGAATTTGGTTCCCAGAATTTGTAGCTGAACACAGCTATATCCGATCCTATTTCAACAACACCGGATATGTTGTATACGGTCGTCATCACAAACTGATTGACTTCTTGTTCAAGAAAGACCCGCGCATCGAACCCACCTGGGGATGAGGATATCTCTCGGACTACACCAGTTCCTTGGGAAACCTCAATTGAATATGAATTGAGAACCGAGGGATATGACAGATGGAGTTTCTTCGAAGCCGTTCTGTTGTTGCGGGACAACGTATAGATCGAAAGCTCTTCAACGAAAAGATCTCCCTGATCACTCAGCCTTGCGTTGATTTCAACTGAATCGATCTTGTACGGGGCAGATTCCCTCCAGAAGCCGTTTCCTAAGGCAATAAACATGAAGAAGCCGCTGACCATCATGAATATTATAAAAAAATACTTTCTTTCGAATTTCCTTTTCATTTCATCTCACCATTTGTATTATACTCTGCTTATGAAAACTATCTGTAAAATAGAGGAAGAGATGCTTAAATGCAAACGGCTCTTCGTTTCGGATATGGATGGAACATTCTACCTGGGAAACACTNNTCTGCCGGGTAGTCTTGACTTCGCCATGGCTGTTAGCCGTCTTGGCGCAAGACTGGTATTTCTGACAAACAATTCATCTCGCACACCTGAAGAATATATCAGAAAACTAGAGAAAATGGGTGTGGACAGAAAACTCTTCGAAGTCTATACCTCCGGAGAAGCAACAATGAGCTTTCTCAAGAGAGACTTTCCCCAAAAGAAAGCATTTCTGCTCTCAACTCCGTCTGTGAGAGAAATGTTCGAAAAGGGCGGAATAACGCTGGATGATCTTGATCCCGAAGTGCTGGTCCTTACATTCGACACGTCGATTACTTATGAAAAGATCCGAAGGGCAGCGCTTCTAATCAGACAGGGTATTCCTTATATTGCCAGCCACCCGGATATCAACTGCCCGACTGAAGACGGTCCCATCCCCGATGTCGGAAGCTTGATAAGTCTCTTTGAAACCTCAACAGGCCGTAGGCCGGATCACATAATAGGAAAGCCCGACCCCACCATTTTGCAGATGGTGATGGAAGATTTCGATTGCAGTCCGGAAGAAACTGTCATGATAGGAGACAGAATATACACCGATATTGAATGTGGTCTCAAGGCCGAGGTAGATACTTTCCTTGTTCTGTCCGGGGAAACTACAAGAGACATGATTCCGGACAGACATAGTTACAAAGTCGTAGAGAACGTGGGAACTCTGGCAAAGAAAATTAGAGATCACAATACTGTATAATTGCCATACGTTGGAGGTGATTGAATGGTCATCCTTTTCATTGTAATTGGAATTGTTCTTGTCTTGGCTCTTTGGCTCATTGGTGTATACAACAATTTAGTAACTCTTAAGAAGAGAGTCGAGAATGCCTGGTCGCAGATCGATGTTCAGCTCAAGAGAAGACATGATCTGATTCCAAATCTTGTCAACTCAGTGAAAGGTTATATGAAATTCGAGCAGGAAACCCTGGAGAAAGTAATGCAGGCCAGGGCAAAGGCGGTTTCCGCTCAGGGTGTAGGAGATAAGATCAAAGCCGAGCAGGAACTTGGTGGAGTGCTTGGAAGGCTGCTTGCAGTTGTTGAGAACTACCCCGATCTGAAAGCAAATACGAATGTATCACAGCTAATGGAAGAGCTCACCACTACAGAGAATAAGATCTCTTATGCAAGACAGTTTTTCAATGATTCTGCTACCAAGTTCAATACAAAGATCGAGATCTTCCCTAATAACGTCATTGTAGGTTTCTTTGGGGGCAAGTTCGAATCCTTCCCACTCTTTGAAGTTACAGAGGCTGAAAGGGTAACTCCCAACGTAGATCTGAATTTCTGAGGACAATGTCTTTTACTGTAGATTTCTACGAGGAAAGCAGAAAGAACGTGAGGAAGACCATCATCCTTGTGATGGTCTTCCTTGTAATGATGATTGCATTTGGCCTGATTATTGATCTGGTGTTCGGAATACTCCCCATATTCACCTTGNNGGCAAAGAAATCATCCTTAGATCAGCGAAGGCTCGCGAACTCAAAGTGAACGACCCTGAGGAGCGGCAACTCATGAATATAGTAGATGAACTGTCGATTGCTGCAGGAATGGGGAAACCTCCCGAGGTGTACGTAATCGATGATGATTCCGTTATTAACGCGTTTGCCAGTGGAAGGAAGCAGGAGGATTCAGTTGTTTGTGTGACTAGCGGACTTCTGAAGAGTCTCGATCGTGAAGAAACCTCCGGAGTGATCGCTCATGAACTGAGTCACATAATCAACAGAGACGTTCTTCTCATGACACTGATTTCTGCGCTTCTGGGAGCCGTTGTGATAGTTCAGCTTCTTGCATTTAGGGCCTTGATTACTTATCTCAGATTTGGCGCCATTGGTGCTGCTACGAAATCGAGACGCTCTTCCAAGAAGAACGATAATTCTGCTCTTGCAGTAATCGTCTTCCTGGCGGTAGTTGCTGGATTGGGTGCTCTCTTTTCATTTATTGGTAGGCTCTCACTGCTAGCCGTTTCAAGAACAAGAGAGTACTTCGCCGATGCACGTGCAGTAGAGTTGACAAGAAATCCTTCTGGCCTTGCCAGTGCTTTGAGGAAAATCGTCACTTCTTCGGCGAAACTTCAGACAGCCAACGTCGCAACGGCCCATCTATTTATCTCCGATCCTTTGAAAAGGAAAATAAACAACAAGACTTCCTTCTTCGCATCGTTGTGGAGCACCCATCCACCAATAGCGATGAGAATTTCAATTCTTGAAAACAGGACTCTGACAGAAATCGAAGCCGAGCTGTCAGATTACATATGATTTTCTCCCCCTTTTGAATGAATTCACCCTGAAGCGCGAATAGAGGAAACGAACCTGTAACTTGACAATGGTAAGGGGTACTGGTAGTATAGGAATTGCTGACGCGAAGTTAGTGTTAGCGAGAAGGTGCAGCGAGGAAGAAGGGTCATTGAAAAATGGATAGCAATCCAGCGAGTTTCAAAAAAATGAGTCATGGATGGAGGGTTTGATCCTGGCTCAGGGTGAACGCTGGCGGCGTGCTTGACACATGCAAGTCGAACGGTATGTGGCAACACATAGAGTGGCGAACGGGTGAGTAACACGTGGGAACGTACCCTCTGCAGGGGGATAACTGACCGAAAGGACAGCTAATACCGCATAAGACCGAGAGGAGAAAGGTGCAACAGCATCGGCAGAGGAGCGGCCCGCGGACCATCAGCTAGTTGGTGGGGTAAGAGNNCCTACCAAGGCAACGACGGATAGCCGGCGTGAGAGCGTGGCCGGCCACAAGGACACTGAGATACGGGTCCTACTCCTACGGGAGGCAGCAGTGCGGAATTTTAGATAATGGAGGCAACTCTGATCTAGCGACGCCGCGTGCAGGAAGAAGGTCTTCGGATTGTA
>NPIG01001055.1_pt2 | contig 10131 bp, 11 predicted proteins | sample 8637441 | NCBI WGS metagenome assembly NPIG01 (sample SAMN07420675, study PRJNA396082) | bioreactor metagenome | isolation source: sample BR6 brine-fed electro-methanogenic bioreactor BR | place: Japan: Kochi | collected 2016-06-14
TTCGACCTCCTCCGGCGTGACAGGAGCCCGCCGCTGGTTCATCGCCAGCTGGTTGATGATGCGGCCTTCGGCCTCCATCTCAACGACGCTGTGAGTCGCCATCCGATTGATGGTGTAGGCGTAGCCCACATATCCGAAAAAAATCACCGCCACCGTTGTCACCGTGACCACCCAGTAAGGTACTTCACGCCGAACCCGGTTGAAAAACCCGTCCCGGGGAACACCCGCCGGCGAAAGACGTGGATCGACCACGCCGCGATATCCTTCGATCTGACTGCGCAAGTCGACCTGCAGCGCCATGAGCTGTTCCAGACCCCGCACCTTGTAGATCCCTTCAAACCCCAGTTGCAGACAGATGTAATACAGTTCAATGAGGGCGAGATTGGCCTCGCCCCCCTGGCGAAGCTGCGCCAGGCGCTCGAAAAAACCCTCGCCGGCCACATGATCGCCGAACATTTCGATTTGCAGGGGGCGTCTCATCCATGCGGTGCGCCCCGGCCAACGACTGCACATCACCGCCTCGTCGACAAACGCGGCCAGGGCGTATTTTGCGTCCTTGAGGATGACCATGCCGATCTGGCGTTCAAAAGCCATGCGCTCCATCTGATCGAAACCGGCCATGATTCGGTCGCGAAAACCTTCATNNCACCAGGCTGAAAAGCGTCTGACTGCACTCAAGGAGAGGATTAACCTCGCCGGTTCTGACCTGAGACTCCATCTCTTAAGACTCCTGTACCCTGGCCAGGGCCAGCGACGCCTGGGCAATAGGGTGAGAGACGAACACGGCGATCGTCCCCTCCTCCACCATCCGTTTCCAGGCATTGCCGCGCGCCTCCAGGCGGAAATATTCGCAGCCGCTGCGCACCGACATGCGCGCCGGCGGACGCTGGGTGTGGACCAGGCGCACACCCGGCAGCGCCGAAGCCACCATCTGTTCTATGCTGCTGCGCGCTCCGACTTTCACCTGGCGGGTAAAGTCTGTGATCCAGTCGGGGCTGTCGGCGGCATGATCCACTTCAAGAAAAAAGGACGCTCCCCGCAGCTGCTCGGGGGCGAGGCCCTCAACCCGCCACAGGCAGTCGTTTTCACGTTCAAGGACCATCTCCACACTGCGCTGGCGGGTCTGCACCTCCATCAGCTGTTCCAGCAGTTGCGCCAGCGGAGGGAAAACCTGATCCAGAGCCTCATGACGATAGCGTGGGATCTCGTCGGCATCCCCTTTCGCAAAAGCCAGCAGGCTTCCTGCAAGAGCGCTCAGGTGCCGATAAAGAATTTCGGGGTGCAGTTCGGGGTGATGCTGAAAATGTTTGAGCGAACCCCAGGCACCGGAGAGAACCTGCAGCAGGTGAAAATTGAGAGGATCACTCTGAACGAACTCGCCTGCACCGCCTCCACAGGCATTTTTGCGGTCATTCAGCATGCGCATGCGGGCAGCGATGATCTCCACCATCCCACTCAGCAGAGATTCCAGGCGGGGTGAAGCTTTGATGCTCGCAACAGGAGGGATAAATTCCCGTACCAGGCTGAAGCTGCCATCCCCCTGGCTGCGGACCCGCGCAACCGGCAGCGCGGCAAAGGCATCGCGGGGTTGGTCAGCACGCAAAAGCACCAGATTGGGGCGCGCCATCAACACTTCGCGACCGCGTTCGGTGTCGTACTCATCGGCGATTTCAAGATATTCCGCCTGCCAGCCGCTCAGGAGCCGCCTTTGGGGATAGCCGGAAATCCCCTCGACACAGCGGTTTGCCGGCAGCCCCAGATAGACATCCACACTGTCGCCGCCGCGCCCCTCCAGTTCGCAGCCTAAAGGAGGATCGACGGCAGCGTCATAGGCAACCAACTGCCCGTCGGGGAACAGGGCCAGACAATTCTCAATACGCAGGTGGCCGTTTTCCAGGGACCGGTGATCAATCCGCAGATCGAGCAACCCCCAGGCCAGAGGGTTGAGGGTGCGGGTGAAGAGCCCCTGAACCTGCTCCTGGTAACGGTCCCACTGCTGAAAATGCTGCGGGCCAAGGAACATCCCTTCAGTCCAGATAATTTTTCGCAGGCCGTTCATTCCCATTTTAATCGACCATTTCCAGGGCACTGCCTTAGAGGTGAACGACAATCTTTCCGCCGAAGCGGCGTGCAAAATAACCTTCAGAGAGTGAGCGGATATCCCGCCAGCTGCTCTCTCCCGGTTCACGAAACACGCCCATCACTGCAACGAACCTGGTCTGCTCGTGGCGGGGATATTCCAGCGTCATCTGCGCAGCAGGGTTCATCACCACCTCGTCGCGGGTCAGCAAGGAGTTGCCGAGGGCCTTGAGGTCGTCCTTCCACAGGTCCATGAATTCCGCCGACTGAAAATCTGCGTCGTCATTGAGCTGGTAGATACGCACCACCACCGGCAGAGGTTCATCAAAATCATTGAGGTTGAGATTGGCCGTGGATGACAACCCCATGCGCACTCGCGGTTCGGCGCAGCCCACCAGTAGAGCGACGACCAGCAACATACAGAGCCATGAGAGAAGATTTCGCACCATCAGGGTTCCCTTCGTGCAGATTCATGGGGTTTACGGAGCTGCGATGAGGACTCCCTGCAACATGCCTCACGCGTTTGGATATAGGCAGAGACAAACCCGGGCAACACCAGAGTGCGGTGCAGGTGCTGTTCGGAGGCGGTCAATTCCTGATAGTAGCGGCAGTAATTGCGCCACGCCCGGGGGCGAATTCCCAGCAGGCCCGGGGTTTGCATTTTGAAATGCTGAGGATTGAAACGCCGGGCCGCCTCGCGCGCCACACCGTCTACCCCGCTCAAAAGAGCCACTTGGTGCGCCGTAAGATCGTTAAACAGACGCTCAATGCGCTGAGCCCCATCATCTCCGTCACGCAGCCAATTTCGCAGAACATCTTCGGCGTTGCCGCACTGAAATTCTTCCCACGCCTCACCCAGAATTCTGCGCGGCGACAAACCAAATTCGTCGGCAAAACAGCGTAGACCTTCGATCAATCGAGCCACGCCCGAAATGAGAGCCGTGCCCGTGCGGTGCGATGGACGGTAGTTCGCCTGCAGGGTTGTCTGCTCATCCCTGCGAGCCATGCCGACGGACGAACAGTTTGGCTTTTTTTTGTGTTTCGCCATAAGATTTACCCTTTTCGACACACGATATCGCACAAGCGACACCGAAAGGGGCCGCATCACGGACGAAACCCGAACAAGCGGGAGGAGGAGTTATACCGAAGCAGGAGATGGTTTGGCGTGCTGGACTGATGGGATATATAGGCAGAATGCGCCGCAATGCTGCGAAGAGATCCCCCAAAAGTTCAATCCAATAAAAAAAACAATCAATTCCAAACCCCCAAATTTTGAACAAAGCAAGCCGTCAAAGACTCATTAAATAATTACAGATCAGGGATTTAACACAAGGAGCAATCCTGTGTCAAAACAAAAAACGAAGGGAATCTCCTTATTCATTTTGATTACAAAGATTGTCTTTTTTATTTTAAATAGAAGAAAATGCGATTTTACAGTCGGTTGTCTGTGGGGCAGAAACCGTATCGGCAGGAAATTAATTTTCACAAACAAGAGAGATGAAATCAGACCGAAATTTTCTATTGACTCGACATGCGGCCTTTGCTATAAACAGGCCTCACTTCACGGGGCTATAGCTCAGCTGGGAGAGCGCTTGAATGGCATTCAAGAGGTCAGCGGTTCGATCCCGCTTAGCTCCACCATAAAAAACAAGCACTTACGGGTTTTTCCTGTAGGTGCTTGTTTTGTTTTGGGTGGTTGGGTGCCACTTTTTGGGTCTACACCAAACAGGGGGGGATGGAGAATTGCCCACCACAAATTATTGATCAAACATCTACCAAAAAAAGCTGCGCAGTTGCTCCTCCCGTAGCCGTTAGGCTTGGTGGGAGTAGTTTATTCTGTTTTATCTGCACAAAATTTTCCAAATAACACCCAGCGGATTACATTTGATGTAATTTTTCAACCAACGGGGGTGGTCAAATTTCGATGATCACAGGTGGTCAATTTTCGGTTGTCATTTCGAGACCCTGGATAGCATACCTCCCACCGGCCCCATTCAGGGGTATAGGCTCGACAGGCTGAACCGGCTCTTAAGGGAGTTGTTCCATCCGGGAAAGCCACAACAGGAGCATCAGCACAGGGATGTACGCCAGTCACAGCCGCATACCCAGACTCATGGAAATTAGAGATGCTCTGCCGGAGAAGAAGCAGGGACAGGAACAGAACGGTTCTGCAGAAGATGCGCACTCTGAGGATGCCCAGCAGGCAACGCCCCATGGCACGGTAGCTCTGGCGTGGGACTTCTAGCTGGGTCTTCAGGCCAATAGTTGTTCCAGAAGGGGATCTATTTCAGGTGCAAAAGGGTTTACCAGGGTAACTCCACGCCAGGTAAATCCAGCATGCATATCTTCAGTCAGAAGTATGCGACAGTGCTGTTCTGCAGCTACTGCGAGAATCAGTGCATCCCAGATCTGGAGTTTATGATCCACATTCAGATCCAGCGCAGCCTGAAATGCAGGCCAGGTTGAGTCGGCTACACCGAAGGTATCTGCCCAGCTCAGTACCGCTGAGCGCGTATCTTCAGCGCTTCTCTTCGCCTTGGAGCGCAGCACCCGACTCAGCTCTCCCAACGTCTGGGCCGGGATAATTACCTCACCAAGGGGCAGGCGTTCCACCAGTTCCATGGCTCTGCCACATCTGGATTGATCGCCAAGCCCCTCTGCATAGGCAAGGACATTGGTATCCAGGGCAACCCTCATACCTATCTACTCCCCGCATTCATCATCGTATAGTTCGTCCCTGGTCCAGTTGCGCTCACCGGTAATTTTCTGCTGACGCAAACGCTCAAGCAGAGATTTACGCGCAGCACTGTGCTGGGCCTGCTGCCTGTGCGCAGGAATTATGGATGCTACAGGCTTGCCACGCGAGGTAATAGTTACAACGTCTCCCTGAGATACCTGGCGTAGAACCTTAGAAAAATGGCGGTTTGCATCGCTCGCACTTATGTTCTCCATGGAAACCTCCCCCTTTAAAAGTAGTGCTTAACACTATTTACCCACAGCGAGCACCTGCAGTCAAGCAGGAAGACACCAAATAATTTACCCGAATATGAAATGAAAGGAGAATTACTATGCCCATGCGGGATACCGAACTTAGCGGTCTGGCCATGACCGGGCTTTTGTGTCTGATTTAATCAGATCGTCTCTACTTGCCATAATTCACCTCAAATTTGGGTGCCACTTCGGGTGCCACTTTTTTGCAGGAAACAGCGCTTTTTCAGGGGAACATAGGGGAAGAATCATATTTGTAAGTATCCTGAACTTCAAGGCTTTTTTTCCGATAGCACCAATTATTCCATTACTACCACCCCTTGCCTTTCGGCTCCAGCCGCACCAGCTCATAGCTGCGCGAACCCAATCCCATCTTCTCGGCATGTTCCAGGGTGATTTCATAATCGATCTGCGGGTGCATGCCGCGGAATTTGTCGCCGCCGGGTTCATGTCCAGTCTGAAGCGCTGTGCCGGCAATTCCGGTGGCCTGGTTGACCAGGTCGACAGCGGCCTGGTCGATGGCGACGGGGTCTGTGGAGACGAGAATGCCGATATCGGGCACGATGGGCGCGTCGGAGTGGCCGTAGCAGTCGCAGGAGGGAGAGACGTCGGTGACAAAGGTTAAATAGAGGGATTTGCCGGATTTTCCTTCCACCGCCCCCGTGGCATACTCGGCCATTTTCTTCATCACCAGCGGAGCTTCTTCGTTCCACAGAATCTTGATCGCCTTCTCCGGGCAGACGGTAATGCAGCGGCCGCAGCCGGCGCATTTTTCCGCATCGATGACAGCCGTCCCTTCGATGATGGCCACCGCGTCATGCACGCAGGCCTTGTAGCAGGCGCCGCAGGCGGTGCAGTACTTCTCCGCCACTTCGGGGGCCACATTGGAGTGCTGTTCAAGTTTGCCCTCACGGCTTGAGCAGCCCATGGCGAGATTCTTGATGGCGCCGCCGAAGCCGGTCAGGTCGTGCCCTTTGAAATGGGAGACGGTCACCAGGGCGTCCGCTTCGAGGATTCCCGACGCGATATCGACAGACGAAAGCATCTCTCCGTTGACCGGCACGCGCCGCGCCGAATGCCCGCGCAGTCCGTCGCACATGATCAGCGGCGCACCGACGACAGCGTAGGCGAAACCGTTTTCGATGCCGCAGGACAGGGCCGAGACCGCCTCCTTGCGCTCGCCGGGATACAGGGTATTGGAGTCGGTCAAAAAGGGTTTACCGCCCAACTCCTTGACCCGGTCGACGATCCGCCGCAAAAAAACGGGGCGCACGTAGGCATGTCCACCCTTTTCGCCGAAGTGAACCTTTATGGCGGCCAGATCGGCTTTGTTGACGATCTCCTCGATGCCGGCCGCGTCGAGCAGGCGCAGCAGTTTCTGGAAGAGGTTTTCATGGTGTCCCGCCCGCATGTCGGCGAAATGGACCTGGTTGCTCATCGGCTTTCCTTTCTCGTGTCCCGGCAGGGACGTTTCGCCGCAATATGCTAAAATTAAAGCGTCGGCAAGACATTAGCATAGACTTATCGGCCATTCAATCGAGCAATTATAAACAGCGTTTGACAATGTTAAAAAAAAGATTTCATAATGGAGGGGCGTTATCGTTTTTGCGTGAATTGTTCATTGTAAATTAGGATGTTGGGTTTAGGTAAAAACTGGGAAATTTGTTATAATTTTGAGTCAATAACCCGTTCGTGGAGGTTTTTGTGGAGTCGGAACAAGGTTTCCGCCTGTTGCAGCGGGCCCGGATCAAGAACTTTTTCAAGAGGGGGTTTCTTCTGCTCCTGGCGGGGACTCTGCTCTACAACCTGGTAGCTCTGGTCTATGCAACCAAGACCATCTACAAGGTCCGCCGCAATTACGCCGTGATTCTTGAGGATCTCGGTGGTGAGCGCAGGGTGGTGGAGACCGTCGGCTGGCATAGTCGGTTGCCGTTTTTCACCCGGCTTGAACAGGAAGTTCCCCTGATGAACCAGGAGCTTCACCTGGGGGGGCAGCCCAAAGCCGAACGCATTATGTCGCTGGGCAATGTTGCGCTGTGGACCAGTGCCATGATGACTTTCCGGATCACTGATCTGGAGCGCTGGGGGATTGAAAACAAGCAGCCTCAGGTTCTTCTGCAGAATGACTACGACGGTATTGTCAAGGACGTCATGCAGAGCCATTCGGTGGACAACCTGATCTCGGCGCGCGAAAAGATCAAGGAGCAGATTTATCAAGCCCTGAAAAAACGTCCGATCAACGAAGGGGGACCGACTCTCGAGAAGAAATACGGCATCGAGGTGGTTTCCTTCGTGCTGCGCGACACCCGCTTCGGCGAAAAGCTGGCCGAGGCCAGCGAGGAGAAAAAACGTCGGGAGTTGATCGCCGAAGCGGAGAACTATGCCGCCGACCTTGAGGCGAGCAGAACCCGCAAGCTTTATGCGGCCTATAGTGATTCGATCCGCGAGTTCCGCCATTCTCTCGGTCTCCAGAATGGCGACGACCGTTTCCTGTTCGAATTTCTCAACCAGCAGAAATGGGCAACCGCCTACGAAAAAAATCAGCAGGGGCAGAACACTTTTGTGCTCAACAGCGCCTCCGGAACCCCTCCGGTCGTACTGCCGGCGCCACCGGTGCGCATCGACAGAAAGGACGCAGCGCCAACTCATGGCCAGGCCGAAGAAAACCCGCAGTCCGATATACGTAAGGCTTTCCGAGAAACGGATAAGGCAGATTGAGGCACTGGTCGCCGGGTGGGGGTTCGAGACCCGCCTGTTCGTGCTGCGTCGCCTGCGCCAGTACGATCCTCACCGCTCTCCCTTGGATCTGATCAGGGGCTGGGTCCGCAGGCTGCTCAAGCCCGCCGACCGCAGCTTCCAGATTCTGCGCGATCCGGAGCTGCTCAACGACTGGCGCCGACGCTTTGAGGTCGCCGGTTCGCCCAGCGCCTCGGCGGCCTGGGACAAGATCCTGGGTCGCGAACTCGACTGGCACGATTACCAGTACCTGACCTATCTGCTCGAACGGCAGACCGCCGATGTCTTCACCCCGCCGGCCTTTCTGGAAATTTTCAGCAAGCTCTATCACGCCCACATCCTCAAGGAATACACCGACGACCCGGCGGTGCCGAAGGCTCCTCTGGTGCTGGTGATCGGCGGCTCGGGTAGCGGCAAGAGCGCCACGGTGAAGCAGGTGATCGAAGAGGCGGTTTTTGCCACCGAGGTGCGCCCCAAGGTCGACCTGGTGGCGAAGCGAGAGGAGGTTCTGGCCGATCAACCCTTCTGGCGCAGCCTCGAGGATGTCGACCCGGAACTGGCGGTGCGCATGGAACGGCGCAAAAAGGTCGAGCGCCTGCGCTTGTATTCGCGGATGCCGCTGGTGAAATACCTGTTTCGCGAGCGCCTCGGCCAGGCGCTGTCCTCCCTGGAGGAGGAGGGGGTGTGGGTCGATTACGCCATGATCACCCCCAACGACTACCAGACCGCCTGGGCCGGGGAGCCCGGCAACTACCTCAAGCGGGCCATGGGCGACCCCCGGCGTACCTGCATCCGTCATTTGGAGGAGGCCCATTCCGCCTTCGGCCGCCCTGACCAGATGAGCTCGGTCAAAGGGCAGCAGGCGACCCTGGTCGATACCGCCAACATCATCCTTGACGAAATCGCTTACGGGCGGCGCGATTGCCTGTTGATTGCCACCACCGATCAGCCCGAACAGTTCGACCCGGCCATCTACCGGCGGTTCGTGGAGCGGGGGCTGGTGCTCGACATGGGCGAGCTCTGGGAGGAGCCGGGCAATCTGCGGGAGGTGGTGCGCATGGAACTCAAGCGCAAGAACTTTACCTTCGACGCTCCGGCGGGTGCAGCCAGGGGACTTTCCGAGGCGGCCCTGGATGATTCGGTGGCCAAGCTGTATCCCATTTTTCGGGAGCGCAGCCTGCGTATCACCCCTGCCTACGTCAGGCGCCTGATCGATTCGATCATCGCTTTCCGCGACGACTTCCGCTCCTTTTTTCTAGACGACCAGTTCCTGGTGCGCGACGCCTTCAAATCGGTGGCCAAGAATGTTTACGGCTCGCTGTACAAGAAAACGGTGGGGCACATGGACCGCAGCGTCCGCTGGAAAGATTACATCGGCGCGATCAAGAACGAGTTTTCCGAAATGGCCAACAACGCCCTCTACTACAACATCAGCGATGAAAAGGGGGTGGTGTTGACCGGCCCGCCCGGCTCGGGAAAAACCTACATGGTCCGGGCCTGGCTGGGGGACAATCTCGAAGTGCAGGACCTGGTGGTCAACCTCAGCGATCTGACCGACCCCATCAACCCCCTCGAAGGGATGGTGGAAAATCTCGAAAAAGTTTACGACATCGCCAAGATGATCTCGCCCTCGATGGTCTTTTTCGATGAAGGGGACGCGGTGGCCCCGCGGCGCTCGCCCCAGGGAGGCAGCCCCTACGACAAGGTGACCAACAAGTTTCTGTCCATCATCGACGGCGAATCCCCCCTGAGCCGGGTCTNNTACCGTATTGACCACCAATCGCCTCGACATTCTCGACCCGGCCCTGATCCGCTCCAAGCGTCTCAAGGTCCTCAATGTCACCGGCCACATGCGCGACGAGGATGCCCAGCGTATTATCAGCAAGGAGCTGGGGGACCTTCCTCTGGAAGAAGATCTGGGCATCGAGGAGGTGGTGCGGATGGCGCGCAGCATCTGTGAAACCCCCGCCGATTTTACCGCCTTTGCCGAGAAGATCCGCAGCCTGCGCTCGACCGAAGCCGAGGTGCTGGGCAAGCTCATGGATGCGGTCAAGGAGTCTCCCGAAGAGCGCGCCCGTTTTGTGCGCTTCAACTACAAGACCCTGATCGGGTTGCTCGAAGGGGCGGGCGGAGAGCCGAACCTTGCCCTGCAGGCGCGGCGCGGCGAGGAAGGGCTGCTGCAGGTCCTGGAACAGGTCGCGGCCCGCCTCGGCCCGATTCACCATGCCGGCATCTACCCGGTAACCCATTGGCATCTGCACAGCGCGCGGCAGCAGCTCGCCAGCAGCCCGACCCGCAAGGGCAAACAGCAGCTCGACGAATTTCTCG
>NPIG01001721.1_pt1 | contig 10124 bp, 5 predicted proteins | sample 8637441 | NCBI WGS metagenome assembly NPIG01 (sample SAMN07420675, study PRJNA396082) | bioreactor metagenome | isolation source: sample BR6 brine-fed electro-methanogenic bioreactor BR | place: Japan: Kochi | collected 2016-06-14
GAGTTTTGGGGCATGTATTTTAATTTATGCCTCCTTATATTTTTGCACAAGACCAGTTAAAAAAGATGATTGAGACGATGTATGAGATTGTTAAATCACTGTGAAATATTAAATTAGATAGAATAACAAAAAATTAAAATTGGATAAAAACTATGAAAGAAGCCATTGAACTTTTAAAAAAACATAACTTATTAAAAATTATTGATGAAGAGTTGGATATTTATTTAGAAATCCCTCATGTTGCCTATGTTGAGGTGAAAAGACCCGATTCAAAGGCGATACTATTTACCAATGTCGTGGACAGACGCAACAATAAAAAATTTGATATGCCTATACTGATGAACGTATTTTGTAATGAAGAAGCGGTTAAACTCTTTATTGGCGATGGCGATAAAATCGGACGAGAAATCGAGAGTTTGCTTAAAATGAAACCCCCTACGACTTTTTCAGAAAAACTCTCCACTTTTGGAAAACTCTTTGCACTTAAAAACACCATTCCTAAAAAACTCAAAGGAAAAGGAGAGTGTCAACAAGTCGTAAAACTAGGAGCAGATGCTAAACTCTCTGATTTACCGATTCTAACCACATGGGAGCAAGACGGTGGTCCTTTTATTACTATGGGGCAAGTCTATACGACTTCACTGAATGGGGAGCTTAAAAACTTAGGAATGTACCGATTGCAAGTCTATGAGGATAATACGTTGGGAATGCACTGGCAAATTCATAAAGACTCAAATCACTTTTTCCATGAATATAAAGCTGCGGGTAAAAAGATGCCCGTAAGTATTGGAATAGGGGGAGATCCTATGTACATTTGGTGCGGACAAGCGCCGTTGCCTATTGGTATTTTTGAGTTGATGTTGTATGGGTTTGTGAAAAATAAAAATGCCCAACTTGTAAAAAGTATTACCAATGATATTTATGTGCCCAAAGACAATGACTTTATCATTGAAGGGTTTGTGGATCCGAGTAAATTAAGAATTGAAGGACCTTTTGGAGATCATACGGGCTATTATACGCTTGAAGAAGAATACCCTTTTATGGAAATAACTGCCATTACGCATAAAAAAGAGCCTACGTATTTAGCCACGGTTGTGGGAAAACCGCCTTTGGAAGATAAATATATGGGACATGCCACGGAGCGAATTTTCTTGCCACTACTTAAAACCACCGCTCCTGATTTAATTGATTATTATATGCCAGAAAATGGGGTGTTTCACAATTTAATCTTAGCCAAAATCAAAACCCTTTATCCAGGACATGCCTCTCAAATGATGCACGCATTTTGGGGAGTAGGGCAAATGAGTTTTGTCAAACACGCCATTTTTGTCAATCACGATGCACCAGAACTAACAAACCATGAAGCCATAATAGAACATATTTTAAATCGGCTTAATTTTGAAGATATGCTTATTTCTAAAGGAGTGGTTGATGCCCTTGACCACAGCAGTCCCAAATTTGCCGTAGGTGGAAAACTCGGACTTGATTGTACAGGTGAAGAGATTGAAGAGTTGGGAATTACGCTTTTAAGTAATGATGAGTTACTTCAAAAAATGCAACACATCAGCGGTGAAGTCAAAACTCTCCAACAATACTTTACGCAAACCAAAAATCCCATTTGTGTCATTGGGGTGGATAAAACACGCAATCAAAAATATCTTTTAGAGGAGTTAAAACCTCTGTTTGACCATATCAAAATATTGGTTATCGTTGATGAAGCTAAAAATAGCGTAGACAATCCGTATATGCTCGTATGGAGAGTAACCAACAATATTGACTCTAACCGAGATTTATACCTCTATGGACACACCATTTGCCTCGATGCGACCAATAAAAACAGCCACGACAACTTCAAACGACGATGGCCCGATGACGTGGATTGCACCAAAGAGGTCATTGAGTCATTAGTAAAACGTGGAATCATAGAAGTCGATGAGGTATTTGAAAAGCAGTTTAGGTTGTGCCAGTAAGTCATTATTGGTTGATGGTGATGAGTTTTAAAGGTGGAAACTCCCAACTTTCAGTTGGGAATACATACTAAAATTTTCACCATCTCAAAAGAGTCCAAAATAAGTTTCATTTTCCGAAACTCTCGTCACTCGTCACCATTCACTTTTCACCACTCACTCTACTCATCCTGCTTTCACTCCATTTTTCCCATGCTTTTTTACATAATACATTAAATTATCCACACGGGTTAAGGCACTGTTTGGAGTATCCTCATCTTTTATTTGAGTCACACCAAAACTGCATGTAACAGTTTGATTGATTTGAAAGTTAAAATTTTCAATTCTCTCTTTTAAATGAACAGCCGCTATGGTGGCTTGTTCTAGGTTGGTTTGAGTTAGTACAATTAAAAACTCTTCACCACCCCATCGTCCTACTTGGTCAGTAGCTCGAATGCTATTTTTGGATAATTGAGCTAAGTCAATTAAAACGGTATCGGCCAAATTGTGTCCGTAGGTGTCATTGATGTGTTTAAATCCATCAATATCAAAGAAAATAATCGACACTGGAGTATTATATCGTTTTGAACTGTTGAGATTCTCTTGCAAGATGGTATCAATTTGACTGCGATTATTGATTTTGGTTAGGGTATCAATGGTGGCTGCTTTATAGAGTTTTTGTTCTGTAATTTTTCGTTTTTCAATCTCTTGTTTGAGTCTAAAATTGTAAAAACCAAAAATGAGTAGGCAAATCAATAATGGCACACCCAATTTATAAAGCAAACTGTAATCGGTGTGTGAGGCATAAAGTACTTTAAAATATCTCTCTTCTATGGCATTAATGTTCTCTTCTTCTAAACTCTCAATGGCTTTATTAAGCAACCCAATTAACTCAGACTCTTTTTTATGTGCCATATATCGCAAGTCATAATTAAATGTTGTCGTCCCCGAAATTTTAAGATTTGAAAAATAACCCGATTTGATATAATGCGTTAACGTGGGCAAAATATCAATAAATGCAAAAGCTTTACCCGAAGCTAAAAGATCCAACGCCATTTGACTGTTTTGGACTTCTATAAGATTAATTTTTGGGTGCTGATTTTTAAGTTTTTGGGCAATTTGTGTATTTTTTACCAATAAAACCGTCTTATTATTCAGTTGAGCCATGGAACCAATAAACTCTTCATTGTTACGAGTGGCTATGGCATAAGGATAAGATTTTATGGTATTTGAGAAAATCATATCTTCATTGGAAATGCTATTATAACTGAGTTGAAGTTTAATGGCATGGTTAGTTTGAGTCAGTTTTTTTTCGATTACATTGGGGTTTAATATGGTTTCATAATGTGAGGTAAGTTGAATATTTTTTCGAAGTTGTTCCCAAATATCAATGGCAATTCCTCGGACAAAATCGCCATCATACAAATAAAATGGTTCAAAGTTTTCAGTCAAATATGTGACCGTTTCTTTTTGTAAAAATTGTTTTTCTTGTGCGGAAAACAAGAGTAATTTGTTGTTATAAATAAAATCGGTTAAATTCATTTTAAGATTTTTAGAAAAACCTAAAATAGAGTAAATTTTTGCAATTTCTTGTACTTTTTCTTCTTCTAAAGTTCCCAAAGGAACACCTGCATTAAGGGCTAACTCTTTTAACACATACGCTTCATACAATAATGCGTCTAAGGTTTTATTTTGAGTATTGTATTTGCTGTAAATGAGATTAATGGTTTCACTGATATTTTCAAAAGCGTAGTGCCATCCTTTTAAAGAGGCCTTGTAAAAATGATAAACATCAATGGGATTATTTTTGAGTTCTTTGTTGGAAGTAAATAAAATGCCATCATAAAAATTAAAGCCATAATCTTTGGGATTAAAAATTGTGTAAGGAATCTCTTTCATTTCCAAAGCATAAGGTTCATTGGAGATATACGCACCCACTGCATCGGTTTTTTTTTCAATTAAATCATTGATGTTATAGGTATGATTTTGAAATGTCAACTCTTTTAAATCTACCCCATTGCTTACAAGCATGGCATGAATGGCAACAGTACCAATGGCATCGTGGGTAAGCATAATGTTTTTATGTTTTAAATCAGCCATGGCAGTAAACCCTGATTCTTTCAGTGTCAATAAAATTAAAGGAGAATTTTGGAAAACAGCAAGAAGCGCAACTATATCATCGCCTTTGATTTTATCCAAAATAATCGACGAACGTCCTATGCTGTAAGTTGAAATGTCATTAAGTACGTCTTGAGTAATATTGACTTCATTGTTCATCTCTTTAAAGGAGACATCCAATCCAAACTCTTTATAGTACCCTTTTTCTTTGGCAATATAATATCCTGCAAATTGAAACTGGTGCAACCAAGGCAGTTGCAAACTCACTTTTCTCAAAGGTTCTTGGGCAAATAAAGAACCACAAAACAGCAGTAAAATAATGAAATAAGAGTAAATATTTTTCATACAAAAATTGTACTACAAATACTTAAAAAAGGCAATGTTTAGGTTTTTACAATTAAAATGTCACGGGCACAAATGTCCAAATAAATAATATTATTGTCACTTAAATTAAAGCCCGAAGGTACATTGGCTTTGATGAAAAAAGTCTTGTGTTCATTAAAATATAAAGACAACTCATAATAATCACCACAGTATGAGATTTGTTTTATGTGCAGTTTAATCGCAGTTGGCGTATGAGTAAGCAATGATTTATTGACTCGAATAATGGCGGTTTCATCTTCTAAAATACTCTTTCCAAACTGCAAAGCCACAGCAGGAGGTAAAATATTAATGTCACCTAAAAATTGAGCAATATATAAATTTGCAGGGTGATTAAAAAGTTCTTGAGGTGTTCCAAATTGAACCAAGGTTTTATTTTGCAAAATCCCAATTTTATCGGAAATACTCAATGCCTCTTTTTTATCATGAGTCACCAAAATTGCACTTAATCCCAGTTTTTTTATGATGTCTTTGAGCCAAAGCTTGGTTTTGTCTCGTAAAATGGAATCCAAATTTGAAAAAGGTTCATCCAGCAATAATATTTTGGGATTGTACGCAATGGTTCTTGCAATACTTACTCGCTGTTGTTGTCCTCCACTTAACTCATGGATTTGTTTGTTTCTGTGTTCCACTAAATCAAACTGCTTAAGCAATTCATCAACTTTTCGTTGTTTTTCAAGATGATTTAAATTAAATAAAGCAAATCCAATGTTTTCTTTAACATCCAAATGAGGAAATAAAGCATAATCTTGAAAAATATAACCAATATCTTTGTTGCATTTTTGAGCACCTGAAATCTGACAAGTTTCATTGAGTAAGATTTCACCCTCAAATTTCTCTTGCAACGAAGCAATAGCACGTAAAATCGTACTTTTCCCACTTCCACTGGGGCCTAAGATGGTAACAATTTCTCCTTCTTGAACACTAAAAGAGACCTTTTTTAGAATTTCCATATTTCCAAAAGAGATACCAAAATTATTGACTTTTATTCCAAACATTTTAATCCTTAATCATATTTCGTGCCAAAATAAGCACCGAAACAATTCCAAGACCTACAATAAACATCGCAGGTACACTGGATTGTACTATTTGTGATTGATTGACATACTCATGACTTAAAATCGCCAAGGTATCATAGTTAAATGGTCGCAAAACCAAGGTCAAAGGCAGTTCTTTAATCACTTCAATAAAAACAATAATAAAAGAAGCCAACATGGAGTTTTTAATTAACGGTAAAATAACGTGTCGTAACGTTGAAGATTGAGAAATATTCATGGTTTTACACGCATCATCGTAACTGTTTGGGATTTTTGAAAAACCTGATTCATAGTTATTAATTGAAATGGCTAAAAATCGTACACTGTAGCCAAAAATCAAAGCAATAATCGTACCGCTAATAAGAATATTTAGATTCAAAATATTAAAAACATAGCGGTCAATAAGTGCAAAAAAGCTTAAAATCCCTACTGCAATTACAGCACCTGGAATGGAGTAGCCTAGTTTTACAATTTGCGTGAGCATATCTGAAGACCTGTTTTTACTCAACCGTACATTATAAACAAAAACAAATGCCAATAAGGTAATTAGAAAAGCACTGAATGTCGCTATTAAAATGGTTTGAATAAGAATTTGAATAAAAGCGTCATCCATGACTTCATGATATGAAAGTATAAACCAGTAACTCATTTGAGTAAAAGGGAGTAAAAAGCCCAAGAAAAAAGGGATAAAACACAATAAAAATGCTAAAATATTTTTAAACCCTTTTAATTTGATTTTAGAAATGGGCTTAAAATCTTTTCCACTGCTTTTATACTGTTTATTGATACGTTGCAACTTTTCTAAAAAAATCAGTACAAAAATAAATAACATTAATAAACTGGCCAATCGTGCAGCATCTTCAATGCTTCCCATACCAAACCATGTTCTAAAGATTCCTGTCACAAATGTAGCAACGCCATAATAGTCCATCACTCCAAAATCAGATACAGCTTCCATAACCGCTAAAATAACACCCGCAACAATAGCAGGTCTTGAAATAGGGATGATAAGCTTATAAAAAATTTGCCATTGCGACAGACCCAAGGTTTTTGAAGCATCAATAATAGAAGCTGATTCGGCACGTAAATAGGTTTTTGAAATCAAATAAACATAGGGGTATAACACCAAAGACATGACAATAATCGCCCCTTCAATTGACATAATATCAAAAAAAATGACTTCATCTAATCGTTTGTCAAATAAATTTAAAATAAAGGTGGTTACAGTACCTGTAATGTCAAACATTCCTCCATAAATATAAGCCACAATATACGTAGGAATGGCAAAAGGTAAAATAAGAGCATAATGAAAAAAGTTTGAAAAAGAGAAACTAAAAACGGTGGTGACATAGGCGGTTGAAAAACCAATGATAGCTGTTAAAAAGGCAACGCCAATCATAATATACAAGGAGTTAAAAATATAATCCCAAAGAACGGTTTGTTTTAAGTGTTCCCAGTTTTCAGAACTGCCCAAAAAAATATGAGAAAGAATGATAATAGCAGGAATAGAAATAAGCAGTGTTAAAACAACACTGCTTATATTTAATGGCTTAAAATTTTTCAAATGACTCTTTTTTATTTATTTCCAGTTTGCTTGGTCGAAAATTTTAACAGCAAGTTTATTATTTTCTCCTAAAACATTCATCGAAATCGTATCTTCTTCAAAAGTTCCCCAAGATTTTACCACTTCACTGGCTTCAACACCTTTTAATACAGGGTATTCAAAATTGGCTTGAGCAAAAAGTTTTTGAGCGTCAGGTGAAGCTAAAAATTCAATAAATTTGATGGCATTGGCTTTGTTGGGAGAATATTTTGCGACACCTGCACCACTTACATTAATATGTGTTCCACCATTTTCAAATTTAGGAAATAAAATCTTCACTTTTTCAACGGCTTGTGCTTGAGAAACATCTTTGTTATCAACCATTTTCCCTATGTAATAGGTATTGGCAATGGCAATTTCTCCAATGCCATTTGCAATGGCGGTTACTTGGTATCGGTCATTTCCTTTAGGCTCTTTTGCCATGTTTGCTACAACTCCTTTTGCCCATTGTAAGGCATACTCTTCACCATGATGAGCAATAACAGCGGCTAAAAGTGATTGATTGTAAATATTATTAGAAGATCTAACCATGATTTTACCCTTAAATTTTGGGTCGGCTAAATCTTCATAGGTTTTAAGTTCATTGGGAATATTTGAATCTAATGTGTGTAAAGCCACTCGAGCTCGTTTGGTTAGTGCAAACCATTGATTCTCTTTATCCCGTAATTTTGCGGGGATATTTGTGGTTAAATATTCCGATTGTATTGATTGTAAAAGTCCTTGTTCTTTGGCTTGAAACAGACCTCCTGCATCAACTGTGATTAAAACATCTGCAGGTGAATTTTTACCTTCCGTTTGAATTCGTTTAATTAAAGCACTGGCATCGGCTTTGACAACATTGACTTTTATGCCTGTTTTATCTTCAAACATTTTAAAGAGCTCTTTATCGGTATCATAGTGTCGATGAGAATAGACATTAACTTCTGAACTTGCAAAAAGTGAACCTGCTAAGAGTAGCGCACTTAGCGTTAATTTTTTAAACATTGTACTTCCTTTTTTGATAATAATTATTGTAATATTAATTAAATAAAACTTTATTTTCGCTTAATAGTAAGAATGATTATCACTTCTTATTTTCTTAAATCAATTTAAGATTCGGAGTGATATAATTAAATGTAATGTTTAGTTGTTCTTTATAAGTTCAAAATAAGGAAATGAAAGATTTCTCCATTAAAACGAAATTGCTTTTTATAGTAATTTGTACCATCATTTTGGTGGCTGCTTTAATTGCGGCTAAGTCAATACATTCATTAAATGCACTGACGCAAGAGAATATTGCTGCGTATGAGAAGAGTGCCTATGAAATTCAAGAAAAAGAGTTGGATTCTTATGTTAATTTTGCTAAAAGAATAGTAGAAGAGTATCATAAGCAAGCCGATATAGAAAAAATTAAACTGAACATTAAAAATGATTTAAAAGGACAGACTGATTTTCTGTTTCATATGTTAAATAACCTATACGAAAAACTCAATGGTAAAATACCAGAAAGCCAATTACAAAAAGTTTTACTCGATGCCATTGGCTCTGCCAGATATGGGAAAAACAGTGATTACTTTTTTGTGTATGATGAAAATGCCTTTGTTCTTAAGCATCCAATCAATCCCAGTGTAGAAGGCAAACAATATACCAAACCTCATATTTTGAATTTTATTAAGTTAGCCCTTACCGAACAAGAGGGAATGGTCTCTTATGAACAAGCTGTTCCTAATGCACCTAACAGAGAAAAAGTATCCTATGTTAAGCTGTTTAAACCCTATAAATGGATTATTGGAACAGGAGCGTATTTGGATGATGTAACAACTTCATTGAAACAAAAAGCACTCAATGAAATAGAGTTAATGCGATTTGGTGAAACAGGATATTTTTATATTTATGACTATCAAGGGGTCAATTTAATGCACGGCATTAAGCCTGAAGTCGTTGGAAAAAATTTGATTGATTCTAAAAGCAAAAAAGGCGTTTACTTTGTGAAAGAGTTAATTGAAGTTGCCAAAAAAGGGGGCGGAGCAGTTAAGTACGATTATGAGAAACCCAACGATAACAATTTATATGAAAAAATAGGATATGCCACAGGATTTGACCAATGGCAATGGATGATTGGAACGGGTGCTTATACAGATGAAATAGAAAAGCATATTGCAAAAATGCAAACAGAATCCGATGAGAAAATAACTTCAATCATTTTGGGTATTTTATTGATTGCATTGATTATTTCGGTCGTTATTGCATTATTGGTGATTTTCTTTATCAACCAACAAGTGAATAAACCTCTTACTGTTTTTCAAACAGGGTTATTGAATTTCTTTAAATATTTAAATAAAGAGCAAAACAGTGTCGATAAAATTGTTATTGATAACCAAGATGAAATAGGTTCAATGGCAGCAATTGTCAATGAAAATATTGAAAAAACTCGAAAACTCATAGAACAAGATTTGGAGGTTATAAACAGTGTTAAAAAAATTGTTAATGATGTTAATGTTGGCAATGTAAGCAATCGAGTGGTTGCCACAACCCAAAACGAAGGATTGAATGAGTTAAAAAATATTTTTAATGCCATGCTTGATTCCGTATCAGAAAAAATCAACAGCAATTTTAATGAAATTGATACCGCATTAAATGAGTTTAAAAATTTAAATTTTACTCACCGAATACAAAAAGCAGATGGTCGAGTTGCCAAAGCATTAAATTCACTGGCTGATACCATTAATGCAATGTTAGTTGAGAACATGAAAAATGGACTTAATTTGGAGCGAACCTCAAAAGAACTTTTAAATACAGTAGCAACTTTAAATACCGCTTCCAATGAATCCGCAGCAAGTTTGGAAGAGACAGCCGCGGCATTAGAAGAGATTACTTCTAATATTGCAAGCAGTGCTTTAAATATCAAAAAAATGGTCTCTTTTGCGCATAAAGTATCAGTATCAGCTGAAGATGGGGAACAATTGGCAAATAAAACGACTCTTTCCATGGACAGTATTAACAATGAAGTAACAGCAATCAGTGAAGCCATTACCGTGATTGACCAAATTGCATTTCAAA
>NPIG01001722.1_pt1 | contig 10120 bp, 8 predicted proteins | sample 8637441 | NCBI WGS metagenome assembly NPIG01 (sample SAMN07420675, study PRJNA396082) | bioreactor metagenome | isolation source: sample BR6 brine-fed electro-methanogenic bioreactor BR | place: Japan: Kochi | collected 2016-06-14
CCCCTTCACCCGTCACGGATTCCTCATTACGGTGTTCGGGCAATCGCCCGACACTCTTTCAATATCCGGTCCGCTGCGCCTCGCTTGCCCAGGGACTTGGCCGCCCCCGCCATGGCCGAGAGCCGGTCGGGGTTCTTGAGCAGGTCAAGGGTCATCCGCGCCAGGTGAGCGGGACCGAGTTCGGACTGGGAGATCATCAGGGCCGCTCCCTTGCGGGCCAGGGCCGAGGCATTGGCGGTCTGGTGATCGGCGGCCGCGTAAGGATAAGGCACCAGGATCGCCGGCCGGCCGCAGGCGGTCAATTCGGCGATGGTGGTCGCTCCGGCCCGGCACAGGACCAGGTGGGCCCTGGCGTAGGCCCCGGCCATATCCTGGATGAACGGAACCACTGAATCCGGATCCCAGCCGGCCTGCCGATATCCTTCGCGGGTCCGCTCCAGATCCTCGCTGCCGGTTTGATGCAGAATGGCCAGCCGGCCCTTGAGTTCACTGAGCAGCGGCAGGGTCGCCACCAGGGTGTCGTTGATCGCCCGGGCTCCGCGGCTGCCGCCAAACACCAGCAGCAGTGGCTCCTCGCTGGGAGCCGGGGGGCAGTCATCCATTCCCCGGCGCAGCGGATTGCCGGTCAACACCGTGCGGCCGCGGTGAAAGCTGCGGTCGCATTCGCTGAAGGAGAGACAGACGCGATCGACCCATCGGGCCAGCAACCGGTTGGTTAACCCCGGGCAGGCGTTCTGCTCATGGATCAGGATCGGATAGCCTTTCAGCCGGGCGGCCAGCAGGGCCGGTCCCGAGGCGTAGCCGCCTACCCCGACCACCACGTCCGGGCGAAACCTGCCGAGAATCCGCAGCGATTGAAACGTGCTCTTTATCAGCTGGGGCAACAGACTTATTTTCCCCAGGATGCCCTTGCCGACAAAGCCGCCGATATCGATGGTTTTCAGTGGCAGGCCGAGCTCGGGCAGGGTCCGTGCCTCTATGCCGGTGTCCGTCCCCACGAACAACACCTCCGAACCAGGTTCGGTCTCAAGCAAACGCTGGGCCAAAGCCACCGCCGGGAAAAGATGTCCGCCGGTTCCGCCGCCGGCAAGCAACAGTTTCATCGCACCTCCCCGGGAGCCTGGCTGGAGACATTGAGCAAAATGCCCACCGCCAACAGGGTGCAAAGCAGGCTGGTCCCACCGTAGGAGAGAAACGGCAGGGCCAGGCCCTTGGTCGGCAGCATGCCCAGAACCACGGCGATATTGACAAAGGCCTCGAGGCCGAGCAGCACGGACATGCCAAAGGCCAGGTACCGGCCGAAATCGTCCGGAGCGCTCAAGGCGGTGCGCATTCCGCGCATGATCAACACCAGGAACATGGCGCTCACGACCAGGACCCCGGCAAATCCCAGCTCTTCGCCAACCACGGAAAAGATAAAGTCGGTGTGGGCCTCGGGCAGATAGAAGAGTTTCTGCTTCCCCTCGCCCAGCCCGTTGCCGACCAGTCCGCCGGTGCCGAAGGCGATCCAGCTCTGGATGATCTGGAAGCCGGTGTTGGTCGGATCCTCCCAGGGATTGAGAAAGGCCAGGATGCGTCTGCGCCGATAATCGACGTTCATGACCAGAAAATACAGAAACGGCAGCGCCAGAATCACCAGGGAGCAGAGGTAGCTCAAACGGGTACCCGCCACCAGCAGCATCACCATGGCCACTGCCCCCAGGGTCATAGCGCTGCCCAGGTCGGGTTGCAGCAACACCAGGCAAAGCAGCAGGGCCAGCACCACCATGTAGGGAATGAAGCCGAGCTTGAAGCTTTTGATCTTTTCTTTTTTCTTGGCCAGCGAATGAGCCATGTACAGAACCAGCCCCAGCTTGGCCAGTTCCGACGGCTGGATGGAAACCGGGCCGAGGCGGATCCAGCGGGACGCACCGCCGGCACTGGAGCCGACCCCGGGGATCAGTACCGCTACCAACAGCACCGCACACAGCAGCAGAAAGGGCACCGCCAGGCGCCGCAGGCGGTGATAATCGAGCTGCATGGCAGCCGCCATGACCAGGAACCCTCCCAAGGCGTAAATCCCCTGGCGCTTGAGAAAATAGAATCCGTCGGCGTAGCGCTTGGCGGCCATGATCGAGGACGAGGAATAGACCATGACCACGCCGAAGCAGGTCAGGGCCACCGCCAGCAGGAGAATCGAATTGTCGAATCCCTTTCTCAATTCCATCGTCTAAACCGCTTTTTTCTCCGGCAGATCAAGAACCGCACGGGTGAATAGCTCGCCGCGTTCCTCGAAGTTCTTGAACATGTCAAAGCTGGAACATCCCGGCGACAGCAACACCGAGCCGCCGACGGGAGTCAACTCGCGAGCCTTGAGTACCGCATCATTCAGGGAGTCGGCGCGCACCGTGTGGGTCAGAGTGCCCAGGGCCCGGGCCATACGCTCGGCGGCCTGACCGATGAGAATCAGATGGGCGACCCTTTCCTTCACCAAGTCGGCCAGCAGCCCGTAATCCCCTCCCTTGTCCTTGCCCCCGGCGATCAGAGTCACCGGAGCGCTCAGGCCGGCGAGACTCTTGACCACGCTGCCGACGTTGGTTCCCTTGGAATCGTTGTACCAGGTGACCTCGTCCAGCACCCGCACCGGAACCATCCGATGCTCCAGGCCGGCGAAGGCGCGAACCGCGCTCCAGGCGATTGCCGGTGGGCAGCCTTCGAGCAGCGGGGGAATCATTGCGGCCATGACATTTTCGATGTTATGCATTCCCTTGAGCTGCATCTCGGCAACCTGGAACCGATGTTCGGAATCCCCCATCCGCCAGACGATTTCCCCCTTAGCGTAGCCCATCCCTTCGGCGAGCAAACGACTGCTCGAGAATCGCACGATGCGCGCCCGGCAGCCCGCAGCCGCCTCAACCACCAGGGAGTCGTCCGCGTTGAGAACGGCCACATCGGCGGCGGTCTGGTTTATGAATATCCTGGCCTTGGCGGCGACGTACCCGGCCATGTCCCGATAGCGGTCGAGATGGTCCTCGGAAACATTGAGCAACAGGGCGTAGCGCGGGCGGAAATCACGAATCGCCTCGAGCTGGAAGGACGAAAGCTCGGCCACCAGCCAGTCCCAACCCTGCTTCGCTGCCGCCTCGATAAGGGGCGTTCCGAGGTTGCCGCCGACGAAGGTCTGCTTGCCCCAGGCGCAAAAGATTTCCCCCATTACCGTGGTGGTCGTCGATTTGCCGTTGGTGCCGGTAATCGCCACCAGCGGCGCCGTCAGTTCCCGGTAGGCCAACTCGATCTCGCCGAGGATCGGCACGCCATTTTCCGCGGCAGCCGCCACCGCCGGCACACTGAGCGGAACCCCCGGGCTGATGGCCACCAGATCGGCCTTTTCGAAAAAAGCCACGGTGTGTCCGCCCAGATCGAGTCGAACCCCCAGCCGCTCGAGCTCTTCCAGGCGATCGATCCGCTCGGCCGATCGGTTGTCCGACAAGGTCACCAGAGCACCGCGTCGGCAGAAATAATCGGCGAGGGCCAGACCGGTCCTGCCCCCTCCGACGATCACCACCTGTTTTTGGGTAAAGTCGGCCACCGTTGGTTACCTCAGCTTCAGGGTGGACAGGGCCACCAGTGCCAGAATGATGCTGATGATCCAGAACCGCACGATGATTTTCGGCTCCGGCCACCCCTTGAGTTCGAAATGGTGGTGAATCGGGGCCATGCGGAAGATCCGCTTGCCCCACAGACGAAAAGAGGTCACCTGGAAAATCACCGAAAGCGCTTCCATGACAAAGATCCCGCCGACGATGACCAGCACGATCTCCTGCTTGGTGATTACCGCAATAGTCCCGAGTGCGCCGCCCAGCGAAAGACTTCCGACATCGCCCATGAAAACCTGGGCCGGATAGGTATTGAACCAGAGAAAGCCGAGCCCGGCACCGACCATGGCGCCACACAGCACGGACAGCTCGCCAGCCCCCTGAACGCTGCTGATCTGCAGATAATCGGAGAGACGGGCGTTGCCGGCCAGGTAAGCAAAGAGCAGGTAGGTGCCCGAGGCGATGATTATCGGCCCGATCGCCAGGCCGTCAAGGCCGTCGGTCAGGTTGACCGCATTGCTCGCCCCAACAATTACCACCATCGCGAAGGGAATATAGAAAACTCCCAGATCCGGCAGCAGCGTTTTAAAAAATGGGACCGCCAGGGTGGTCTGGAAAGGTGGATAGAGATAGAGAGCGACTCCTACCAGCAAGGCGATCAGCAACTGCCAGAACATTTTCTGCCGCGCCGAAAGGCCGTCGCTGTTGCGCAGTCGGACCTTTCTGAAATCGTCGAAGAAACCTATTGCACCATAACCGATGACGACCATCAGAGTCATCCAGATGTAAATGTTGGTCAGATCCGCCCACAGCAGGGTCGGCAGGACGATGGCCAGCAGGATCAGCGTCCCGCCCATGGTCGGCGTCCCTTCCTTCTTGAAATGCGATTCGGGGCCCACCTTGCGGATGCTCTGGCCGATCTGCAGACGGGACAGCTTGCTGATCAGCCAGGGGCCCAGGATGAACGATATAACCAGCGCCGTGATGGTGGCGTAAATGGTCCTGAAGGTGATGAAGCGAAAGATGTACAGGGCCGAAAACTCGGTATGCAGGGGATACAGCAGGTGATAAAGCATTCGGTCTCCCCTAGTAACTGCCGACGGCCAGGCACGATTCCTGTTCCCGCAGCGCTCCGCTGACTTTTTCCATGCGCATCCCCCGCGACCCCTTGACCAGCACGCGGTCCCCCGGCTGCAGTAGCTCCCGCAGCCGGGCGGTCGCTTCCTCGTGGGAACCCACCACCAACACCTGGCTGGCAGCCATCCCGCCGAGACGGGCCCCCTCGGCCGTGGATTCGGCCATTCTGCCAAGCAGAACCAACAGGTCCAGGCGGCCCGCCGCCACCCGGCCGACTTCGCGATGCAGGTCGCCGGCAACCTCTCCCAGTTCGAGCATATCTCCAAGCACGGCAAGCCGGCGCCCTTCCCCGCCCATTTCGTCAAGGGCCTGCAAGGCCGCTTTAACGGCCAGGGGGTTGGCGTTGTAGGTATCCTCCAGCAGCACGACCCCGTCCCGGAGTTCGATCGTTTCCATGCGGCCGGCACCGGTGCGGAAACGCTCCAGACCCCGGACAATCAACTCGGAGTCCACCCCGAGGGCGACCGCCGCCGCCGCCGCGGCCAGGGCATTCAGCACATTGTGGCGACCAGCCAAATGCAGCTTGACCGGGAAAATCCCGGCGGGCAGTACCAGCCGGAACATCACCGTATCCCGGGCGACCCGAACCTCCTCGGCACGAACTTCGGCCTGATCGGCGGTGCCGAAAAGCAGCCGGCGCACCCCGTTGGCCACCGGAATCTGCGCCACCCTGGCATCGTCGGCATTGATAACCGCGGTGCCACCCACGCGCAGGGCGGCGAACAACTCTCCCTTGGCCCGCGCTACCCCGTCCAGGCCGTGCAGGGTCTCCAGGTGGGCTTCGGCGACGTTCGTGATGACCCCAACCCCGGGGGCGGCAATCTCAGCCAGCCGGGCGATTTCGCCCCGGGCACTCATGCCCATTTCGAGGATGGCCCAGCGGTGTTCGTCCTCGAGCCGGAACAGGGTATGGGGGAGGCCGACGAGATTGTTGAAATTCCCCTCGGTTTTGAGACCCTTGCCGGCCAGCGACAGGATGCCGCCGAGCATTTCCTTGGTGGTGGTCTTGCCTGAAGACCCGGTCACCGCCACCACCGGACCGGTAAACGCGCNNGCCAGATCACCCAGCGCCCGCAGGGTATCCTCGACCTGAATCACCGGCACCGGCAGCCCGGCGATAATCTCTTCGCTGAGGCAGGCGGCAGCGCCGTTGCGCAGGGCGCGGACCAGAAAGTCATGGCCATCGAAATTGGGACCCCGCAAGGGGATGAACAGTTCGCCCTGCTTGATCGTCCGGCTGTCCGTCGAAATTCCGACGATGGTGCCTTTGGCCCCGGCCGGCGTCAATCTTCCGTCGGTGACCTGGGCGATTTTCTGGATATCCATAATCATAGGGACGCCTCCCGCCTGGCCAGAGCCATGCGCAGTTCTTCCCGGTCGTCAAAGTGAAAACGCTCACGGCCGATGATCTGGTAGTCTTCGTGCCCCTTCCCGGCCACCAGCAGCAGATCGCCGGGCTGGACCAGGTCTGTCGCCAGATTGATGGCTTCGCGCCGGTCCGTTACCGCAACGTAGCCCGTCGCGCGAGGGTCGGCCAGCTGCTCCCGGGGGCATTCCCGGGGCAGGACACGCACCACGCCGGCACGAACCTCCTCGAGGATTGTCTGGGGGTCTTCGGTTCGAGGATTATCCGAGGTAAGCACCACCAGGTCGGAAAGGCGTGCGGCCACCTCCCCCATCGCCGGACGTTTGGTCCGGTCGCGATCGCCGCCGCAGCCGAACACCGTGATAATCCGCCGCGGAGCCAGTGCCGTCAACGTCTCCAGCACCTTCTCCAGGGCATCCCGGGTATGCGCGTAATCGACCAGGATCAGGGCTCCCAGCCGGTTATCGATCCGCTCAAGCCGTCCCGGCACCGGCGGGGCCTCGCGCAAACCTTCAGCCACCGTTTCCGGATCGATCCCCAGCGCCAGCGCGGCTCCGGCGGCACAGAGCAGGTTCTGCAGATTGAATTTTCCCACCAGTTTCGAATTCAGAGAAAAGCTCCCCATGGGGCTGTCCACCATGCCGACGATTCCGTCCAGAGAAGTCTGGTATTCCCGGGGGCGAATGCGCGCACCGGACGCGGTCCCGCAGGTCAGGGGCGACTCGAAACGCGCTGCCAGCTGCACGCCGTAGGGATCGTCGACATTGATTACCGCCCCCTCGCCGCGGCTACCCGGCAGACGGTCGAAGAGCAGGCTTTTGCTTGCGAAATAAGCATCCATATCGCGATGGTAATCAAGATGCTCGGGGGTAAGATTGGTAAACACCCCGACATCGAACCGGACGCCGTCGGTCCGCGATTGCTCCAGGGCATGGGAGGACGCTTCCATGACCAAGGCATCGGCGCCCTGTTTTCTGAATTCGGCCAGGGTGCGCAGCAGGTCGACCGATTCCGGGGTCGTATGAAGAGCGGAAAGACAGTGCCCCCCCAAGCGGTAATTGATGGTTCCAAAGACTGCGGGAACCTTTCCGGCGGCGCGCAGAATCGATTCCAGCAGATACGTCACGGTCGTCTTGCCGTTGGTCCCGGTAACTCCCACCACAGGGATATCCGCAGTTGGCTCGTTGAAAAACGCCGCCGCCGCGTGGGCCATGGTCCGCCGCGTGTTGTCGACCTGCACTCCGGTCACCCCGGCCGGCAGAGCTATGCGCTCCTCCATGAAGACCGCCTTGGCGCCGCGGGCTATTGCATCTTCGATAAAACGATGGCCGTCGGCAGTCTCCCCCCGCAAAGCAAAAAAGGCCCCTCCCGGCACCACCGTTCGCGAGTCGTAATGCAGACCCGTGATTTCGGTATCCGTTGGGCCCTTCACCTGCAGCGGGGACAGCGTTTTTAGAAGCGTGTAAATCTTCATAGAATCGTGCATTTTCCTCTCCCCGCCGACAAATGTCAAAAGGAAATTTTCTAGATCGGCGGAGCCAGCTTAACCCAGGCCTCTCGGGAGTAGTTGAGTGGTCTGCCGGGTGCCGGCGACTGTTCCACAACCCGGCCATGCCCCTGGAGTCGTACGTTAACCCCGGTCTGCTCCATGGCCTGCAGAGCCTGCCGGTAGCTCAATCCTGTAAAATCCGGCATATTCGGCGAATCGCCCGGCGCGCCGTCGAATCGCGCGACGGCTGCCTGCGAGACTGGCATCGACACCTCCATCACCGCGGGCAGGGGGGCCTGTTGCAAGGGTTGGGTCGGGGACACCTTCAAGTGACGCAGTCCCTGGGAGGCGATCCTGGAAAAAATCGGCGCTGCCACCAGCCCGCCGTAAGTCTGTCCTTCGGGTTCGTCCACCACCACCACCACCACCAGGCGCGGAGCTTCCGCCGGAACGAACCCGACAAAGGAGGCCACCCGCTTGTCGACCGAGTATCCGCCGGTCACCGGGTCGACTTTCTGGGCAGTTCCGGTCTTTCCGGCGACCTTGAAGCCGGGCACGGCGCCGAGGGTACCGGTCCCGCCCTCCTCGGTGACCATGACCATCATATCCCGCACCATCCTGGCCACCTCTTCCGAAACCACCTTGCGTACCGCCCGGGGGTGGGGATTGGAAACGACTTCCCCCTGGTTGCTGACGACCTTGCTGACCACCTTGGCGTTCATCAGATAGCCGCCGTTGGCGACAGCACCCACCGCCCTGGCCAGCTGCAGAGGCGTCACCGTCAACCCCTGGCCGAAAGAGATCGCGGCCAGATCGATCTCGAACCATTTTGAAGGTTCCCGCAACAGTCCCGACACTTCCCCCGGCAGATCGATCCCGGTGGATTGGCCGAATCCGAAGCCGGTCAGATACTGGTAGGTCCGCTCGCGCTCGAGCGCTTTGCCGATTTTGGCCGAGCCGATATTGGAACTGAACTTGACGACATCCTGAAGCGTCAGATCCTGATAGCGGTGATGATCGTGAATTACCTTGCCGCCAACGCGAAACGAACCGTTCTCGCAATCGATCTTCTGCCCCCAGCGAGCCACCCCTTCGTTCAGCGCCGCCGCTACCACAAAGGGCTTCAGGGTGGAACCGGGCTCAAAAGTGTCGCAGATTGCCCGATTGCGCCACTGGCTGGGTCGGTACTTGCCGAACGCATTCGGGTTATAGTCGGGCTGACTCGCCATCGCCAGAACCTCACCGGTCCAGGGGTCCATGACGACGACGGTACCGGCCCGGGCACGGACCTGCCGCACCCCGGCGGCAAGTTCCTTTTCAGCGATATACTGGAGGTTTTTGTCGATGGTCAGAAACAGGCTGTTGCCCTTCGAAGCCCCCTGCACCAGGCTGTCCCCCGACCCAATTCCCCTGCCCAGGGCATCCCGTTCGATAACCAGGTATCCCCCCTGACCGAGAAGGACCGAGTCGTATTCGAGCTCAACGCCTTCAAGCCCTGCGGGGTCGATGCCGGTGAAACCGACGACCTGCGCGCCGAGCTCGGAGTTGGGATAAAACCGCCGGTGTTCCTTGATGAAGTTGACCCCATCGAGGTCGAGAGCCTTGACCATCTCGCTTTCGCGAGGCGACACCTGACGTTTCAGCCACAGAAAGCCGCGATTGGAGGTCAGCTTGGCCTTGACCGAAGCATAGGGAAGGGAAAGGGTCCTGGCGAGAGTCCTGGCTGAAGTCCCCGAATCGACCACCTTTTTCGGCTCGATGTAGATGGAGTCAACCTCGATGCTCAATGCCAGCTCCTCGCCGTTGCGATCGTAGATCGTACCCCGCTGGGGAGTCAGGGGGATTACCTTCTGGTGCTGCCGCTCAGCCCGTTTGCGCCATTCGTCCTCGCCCAGCACCTGAAGCTGGAAGGCCCTGACCACCACCAGCCCGAAGGCTACCACGAAGCAGAGCGCCACCAGCCATATCCTGAATCGAAGCCATCTCTCCGGACGTTCCATCAATCGACGATGATCACCTGCTCGGGGGTTGGCAAGCGAAGTCCCAGCTCATTTTTGGCCATCCTTTCGATCCGCAGCGGATTTCGCAGGCTGGCAACCTCCAGACGCAGCCGTTGAGATTCCTGGGCCAGCTGTCGCAGCCTGCTCTCATGACTGGATATGGAGTATTCCAGATTGACCGCTTCGATTCTGGACCAGACGAAAAACAGGGCAGCCACCATAATGACGGGGGCGAAGATCAACAGGGAAACGACCCGGGGCCGGCGCAGGGAGAAGCCATTGATTTTGGGAAGGGATTTTAACGTGATATCGGACATGGCACCCTCCGAAACTACAACAGAAAATCGAATCAGCCCAACCTGCTGACGGCCCGGAGCACCGCGCTCCGGGACCGGGGGTTGCGCTCCAACTCCGCACTGGAAGCCCTGACCGCCTTGCGGCTGAGCCCCTCTACCCGCGGCACCCTCCCGCAAACGCATACCGGAAGCCGCGGCGGACAGGTGCAGCGCTGGGCCTCCTCCAGGAAAATCCGCTTGACGATGCGGTCTTCCAG
>NPIG01001723.1_pt1 | contig 10114 bp, 12 predicted proteins | sample 8637441 | NCBI WGS metagenome assembly NPIG01 (sample SAMN07420675, study PRJNA396082) | bioreactor metagenome | isolation source: sample BR6 brine-fed electro-methanogenic bioreactor BR | place: Japan: Kochi | collected 2016-06-14
TTCTGCAAGCTGAGCCTGCGCGGCTACGAAGCCCAGCGGATCCTGCAGGCGGCGGGATTCGAACAGGTTCAGTACCTGGAGGGGGGGATTCTCGGCTGGCCCTACGAGCTGGAGACGGGCGCGCCGAGAACCGCCGAGGCCTTCCAGGGCGCCTGACGGCGCGGGGAAACCTGACAGGCAGAAAGCCCGGGCCGTATCCCGTTGTTAGTGTGCGGGATGCGGCCCGGGCTTTTTGTTTTTGGCCGTGGTTCGGGGGCCACCCTCGCCGGAGGAGATCGGTTGTAAAATTCGAGGCTTTATGTTATTTCATGAATGTTTTTACCGATCCGCACAAATCGAGGAGGACGTTGCCGATGAAATATCCGTGGGCCCTGTGCCTGGCGGTTCTGCTGCTTGTTTCGGGCTGCGGCGAGAGCAGCGCCCCGACCCGCTCCAACCAGTTCGTGCCGCTGACCTCCATCGAGATCAGCTCCGCCAATCCCAATCCCTTCATCGCCCGGGGCACCACCAACCAGTTCACTGCCATTGGCAACTTCTCCGGCCTGTTCACCCGCGACATCACCGCCGAGGTCGCTTGGAGCTCGGACGACCCCGCGGTGCTGAGCTTTGCCAACGGCTTCGGCATCAGCGGCCTGGCCAGCGGGGTCGGGGCCGGCAGCGCCGAGGTCAGTGCGGCGCTGGACGGGATATCGGCTTCGACCGCCTTTACCGTGACCGATGCCCAGGTGACCTCCATCAGCCTCGCCCCGGCCGATGCGAGCCGGCCCCGGGGGCTGACCAGCCAGTTCACCGCCACCGGCACCTTTGACGACGGCAGCACCCAGAATCTCACCTTCGACGCGACCTGGGCCTCCGATACCCCGGCCTTCGCCACCATCAGCGACGCCATCGCCAGCAAGGGGCTGGCCACCGCCGTCGCCGAGGGCACGGCCACGATCTCGGCGACCTTCGACGGGGTGACCGGCACCACCACCCTGACCGTCACCGCGCCGATCCTGGAGACGATTACCGTGACGCCGGCCAACCCGACCATCCCCAACCTGACCACCCAGCAGTTTACCGCCACCGGCAATTTTTCCGACGGGACCACCGTGAATCTCACCAGCCAGGTGAGCTGGGCCTCGTCCAACCCGGCCCTGGTGACCATCGACACGGCGGGGGTGGCTTCAGCGCTAGCGGGCGGCACGGTGACCATTTCGGCTAGTCTGGACGGCATTACCGGCTCCACCGGCCTGACCGTCTCCGGGGCCGCGTTGGCCTCGATCACCGTATCGGCGAGCAGTCCGCCGACCCTGACCATCGCCGACGGCACCACGGTGCAGTTTATCGCCCTGGGGAGCTTTGCGGACGGTAACACCGATGACATTACCTCCCAGGTTACCTGGGATTCGTCCAACCCTGCCGTGGCCAGCATCAGCAACAGCTCCGGCAGCCGGGGACTGGCCACCGCCGAGGCGCCGGGAAGCACCACGATCACGGCGAGCCTGGGAAACGTTCGCGGGCAGAACACCTTGAGCGTCACCGGGGCTATCCTCCAGTCGATCACCATCGATCCGCTCAATGCGAGTATTGCCGACGATACCACCCGGCAGTTCACCGCCACCGGCAATTTCAGCGACGGCAACCCCCAGGGAATCACCCGTGATGTGACCTGGTCCTCCTCCAACCCCAACGTTGCGACCATCAGCAACTCGGGCGGCACCGACGGCCTGGCCACCGCCCTGGCGCCGGGGGTGACCACCATCACCGCGACCTTTAACGGGGTCAGTGCCGCGACCAACTTCACCGTGACCAGTGCCGTGATCACCTCGATAACCATCTCCCCGGGCAACCAGACCCTGCTCGACGGTGATACCCGTCAGCTGCGGGCCACGGGGAGTTTCAGCGACGCCACCAGCCAGGAGGTGACCGAACTGGCCACCTGGTCCTCCAGCAACACCTCGGTGGCCACCGTCAGCACCGTGCCCGGCTCCAAGGGCGAAGTCGAGGCGGTGGCGCCGGGAACGGCCACGATTACGGCGGAATTCGGGGGAATCACGGCGACGACCCTCATTACCGTCAATTGACTGTCAGCCCCTGGATGCCGGAGAGTCCTTCATCGATCCGCTAACCCGACCGGGTTCCATCCGGTCCGCAGAGGGAACCATGAAACGAAGCCTTGCCGTCCTGATCACGGTGGTCTGTCTGGCCCTGACCCCTTCGGCCGCGCTGGCCGCCGCGGAGGGTTTTTATCTCGGCGGCCACCTGGGCGCCGCGCTCCTGGATGAGGGCCAGAATGACAGCTCCTCGGGAACCTTCAATACCGATTACGATCCCGGTTTCGGCGGTTGGGGCGTCTTCGGCTACGACCTGGGCGACCGCTATCCTCGCATCGGCCGCGGCCGGGTCGAGCTGGAGGTCGGCTATCGGAGCAACGACCTGAAGGAGGTCGAGTTTCTCGAGGGGGGGATCGCTGCCGGCGGCGATGTTTCGGTGCTGAGCTTCATGGCCAACTCCTTCGCCGAATACGACAACCCCAGCCGCTGCACGCCTTACCTCGGCCTCGGCCTCGGTTATGCCATGGTTTCCCTCAACGACACGACGACCGTCTTCGGTCCCCTGGCCGACGACGACGACGGCGTCTTCGCCTACCAGTTCGGGGCCGGCCTTGGCCTGGCCCTGACCGAGAGGGTGACTGTCGATGCCGGTTACCGGTATTTCGCCACCACCGACGCTGAACTGGTCGATGCCACCGGCGAGCGTTTCGACGCCGAATATTCCAGCCACAACTTCTCGGCCGGGGTGCGGGTCAGGTTTTAGCGTCAACGGCGGGAAATCCAGCGCCAGGTCGACCTGCTATTCATTTCTCCTCCCCGATCCGGGCGACCAAAGCCAAAAGGGCCTGCAATTCTGCGGGCCCTTTTGACGTGAACAACCGACCGACGGCCAGGTTCGGGGATCTTTCGGACCGCTTCCCGGCGAAGACATTGCGGATTTTTCCTTGACGCCGCCGACCCGGCCGGTTTCAAGGCCGATGCGGGGGCTCGCGCCGGCTTTGATGCGGGTCAGCCGGTTTCTTCCTTGAGCAGCTTCACCACCTCGGTCAGAACCTCTCCGGCGCTCTCGGTGAAGCCGATCGCCGCCATCAGGTCTTGCGGCGTTTCGATTCCCAGAGGGTCGGCCCCACCTCGGCGCTGTAGCGCTCGGCGAATTCGCCCCGCTGCTCCTCGGTGATGTTCACGTCCCCGTCGGGGAGCTGGACCGTTTGCTGTTGATGGGCGATCATCTGGTCAAAGAGTTTTTCGGCCGCTTCGGCATTTTGGTGGCAGTGCTTGATGAGCCGGTCGACCACATCGTCAGCAACCGGGGTCTGGTCGGTCATGGGTTTTTCCTCCTGCTGGGATGAATGAAGCACCCCGGTCAATGCCTCGAGGCCACCATCAAATTTATATGGTTTTCGCTATTTGGCAAGACCAGGGGCGCGCCACACGCGAAACCGGACCTGCCTCCAGCAGGCCCGGTCAACGGAAAGCGGTTGGGGTTCGGGGATTAACGGATTTTCCCGGGGCTGCAGACCATTTCCGGGGTTTCGGCCGGTCGCCCGCAGCTGGTGCATTCATACTCGAGGCGGCTGCTCATCGGTTCGCACATCTGCTCGGCCTTCTCACCGGACTGGCCGCAGTAGTCATGCCTGGATTCCAGGGTGCGGGGGTTGCAGACGTGGCTTTTCTCTTTGGAGATGACGCCGCAGATGCCGCATTCATAGGTCTTGGTCATGGCTTTTCTCCTTGCTCAAATGGACCCTTGCATCCCTATTTCACAAGGTTCTTCTGTGGGTTCATCTTAACACAGTTTGGCGAGCACGGCGGCTTGGCGGAAGACAAAAAGGACCAACAAGGTCATCAAGTGGTATAATTTTTTTGTAATCCAGGATTTCCCCAAGTCAGGAGGTCGACATGTCAGAGCAGGAAAGGAAAAAGTACGTGTATGTTCAGATCGGCCTGTTTGTCGGATCGGTTCTTCTGTTTGCCTCTCTGTGGAACGTTTTCATGGGATGATCCGCAATCGATTCGCGCATCGACAGCGATATGATGCAGCCCGAACCAGGTAGCTCCGGCAAGTTTTCAGGGCGGCGGGATGATCCTTATCCGGCCGCCTTGAGCGTGGAGAAGAAGGATTTTCGCCCAACGCGCAAAAAACCGGGTAAAATGGCAGCATGCTGTCGGCCCGCAGGGGGCCGTCCGGGTTCGATTCGCATCAGATATCAACGGGATGGAGACATGGACAGGGACCAGGAAGAAATCGAAGAGGGCATGGAAGAGGAAAGCTTTGCCGAACTGCTGGAGCAGAGCATGGTCAGGACCGCTCGTCTGGAGCCGGGGCAGAAGGTCGACGCGGTGGTGTTGAAGATCAGCGGCGACTGGGTCTTTCTCGACGTCGGCCAGAAGGGCGAAGGGGTGCTGGATAAAAAGGAACTGCTTGATGAGCAGGGCGAACTGACCGTTACCGAAGGCGACACCCTGCCCGCCTATTTTCTCTCCCGCGCCGGCGGAGAGCTGCGTTTCACCACCCGCATCGGCGGCCCCGGCGGCGGCGATGCCCGGCTCGAAGAGGCCTGGCGCAGTGGCATCCCGGTGGACGGCGCGGTGGTCAAGGAGATCAAGGGGGGCTTCGAGGTCCGGCTTGCCGGCGGTACCCGGGGGTTCTGCCCCTATTCGCAGATGGGGCTGCGGCGCATCGACCAGCCGGAAGAGTTGCTCGAAAAACACCTGCCTTTCAAGATCACCCGCTATGAAGAAAGCGGTCGCAACATCGTCCTCTCCCACCGGGCGATCCTCGAGGAGGAGCGGCGCCAGCAGGCCGAACAGCTCAGGGAACGTCTGACCGAGGGGATGCTCGTGCAGGGGACGATCACCTCCCTGCAGAAGTTCGGCGCCTTTGTCGATATCGGCGGCATCGAAGGTCTGATCCCCGTCTCCGAGGTGGGATGGGGGCGGGTCGAGGACATCAGCGAGGCGCTCTCGGTGGGCCAGCAGGTGGAGGTGGCGGTCAAAAGTCTGGACTGGGAAAACAACCGCTTCTCCTTCAGTCTCAAGGAAACCCTGGCCGATCCCTGGGACCGGGTGGCGCAGAGGTATCCCGAAGGGTCGGTGCATTCCGGCAAGGTGGTCCGCCTGGCCACGTTCGGCGCCTTTGTCACCCTCGAAGACGGTATCGACGGCCTGGTGCATATCTCCAAGCTGGGCGGCGGCAAGCGGATCAACCATCCCCGCGAGGTCGTCAAGGAAGGTGAGCCCCTGGAAGTCAAAATCGACGGCATCGACCGGCAGAGCCGGCGCATTTCCCTTTCGCCGGCGGCTGCGGGAAGATCCGAGGAGGCGGCCGAACCGGCCGAGGACTTCCGGCAATACGTCAAAGAAGATGCCGGCAAATCGATGGGGACCCTGGGCGAACTGCTCAAGGCCAGGATGAAGGGCGGCAAGGGCAAGTGAGCCGCGGGCGAGCGCACGCCGCCGCCCGCCGGGATAAGTTGAAGGGCCTATGTAATCGAAACAGAAGACATGGAAACGATTCTGCACGACTATCGGGAGCTTCTTTCCGGCATCGATCAGTGGTTCCAGCGCTGCCTGGAAACCGAGGGCGAGCGGATTCACTGCGCCCGGGGTTGCTCGAGCTGCTGCCGGGGGCTTTTCGATATCACCCTGCTCGATGCCTTTTTGCTGAAACGGGGCTTTGCGCAACTGCCGGCAGCGGTGCGGGGGGTGGCGCTGGGAAAAGCCCTCGAGCGTCTTGGCCAACTGCAAAGGGAGTGGCCCGGTTTTCGCCATCCGTTCATCCTCAATCATCTGCCGGACCACCAGTGGACCGAAATGCCCGAGGACGACGAGACCCCCTGTCCGCTTCTGTCCGCAACGGGAGTGTGCCTGGTTTACGACGATCGCCCCATGCTCTGCCGACTGCACGGGCTGCCGAATATCGACATCTCCGGCGAAAGCTTCGCCGATGAATGGTGCACCCTGAACTTCGTCGGCGCCGACCCGCTGACCCTGCCCGGGCTTCGCCATGAATTCCGCCGGACCTTCGAACGGGAGCTGGCGCTGTTTGCGGAATTTACCGCCAAGCTGCTGGGGCGCCCCTTGCGGGAGCTCGATACCTTCATCCCCACCGCCCTGCTGATCGATTTCGACGGCTGCGACTGGCCTGGCCTGAGCCGGTCTCTCCCCGCCGCTGGTGCGGGATAGGCCCTTGTGCAAAATCCCGTTTTCTGGGATGATCGACGGTAACATTTTTTTAACCGCAGGATTGGTAGCGATTTTCACCAGCAACCGGCCGGTTGCCCCTCAGGGAAAACGCCGTGGCCGATAAATAGAGGATCAACGATGAGCGGGGACGAAAAACTCAGGGGTATCGCCAACCTTTTCGAAAGGGACGAACTGAAGAAATTCATTTCCAGCTACCTGATCATGATGGGGGTGGTGGAAGGATTTGTCTTCTTCGCCAGCTGGATCAGTTACATCTGGTCTGAAGGCCAGGTCTTTCCCTGGAAGGCCTTCATCATTTCCGCTTTCACCACGCCGATCGCCATCACCTTCATCTTCGCGGTGATCATCGTCGGGTTCAACAAATACATGTACGAAAAGAAGCCCCCGGCCGAAGAAGCGCTTAAAGCGGTTGCCACCGAGGGCGAGACCAAGCCCCTGGAGCGCAAGTTCATGCTGTTTATCAACTCGCTGCGCCAGGTCCCTTTTCTGATTGCCCTGCTGCTGCTGGTCATCAGCGCCGGGATCATTTACAAGCTCGACGCCATCGCCCTGTTCATCGCCAATGCCGGGGAGCGGGCGGCCCAGTATCTGTTTATTTCCCTGGCGGTGGTGCTCGGCGTGGCAACGGTGATCGGGCTGGTCTGGATGTTTCTGAGCTACAACCTTCGCAAGCAGAAGCTCGAATATCAGTTTAAATACCGGCAGGAGGTCATGGACAAGCTCGGGCTGGTGATTCTGGACGATGATACGATCGTGGATCGGGAAGGCCAGATGATCACCCGGCAGATCCCCGGAGATCTCAGCCCGGGGAAAAAACGCGACGAGGACATTACCCTGATTCCCAGGCTGCCCAACCGCTGAGCGGAGAGGATCTCGCCTGACCCTCGCCCCGAACCGGAAACAAGCGCCTCTCCCGGCTCACGGGCAGGCGCTTGTTTTTGGTTGAGGCGGTTTTCAACTAGTGGGTGCGGCGCTCCCTCTCGGCTTGCTTTTCGCTGTAAGCCCTGGCATTGATGGCCCGCAGCGGGGATTCGCCCAGCACGGCCCAGCCGTCGGAGCGCTGAAAACGGTGGATGCCGTTGGCGGCAATCAGCTCGTCAAGTTCGTCAGGCCTCACCAGCCTCTGTTGCCCGTCTTTGTATTCGACTCGAATCATCATAGGCTCACACCTCTTTCTGGAAACATCCTCCCCTTTACTATACAGCAAAACACATTTCGCCCCTCCTGCAAGTGTGCCCCGATCAAAGCTCACTGGTCATGATGAAGAGCGGCTGGCGAACGAAGGTTTCGTATTTCGGCCGCAGCCGTTCCAGGTTGTAATACTTTTCGACATCAACCACCTTCTTGTGCCCGGTGATGACATCGATGGGAGCGGTGTCGTAGCAGCCGTTGTGCAGGCAGATGAGCCGGCCCGAGGTGTTGGCCAGAACCAGATCCAGGGCGATGTTGCCAAAGGCCATGGGGACGATGGAATCCATGGCGTCGGGGTCGCCGCAGCGTACCAGGTAGCCCAGACGCTGGTTGAGGATGTTGACCCGCCGGCCGTTGTTGAATTTCGGCGAAAGCTCTTTGAGCCGGTTCGCGACCTTGTCGCCGATGCCGCCGAGTTTGCGGTGACCGTACTGGTCGGTTTCGGCGCTTTCGAAGGACATCTCATCCTCTTGAGCCATGGTGGCGCCTTCGGAGACCAGGACCACCGAGTAGTTGCTCGGCTTGCGTTGCCGGTCGTAGGAAAGCAGCTCGGCGATATGTTCCATGTCGAAGGGATGTTCTGGAATCAGGCAGCGGTCGGCGGCCCCGGCCATGGTCGGGAGCAGGGCGGTGAAACCGGCGTAGCGGCCGAATACCTCGATGACCAGGAACCGCTCGTGAGATCCCGCCGTGGTGCGCAGCTTATGGGTCAGTTCGATGGTCCGGGTGACGCAGGTGGAAAAGCCGATGCAGTAATCGGTGCCCGGCACATCGTTGTCCATGGTCTTGGGGATGGCCACCACCTTGACACCGGCCCCATGCAGCCGCTGCGCATAGCTGAGGGTGTCGTCGCCGCCGATGGGGATGAGAAAGTCGATGCCGAGAAACTCGAGGTTTTTGAGGACCTCGGCGGTGACGTCGTTGATTTCGTCCCGATACCGGTCCCGCAGGTGCTCGGGCAGGATGCTTTTCGGCAGATGGCTCGGACGGGTTCGCGAGGTGTGGAGAAAGGTGCCGCCGGTGCGTCCGGCCCGGTTGACGACCTCTTCGGTCAGCACCTGGACGTGGGCGGAATTGTCCGCCTTCGGGTCGGGGACCATGTCGACCAGCCCTGCCCAGCCCCGGCGGATCCCCAGCACCCGGTAGCCTTCGCGCAGGGCACGGAAAGTGACCGCCCGGATGGCGGGATTGAGCCCCGGGACATCGCCTCCGCCGGTGAGTATGCCGATCGTTCCTTTGCTCTTTGCCATGATTGCGACCCTCCGTTGGCGATTTTTGAAAACAGCTGTTCCCTCTCAATGGTAAACAAAGGTCCTACTGGTGCAATGAGGTGAAGGTCGATTTTCGGTAGCTCGACTGAAGCGGTCCCGGGTCAAGGGGGGAGGTGGGGCATCATCCGGCCCGACGCGGACCTGGGCTGCCTGGAAAATGAAACGGGCCTGCCGGCGGGCAGGCCCATGGGAGGGTCAGGCTGCGCTTTCCGGGAAGGTGCCGGTGATGTAATTTTCCAGTTGATCGATCAGAAACTTCTGTTCGGCGATGGAGGCCTTGACCAGGTCGCCGATGGAGAGCACGCCGAGCAGCTTTTCGTTTTCCATGACCGGCAGGTGGCGGCAGTGCTTCTCGGTCATCAGGGCCATCCCTTCTTCGATGGTCTGTTCGGGTAGGGCGTAGACGACTTTGGTGGTCATAATCTTGCGAACCGGCGTCTGAGGGGAGGAGAGACCTTTGAGGATGACCTTGCGGGCATAATCGCGCTCTGAAATCAGGCCCACGATCTTGCCCTCCTCGAGCACGAGAAGCGCGCCCACCTCATTATCGGACATGATCTTCAGCGCATCATAGACGCTGCGGTCCGGGGCAATCGACCAGATCTGCCCCCCTTTTTTTTCCAATACGTTGCGAATGGTTTTCATAGGCGACCTCCTGTGAAGCGTGCGGGTTTTGATGAATGGTCAAACCGAAGTGTTCCCGGCTGTCGGGTTCGGCAGAGATGGCTTTGGGGTCCTGAAGGCGAAAAGGCGCCGGACGTTGTCATCAGGTATTTAATAGACTATAAGGAATGGGATGAATGTCAACTCGGGAGGGGCTGGGATGTTTGGCTATAGGGCGGTTGAGGCAGGTTTCTTGCATTGACCGGATTTATTCAGTCTTTGCCGGCGGTACGTCGTTTCCCTGAGATTCAAGGGGGAGGCGCGGCACCGCGTTTGATTCCCCTATTTGCCACAGCAAAGGTGGCCGGTCTGGAGCCAGGAATGAAGCTGCTGGTATTCGCCATGATGCCCCTTCTGCTGTCGACCCTCGGTGTTTTGACGGTTCAGGCGGCAGAAGAAAACCCCATGTCGGTCATGATTTCCTCCGGCCGCGGTGCCATCCGGTTTCCCCATGTCATGCACCTCGACCGGGTGAAAGGCTGCGAGATCTGCCACCACCGCGGCGTCGAGGCCGGCCCCTGCCGGGGATGCCACGGCCTCGTTGCCGAGGCCCCCAACGCCCGGGATGCCTTTCACCGGCTCTGTAACGGCTGCCACCGACAAAAAGGGGGGCCGACCCTGTGCAGCGGCTGCCACATCAAGACGCCGGATTCCTCCGGGGACCAACCGGGAGAGACGGGGGGTGGCGACACCACCCGATAAAACGAAAAACGGCCCGCTCTCAGGCGGGCCGTTTTTCGTTTTATC
>NPIG01001400.1_pt3 | contig 10110 bp, 8 predicted proteins | sample 8637441 | NCBI WGS metagenome assembly NPIG01 (sample SAMN07420675, study PRJNA396082) | bioreactor metagenome | isolation source: sample BR6 brine-fed electro-methanogenic bioreactor BR | place: Japan: Kochi | collected 2016-06-14
ATGGACCCGGAGCTGCTCGCCTTCGACGAGCCGTTCAGCAACCTCGCGCCGAGCCACGTCCGCGCTCTCGCGGAGCGCATCCGCGCACTCCCCCAAGCCGCGATCCTCGCCTCACAGGACCTGATCCCGGTCGCCGCTTGCTGCGATCGCCTCGTCCTCCTCGACAAAGGCCGGATCCGCGCGATCGAAGAGCCCCTCACCCTGCTGCGCGACGAGGCGCTCCTCGCCGAAGCGGGCCTCGAGCTCGACCTCTACCGGCGTATCTGTCGCGAGTTGGACGGACGCTGACCGTTCACGGCCCACAGGCGACCTTTCGCGGCCGCATCGGAAACGCGTGAAACGTTTCCTCCGGGATTCCGTTCCTCGGTGTGAAGGGCGGACGACATCCCGCTCCCGGAGGAAGACAGATGAAGAAGTTCCTGCTGATCGCTCTCGTTCTCGCACTCTTCGCCCCCGCCGCCATGGCCCAGGACCTCTGGCTCCACGTTCACGTCACGGGTGATGACGAGAACGTCGAGGTCAACGTGCCTCTCTCCCTGATCGAGGCGGTCCTGCCCGCCGTGAAGGACTCCCACATCCAGGGCGGCATCGTCAAGATCGACGACCACGACCTCGACGACGTCAACGTCAAGGAGCTCTGGACCGCGGTGCGCGACGTCGAGGACGGGGTGTACGTCACCGTGCGCAACAAGGAAGAGAGTGTCCGCGTCGCCAAGGAGAACGGCTTCTTCCTCGTCAAGGTCGACGAGAAGGGCGAGGACGGCGAGAAGGTCAACGTGAAGATCCCGCTCGCGGTCGTCGACGCGCTGTTCCAGGCCGGCGAAGACGAGCTCGACGTTCTCGCGGCGATCAAGGCGCTCGGTGACTACCGCGGCGACCTGATCACCGTCGAGGAGAGTGGCGGCGAGACGGTCCGCATCTGGATCGACACCAAGAAGGACATCCAGTCATGAACCGCGGCCTTCGCGCCGCGCTGTGTGTTGTGCTCGCGATCGCGGTCGCGGGCACCGCCACGCTCGGCTTCGCCACCGCCACCGTCGTTCGCGCAGGCACGGTCTCGGTCAAGATCGACGAGCACCACGCCGACGGCGCGGACTTCACGATCTGGGCCCCCGCCTTCCTGATCGACCTCGCGACCCCCTTCGTCGGCGCCGTGATCCCGCCGGAGGCCCGGGCCGAGCTCGAGCCCTGGCTGCCCGCGGTCAACGCCCTCGCCGACGAGCTCGAAGAGATCGACGACGTCGTCTTCGTCAAGGTCAGCTCGGCCGACGAGACCGTGCGGATCGCCAAGGAGAACGGGCGCCTCGTCATCCACGTCGAGTCGGCGAGCGAGACGGTCCACGTCTCGGTGCCGTTCCGCTCGGTCGCGCGCCTCGTCCGCGCGCTCGACAACAGCGTCGCCTAGCGAACGCTCGAGACCTCCGGGAGCCACTCACGACTCCCCCGGCCCTCGCGGTCGGGGGAGTTTTCTCGTCGGAGCACGCGGTGCGAGCGGCGGCTCAGGCTTCGGTGTCTTCCGGGTTCGCGGCGGCACCGAGATCCTGCGCGTCGACGATCAGGTGCGGCGCGGCGTCGAGATCCTCCGCGTCCATCATCGCCGCGATCCGCTGCAGCGTCGCCAGGAACTGGTGCTGTTCCCACTCCTCGAGCCGGGCGAGCTGCTGACGGAAACGATCCTGGAGGAGCGACGGCGCGTCGCCGAGGATGCGCGTCCCCTCGTCCGTCACGCAGACCTCGATCCGCCGGCGGTCCGCGACGGCCCGGTCGCGGCGCACGAGTCCACGCGCCTCGAGCCGGGAGACGATCCCCGTCACAGTCGGGTGACTGAGGTTGAGACTCCGCGCGAGGCTCCCGATCGAGATCGGCCCGAGCTCCGCCGCTTTGTCGAGAGCTGCGATCTGGGGCCCCGTCAGGCCGCAGACGTCGAGCAACTTGTGGGAGTGGAGATCGACGGCGCGGATGATTCGCCGAATGGCGGAGACGATGCTGGTCTCGAGCGCGGCACTGTCCTGGGTCACGTCCGGGTCCTCGACGACGCGGGAATCCGCGTCTCCGCTGGAGAATAGCCGATGCCGCCCCGTGGGAACACGCGCACGGGCGCGCCGCTTCAGCCACACCGTTCGCCTTGCTTAGCGATCTCGACAACTTGCCGCTGAACCGTCTCCCGTTCTTTCGCCGCGCTCGAGCATCTAGAGCGCCTCACGCCCTACCCCGGACAGGCCAAACCTCCCAAACGCCTATCTGTCAGTGAGATAGATGTAAGGACCCCGTGCGCAATTGCTTTGCACACTAAAGACAGATACCGTAGCACGCTAAGCGTCGGCACCATCGCTCGGCGGCGGCGCCCGCACCCATTCGAGAGTAAGGAAGACCCCATGAGCCACCCGGAACGTGCCGACGCGGAGCAAGGCGAACTCGACCCACCCCACAAAGCCAGCTCGGCCTGGGCGAGGATCCCCTCCTCCTCCTGGTCCGACTGGCACTGGCAGCTCAAGAACAAGATCCGAACCGCCGAAGCCGCCCGCTCCCTCCTCGGCCTCGACGATGACACGGCCGCCAGCCTCGAGCGCGCTGCCGCGCGTTTCGCGTTCGGGATTACGCCGTACTACGCCTCGCTGATCGCCCCGGACAACCCGGACTGTCCGATCCGGCGCATGGCCCTCCCGGCGCAAGACGAGCTCCGGCCCGCCCCCTTCGACATGACGGACCCGCTCAACGAAGAGGGCGACTGCGTGGCCCCGGGCATGACCCACCGTTACCCAGACCGCGTGCTCTGGACGCTGACACACGAGTGCGCGATGTACTGCCGCTACTGCACGCGCAAGCGCAAGGTCGGCGAGGCCGCCGCGCTCGCCTCCGACGGCCTGATCACGCAAGGCATCGAGTACCTCAAAGAGAACCCCCAGATCCGCGACGTGCTCTTCTCGGGCGGCGACCCGCTCCTACTCTCGGACAAGCGCCTCGAGCACATCTTGCGGCGCCTGCGCGACGAGGTGCCCTCCGTCGAGATCATCCGATTCGGCACCCGCCTGCCGGCGACGATGCCGCAGCGCATCACGCCCGCACTCGTCGCTCTTCTGCGACGCTTCCACCCCGTCTACGTCAACGTGCACTTCAACGTGCCACAGGAGTTCACCCCCGAGTCCGAGGCCGCGCTCGCGCGCCTCGCCGACGCCGGGATCCCGCTCGGCAACCAGTCCGTGCTGCTAAGGGGCGTCAACGACTGCCCCAAGCTGATGAAACGCCTCGTCCAGAAGCTGACCGCGAACCGGGTGCGCCCCTACTACCTGTACCAGTGCGACCTCTCGCGCGGACTCGAGCACTTCCGCACGCCGGTCGCCAAGGGGATCGAGATCATCGAGTCGCTTCGCGGGCACGTCTCCGGCTTCGCCGTCCCGACCTTCGTCGTCGACGGACCGAGCGGCGGCGGGAAGATCCCCGTCAACCCGAACTACCTGATCTCGATGCACGAGCACAAGGTCGCGCTGCGGAACTACGAGGGCCGCATCGTGATCTACGAGGAGCCGCACGAGTACGAGGGCATGTGCACCAGCGAAGCGCGCTGCGTCGCGTGCCGCGAGGCGGCACGGGAGAACGAGGACACCGGGGGTGTCGCCGGCCTCTTCGACGACGACCCAGAGCACATCGCACTGATTCCGCACGAGCTGCACGCTGGCGCCGAGGAGTCCGAGGCGTGACGACCGGCTTCTCCGCGCTCGAATGCAGCGAGTCGCTCGCCTCCCCAGGGAGCTTCCGCGCCGAGATCATCCCGAGCGTCGTCAACCGGCGGCTCCAAGTCCTGTCCTACGACGCCGAGGACGCTGAGGGCTTCGTCGCTGCGCTCATCGAGCGCGCACAGCGGCAGCGCTTCACCAAAGTCTTCCTCAAGGCCCGCGCCACCGACGCCGAGGCGCTGATCGCCGCGGGGATGATCTACGAGGCCACGATCCGGGGCTACCACAATGGCGAGGACGCGGCCGTGCTCGCCCTCTTCCTCGAGGCGACGCGCCGCGAGCAGCCCGCCCTGGGCGAGCAGGACGAGATCCTGAGCGCGGTCGGCGCGACGAGCCGGCGTGCCTGTGCGCCGTCCCTTCCCGAGGGCTACCGCCTCAGCCTCGCGCACTCCGACGACGTCGCGGAGCTTGCCGCGCTCTACGCCAAGGTGTTCGCGTCCTACCCCTACCCGATCGACGACCCGGGTTACCTCCGCGAGACTCTCGAGAGCCACGTCGTCTACGCCATCGTGCGCGACGGCACCGAGCGCGTCGTCGCCGCAGCCTCCGGCGAGACCGTGCCCGCGCTCAGGAACGCGGAGATGACAGATTTCGCGACGCTCCCGGACCAGCGGCGGCGCGGCCTGGCGCAGCATCTTCTGACCACCCTCGAGACCGAGATGGGCGAGCGCGGCATCACGAACCTCTACACGATCGCCCGCGCGCGCTCCTTCGGGATGACGAAGACCTTCCACGCCTGTGGCTACGATCTCACGGGCACGCTGATCCAGAGCTGCGACATCGCGGGAGGCTTCGAGGACATGCACGTCTGGTGCAAGACACTTACACGCTGAAGGTCCGCCGGTGCACGCACTCGACATCCTGATCGTCGCCTTGTACTTCGCCGCCATGCTCGGCGTCGGCTGGTACTTCCGCCAGCGCCAGAGCAGCCTCGACCAGTACTTCGTCGGCGGGCGGCGGATGGGCGCGGGGCACGTCGGCTTCTCGGTCGTCGCGACCGACGTCGGGGGCGGCTTCTCGATCGGACTCGGCGGGCTCGGCTTCGCGATGGGGCTGTCCGCCTCCTGGCTGCTCTTCTCGGGTCTCGTCGGCGCCTGGATGGCGGCGGTACTCGTGATCCCGCGCGTCCGCACGCTCGGGGAAGCCCACGGCTTCCGCACCTTCCCCGACCTGCTGCGGCACCGCTTCGACCGCCGCACGCAGCTCCTCGCGGCGCTCGTCTCCGCGATCGGCTACGCGGGGTTCACCGGCTCGCAGCTCCTCGCCGGCGGCAAGCTGACGGCGGCGATCTTCGACATCTCGGTTCCGCTCGCTGTCCTCGTCATGTCGCTGATCATCGTCGTCTACACCGCGCTCGGCGGGCTCGAAGCCGTCGTCTACACCGACTCGGTCCAGTGGGTGATCCTGCTCGCCGGCCTGCTCCTCTTCGCGCTCCCGCTAGGACTCGGCGCCGCTGGTGGCATCGAGGGGCTGCGCGCGGCGCTCCCCGTCACCCACTTCGACCTCTTCTCCGTCGGCTGGGGGCAGTTCGGCGCGTGGATGATCAGCATTGTGCCGATCTGGTTCGTCGCGATGACGCTGCACCAGCGCATTCACGCGTGCCGAAATACACGCACCGCTCGTCGCGCGTGGCTCCTCGCCGGCCTGCTCGAGTACCCGGCCATGGCTTTCGCGGGGGCGGCGCTCGGGATGATCGCCCGCGCGCTCTACCCGACCGTCGACGCGGAGATGGGGCTGCCGCTGCTCGTGCGCGAGGCCCTGCCGGTCGGGCTCGCCGGCCTCGTCATCGCCGCCTACCTCGCGGCGATCATGTCGACGGCGGACTCCTGCCTGCTCGCGTCCGTCGGCAACATCGTCGGCGATGTCCTCGGCGGACGGAGCGGCGCGGGTGACGAGAGGCGCGCGCTGCGCCTCTCGCGCCTGCTCACGCTCGGGATCGGCTTCGGCTCCGTCGGCTTCGCGCTCGCGGTCCCCCGCGTGATCGACTCGATCCTGCTCGCCTACGCATTCATGGTGTCCGGCCTGCTCGTGCCGACGCTGTGCGCGCTCTTCTGGCCACGCGTCGGCTCGAGCGCCGCGTTCTGGAGCATGCTCGTCGGGGGGGTATCCGCCGTGGTCCTCGCGACGGGGTGGGTCGAGCTCGGAGTCGACTCGACGGCAGTCGGGCTCACGCTCTCCGCCGCGACCCTCCTTCTCGTCATCACGTGCCGCGCAATTCGGCGCCGCATCTCGGGGCCAGCCTAGCCACGTGAACGCGCGATGACCGCGAACTCCACCGACTCTTCGTCGTAGGCCTCGCCGGTGACCTTGCCGAGCACCTGGGCCACCTCGAGCCCCGCCTGGTCGAGCTCGGCGCACAGCCGCTCGGGCGTGAAGGTCGTCAGCCAGCAGAGCACCTCGCGGGTGCGCTCGCGCTCGATGACGGTGTACTTGTCGAGGATCAGCTTCTCGTCCTCGTACTTGAAGGTGCTCGAGAAGACGTGGTGCGGCTCGGGCGTCCAGAAGCCCTCACCAGGGTGCGCCTCGTAGCCGTGGCGCTCCTCGATGCGCTCGTAGTGACGCTCGGAGAGCACGTCGAGCAGGAGCTGCCCCCCCGGTGCGAGGGCCGCGCGCATCCGAGAGAGCAAGGTCTGCCGCTGGGCGGGGCTCATCGCGCAGAAGTCCCAGAAGATCATCGTGACGAGGTCGTAGCGCGGCTCGAGCTCGACCTCGAGGTAGTCGGCGAGCCGGTAGTCGATGGCGAGCCCACGCTCGTCGGCGACCTCGCGCGCGTAGCGGATCGAACGGCGGGAGAAGTCGATCCCGGTGACCGAAGCTCCCGACTCCGCGAGCGGCGTCGTGTAGAGCCCCGGGCCGCAGCCGAAGTCGCAGACACTCTTCCCCTCACCGATCGCGAAGCGTTCGATGATGTGCGCCGAAGCCTCCGCGATGAAGCTCCGGGAACGCGACGCGAGCTCGACGCGCTCGTCGAGGTGCAGCTCCAGCATCTTCTTGCTGATGTGCGGATCGCTCCAGAGCTCGGGGATCGTCATGCGCTCGAAGGGGCGGGGACGGCGGCGCATCTTCTCCAACTGCTCGAACACGGATCTTCCCCTTTCGCAGACTATCTNNAACTGCGCCAAGAATACGCTCTCGACACGGATGCAACACGCCTCCGCAGAAGATTCGGTGCATCGTCACAACGCGACGGTGGCACCCTGGCGCTTGAGGTCGGCGTGAGCGGAGACTGTCATTCCGCGGTCCTCCTTGCTGAAGAGCGGCCTCAAGGACAGCCATCCACCACCCCCAAAGCACATCCCTCAGACTCGCGCTACATCGCCTGCATACTCGCCCCTGTGCCAGCCTCCTCGGTGTAACGAGACCGTTTCCCCATCGCGCTTCTCGGCCCGATAGCAGCTCTCGCTCCAGCCTATCGGAACCGGCGTCTGCCACAGATCTCCGCCACCTCTCCACTCGACACCCGCTATCTCAATGGGTTAGAAATACTATGACATCTCTTCAGCCCAAGAAATCGATAAAGGACGACGCATATGGTAGATTTTAAAGCTCTCCGCTCAAGGGAAACCCGGACACTTCCAACGAATCCAATTCGAATCTTCGAGCTGCTCCCAAAGAACACGAACATCAACGATCTCTACCACAGTCAAGCCCGGGTCCTTGAAGACTGGGACGGCCGGCGAGAAGAGAGAGACATTGTCGTCAAGCTCCATACGGGCGGCGGGAAGACACTGGTCGGGCTTCTCATGGGGCTTTCGATTCAGCATGAGACATCGAAGCCCGTCCTCTATCTCTGTGCAGACAAGCAGCTTCAAGAGCAGACACTGGAAAGGTCGCGCGAGTACGGGATCCCTGCCGTCCCTTACACACCGGGAGAGAAGAATCTCCCCACAGACTTCGTCAACGCAGACTCGCTGCTGATCGCCACGTATCAGGCTCTCGTTAACGCACAGTCCAAGTTCGGAGTCGAGGGAACACCCAGATACCAGGCTCTCGGTGGGATTGTGATGGATGACGCACACGTCGCTTTCCCGATCGTCCGAAACCAGTTCACATTCAGGATAGTCCGCAAGACGTCTAGCGACCTCTACGAAGCGATCGCCGGGTTGTTCGAGGACGCCTTCTCCGAATCGGGGCTTAGGGGCACCTACCGAGACATCATGAGAGAGCTAGAGGACCAGCCCCTGGAGATCCCCCACTGGGCTTGGATCCGTCAGCTGACTCAAGTACACAGTTTCCTGGAAGCGAACCCGGACAAGAGGCAGCAGGCGCTCGTCTGGCCTCTCATCAGAGACCGGCTCAACCAGTGCTACGCATTCGTTCGACCGGGGTCTATCGACGTGACTCCGTACCTGCCGTGGATGGACTCGTTCCCTTCCTTCGCAAACTGCCAGCGACGCATCTACATGTCAGCGACGATTGCCGATGATACCGAACTAGTGAGGACCTTCGGAATCAGCCAAGACTCAGTCAAGAAGCCGCTCACGCACCGCTCCCTTGCCGGCATCGGTGAGCGGATGATTCTGGCTCCGCAACTAATCGCGAAGCCTGCAGAATCGGCACGCTGGCTTTCTGATCTGCTTCGATCCGTATCAGCAGACAATCCGTACGGTATCCTCGTTCTCGGCCCTTCCAAGAAGTCGCTGTCGGTCTTTTCGGACATTTGCACCGTTCCCTCATCCCCCGGGGAGGTTGCTAGCGAAGTCGGGAAACTGCAGAGGCATGAGTTCGACCAACCGGTAGCGCTCGCCAATCGATACAATGGGATCGACCTTCCTGGCGATGCCTGCCGCATTCTCGTGATCTTCGGCCTTCCGCAGGGAAGTTCCAGTTACGAACAGTATCGCGCTTCCGTCCTTCATGGCGGAGCCACCGCTGCCCGCGACCTGGCCCAGAGACTGGAGCAAGGTCTGGGTCGAGCATCTCGTGGGTCTTCAGACTACTGCGTCGTAATCCTCGAGGGTTCGGACCTGAGTGCCTGGATCGCCGAACGCNNCGAGAACCAGAGGTTCCTGACACCGGGCACTCTCGCTCAACTGAGAATGGGTCAAGAGATCTCAAGCGGGATTCAGGACTTGAACGAGTTGAGCGTCACTGTATCTCAGTGCTTAGAAAGAGACTCAGAGTGGATCAAGTATCACCGGCAGACTCTCGCGGAGACCATTCTAGAGAAGGAAGACAATCTGCTGCCTGTGGATCTCGCTAACGCCGAGAGACGGGCGTTTAGGGCTTGGACTTTGGGGAAGCCCGAAGACGCCTACCAGATCATCGATAAGGCGGTACAGGCGACCAAGGAGGGCTCACCGGCTGATGCAGGGTGGCTCTGTCGCCTAGCGGCACGAATCGCCATGAGCAGCGATCAAGAGGAAGCAGCGGTGGAGTACGATCGCGCCGCCTTCGAGTTGAATCAGCTTCTGGGGCGCCCTCAGGGGAGAGCACCGAGGGTCGCGCCGGTCCCGGCGGGGAGGCAGGCTGAAGCCATCGGAAAGACCCTTCTTGGCCTGAATCCGAAGAGAGGCTCCCTCGCGCGATTAGCTACCATCGAGAACAGACTGCTCCAGACAGGCTCTTTCAATCAGTTCGAGCAGGGTCTCAAAGAACTTGGGCTGTTCCTCGGTTTCACGGCGAGCCGACCTGAGAAGGAGACTGGGGAAGGTCCCGATGTTCTTTGGATACTGCCTGGGAACCTCGGACTTGTTATCGAGGCAAAGAACCAGAAGACGGCGAACAAGATGTTCACGTTGGACGATGCTGGACAACTGAACACCAAAGGCGAGTGGTTTCGCAAAAACTACCCAGGATGGGAGCACGAACTTGTGTCTGTCCACCCCGCCTCAACGGCAACCGCCGACTCCTTCCCGGATCGGATCCGACTCTTGAGTCTCAAGTCGTTGGCAAGACTCGTCACTGACGCGAGAAACGTATTCGAAACGCTATCGGCGTCGCTACTGACCGGTGAGGCGTTTATCGAGTTCTGCCAGATGACTCTTGAGAGTTCGAACCTGATCCACGGTGCTTTGCTCGACCGGTACCTCAGCAAGCTCGATGTCGTCAAGACGAGGTGACGATTACGTCGAGCACCTGCGCAGAGTCGAATACCGGACGGACGATGAGAGCCCGCCGCATGAAGCGGCGGGCCCTCCCGGTGAAGCCTGGTGAAAGGAGTCTTCTCAGTAGCGGTAGTGCTCGGGCTTGAACGGCCCCTCGACCGGCACTCCGATGTAGGAGGCCTGCTCGTCGCTGAGCGTGGTCAGCTTCGCGCCGACCTTCTCGAGGTGCAGGCGCGCGACCATCTCGTCGAGGTGCTTCGGCAGCACGTAGACGTTCTTCTCGTAGCTGTCGAGGTTCTGCGCGAGCTCGATCTGCGCGAGGGTCTGGT
>NPIG01001724.1_pt1 | contig 10109 bp, 5 predicted proteins | sample 8637441 | NCBI WGS metagenome assembly NPIG01 (sample SAMN07420675, study PRJNA396082) | bioreactor metagenome | isolation source: sample BR6 brine-fed electro-methanogenic bioreactor BR | place: Japan: Kochi | collected 2016-06-14
AAGTCCCGGTCGAGGGTGAGAGGCGCACCGGGCTGCTCGTGATCCACCACGAATTCCGAGAGCACGAGGCCCGAGGCGTTGCGCAGGGACGCCCGCGGCAAACCCGTGCGGCCGATGGCCACCAGGCGGTAGCCTCCAGCGTCGTAGAGGTAGCTTTCCGCGGGAGTGCCGCCCTGCTCCGGGTCACCTTCGTAGAACACGCGCATCCTATTGACGGCGTCCCAAGCAGCGCCCACCTGGTGGCTCGTGCCTAGCTTGCCGGTGAAGCGCTTCATGTTGCCGTTTTTATCGTAGGTGAAACCGGAATGCACGATCTGGTTCTTCGTGTCATGCGGCTGCTCGTACTTCGACGTGTCGTAGTGCAGGAAGCTGAACTCCAGCCCCGAGATTGCTGGCGGCGAGTCGGTGCTCAGCGACCTCGACTCCATGTTGCCGAACGCATCGTAGGTGTACTGCAGGTGATGCTGTGGGCGCGCACTGGGATCCTGGTGCGCGAGCGCGACCTGCTCTGTGACCTTGGCCTGCACCAGGCGACCAACGGCGTCGTAAGCGTACTGCTGCTCACCAATCGCCTTGATGTTGCCCGCACCGTCGTACGCATAGTCTCCAGAGTCCCACAGAATGCCATCGTTCACCCCTCTCGAGGTGACCCGTCCCGGACGCGAGAGCTTGTCGCGGGTAATCGTCTGCTTGGTGCCGTTGGCGAAGTGCAGTTCCAGCAAAGCACCGGCGTCGTTGTAGACGAGGCCTCCGTTCCCGAGGAACGAGGTCGCCGTGCCATCCTTGCTGCGGAAGACATCGTCCAGCACACCGCGGGCGTAGCCCATGCCATAGTCTCGGGCAAGATCTCCCTGCGCGCGCTGCGGCGCGCCGAGTTCGGTGAGCTGGCCGAAGGCGTCGTATCCGAGCTTCCACGTCCAGCTTTCCGCAAGCTCGGGTGCGGCGGCATCGACACCGGTCCAGTCGATGACCTGCTGGACACCGGAGACCCGCCCGTTGAGCCCCTGATAGGCCCAACGTCGCGTGCCAACCAGCGTGCCATCCTGATAGGAACGCACTGTCGTCAACTGACCGTTCACTCGATTGGCAGTCCCGGCGACACAAACGTCGCCCCCCACTCCTGACTGGCAGTGGTCTTCGTCGTAGGTCTGCTCAACGAGCAGCTCTTCCGCTGGACGACCGAGGCGGAAGTTGTCGATGGCCACTCCCGTGCCCAAGCCGGTCGGGTCGGTGTCCTCTTTCGTGAATGCAAAGCAGACTTGGACTCCGTGCTTGAGTGCACCTGGCGCCCACTCGTTCTCACTGAACAGCGTACCAAGAGCCACATGCGGTGCCCTACGCCAACGGCGTAGCGAGGGATGGGATTCGCTCGCTTGGAACACAACGCGCCTTTTGGCGAAGTCGTTCGCTGCCAGCATGACCCAGACAGCGAGTTCATCCGCGGTGCCCGATCCCAGCGTTTCACTCTGGCGGACGTGGCGCCAGTAGAGGAAATCGATCCGGTCGTCACGACTCACGTTGTCAAACTTCTGGCAAAGGAGCTGCGTGGTCGCGGGCGCGCTCCCGTACGAACAACCGCTGTCTCCGAAGAAGAGGGCGTTGCTTCCCGGTCCCTGACCGGCGAGCGTGGACTCGACACAGCGACCTGGCGTGCTGTCACTCGGGCTGGTCTTGTAGGGTGCCGCTCGCCAGAGGGTTGGGCCTTCCGTGTAGACACCGCTGTCTAGCGAGCCCTCGCGCCATTCCGTCAGGCTGTCGAAACCCTCTGGGCTGCTCCAGTTGCCACTCGCCTGGGCGGAGTTGAGGACCTTTTTCGAAGAGGTCAAGCGGCCGGTGCTCGTGCCACCAATGCCATCCTCGTAGACATTCTCGAAGTGGTAGCCCTCGTCGATGCCCTTTGCGTCCTTCCATTCGAGTAGCTTGCCCAGCACGTCATAGGCTTGGTAACGCTTGAGACCGTCCTCCGGCTGCTCACTCTCCACGAGCCGACCGAGGGCGTTATAGCGGAAGCGCCGCATCTGGCCTTCGTTCCAGAAAGCACCCGATTTCCACGCTCCGAAGGGATCGCTCGAGGTCAGATTCTCGACCAGGTTGACTCGGACGAGCCTCCCACGCAGGTCGTACTCGTAGGCGGCATCCGCGCCCGCTCCGTTGGCACCCGCACTCGCGTCGGCGTCCACGAGAACGAGGTTGCCATGACCGTCCTTGTACAACCTCGTGACGGACTCGGCCGTCCCGCCGCTCAGATCCGACTGGATCCCGCTGACACGCAGCTCTTCGTGCGGACCGCAGTAGCGCTTCGACTGCCTCGTACCATCGGCGTTTACGACCTCCCGGACTCGGCCCAGGGCGTCGATGCTCGCTGCCAGAGGGTTGTACGGATCACTACTGCTGGGCTCGCCGTAGAAGGTCACCGTGCCCAACGGGACACCACTCGCGCCAAGAGGGATGCCCGTGATCACAAGGGCATCATCACTGGAGCCATCGGCGTCGAGGTCTCGAGCAGGCGCCGTCCAGCTTGTGCATGTGACGGAGCTCGCCCCCTCACAGGCATCCGCTGGCACCCAAGTTGAACGGAAGACCACACGCCCCATCTCGTCGTAGCGGGTCATCTGTTTGACGAGCCGGCCGCCACTGCCATCCGGCACCGCCTTTCGCACCTCGATCGTCCGCCCTAAGCCGTCGTAACGCTGCTCGGTGTAGAGCTGCGAAGCATCTGCGAAGCTGTAGTTCGCGGAACTCCCCGCGGCGGTGGAAATCCGTGTCTCGTTCAGGCTTGGATACGCGATTCTCGTCGGGTGCTCGCCAGAACCAGAGGGCGGCGCGATGCTCGTGACTCGGCCCAACGCGTCGTACCCGAAGGTCGATTTCAAGCCGTTGGGATCGGTCGCCGAGGTCACGAAGCCCGCATCATCGACGCCTACCTGGCGCGCGTAGTACCCAAGGGAACTCAGCTTCGCATTGACGGCCTGTCCGTTCTGCCAGCCAATCTCGGCCTCATACTCCGGGCTCGTCCCACAGCCGGGCTCGCCCTGGCAGTCGCCCCCAAGGTAGCTGATGTCCGTCACGTTGCCCTTGGTGCTGTAGCTGAGCTCGTGCCGCACGTGACCTTGATCAGCCCCCGTCGTGCTCGGCGTGCCGTGCGTAGTTCCATCACCCGCCAGGTCCGCGGAAGGTGTGCTGAATGAACGATTCTGCCGCAGTCCCGTCAGCGAGCCGAAGCAGTCGTGCTCGTAGTGAGTCTCCAGGCGAGCTGGAGCTACCTCGTCAGGAACGTTGCTGAAACCACTCAGAGCTTGGTCCTGGACGATCTTCGTGTCGAACGTGCCGTGGATGTGTTTCGCGAACCTGCATGATACCGGGCTCTCGGCCTCTTCGTAGTTGCGAAACACCTCGCGTGGCGTTCGAAGGTAGGCACCGTGAGTACGTACAACGCGCCAGTGATTATGGTCGCCACGGTCTAGATTCGTCACCGTTATGGAGCGGGTGGTCGACCCGCCAGATCCATCGAAGCCGCCGCCAGAAACAACACCCTGGTCGTCGAGGTATGTCGTTACTTGGGTCTTCTGGCGCATTCCGATCGCGTAGCGCGTGCCAGGGCCAAGTGCAGAGGTATCTCCAGTCGTATAGTGCTTTCGCGACTCCCGGGCCAAGTAGGTGTACTCGACCTTTCTGATCTCGGCATTACTGCTGTCGTAGAATGTGCGACTTCTCTCCCGGCCGTCTGCACAATCCGCAATCCCCTCGATGCATCCCAGTTGGTCGCCGTCCATCTCAGAGACAGAGTAGGTGCCATCTGGATTGCGCAACGTGAATGAGTTCAGTGTCCCTGTGCGTCCGAAGTCGGGCATCCAGAGCTTTCTGTCCCAGACCCAGCTGTAGTTCGGGTTCAGACCGCCCGAATCCTTGCCATTGGGCCAGACTGTCCGTTTGATCACGCCTCGCGACCACCGCCGCTTCTCAAGCTCACATTGATCTCCTGTGGGATCCCAGGCGTCCGCCCTAGTGCAGTCGTGCTGGCGCCTATTGCCAAGCTGAAACGGTCCGTACACGTACTCCGAGTAGCCTCCGGTGGGATACTGAATCCCGATGACGGACTCGTATTCCTCGGCTAGATTCACATCAGAATAGTCGTAGCGGATCGTGCCGACGCCACCTGGCAGGTGAACCGTTCGGAGAAGCGCTCCCTGCAGACGAGGCGACCCCTGCTCCCCTGTTCGCGTTCTCTCCTCGTAGTCGAACGTGTACTTCGTGCTCCATGTCGAACTATCAGCTGCCGGATCGTCTCCCGGGCCCAACGCGCGCAGTTCCTTCAGTTTCCCGCGAAGCCCGTACTCAGGGTGGCTGCTCTCGACTTCGGGGTAGAGCACGGTTTCGATCACCTTGCGCGCCGTCCCGCCCAGAGATGTGATCTTCACCGAGGTGATCGCCTCGGGATGCTTGCCTTCGCGCTTGTAGTTGATCGTAACGACGTTGCCATGCACGTCTTCGATTTGCGTTGTGTACCACCCCGCTACATCGTAGTTAATGATCCACTTTCCCCAACCAAGTTCCTCGTCGATGAGTTTCTCGAGGGTGTACTTGGTTCCGTTGGGAAAGGTCACCTCGTACGCCATCTGCTCGGGACAGTCGCAGGAACANNAAGGATTGGCTCGCACTGCATTGGCCCCGGGGGAGCGAGCAACTCGTCGTTCTCCCCTCGTACTTCGTCGCCGCAACAAAGGCTGGGCCGAGTGCAAGCCGGCTTCCCCCCACAGAATCCATCGACGTCGTTGACTCGTACGATTGGACCATCCTCGAGCTGGAAGGGCTCGAGCATGATCTGCGTGCCGTCCGGCATCTCGAATTTCAACTTCCGGCCCGAGTTCATGGAATTGAGCCCACCGTGGTTGGTGAATGGCTCGCGGAAGATTCTCCCGAAATGCAGGATCCAGCCATCTCCAGACCAGCCGTGGCCATAGTAGAGCTGCCGGTACTGCCAGTCCGTCTCTGGGTCGGGCCAGTAGACCTGGTCCGAGCGGGAGCTCTTCGAGTTGTAGTGCCGTGTCAGCCCGATCGACCCCCCGCCATCCAACGCGTAGCTTGGACTAGCGGGATGTGCGATGGAGAGGTTGCCGTTGAACAGCGCCACACTCTCGTTGTTCTCGAACCCAGCGAAGGAAGAGCCACTCGGCCGTCCGGGCGCTTTCGCCACGTACGAGGTGAAGTCGCTGTCCGTGCTATACGACGAGCCGTTCGGGATGTTTCGATCCTGAGACATCACTGGCGAACACAGCAGGAGACAGAGAAGAGTAGCGACGAGGGAACCACACTTGCCGCCCAGATCCAGCCCAATCTTCATACCCCACCCCTTGCGCGTGCCGACTTGCCACGCACCGTACAGGACCTACAAGAGAGCCGATTCACGCCAAACGCCCGCCGATGCGCTTGGCGCGGACAACCCTCCTCGCCGGTGGATCTACCTCAGGCACTGCGCCTCATAGGAGGGCTGCTGCTGTCGATTGGTGGCGAACGCTGAACTCTCCGCTCTCAACAGACGCGTGAGATGGACACCGTGTGACGCGCGTGGACCAATAGATCAGTTCCTATCCACGTCGAGTCGCGACGCCAGCGTTCGCACGGCTAGATGAGTGACATTATTCCCTCCCCAGGACGACCACGGATCGACGTATCGGGTTCCTGCGATCCGCGTTCAGGTCATGCTAGGCAGCGAGGCTAGATCGTGTCAACGACAGAGCGCCATCTGCCGTCGCCGAACACTCCCGCTCTCGACCGGCATGCGCTGCTCAACGCGTGTCGTTCCCCGTTGAAGGTGTTCCCGTTCTTGGAGAGGGCGCCAGCACCACGCCATGCGCGGGCACGGCACCACGAAAGAGGAGCTGCCCAAAGGCAGCTCCTCGATACCACTCGATCGCTTGTCGTGCGCTCAGCCCAGACGCTTGCGAGCCGCGTCGGCGATCTGCGCCGGCAGGAGGCCGCAGATCTCGAGCAGGCGATCGCGCGAGCCGTGCGTGATGAACGCGTCCGGGATCGCGCAGTGGACGAGACGGTCCGCGAAACGCATGTCGTGTTCGACGGAAGCTTCGAGGAGCGCTGCGCCGAAGCCGCCGCAACGCGTGCCTTCCTCGACGGCGACGACGACCTTGGCGTTCGCCGTGACGCGGCGCAGCAGCTCGATGTCGAGCGGCTTGACGAAGCGCGCGTTGACGACGCTGACGCCGTGCCCCTCTGCGGCGAGCTCGTCGGCCGCGGCGAGGGTGCCGGGCACCATCGCGCCGAGCGTGAGGAAGACGACGTCTTCGCCGTCCTCGCGGAGCATCTCCCACGAGCCGATCGGGAGCACCTTCGGCGGCCGGGTGCGCGCCGCAGGGACCTCGCCGCGCGGGTAGCGGAAGGCGAAGGGGCCGTCGGTGTACTCGGCCGCGGTCTCGAGCAGATCCGCCAGCTCGTCCGCGTCCTTGGGCGCGGCGAGGACGAGGTCGGGGATCGTGCGCAGGTACGCGAGGTCGAAGCAGCCGTGGTGCGTCGGGCCGTCGGCGCCGACGAGGCCGCCCCGGTCCATCGCGAAGATGACGGGGAGCTTCTGGATCGCCGCGTCGTGGAGCACGTGGTCGTACGCGCGCTGCAAGAAGGTGGAGTAGATCGTGCAGACGGGGCGGATGNNTTCCGCGATGCCGACGTCGAAGAAGCGGTCTGGGAAGCGCTCCTGGAACGCGTCGAGGCCGGTGCCGGTGGACATCGCCGCCGTGATCGCGACGAACTCCTTGCGCCGCTCGGCGAGGTCGATCAGCGCGTCGGAGTACGCCTTGGTGTAGCTCGGCAGCGCCTCCGGCTTCTTCACCGCGGGCTCGGCCTTCGCGGGCGAGCCACCCGTCGCCGGGTCGAAGGGACCGACGCCGTGCCACTTGCACGGATCGGCCTCGGCCGGGGCGTAGCCCTTGCCCTTGTGCGTGAGCACGTGCAGGAGGACCGGCCCTTCGATCGAGCCACGCACCCGCTTCAACACGTCGACGAGCTCGTTGATGTCGTGGCCGTCGATCGGGCCGAGGTAGGTGAAGCCGAGCGCCTGGAACAACGCGCCCGGAACGACCGCACCCTTGAGCCCGGCCTCGAGACGCTTCGCGAAGTTCGCGGCGACGTCACCAACGCGCGGCAGGCGCTTGATGACCGCGTGCGCCTCGTCCCGCACCCGACGGTAGTACGGGTGCGTGGTCAGCGTCGTCAGGTACTGCGCGACGGCGCCGACGTTCGGTGAGATCGACATCGCGTTGTCGTTGAGCACGACGAGCACGTTGCTGCCGAGCGTGCCGGCGTTGTTCAGCGCCTCGAAGGCGAGGCCGCCGGTCATTGCACCGTCGCCGATCACCGCGACGACGTGGCGGTCGTCACCGAGCAGGTCACGCCCGGCAGCGAGGCCGAGCGCGGCCGACGGAGCCGTCGAGGCGTGCCCGGCGCCGAACGCGTCGTACTCGCTCTCGTTCCGCTTGAGGAAGCCGGAGATGCCGTGGTCTTGGCGAATGGTGCGGAGCTGCTCACGCCGGCCGGTCAGGATCTTGTGGACATAGGCCTGGTGGCCGACGTCCCAAGCGATCTGATCGCGCGGCGTCTCGTAGACGTAGTGCAACGCCAACGTGAGCTCGACGACGCCGAGGCTCGGGGCGAAGTGACCACCCTTCTGCGCGGCAACCGAGACCAGGTAGTCCCGGATCTCACCCGCGAGCGGGGCGAGGGCGTCTACGGAGAGGCCGCGGAGCTGGTCCGGGCTCTCAATATCTTCGAGACGGAGAGGGACAGGCTGCCCCTTGGCGGCGTCTTCGCGCGCGCTCGCGTCCATGCCTTCGTCCATGACGTGTTCCATGCGCAGTGCCCTTCCCTTGGATGGACAGCCGCGGCCCGCGGGGAACTCTCGGGCTCGGCAGCCGCGCCAGAGGATAACCTCAGCCAGGTGTCACGGGCACCCTACGTCGCACCATGCCTTACGGTTGCGAACTACTTGGACGCCCACTTGCGAATGCCGCCCGGACGGGTCCCGCCGATCTCGAGGAGCTTCTCCTTGGGCAGGATCGCCTCCTCACGCGAAGACACGACGAACGTGGCGACATCACTCATGAAAATCGCCTCTTCCGGGCACGCCTCTTCGCAAAGACCGCAGTAGATGCAGCGCAGCATGTTGAGATCGAAACGCTTGGGGTACTTCTCGACGTTGGAGTCCGGATACTCGCCCGCGACGATCTTGATCACCTCGGGAGGGCACACGAACTCGCACATTTGGCACGCGACGCACTTGATCCGCCCCTCCTCGTCTTTGACGAGAGACGGGATGCCCCGGTAGCCCTCGGGCAGCGGCGTCGGCTCTTCGGGATACTGGCGGGTCACGTTGTCGCTGGGGGTGACGGCGTGTTTGATCGTCGTCATCAGACCCTTGGCGATCTCGGGCAGGTAGGCCCGCTCCAGCAGCGTGAGTTCCCTACGCGGTACCTTCACGACGTCGGCTCCCATCCTCCGGCGCCCTCGCGCCGGTCCGAACTTGTTCGTCCTGACTAACTCGCCCTGACTAACTCGTCCTGCCCATGCCGTTCGGGCGCCCGAGCTCTTGCCAGCGCACCCTAACGAAAATCGACGGGGCACGCTGGCCCCGTGAACTTGGCGATTCTAGGCGTTTACCGGGGCAACCGTCAATCTTGGCGGGAGTTGACCCCACTCTCCCAGGCGGTTACGACGGCGAGAATCCGCGCGTGGAGCTCCTCCCGGCTCGCGTCGTTGAGGACGCGCTCGTCGGCGAGCGCGATCGCGCGCATCACCTGCTGGGCCGCCGGATCGTCGCTGTTCTCGCGGGCCTCCTGGGCGTGGAAAGCCTCGAGTGTGGTCGCGTCCCCGGCCCTGCCCCNNCCCCGCTCCATCGCGCGCTCGAAGCGCAGCGCGACGGGCGCATCGACCGCGAGCAGGCGGAAATCCGGCCGGCGACGGAGCACCTCGACCTCCGCGGGAGCCCGGATCGAGTCGACCACCGCGCGCTCCCCGAGGCGCTCGAGGATGCGCTCGGCGAGCACACCGGCTCCCCCTTCCCGGCGCAGCTCCTGTCCGATGCGGATCAGGTGCTCGCGCTCGGGCGGGAGGCCCTGCGCCTTCGCGGCTTCGCGCACGATGTCGGAGAGCGAGTGACAAGAGTATCCGCGCTCGGCGAGCAGCGCGGCAGCTTCACCCTTGCCGGACGCGTTCGGTCCGGCGAGTCCGATGATCAACGGCGGTCCTTGTTGGGGTCGGCGGGCCGCCCCGTGGTGGCGAGGGGGAAACGCCCCTTCTCGTCCCGGCCGGTCGGCGTCTGCTGAGCCGCGGTGCGGGCGTCCTGGCCTTCGATGATGCCACCTCGTGCAAGCGCCTGCCCGCCTGTGGAGCCACTCATGGCCGTGACGATGTTGACGCCGGGACGCGCCCGGTTCGGATCCCGTACGGAGCCGTAGCCGCTACCGCGGTAGGAGAAGCCCACCGTGTTGGGCTGGCCATTCCGGCGCGGCCCGAGCACGCCTTCCGCAATGCGCTGCTTGCCCCCCATCGCGCGGCGCCGCGCCTGATACGCGTTGGTCTGCGCCATCGCCGGGCCCCGGCCCCCGAAGGTGGTCATCGGCGCGCGATTGCGGATCTTCTTGTCGCTCTCGATCGTCTTGATCAACTGCTTCGGGAAGCCGATCTCGCTGCCGTCCGGCATGGTGAGATAGACGAGGGGGCCTTCTTCGCGCACGCCGATCGCCATGATCGTGTGCCCGTTCTTGAAGTGAATCCGCTCGGCCGCACCCGCATCGAAGACGATGAACGCGGCGAGCATCAGCGCCGTGCCGACGAGCAGCGCTCGCGGAACTCGGATGCGTGGACGACGGGAACCCCCACTTTTCACGGTCGTCTCCTCCTGGGGCCGCGCGGAGCATGGGCACAGCGAGCTGGGCCCAATAAAAGGACGCAGCAGCGGCCTTAACTTGATACCGTGCTCGGCCGGGCAAGTCCAGCACTTCCCGCTGCGGCAGGGCGCGGCTCACGGTAACCTTTGCGAGCCGATGGGCTCTCCCCGCCGGAGCCCATCCTCACACGGAGACCCGAAGATGCGGAGACTCGTT
>NPIG01001698.1_pt1 | contig 10103 bp, 8 predicted proteins | sample 8637441 | NCBI WGS metagenome assembly NPIG01 (sample SAMN07420675, study PRJNA396082) | bioreactor metagenome | isolation source: sample BR6 brine-fed electro-methanogenic bioreactor BR | place: Japan: Kochi | collected 2016-06-14
AACATATTAAATAAAAACCACGAATTCATGAACAAATGACATGACAGCTCTGCGTAGGTTTAACAAGAATTCTTTCAAATCATTATAGAACGCCCTGCGGAAAATACCAGCGGAAAGTGCCAATGCAGATTCGTAGGGTAGTCGGAGTGAGATCGTTTCGAATCAAGGGTTAACCAATTTGGTTTTCTAGGTGTCGTGTTCCAAATGAAGTCAAATTACATTATAATATGGCCAAGAGGTAAAAAATAAAATAAGGGTCATGACTAGAACAGAGGGTTTTCTCGGAACATTTTGAGCAGGAGCTTATAAATATCCTGATTCCGATTATTAAATCTGAACTCGCATTCCTTGAGATGCAGATAAAAGGTTTTCCGGCTCATTCCTCTGAACTTTGACAACCTGGACTTGGCGAAGCCCCAGAAACCTTCAATGCCATTTATATGGGCTTTACCGTTGGCAAACTGGTTATTGCCATGATCCACTCTGAAATGTTTCTTGTAGCCAAGGTCTACTAAACCATTGTAACCTCACCATCCGTCACTGTGAATAATGCTTTCGGAATCCACGCGACCACGGATGACTGCTTGCAAGGTAGCACTTTTACAATCAGGTACGATCTCTGTATAGACTCTACCATTACGTTTGAAAATACCAAATACCATGGTCTTGCCCAGGGCTCCACGGCCCCTTTAGCCTTTGACTCTTTTGGCACCGAAGAAGCTTTCGTCTATTTCAACTTCTCCCTCAAAAGGGAACTGGGATTCGCAATAAGGGCAATTCTTGAACGCACTCCATTAAGGTAACGGTTAACAGTATTTCGGTTAAGTCCCGCAAGAGATTTAATCTGAGTGGCACTCAGATCAAGGCAAAAAAGCTTTAAAAATTGACGAAATTTGGCTTCTGAAATTCTTGAACGATTTACGTACTTGTTTTTCGTTGGCATGACCGGATTCTAACGCCTTTTTTAAGTGCTGTTCTAGTCATGACCCTAAAATAAAATGTTTTTAAGGTAGCTGTGTCCCTTTTTCAGGAGGCTTCATGCAGGAAAAAGTGGTATTTGATAATTCCAGTATTTGGGGCAAGAAAGACAAAACAGATGGGCATACGCGTCCGTTGCTTTATCACATGATCGATGTTGCAAGTGTCGTAGAAGCGATGTGGGACTCTGTTTTTCACCATGCTGCTCAAAAACACTTCACGATGGCTTTGGGCCTTTTCGACAATATCTCGAGAACAAAAAAATATATTAGCTTCTGGGCCGGACTTCATGACATAGGCAAGGCATTTCCCGAGTTCCAGGAACAACGAAGAAGTCTTAAGAAAACACCGCACGGAGTGGTAACCGCGAAATCTCTGATTGAATTGCTGCAAGCAAAATTCCGATATTCCCCGGAATTAACCCGTCACCTGGCAACCACACTTGGAGGACACCATGGCGTCTTTCCTTCCAGTAAAGAAATACTGGACGTTTCCTCTAACAAAACAGGCGGTCCGAAATGGGCAAAGATAAGAGAGGGTCTCGCGGAGAATTTGCGCCAAATCCTGAGTGCACCTGCGGAGCCCCCTCCTGCTCAAGAAATTGAACAACCTTTTTTCATGGCTCTGGCAGGAATTGTTTCCGTAGCGGACTGGATTGCATCAAATAGCGAATATTTCCCATTTGGAGAGGAAACACTTTCGCCGGAACCGTATCGAGCGAGCTCCGTCAGAAAGGCCCAAGCCGCACTGAAATCCCTGTATTGGGCTGGCTGGGCCCCGCCTGCAAACATCTCGCAAATGACAGAAATATTCCCGGTAGTTAAAAAATATGGTGCTAATGACCTGCAACGGTCTGTTGCCCATATCGCGGAAGGCACGCAAAGCCCGGGTCTGGTAATCATTGAAGCTCCAATGGGGGAAGGGAAAACCGAAGCAGCTATGTATCTGGCTGATTGTTGGGCAGCGAGGCTGGGCCAAAGAGGGTGTTATTTTGCCCTCCCAACACAGGCCACCAGCAACCAGATGTTTGGCCGCGTACGCGAGTTTCTTGCCTGTCGCTACCCTGAGAGCCAAATAAACCTGATGCTGCTTCATGGACATGCTTCACTATCCGCTGAATTCGGGACACTGAAGGAGAATTTCAAAAGGCTTGAAGCTTTTGAGGGAATAGGGTCCGATGAACAAAGCACTGATACTGGGGCTTCAGGAAATGTGCTCGCCGCGGAATGGTTTACACACCGCAAGCGCGGACTGCTGGCTCCGTTTGGTGTCGGAACGGTAGATCAAATTCTGCTTTCTGTCCTGCAGACAAGGCACGTGTTTGTAAGGCTTTTTGGCCTCTCCCACAAGACGGTAATAGTCGATGAGGTCCACGCCTACGACGCTTACATGATAACGCTGCTTGAGCGCCTTCTAGAATGGCTTGGGGCCCTTGGGTGCTCCGTAGTCCTCCTGTCGGCAACCCTTCCAAAGGAAAGAACCGCTGCGCTTATGGCCTCCTATGCAAAGGGGGCGAGGATGGAGTCTGGAACCTGGGAGGTGTTGCTGGATGAAACCCCCTATCCGCGAGTGACATGGTTATCCCATGACAGCCGAGGCGCAAGAACAGTTGAAACCTCCTCGAGATCCGCCAAGAATTTGCTTATTGAATGGGTAAACGGCCGATTGCCTGCATCAGGGGGAAAACCATTCGAGCTTGGAGAGATGCTTAAGGAAGTCCTCAACGATGGAGGGTGCGCTGCGGTTGTCTGCAGCACCGTGGATAGGGCTCAACGAGTGTACCAGGCTCTGAAGGCATATTTCCCGGCGATTGATGCCGGTGACGGATACCCTGAACTTGATCTTCTGCATGCCAGATACCTGTTCAAGGATAGGGAAGTCAGAGAAAAGAGAGCACTCCTTCGCTTCGGAAAACCTGGTGGAATGGTGGATTGCGGGAAAGATGGACTGCAGCCGGTGGTCCGGCCTCACCGAGCCGTGCTTGTTTCAACACAGATTATTGAACAGAGTCTCGACCTCGATTTCGACATCATGGTGACTGATATGGCGCCGATAGATCTTCTGATCCAGCGTGCAGGAAGAATCCATCGTCATATGCGGGAAAACCGACCTGAAAAGCTTGAAAAGCCCAAACTCTGGGTTTGCAGGCCTGTGGACGATGATTGGGAAGCTCCTGCTTTCGATAAGGGGACGGAAACGATATACGGGGGAGATTGGAAATACATTCTTTTGCTGTCATGGTTTGCTCTTCGCGACCTTCAAGAATTTAAAATCCCGGACGATGTTGAAGAAGCCATCCGGTTTGTTTATGGGGAAAGCCCTCAAAAGAATTATGATTTGTCGAATGCTGGAAAGGAGATTCAGACAGCGAAAGAAAAGTTGATAAACAAGATTGACGAATACGCCTACATGGCAATGAACAATCGCATTTTAGGCCCCGATGACGAAAGCCTTTTAGAAGATTTCAATAGGGGACTTGAGGAAGACAATCCTGAAATCCATGAGACTTTGCGTGCTCTTACTAGACCGAACGAGTTACCCAGTCTGGATTGTATTTTCCTATTCCAAAAGAATGGCGAACACTTTTTTGACCCGGAGTGTTCTTTACCTGCCGATGAAAACCTTGAATCTGAAAACTTCAACCCAGCTCATTGCTTGAGGAACTCGGTAAAACTTTCTCATCGCGCCCTTGTCCCAAGGCTTATTGAAAACGGGGAAAAACCTTCTTGCTGGAACAAAAACCCTTTCTTGCGCCATCACCGGTTAATAAGCCTCGATGCGCGAGAACTGACGGTGGCCTTTGCGGGGTATCAGGTAAGACTCGATCCAGATTTAGGGGTGTTAATTGACAAAAGAAAGGAGGAAGGCTGATGGGGTCATTCAATCTTGTTGATGAACCTTGGATCCCCTGCACCGTGAATAATGGGAGGATTGAGTTCCTTGGATTGAAGCAAGTTTTTCAAGATGCACATTGCTACAAGGATATTTCAGACCCTTCTCCGATCGTAACCGTTGCTCTATTCAGATTGTTGCTGGCCATTCTTCACAGGCTCTTTGGTCCGGCCAATTCGGAAGAATGGATCGCTCTTTGGGAGAGGAGGTGTTTCCCACCTGAAAAGCTGGAGGGCTATTTCCGGGAATGGCACCACAGGTTCTATTTGTTTGATGAAAAACGACCTTTCTACCAGACAATTCTTGATGAGGGCATAACTCATCCCCCCCAGTTGCTTGCACTTGAAGCTGCGGCCGGGAATAATGCCACCCTTTTTGACCACAGTACCGATATTGCAGGCAAAAAAATGGATCTCGCTGTTGCTGCAAGATATCTTGTTACCAGGCAAGCTTATTCTATAGGATTTGGGAAAAGCTCACCCTTTTACTTTAGTGATTCGACTTTAATAAGAGGTCTATGCGTGCTGCTGATGGGGACTAATTTGTTCGAATCTCTTCTCCTAAACATGATTCGTTACACGGACGAAAGGCCAATTCCCCAGAAAAGAGGTGAATGCGATGAACCATCCTGGGAGCAGGATGTCCCGCCCGCGCCACGCAGTAAGGGGAATGTGCCTAAAGGCTATCTGGATTATCTGACTTGGCAAAGCAGGAGGATTTACTTGATACAAGACGAGAATGCTAACTCGGTGTCCGGATGCAAGATACTCCAAAACCTGAAACTGCCCGATCCGCCTCCGTTGGATCCTTTCAAATGCTATGAAGTTATGGAAAAAAGGGGGTTCGTCTCGAAAGGTTTCAGAGAAGAGAAGGCATTATGGCGCGATTACCATGTGTTGCTTCAGACCGGAGTTGAATCTTCGAAGCGGCCAGAAGTTTTAGACTGGGTTGCAGAACTTGCGGCAAGAAAGCCGGAAGATTTCTCTACAGAGTATTCTTTCAAAGTTGTTGGACTTGCGACAGATAAAGGAAAGGCAGCGAGTCTTAATTTTTGGCGCCAGGAGATATTGCCACTGCCCCTCGAATATCTTTCACAAAAGGATCTTTTGGAAACCTTGAAGTCTTTCCTGATTTTATCGGAGACGACGGGGAAAAAATTGGAATCCGCACTATGGTATTTCATCCGCCTTTTTCTTTTCCCGGATGAGGATCAAGAGCCTGGTAAGGAAGAGGAAAACAAAATCCAGGAAATACTCAAAGAGACAGCTCCTACAAGATCTTTTTGGCCACGCCTAGAAACTCCCTTTAAAGAAATCATCGAAAAGCTGCCTGATGATTACTCAGAGGGTGTAGACGGTGCTTTGGTGTATGGTGGCAAATGTTATTCCCAGTGGCGTGACCTCCTCTGGAAAACGGCCTTGTATTCCTTCAATCTTGCCGTCACATCTTTTGGAAACTCTGCACGCGTACTCAAGGCAAGGGCAAAGGCGGAGACAAGTTTTCTCGGTGCCCTAAAGAATGTCTTGCAAAACCAGGAAGAACCTCAGGAAAAGGAGGGAAGCATGAAGCCATGAAGGAACAACAAACAACAAGAAATACCTTTTGCGAGAGATTTATTGAAACACTTGAGGCTCTCGTGGAAACAGGAGACCATGGCTCCTTGGCAATCCTAAGACGCGGGCTCGGTAAAAGCTGGGTTCCTGAAGCATTCCGTTTTATGCCTTTTGAAGGTGACAAGAGGCTGGAAGAGGCCGCCCTGATAGTCGCACCGCTTTTCGCCTTTTGGCATCAGGGACAGGAAAGTATGAAGCATGCTGAGGGAAATTTCGGTAGCTCTATGCGCACCCTTGTTTTAGAGATGGTTCGAGAAGGAACGGACCAAGAAGATGCGATGAGGCGTGTAGAAAGAAGATTCATCGCCCTTCTCAATTGTAGCGAGGAAGAACTGCCGTTCCATTTGAGATACTCGGTTTCTCTTCTTAAAGCAAAAGCTGTTCCGGTTGATTGGACTCAGCTCATGAAAGATGTCCAGGCTTGGAATAGCGAATATCGGTTTGTACAACGACGTTGGGCTCGGTCTTTTTGGGTTTCTGGTACCAGTGCTGAAGAAGTGGAAACAATATCGCTCTGACAAGCATCGGTTCCCAAATCTGTTGGCCAGTGTGCAATGGTTTGGAATAACGAAAAGAAAGGATGAGAAGGATGTTTGTAGAAATTCACATGATTCAGAATTTTGCCCCGTCCAATCTGAATCGCGACGACACAGGCGCCCCGAAGGATTGTACTTTTGGTGGTGTGCGCCGGGCCAGGATATCAAGCCAATGTCTTAAACGGTCAATTCGAGAGGATTTTAAAAAGAAAGCGTCACAAACCAAGGATGTAGCGCTTTTTAAAGAAGAAGAATTGGCGTTTAGAACCAAAGCTCTTGTCAAGGAAATCGTTGGAGGTCTTGTAAAAGACGGGAAAGATCCAGACGAAGCAAGAACTGCGGTTGCGATTCTTCTCAGGGGTGCGGGCCTTGGTGTAAAAGAAACGAAGGCGGGAACAGGCAATTTGAAAGAATTCAAGACGGAATATTTGCTTTTTCTTGGCAAGAGCGTAATTCAAAAATTTGTGGAACTCTGTTCAGTGCATTGGGACCTTTTAACAGGAGCAGCAGCCTCTGATCAAGGCGAAAAGGAAGTAGACAGAAAAAAACGGAAAAAGATTTCGCAATCGATGATTCCCAAGGAAATTCGAGACAAGGTCATTGAGATTCTGGATGGTTCCAAGGCGGCGGATCTGGCGTTGTTTGGCCGGATGCTGGCGGACCTTCCGGACAGGAATATCGACGCGGCTTCCCAGGTGGCTCACGCAATCTCTACCCACAAAGTTGCAATGGAGTTTGACTTCTATACTGCTGTTGACGATTTGCAACCCAAAGAAGAGACAGGTGCCGGCATGATGGGGACCGTAGAGTTCAACTCGGCCTGCTTCTACCGATATGCAAATATTGACACCGAGCAGCTTCTTGAAAACCTTGGCAATGATGGGGACTTAGCCGCCCGGACGGTAAAGGCTTTCCTTCATGCGTCAAAGGATGCAATCCCTACAGGAAAACAGAACTCGTTTGCAGCGTTGAACCCACCAGCTTTCATCCTGGCGGTGGTAAGAAATGAAGGGTTCCCTGTGAATCTTGCTAATGCTTTCGAGCGGCCTGTTGCGGTGGGAAGACAAGCGGGGTTGGTTGTTCCTTCGGTAGAAGCGCTTGATCACCATTGGGCTGAATATAAAAAGGTTTATGGAGACAGTGGCATCAAGTTACTCGCCGCAAGTCGCATAGGAAGTGAACCAGAACTTAAAGGATTGAGCGAAACGAAAGGTTTTGTCGAATGTTCGTTCCCCGAATTGGTGGAAAAAGTCATGGAAGCAGTTGAATTCCCGAAGGGGGTCTAATCATGGCTGTCCTGCTCTTGCGACTTTGTGGGCCTATGCAAGCGTGGGGCACGCAAAGCCGCTTCAGGATTCGCGACACCGGACTCGAGCCGTCGAAATCAGGTGTTTTGGGGCTCGTTTGCTCCGCTCTGGGGCGTGGCAGGTCCGAAACAGTGGATGACCTTGCTTCTCTCCGCATGGGAGTGCGTGTCGACCAGGAAGGTGTGGTAAGACGCGATTACCAGACTGCAGGAGGCGTTCATCGAAAGGGTGAAGAATACGGAGTTGTTACTGCAGATGGGAAAACTAGCGGCACCGTAACATCAAACCGTTACTATCTTTCCGATGCAGACTTCATCGTAGGACTAGAAGGAAGAAAACAAACCGATGTCAAGTTGTTGCTCACCATTGACGAAGCTCTCCGAAATCCACGCTGGCAGGTTTTTTTGGGAAGAAAGTCCTATCTACCCTCGGTTCCCGTTTATTTGCCAAAAGACGAGAGCCTTACAGAAAACTCAACCCTTGAAGAAGCTCTGATCTTTTATCCATGGCCCGGTCATGGGAAACAGGTTCCCGTGGAAAGTAAGCGACCCTCTCAATTGCGATTCGTCGTCGAAACGGATTATGGCCTGGGTACAGAAATAAGACAGGATCAGCCAGAGGGCTTGGCCTTCCTCACTCGAAGATTTTTGCCGCGTTCCGTGGAAACGTTCTTCAGAAAGCTTGACGAAGTCATTCCAGTCCGAAGGGAGGGATAAGCATGTACCTTTCAAGGCTCATTCTGAATCCTTCTACCAAACGGGTACAACGAGAATTGCATCATCCTTACGAAATGCACAGGACTTTGATGAAAGCCTTCCCGGATGAAAGAAGCAATGCATCACGGAGTTTTCGGAAAAAACACAATATACTTTTCCGTGCCGATATCGATGAACAAACGGATTGGGTCATTGTTTACGTGCAATCTGATCTTTCCCCCGACTGGTCCTTTCTTGGTCATATCAGAAATTATCTGGTTGAAGAGTCCTCCCTGGATGAAACGAAGCTACCCAATCCGGCAACACGGTCTCTGGACAAAATGCTCTCATCCATTAGAGAGGGCTTGGAATTAGCCTTTAGAATTCGCGCAAACCCCACAAAGCGTGTGGCACGGAAAAATGATCCGCTGTACGGGAAAAGGGTTGGACTTCTGAAAGAAGATGAACAAATCGGGTGGTTGATCCGAAAGGGGCGAGAACGAGAAAGAGAAAAGCCCGGGGGGTTCGAAATTCTGATGACTGAAGTTTCGGATCCTCAAGGGAAAGTGCAGCTTGTCCCGCGGGTAGACGTATACCTGGAGGGCAACATGAAAGGCAGGAAGAAAGAACGAGATGATCTGTTGGAAATGACCCATACGGCTGTCAGATTCGAAGGTGTAATGCGCGTGACAAATGCCGACGACTTCCGTGAGACCCTCCGGAAGGGTATTGGCAGTGGCAAAGCCTATGGGTTTGGACTTCTTTCAATAGCTCCTGTTCGGAAATAAGTTTTTGGAGGTATTCTGAATGAGGGTACAAGATCTCCACATATTGCCGAAGTTCAGGGACGGATGGAGCTACCTATATGTTGAACATTGCAAAATTGACCAGGAATCGAAGGCTATAGCAATTCATGATGCTGAGGGCAAAGTCCCTGTCCCGTGCGCCAATCTCGCTTTGCTGATGCTTGGCCCGGGTGTTTCGATCACTCATGCCGCAATTTCGGTTCTTGCAGATCACGGTTGCCTCGTCGCATGGACCGGAGAATCTGGCGTCCGTTTTTATGCTGTTGGCATGGGCGAAACAAGGAGTGCGGCAAATTTCCTTCACCAGGCAAAGATGTGGTCTGATCCAGAATCAAGGTTGCAAGTGGTGCGTTCTCTGTATCAGCTGAGATTTTCTGAAAAACTGGATCCTTCGCTCAATCTTCGTCAAATACGTGGTATGGAAGGTGTCAGAGTCAGGCAAGCATATGCAGTGGCTTCTCGGGAAACAGGAATTCCCTGGAAGGGGAGGAATTACCGCCGTGATTCTTGGTCTGATGCTGACCCGGTGAACCGGGCCTTGTCTACAGCTAATTCGTGTCTGTATGGAATTTGCCACGCGGCTATTGTATCAGCAGGTTTCTCCCCTGCCTTGGGGTTCATTCACACGGGGAAAATGCTTTCTTTCGTATACGACATAGCGGATCTTTACAAAACGGAAATAACCATCCCTGTTGCATTCTATGCTGCGGCTACGGAAGGAAAAGGTGGTCTTGAGAGGAGGGTCCGTCTAGCCTGCAGGGACATGTTCGTGGAAACCCGCCTTCTGGCGCGGATAATTCCGGACATTCAATCGGCTCTCTCAATAGAATTATCAGATTTGGAAACAACTGGTGAAAAGTTTGATCGAGACTTTGCCACGCCCGGGGGGTTGTGGGATCCAGAAGAGGGGGTAGTTGAAGGAGGGAAAATTTATAGTCCCGAAAGAGAGGAGAGGCCTTGAGAGATGGTTGTCCTGATACTTGAGAGGGTCCCGCCGGGTTTGCGCGGAGAATTGACAAGATGGTTTCTCGAGCCCAAAGCAGGTGTTTTTGTGGGCAGGGTTTCAGCCTTGGTGCGCGACAAGCTCTGGGAAAAGGCCTGTAAAAATGCCAAAGATGGCGGTTGCTTGATGATTCACACGACCAATAACGAACAAGGATTTGAGATGAAAAGTTGGGGAAGAACAGCAAGGGTGCTTGAAGACTTCGACGGCCTTTCCTTGGTAAGAATGCCATAACAGCGGTGATTTTTTAAGTGTTGTCCCCACGCACGTGGG
>NPIG01001438.1_pt1 | contig 10099 bp, 6 predicted proteins | sample 8637441 | NCBI WGS metagenome assembly NPIG01 (sample SAMN07420675, study PRJNA396082) | bioreactor metagenome | isolation source: sample BR6 brine-fed electro-methanogenic bioreactor BR | place: Japan: Kochi | collected 2016-06-14
GTACTTGCCCTTGCGGTCGAAGACCGGCTGGGCGGCGTTGAAGAAGTCCGAGGTCACGCGGCGGCTCTCGCCGGTCTTGACCTCGTAGACCCAGATCGCGCTGTTGGCGAGGTTCCTCGGGTTCAGGTCGTAGGCGATGTAGCGGCTGTCCGGCGACCAGGCGATGGTCGGCGAACCGGCGAGACCGTCGACCGCGATCTGCTTGACCTCACCGCTCTCGAGCGTGACGAGGTCGAGCTGGCCGGTCTTGTCGTCGATCGTGAGCATCTTCGAGTCGGGCGACCAGATGATCGAGCGACGGAAGCCGCGGCTGTCCTTCGTCAACTGGCGCGTCTCGCCCTTGCCGTCGGAGCGGGTGACGTACAGCTCGTATTCACCGCTCTTGTCGGAGTAGTAGGCGATCCACTTGCCGTCGGGACTCCACTCGGGAGTCCGCTCGGCCGCGCTGCTCGTGCGCGAGAGGTTGCGCGGGCTGCCCTTCTCCGCGGGTGCGGTCCAGACGTCACCACGCGCGGCGACGGCAACGCGCTTGCCCTTCGGCGAGATGCCGTAGGAGGTGATGTTGCGCGACGCGTCGTAGGTCTGGGGGCGCAAGGTCGGGCGCGCGCCCGGGATGCGCACGTCGACGACGCTCAGCTTCTCGGTCGCGAGGTCGAGCAGGTGCAGGTCGGCGCCGTTCTGAAGGACGATCTCGCCCTTGCCCGCCGCGCCGGGGCCCACGGCTGCGTACTTGATGTCCGCGTCCGTGAACTTCGTCACCTGGCGGCGCTGTCCGCTCTTCGTGTCGTAGACCCAGATGTTGCGCCGGTGCGCCGGGCCCGCGTCGGAGACGTAGTAGACGTTGTCGCCGAAGAACATCGGCTCGGAGTCCGTGCCCTCCCAGTCCGTCATCTGCTTGCTGCTCTTGTCCTTGAGATTGAACAGCCAGATGTCGGTCGCCATGCCGCCGCGGTAACGCTTCCAGGTGCGGTGGTCACGGTTGTAGGGCGTGTAGGCGAGCCAGGTCCCGTCGGCGCTGAGCGAAGCCTTGGTGCCGTAGGGCACGCTGACCTTCTCGGGCAGGCCGCCCTCTGGATCGATCGTGTAGAGCTTGCCGAAGCGGAACGAAGGCGACTGCCGGGTGCTCGAGAACAGCAGCTTGCCGTCCGGAGTCCAATCGGCGAGGAGCTCGACGTCGGGGTGGTAGGTCACCCGGGAGGGGATCCCGCCCTCGGTGGGCAGGATGTAGATGTCGAGATTGCCGTCGTAGTTGCCGAGGAAGGCGATCTGCTTGCCGTCGGCGGAGAATCGCGGGAGGCCCTCGCCGCCCGGGGGGCTGGCGAGCGGAGTGGCGAGCCCGCCTTCGCGGGGCACGAGCCACAGGTCGTCGGCGTAGAGGAACACGATGTGCGTCGCGCTCACGTCGGGGTGGCGCAACATCGCCGCGTGAGGATCGACCTCGGCCGCAATAGCGGGCGTGATCGCGAGCGCGGCGAAGAGCGCCAGCAGAGCGGCGCCTCGGACTCGTCGGCACAGTTTCGACAGGTTCTTCATGGGCTTCCCCATCTCCTCGGATTGGCGGCCGTCGGCGCGGCCGGCGAAACATGCACGACGCGCGGCCGGGCGCGGCGCGCGCCATACAAGACCAGAATCGCGAACAGCATAACGACGGCGCACCGTGCGCCGCCGACCATTGGGCAGCGGATTGACTACCAGTCGAACCCAGGGCGCCGCGCCTCGCGGGCGTTTCGGGCCCGTTCTTCCCGGATCTAACGAACGCCACCGCTCCCGGTGACGTTCCTAGGGCTCTCGCCGCCAGTGACGAACGGTCGTCCTCGTGGGGCGAACGACCTCAGGCGTGGGCCCGGACCATCAGAAGGTCATGCCGAGCCCGAAGACCGAGTTGAGGATGATCGCGACGATGAGGCCCAGAATGACCACGGGGCAAACGTAGCGTACGAGCGCAGACCAGACGCCGCCGAGCGGCCGGGTCTCGAGCCCGTGGTAGATCTCCGCGACGGCCGCCGCCACACCCCAACGCCACCCGACGAAGAGGCAGATGAGCAGCGCGCCGATGCTCAGCGCGTAGTTCCCGAAGAGCACGCTCTGGAAGCCGAGGAAGTCGCCGGAGAGCGCCGAGGGGATCGCGAGCAGGAAACACGCAAAGGTCACGCCCCAGGTCGCCATCCGCCGGCTCCAGTTCCACTGGTCGACGAAGTAGGCGACGACGACCTCGAGCAGGCTGATCGTCGATGTCAGGGCCGCAATGGCGAGCAGCATGTAGAAGAAGACTGCGATGACACTGCCCGCGGGCAGGCTGTGGAAGATCGACGGCATGGCGATGAAGACGAGGCCGGGGCCGGCATCCGGCGACCCGCCCGCGGCGAAGAGCGCGGGGAAGACCATCAACCCGGCAAGCATCGCGATCACGGTGTCTGCGAGCCCCACGCCAACGGCCGCGCCCGGCAGACGCTCCTTGCGGGAGACGTAGGAGCCGTAAGTGATCATCGCGCCCATGCCGAGGCTCATGCTGAACAGCGCCTGGCCGAGCGCGCTGACGACGACGGGCAGCGTGATCTTCGAAAAGTCGACCTTGAAGAGGAAGGACAGGCCCTCGGAGGCGCCGGGCAAGGTCACCGAGCGGATGCACAGGCCGACGAGCAACACCAAGAAAATCGGCATCAGGACCTTCGCGGCTCGCTCGATGCCCCCCTGCACGCCGCCGCGCACGACGAGCGCGGTCAGGGCGAGGAAGAGCGCGGTCAGCGCGGTCGAGTACCACGGGGAGCCGGAGAGCGCGGTGAAGACGGCCTCTGCTGCCTCGCTGCTCGCCATGTTCGAGAACTCGCCCATGACGGCCTTGCCGACGTAGCCGATAGTCCAACCCGCGATCACCGCGTAGAACGCGAGGATCGCGAAGCCGGTCAGAACGCCGAGACCGCCGACGAACTTCCAACCCGACTTCGGCGCGAGCTGCTCGAAAGCGCCGACGGGGCTCTTCTGCGTCGCGCGGCCGATGGCCAGCTCGGCGAAGAGCACGGGCATGCAGATGAAGACGACGGCGACGAGGTAGACGAGGATGAACGCCGCCCCGCCGTTCTCGCCGGCGCTGTAAGGGAAGCGCCAGATGTTGCCGAGCCCGATGGCCGAGCCCGCGGCCGCCAGAATGAAGCCCAGCTTCGAGTTGAATCCGCCACGCTGCCCGCTCGTCGCCACGTTGCCCTCGCTCGTTTCGCCCTGTTCGGTGAGGAGGGACTATAGGCCAGCGAAAACGCACGGATCAAGCGAGAGGCCCGGAATCGAGCCACTCGGAGCACTCCCCAGCGGGATTGGGGGCGTTCGCTACTCCGGTGCGCTCCGGCGTGTCGTCACGTTGCCCGCTTCGTCGGCCACGCGGATGCTGACGCTCCGCGGCGGGGCTTCGCTGCGAATCCGGGCGCCGAAGGTCTCGGTCGCGCTGTCGATCACGCCGTCCGCCGCGGCCAGGGGCTTCCAAGGGCCGGAGTCGACCGCGGCCTCGGCGCGCACGAGCCGCCCCCCCGCGTCCCGGGCGACGACCCGCACCGTGATCGCTCCCGCATCGTGTGACACGGCGAACTCGGCAATCTCCGGCGCCGTGTGGTCGACGCGCACCGGCGCGCTCTCCGCGCGCCCCTCGCGCCCTTCGCCCGCGGCGTTGTCGCCCGCATCGCTCGCGACGACCCGGAAGCGATAGACACCGTCCTCGAGCGTGCGACTGTCGAAGGAGTAGAACTCTCTCTTCAGCCCGCGAGCCAGCTCGCGCCACGTGTCACAGCCGCCCCCGTCGTCGGCGCACAGCTCGAGGCGATAGCTCAATGTGTCCGCGTCCGGATCGGCCGCGCTCCAGGTCAGAGTCAGCGCCCCAGCCTCGAAGACCTTCTTCGAGCGCCACGCGGTGCTCTTACCCCCGACCGCGCGTCTGACGGCCGTGGAGCGTGGAGCGGGTACGACAGGCATCTCCCCCGAGGTCATCGCGGCCGGTGGGAGAGGACGATAGGCAACACCAACCGGCTCTGCGTGAACACTTTCGACACGAGGCGGACGGTTGACGCCGCGATACCGCGCGCTGACGCGCGAGATCCCGAACGCGCGGGATGCCGCGCCCTCGGCCTCGACCTTGATCTGCAGGAAGCGCGCGGCGGGGAGCTCGGCGCGCGCGCCGTCGGCCCGCGGTCCCGACGCCGCGCCTTCGACCGCCGTCCACGCCGTCCAGCCGAAGCCGGGCTCGGAGGTGTTGCCGGCCCGAGCGAACACACGGACGGCAGCGGCCGAACGCTCCGGCACGACCGCCTGGACGTGGCCGAAGCGTGTGTGGCTGCCCGTGTCGAGCACGTCAGAGGTCCAGCGCACCGCCTTCTCGGGCGTCCCTCCGTAGAGGCGCAGCCCGGCGGGATTGCTCGCAGCCGCCAGGACGCGCTCTCCATCGCTCGCGAGCGCCGAGATCGCCTTCGACTGCGGGCTCTCGTCCCACCAGCCGTCGCGGCCTTCGTGATCGAGCCACCAGATGCGCGCAGGGTTGCCCACCGCCATCAGGAGACCGAGTCCGTCGACGACGTCGAGATCGAGCGGCGTCTCCCGTTTGTCCTTCCAGACCTCGACGGGCTGTTCGCCCGGTGCGAGACGCACGAGGGCACCCCCACCCGCCGGCAGGCGTGGCGCCTTGGCCTTCTTCTGCTCGGCCTGGCCACCGGCGGCGGTGGAGCTTCCGCTGCCCTCGGCGCTCGCGCGCACCGTGATCGTGGTCGCCGCTTCGGCCTTCGGCTCCTCCTTGCGTGTGCGCTCTCCCGTACCGCCCGACTCCGCCTTGCCGGGAGCGCCCGAGAAAGCCGCCCAGATCGTCCCGTCGGCCTCGGCGGCAAGCGCCACCACCTCGGGTCGTTTCGAGTCCCAAAGGACGAAGCCCGGTGTCTCTTTCTTCGCATCGAGCTCGACGAGCCAACCCGACCCTGCGGTCCCGGCGACGAGACGCCCTCCCGCAAAGACGAGGCTGCGCACGTGGGCGTCGGCGACGCGCCACAGCCGCTCCGCGCTCTTCCGCTTCGGATCGAGCCGGAGCACTTCACCGGGCAGCCCCGTCGCGAGCGCGAGCGCTCCGCCGTCCATGGGAACGATCGACCAGACGTAACGCGCCTCGGGTCGGTAGAGCTCTTCGAAGCGTCCCTCCGCGAGCTCCACGCGGTACACGGCGCCACCTGGCCCCGTCGCCGCGTAGACCCGGCCCTTGGCATCGACGGCCAGCGCCATCACGTCACGCGCATCGGGACTGACGATCTTCCGGGCCTCGCCTCCACCCGCCGGGTGCACGAGCAGGCCGCGTCCTTCGCTGGCCGCGACGACGACGTGCTCACCGACGAGCAGGGCGTCCCAGACCACGGCGCCCTCGGGCGCCGGCAGCGTGCGGCGAGCGGGGCCCGGCATCAGCAGACCGTCCGGACTGACGAGCATTCCCTCGAGGGTCCCGACGCGGAAAGTCCGCCCGTGACGTTCCCACTCGTCGGTCGACACCGCGTGGGCACTGGTGAGCGCGAGAGAGAAAACGACGAGCGCGAGGAGGGCACGGCGGAGCGGGGCGGTCATCACGGCGTCTCCGTGGCTTGGACGGTGATCGTGGTACGGGCTTTGCCTTCGAGCTGACGGCCGAGCTCGGCGCCAGTCGTCGCGACGGAGAGCCAGCGGGTGCGATAGAGCTGCCCACCCCCCGGCCGCGAACGCAGCAAGATGTGCGCGGAGCCTGGTAGCGCGGGGTACTCGCGGCCTTCGGCGACGAGACCCTCTGCCTGCAACACGAGCCGTGCCTCGAGGCGGGTTCCGCTCGCCACCTCGGAGAGGCTCGCAAGGTAGGCGTCGGCGTCGCGGGCCGAGCGGCGCTTGGCTTCGTGGACCGAGCCGAGCTCGGAGCGCAGCGTACGGCTCGAGCCCACGAGGAGCGTGTAGCGACCCGGCAGCGCGTCCTCGGGCACGTCGAGACTCAGAGAACGTTCGATGCGCTGACCGCGCTCACCGCGCAGCGCGACCTTGACGGCGAGCGACTCGCCCGCGCGAAGGACGAGCTTCTCGGGCAGCGCTCCGACGACGGTGTAGGCGCCGGCGCGCGGCACGGCGACGACGTCGAGTTCGACGCGCTCGATCTCTGGCAACTCGAGCGGTGCCTGGGTCAAACGCGCGAGCATGATCTGGAGGTCTCGTGCGAGCAGCGCGGCAGGCCCCCCTCGTCCGGACGCGGCCGCCGAGGAGAGCGGGATGGCTCGGCCATCGGCGAGGTGCAAGCTGCCCGTCATCGACAAAGCGTGATCGCCCTCCGACGAGACCGTGTTGAGCAAGGTCGAGCGGAGCAGCGCTCCCGCGAGTACCGGCGTGTAGAGCGGGTGGCGCACGCAGCGGTAGTCCCGCACGAGCTCGGGCGCGTCGGGCCAATGCACCTTGACGGCAATCGGGATGCCCTCGGGCACGGGACCGATGCGGCCTTCGATGGCGGTCAACCTGTCCTGCGTCAGCGAGCCGACCGGCTCTCCGAAGGTCGAGATCTTGAACGAATTCGCCAGGGACGGGATCGTCCACACGGTGCGGGCGGGCGCGAGCGGCATCGCGACTCGGCCGAGGCCGAGGAACGGGTGCCCGAACGCGAGCAGGCGGTCGCCGTCGCGGTAGGTCACCGTCCCGGTGGCCCCGATCTCGAGGTCGCCCCACGTGAGGAGCACCGTGACGGGGTGTCCGGGCTGCAGCGACTCCGCGGTGAGCTCCTGGGGGGCCCGGGCGGCCGGGGCGCCGCTTCGCGGTGCGAGCCCGAGCTCGGCCCAGGTCTCGCTGAGCGCGTCGATCTGATGAGCGCCCATCCCGCGGACCGAGAGCGCGAGTGGCACGGGCTCGATCTCCGACTTCGCCGCCCCCTCGGGCAGCCACGAGAGCGCACCGGCGGGGTGCTTCTCGAGCGCGAGCATGGTGTCGATCGGGGTGATGCCGCAGATCGGCTCCTTCGTGAACATCCCGATGCTGTAGGACAGAGCGCCGAGCAGCTTCCCGTCGATGAAGACCGGACTCCCCGACATCCCCGACGCGACGCCCTTGAAGCGACCGAGCTCGTCGACGAAGCGCCCGAGGACCAGCGGGACGCCCGGGCCGATCCAGTCGTCGAGCACACCGAGGATCTCGACCTCGATCGTCTCCGTCTCGTCACCCTGGAGCACGGTGAGCGCCTGGGCCCTTTGTCCGGGCTCGAGCTCTTCGAGCGGATAGACCTCCGACGCCGAACTCACTCCGAGCGCGAAGGCGAAGGTGAGAGCGATCGATAGGGCGAGACGCCACGGGGGGCGGGATCGGCGGTGGGCGGAGCCGTTTGCGCGCACATCGAACTCCTGGCGGTGCCTGAGCGAGAGACGCACCCTGCGGCGGCGGGGAACCCGCCACCCGCGAAGGCCTGGGCTGACAAGAACATAAGTCGCCCAGCCGGCCCTCGACGAATCGCACGGGATTATACGGGCCCGTCCCCGCACCCCCCACTCACTCTCGGGCCACATCCCGTAAGCCCCCGTCCGCAGGGGCTCTCGAGAGGCCGGTATTTCTACGTTGACGTTTCGCCCCCCGGAACCGAGCTTGCCCATGACTCCCTGAATCGAAAGGAGATAGTCATGGCCTCGAGACGCCACATCCTCGTTCTGATCACCATGGTCGCGTGCCTCCTCTTCGCTGGCATCGCTGCCGCGGACCCCGTCAACGCCGGTGAAACGAAGCCGGACGTCGTCGAAGGTTCGATCGGCAGCGGCAGCACCCCCGTCGTCGGTCCCGGCCTGATCCCCTCCTTGGGAGACGTGCTGGTCTCGATCACGGATCTCTTCTTCGGCGAAACCCAGGACGAAGGCGTGACGGTGACCACGACGCCGGCGACTCCGACGCCTGGTGGTGATGGTGGGACGTTTGGTGGCTCGGATTGGGCATCGGGACCGTGGGGCTAGAAGCTCCGCCAAGTAGCTCAACGCCAGCTAGAGAATGGGCCGCCTGAGGGCGGTCCTTCTTCTTTTTGAGCCGTTCTGTCCGTCACCGTCCTTGGTACACTGCGCACGTATGGGAGAGGAGCTCGCCGGAGGACGTTATCGCCTGCTCGAACTGATCGGTTCGGGTGAAGGCGGGGACGTCCACGTCGCGCTCGATGAGAAGACCTCGGCGACCGTGGTGCTCAAGATCGGCCGAAACACCGCCGAAGCCGATCGACTCGCCGACGAGTTCACGCGCGTCGCTCCCCTCTCGCATCCTGGCATAGCGCGCGCGCTCGACTTCGTTCGAGATGATGACCGAGGCAGGACGTTCATCGTATTCGAACGGATCTCGGGCGAGCGCTCCGACCGAGCTGCAGCATCGGCGACGGTCCACCAACGTCTCTCGTGGGCAGCGGGAGTCGCAGAGACCCTCGACTTCCTCCATACACAGTCGCTTCTGCATGGCGACCTGAAGCCCGAGAACGTGTTCATCGATGATCGCGGTCGCCCGCGATTGCTCGATTTCGGCCTGGCTCACGCGCCTGGCCACGGCGGAGGCGGCACTCCAGCGACCGCGGCGCCAGAGCTCATCGCGCGAGGGCGAAGCGACGAACGAGCCGACCTGTTCAGCCTGGGGTCCACACTCTTCTACTGGCTCTTCTCACGCTATCCGTCTGGCGAGACACTCGAACAGCGATTGGCAACTCTCGAGAGGCGCCCCCCGCTCCCCCGCCGAGCAGGAGTCGGTGACAGTGTTCGCACGTTACTGAGATCTCTGCTGGATCCGAGTCCGGAGGCGAGGCCAGCGAATGCGCGCAGTGTCGCGACCCGCCTCTGCGAGAAAGGGGTCTCTCTTCCAGATCCCAGCTTCGCCTCACCCCGCACTCGCGCCGGCGGGCTCCCTCTCGTCGGTCGCGATGCGGTGCTCGACCAGCTCAGCTCAGCGTGGCAAGGGTCGCCTCACACCGCAGGTTTCTTTGCGGTTCACGGGAAGGGAGGGTCCGGGCGGGGCCGGGTCCTCGAGGAGACGTTCCGAAGAGCGAGGGCAGCCGGAAGGCAGGTGGTTCGCGCGGGCTCTCCAGAAGACGACCTCGCCCTCTCCGACCGATTGGCAGCAGCTTTGAGGGCGATGGCCGACGCGGGTCCGCTGACCGTGCTGCTCGACACACGCCGCCCCTACTCGGCCGACCTACAGCGCGTCGTGAGGGAGTTGCCGCAAAAACTCGACGGCGCCACGGACCTCGTCGTCGTCGCCGCGGGTTCCGCCGCTCCTGGATCGAAGTGGAAGGCGTTGGCCCTCGAGCCACTCGACCGACCACGAATGAGCCAGTTGCTCCAACAGCTTCTACCCGGAGCGACGGTTTCGGATGGCCTCGTCACACGCCTGCTGCGAGCGAGCATGGGACTCCCTGGACGGGTCGTGACGCTCATCTCAGATGCGGAGCGACGCGGCCTCGTTCGCACGGACGAGACAGGTTGGAACGTAGCCGACCTCGTCGATGCTCCGCTCGGTGAGATTGGGCAACGTGCCGTGCAGTTACCGCCCGATCTGAGCTCGAAGGAGCGTGCGATCGCAGCAGCCCTGCTGGCGTCGTCGGGTCCCATCTCGCCTTTGCCTCTCGCAACCGCGACCAACACCGAACCAGAGACCGTCGCGAGTGCACTCCGGCTTCTCGCAGACTCGGGTCTCGTGCGCCGCGATCGGCGGGGACGCATTCACGCGGATGAGAGAGCGAGCCGGGTCTCGGGGCTCAACGACGAGGAGAGGGAGTACTGGCACGCGCGCTGGCTCGAGCATGTCGCTGCGAACGCACCGCCTGCCACCGAGCATCTCGAACGTCTCTATTGGCTTGCGCGCCTGGCACGCCACGCGCTGGGGTGCGGCCGGGAAGAACTCTCGGTTCGTCTCGCCGCACGAGCAGCACGACGCGCTTTGCGCGCCGGTCGACCCGACCTCGGCGCAGCCGTGTTCGACGAGATGCCGGAGCGGAGCCTTCTGGCTCCGCTCGCCCGAGCCTGGCATGCCTGGACGAGTGGCGAGATCTATGCCGCCAGCGCTCGTCCCACGGAGGCGGCGGCCCGGCTCCAGGAAGCTTCGGCCCTGTTCGAAGAGCAACATCGCCACAAGA
>NPIG01000845.1_pt2 | contig 10097 bp, 5 predicted proteins | sample 8637441 | NCBI WGS metagenome assembly NPIG01 (sample SAMN07420675, study PRJNA396082) | bioreactor metagenome | isolation source: sample BR6 brine-fed electro-methanogenic bioreactor BR | place: Japan: Kochi | collected 2016-06-14
TCACCGTCGGCGAGCCGCCCCGCCGCTATCCCATGCATTTTGACCACAACGAGCGGGACAGACCGAAAGAAATCGCCGATACGGCGAAGAACCAACGCGATTTCGAACAGTTCTTCGCCTACACCGCCGGGCAGATTCACGAACTGCTGACCCGCTACGGCAAGATCGACCTGCTCTGGTTCGACGGCATGGGCTGGGCCGGCATCTCCGACATCCACGAACGCGAAACACTGGCCTGGATTCGCTCGCTGCAGCCGGGCATCGTGCTCAACGACCGCTGGGGCCGTCTCGGCGACTACTCGACGCCCGAGTGGGACTTCCCGGAGGGGCCGCCCGCCGGCTGGTGGGAAAACTGCATCTCGTGGAAGGGCCATTGGGGCTACGACCCGCGCGCGCCCTTCCGCTCGCCCGAGTGGGTCATTGACCGCCTGGTGCGCGCGCGCGCCTGGGGCGGCAATCTGCTGCTGAACATCGGCCCCCGGCCCGACGGCGCCATGCCCGAGGGCTTCGACGCGCGCTGCGCGCAAATCGGCGCGTGGATGGACCGCTTCAAGGAAAGCGTCATCGGCGCGGAGATGGGGCCTGGAGCGCCGCGCACGGAGTATCCCGTTACCACGCGCGGCGACGTCTGGTATGTGCATTTGCCCGTGCCGCCGAAAACACTCGAACTGCGCCACGTCGATGAGCCCGCCTCAGTGGTGCGCATGAAAACGGGCGAGCCGCTTCCGGTGTCGTACGCGCCGGGCCTGCTGCGGGTCAAGCTGCCGCCCGAGATGGACAACCTGGAGGCCGTTGCCGTGACCATGCCGGAAAACCGCTGGGAGTCCGCCATTGAGCGCTTCGAGGCGCAGGACCGGGAAACGCCCCCGCCACAGGGCGCCATCTTGTTCACGGGAAGCTCGTCCATCCGCATGTGGGACCTCGACCGCTCTTTCCCGGAACTCGACACGCTCAACCGCGGTTTCGGCGGCTCGCAGTACGGCGACGTCTGGCGCTACGCCGAGCGGCTCATTGCGCCGTACCACCCGCGCCAGATTGTCCTCTACATCGGTGACAACGATATCGCGGCCGGCCGCAGCCCGGAGTGGGTGCAGGCGGATTTCGAGGCGCTCATTGCGCGTATCCGGCATATTGCGCCGCAGGCGCCCGTGCTCGCGCTGTCCATCAAGCCAAGCCTTGCGCGCTGGAACATGTGGGACGAGATGCGCCGCGCCAACGACCTGATGCGCGCCGCCTGCGAAGAAGATGAGAGCCTGACGTTCGTGGACATGGCCGCTCCCCTTCTCGACGGCGACGGCACGCCGCGCAAGGACGTCTTCCTGGACGACGGACTCCACCTCAATGCCACCGGATATGAACTCTGGGCCGCGAAACTGAAGCCGCTGCTGCAGTGAAAGCGCGCGATTCTGCGCGGCGGTACTGAAAGGCAGGCCGGGGAGCCGCCGTGCTGCCCGGCGCGACGCCCTTGTTTGCGGCGCCCTGCAGCCGGTACCCTCGCATGGGTGTGAAATAACCCATGAGGAGCCATCCCATGCGCCACACAGTCTGCATTATCCGCGGCGACGGCATCGGCCCCGAAGTCTCGGAAGCGGGGCAGCGCGTGCTCGAGGCCGCGGGCGTCGATATCGACTGGGTCGAATGCGCGGCCGGCGCCGGCGCTATCACGACCCACGGCGACGTGCTGCCCGAAGAAACCGTCGATGCGCTGCGCAAACACAAGGTCGGCCTGAAGGCCCCGCTCACCACCCCCATCGGCAAGGGCTTCCGCAGTGTCAACGTGCAACTGCGCAAGAAGCTCGACCTCTACGCCGCCACCCGGCCCATCCGCAGCATGCCCGGCATCAAGACCCGCTACGACAACGTCGACCTCGTCGTGTTTCGCGAGAACACCGAAGGGCTCTACTCCGGCATCGAGAACGAAATCACCGACGGGGTGGTCACCAGCCTCAAAGTCGCCACACGCGCCGCCTCAGAGCGCATCGCGCGCGCCGCCTTCGCCTACTGCAAATGGCGCAACCGCACCCGGCTGACCGTGTTCCACAAGGCCAACATCATGAAGCTCTCCGACGGGCTCTTCATCGAGTGCGCGCGCAAGATTCACGAAGAGGAAGCGCCCGAGATTACGTATGAAGAGTTGATTATCGACAACGGCTGCATGCAGCTCGTCCGCAATCCCGAGCGCTTCGAGGTGCTGCTCCTGGAAAACCTCTATGGCGATGTCATCAGCGACCTCTGCGCGGGGCTGGTGGGCGGGCTGGGCGTGGTGCCCGGGGCCAACTCGGGCGACCGCTGCGCGGTCTTCGAGCCGGTGCACGGCAGCGCGCCGGACCTCGCGGGCAAGGGGCTCGCCAACCCGCTCGCCTTCATCATGAGCGGCGTCATGATGCTGCGTCACGTGGGGGAGGTGCCCACGGCTCGCCGCATCCGCACGGCCTACGACCAGGTCCTCGCCGACCGTGTCCCCGCGGAACTCACGCCCGACATCGGCGGCAGAGGCACCACGCGCAGTTTCACCGACGCCATCATCCGCCGGCTTCAGGCGTGAGCCTGGTCTTGACCTCCTTCCGGAACTGCGCCATACTTCTGTGAAAAGGGCGGCGCCTTTCCGCCCTGTGGGTCGAATCAACAAGGAAAAGAGCTATGCGCAACAAACAACAGCTTATGGGTTGTCCGGGGTGTTCTATGAGCCGGCGCGGCTTCCTCGCCGCGGGGTGCGCCGCCTGCGCGGGTACCGTGGGCGCGTTGGCGGGTCCGGCGCGCACGGCGCACGCCGCGGGCGAAAAACCGCGCATCCGTGTCATCTACTCACTGCACGCCGATGTGCAGCCGGGTCCCGACTGGCCGAACGTCGGCTTTGATTTCCGACCGGTCATGGAGCGGACCAACAACACGCTCGCCCAAGGCTGCCCGGACTTCGAGTTTCTCTCTTCGATGGCCACCGGCGAGGAACAGGCGAAGAAGATCCTGGCGGACGACGAAACGCAGAACATCCTGGGCTATGTCGTCTATCAGATGAACGCGTGGAACCGGGTGGTGCAGACCATCGCCACGGCGGGCAAACCCACGCTCTACGCCGACTTCCAGTTTGGCGGCAGCGGCGGCTTCCTCATCTACAACGCCGCGTTCATGCGCCAGCTCACGCCCAATGTCGGATTCGTGTCGTCGTCGCGGCCGGGCGACCTGGTGGCCGCGGCGCGCTGTTTCGATATCGTGGCGAAGGGCGGCACGCCCGCCGAATTCGTGGCGGCCACGGCGAAAGCCCGCATTGAAAACACGCCAAAACCCGGCAGCCAGGACTGCAAGCCTGACGGCCTGAAAACCCTTTCCACGCAGGAGTGTCTCGAACGGCTCAAGGAGACCCGGATTCTCGCGTTCCTGGACCAGAATAGCAGGGAGGCCGAGCCGGTCATGGGCATCCCGGTCACCTACCTGCCTTTCGCCGAACTGAACGCGGCATGGGAAGCGGCCGACAAGGACGAGGCAAAGGCCATCGCGGACCGCTGGCAGGCTTCCGCCGCCGAGGTCATCGATGTGTCGCGCGAGACCATCGAGAACAGTGCGGCCATGTATCTCGCCGAGAAGGCCATACTGGAGAAACACGGCGCCAACGCCATCACCATAAACTGCCTCGGCGGGTTCTACGGTGGCCACATCCATGCGTACCCTTGCCTCGGTTTCCACGAACTCAACAACCACGGACTCGTCGGCGCCTGCGAGTGCGACGTGCGCTCCACCGCAACCATGGTCGCGTTTACCGCACTTACGCAGGGGCGTCCCGGCTACATTTCCGACCCGGTGATGGACAGCGCCAAGCGGCAGATCATCTATGCCCACTGCGTCGCGGCGAACCGCGTCTTCGGCCCGGAAGGCGAGGCGAATCCGTTCGCGATCATGACGCACAGCGAAGACCGGCAGGGCGCGGCGGTGCGCTCTATACTGCCGACAGGGTATATGACGACCTCGCTGCTGGTCGACCAGGGCCGCAAGGAAATCGTGATGCACCAGGGCAAGGCGGTGGACAACGACCCCGACGACCGCGCCTGCCGCACCAAGCTCTGTGTCGAACCCAAGGGCGACTTCGAAAAGCTCTTCACCCTGTGGGACCAGTGGGGCTGGCACCGCGTCACCTTCTACGGCGACTTCAAGGACGACGTAATGGCGCTGGCCGACGCCACCGGCTTCAAGGTCGTCGAAGAGGCATAGTCACCGTTTCAGCTTGTATAACCGCATCATCACCGGCTCCGGCCAGGGTTCAGGCCGGGGCCGGTCTCTGTTCCGGCCAAGCGTCTCCCAGCGCAGCACGTATGAGACACCGGCCTCGCCGCTTGACCCAATGTCGCCGGCCGTCCGCACCTGCATGCCGGGAAACTCCGATTCCACCTTGCCCAGCGACGGCCGCCGCTCCTCTCCGGGTTCTTCGAGGCGCTCGGCAAACCGCAGTGTTTCGGGATCAAGCCGCCACTTCTGGCTGCCGTACTTCCCGCTGCTCACCGACTGCACCAGCGCGCCACTTTCGACGCGCACGGCACCCACCCGCACCTCGAACTCGATCGTGCCGCCGCCACTGAACTCCCAGCGGTAGTCCCAATCGCTTGCCTTGTGCGCCACCCAGGCTCCTTCTTCCCAGCGCGCATTGTAAATCTGCGTGTTTCCATCGGCGTCATACTTGTGGTAGCTCACGATGGGCCGCTGTTCGAGGTCAAAACCCAGCCGCACATTGCCGTTGATGATGCCGCCGCCCTGCGGCACGGGATCAACCACTTCCGCCGTTTCGAAAGTCATGGGCAGTTTGAGCGGTGTGCCGTCGCTCTTCTCCCAGCACTTGAGGTCGCGGCTGCGGGCATAGCACGGATAGTGATTCGTCGCGCAATCCGGCGTCATTCGCCAGACCCACGCCAGGTGCCAAAAACCGTCCGGCCCGGCCATCGGCCCGTTGAGATAGGCGTTGCGCTGCCCCTGGCCGTCAATAAGCGGCGTGTCAAGCAGCCGCCGCCATTCACGCTGTTCCGCGTCGTAGACATTGTAGACCTGGTTGCCTGAACCGCTTTTCCCGTCCCGATACGTGAAGAGCAGCTTGTCATTGGGTCCGCGGAAGAAACTGGGATAGGTCGTGCGGTCCTCCTCGGAGCCCACCATGTGCTCGATGCGCTGAAAAGTCGCCGCATCCAGCGGTTGGGCCGTCCGAAAGTACACCAGCGGGTCCACATGCATGTTCCCGCTCAAATGTATCTCCTCATTGTCATCCACGGTCATCGTGATGTAGTTGTGGCTGTCCCATTCAATCTTTTCCGGCAACCGGGTAAACGTCCACTCCATGGAATCGAGCCGGCGTTGCGCCACGGTCATGGTGCGGTCGGCGGCATAGTACGCGGCGAACTGGTGCGGCGGGTGGGTCAGCAGACAAAAGCCCACCGGGTGGCCGCTCCAGACGGGCGCCACATCGATTACTTCCACGACTTCCGCGGCGTCGCCGACCGGTCCCACCCACGCGCAACACGCCAATACACTCGCTGTCAAGACAGGCCAGATTCTTTTCGACATTCAGGCAATTCCCATTCATTTTGGAGTATAATCTTTTCGAAACAGGGCTGATTCTTTCAAAACCGTTGGGGAAAGCACAAATGACTACTTCCCGGGTCTTTCCGCTCGCCTTACTGATTGTCACCGCACTGGCCTTCCTGGCCGCAGCCGTACCCGCGGCCGCGCAGGCTACCGGCTTTCGTCTGCCCCCGCTGGATGACCCGTTCTGGCAGATGAAGACGGAGCCCCGCGAGTACAAGGTGGAGTTTCCCGAATCCTGGGACTGGCGCGGCATGAACGGTGTCACCGCGGTCAAGGATCAGGGCGGCTGCGGCAGTTGCTGGGCCTTTTCGACCATGGGCAGTTTCGAAGCCGCCATCAGGATTGCCACAGGCGTGGAAGTCGACCTGTCCGAACAGCACCTGCTCGGCTGCAACGACCTCGACTGGGGATGCAGCGGTGCCTTGTTCGCCCACGATTGGCACATGAACCGCGACACCACCTGCGGCACGGTCGGAGCCGTTCTCGAATCCGAGCACCCGTACAGCGCGGACGATTCGGACTGCCTGTGCGTCACTCCAAGCTACACCATCGACGCGTGGGCCTACGTGAACGGCCTGCAGCCGGCCGTCGAGGACATCAAGTACGCCATCATGACTTACGGCCCGGTTTCCTGTTCGCTGGTATCCAATGTGCTCGGCAACGGCAGCGGCGTGCGCGACAGCGATACCGTGTACACGCCCTTCGACATCAACCACGCGATTGTGCTCGTCGGCTGGGACGACACCCTGGGCACGGAAGGCGCCTGGATCCTCAAGAATTCCTGGGGCACTGACTGGGGCGACAACGGCTATTGCTACATTGAATACGGCTGCGGTCTCGTCGGTTTCTCCGCGAACTATGTCATCTATGACGATGCGCTTGATGTGTCCCCGCGCACCATCTTCCGCGTCACGCGCGCGGCAACCCGTGATGTCAACCCGGAAACCACCGTCTACACGTTGCTCAATGAGAGCGATGCGGAGATGATTACCTGGACGGCCACCGCCCCGTCATGGCTCTCGGTCACGCCGAGTTCCGGCACCCTGGCGGAAACCGCCAGTGCAGACATCGTCGTCGAGATTACCGGCGTGCTGCCTGCGGGTGAGCACCACGGCGAGGTGGCCGTCACGAACGAAACCACGGGGGTCGTTCACAAGCGGCGGGTCTGGGTGGATGTGTCTTATCCGACCCTCTACGAGTTTAACCTGGACACCGAGCCCGGCTGGACCACGACGGGTTCCTGGGGTTTCGGCACTCCCACGGGCGCGGGCACCCACACGCCCGACCCGGCCTCCGGGCATACCGGCCTCAATGTGTACGGCTACAATCTCGCGGGCGATTACGAGAACAGCATGAGCGAAGAGACCCTCACCACGGGCGCCTTCGATTTCACCGGACTCAACCGCGTGGAACTGCGCTTCTGGAGATGGCTGGGCGTCGAGGACGCACAGTATGACCACGCCAAAGTGCAGGTCAGCAACGATGGAACGGTCTGGCAGGACGTGTGGAACCACGCCGGCGATGACATCGAAGACACGCAGTGGAAGGAATGTGTTTACGACATCTCTCAATACGCCGCCGGACATGAGGCGGTCTATCTCCGCTGGACGATGGGCCCCTCCGACGGTAGTGTCACCTATTGCGGCTGGAATATTGATGACATCGAGTTGCGCGGGGCCTGGGTCGAAGGTGGTGAGGGCGAAGGCGAAGGGCCATGCCCCCTGCCGCAAGACCCGGATGTCCTCCTGACCCTTCTGTGGGACATCGCCGACACCAACGGCGACGGGGTTTGGAGTCTGCAGGAACTGCAGGTTTTCTATCCGGGGCTCGACGCCACCCTGTTTGCATTCCTCGACACCAATGGCGACGGTGCTGCCTCCTACAACGAGGTGCTCACGCTGATTACCTTGTTCTTCGGCGACAACCCCCTCAGCATGTTCGATGCAAACGGCGACAGTATGCTGGAATTCAGCGAAGTGTCTGCCTATATCAACCAGGCGCAATTCAACCTGATCGACATCGATGGGAATGGCATCATCGACTGCCGCGACCTCGAAGTTCCCGGTGAGGGCGAAGGCGAAGGGGNNGAAGGGGAAGGCGAAGGCGAGGGCATAGATGAAGGCGAGGGCGGCGAGACGCCCTATGACTTCTGTGCCACCATGGATCAGATTGTGGCGGTAGCCACCTCTCCAGTCTTTGCCGATATCGTTGCCTTGCTGGGCGACGATGCCGACCTCATTCTCTTGCTCGAGTGCGCGGTGGCTGACCTCAATGGCCCCTTTGTGGACACAGACGACCCGCCGGACGGTGAGCCTGACATGCCAGGACCCAATGGTCTGCTGGACGCTTTCGAACTCGCTGTGCTCGGTGAACTCCTCAACTCGATTCACATGGGTAACGAGTGGCCGCGCGATTACACCTTCCTTCCGTCCGGCATGCAGCCATGCCAGGCGGCTTCGGGTGTCGCCGCCTTCGCAGTGTATGATGCCTTCCAGCAGAACTACAGCGCGCTCTACAGTCCAATCGCCCCGCTGATGCCGGCGCTGCCCACGTTGATTGAGGCGCTGACCGGCATCACGCTGACTCCGGAGCAAGTCACGCAGGTACAATCACTGTTCCCGAGCCTGGTCGAGGTGCTCGCCGGGTATGCAACTCTGGGCGACGACGATTCCCTGGCCATCGTGCTGTTTCTCACCGGCCAGTTGTCGAGTTTCCTCAGCGGCTTGCCCACCTCGGCCGAAGACTTCACGACCTTCGGCGAATTCCTTGGCCCGGACGGAGACGCCGATGGCGACGGGTATTCCAACCGCCAGGAGTACCAGGCCTTCGCGGGCCAGGGCGCCTCTATCTATGTCGAAGCCGCGCTCACGCCTTGTATCAATCCTGATTCCGGGGAAGGAGAAGGCGAGGGTGAAGGCGAGGGTGAGGGCGAGGGTGAAGGTGATGGAGAGGGATCGCCTGGTGTGGACATACACGCTGGTGACTGGAATGGTCTCGCCGACAATCTCATTGACCTCACAGAATTGCTGCGGTTGATTCAGTTCTACAACTCAACTGGCTACCATTGCGCCGAAACAGGGGACACTTCTGACGAAGGCTTCATGCCGGGCATCCAGGAAGGGCCGGCAGCCTGTACCCCACACTCCGCGGACTACAATCCACAGGACTGGCAGATTGGCCTGAGTGAACTGCTCCGCGTGATTCAGTTCTACAATTCCAATGGCTATCACTGCGAGACGGGCACCGAAGACGGCTACGCGCCCAACCAGGGCAGCCAGACCTGCACGCCCCACAGCAGCGACTACAACGCGCAGGACTGGTACATCAACCTCTCCGAATTGCTGCGTGTCATCCAGTTCTACAATTCCGGCGGTTACCACGCCTGCACCGGCTCGGAGGACGGCTTCTGCCCGGGGCCGGGCTGAAAAACGGGGCAGCAATCGTTCTGACGAGCGTCAAACGGCTTGTCGGTGTGGCGCTGGCCAGCCTTGGCCGGCGCGCCCGCCCGGAACCACGCCAAGCCATGACGCCAAGTGCGGCGCACAGGTCATCGATAGATTACTTCATGTGCGCAATACGCGACTTTGAGCCGCTGAAATGACAGAGCCTACAGGTGCCCCAGGATACGCCAGATGCACCGGCTCCTTCCGGACCCGCCAACACCGACGGACCAGCCTGACGCTTCTCCTCGCGACGGTTTGACCGGGCTGGTGGGGCATCCCTGCCCGGGCCACAGGCGCGTTCCCGGTCTGGGTGCCCTGGAGAAGGGGACAAACGGGGACGAACAATCGCTCCCTGTCTCTCTATCTGTCCGTCAGATCCACGCAGATCCACAACACACGAAGAGGCATATCATCCAGTAAAATCAGGGGCTCTGTGCGTAAGTGCCTGAAAAGAAAGTGGAGCGGGACACGGGGTTCGAACCCGCGACATCCAGCTTGGGAAGCTGGCACTCTACCAACTGAGTTAGTCCCGCTCCGAAGGTAGCGTGAGTCTAGCACCTTGCTTGTGTTTTGTCAACCGCGCACCGGCTTGCGGAAGGGATTCCCGCACGCAGCGCGGGGCGCGGCGCCCGCCGACGGCGCTTTCCGCAACCGCTTTGCCCGGGGCCGGTACACTTTGTTGCACGCGTTCCGCCGGACCCCTTGCCGCCCGGGTCGGCTCAGTATGCCGGAAATCTCTTGACGGCTTGCCCGGCACAAGGGGGTGTGTGCGCATGCAAACGAGTATTGACCCGAAACGCCGGTACTTCCGGGCGGGCGGACCGCCGTTTCACATGAGCTACCCGGAGGTCTCATCGGACCGGTGGGGTGATGCGTGCGGCGGGTCACAGGGGAGGCAGACCAGGACATGCCGTCGCATGTCAGGTATGCCTTACTCGGGGGTGAGGGTGCCGCGCGTGTGCAGATTTCTCAGCTTTCAGACCCGGTCCGCCGGCGCATCCCGCTGCCGGCCGGGGGCGCCGCCGCTCAGTGCCACCACAGTCCGTCCCGCTCCGCGTCGGCCACGGCCCGCCCGGCGACCACGGATTCCGG
>NPIG01000893.1_pt4 | contig 10094 bp, 8 predicted proteins | sample 8637441 | NCBI WGS metagenome assembly NPIG01 (sample SAMN07420675, study PRJNA396082) | bioreactor metagenome | isolation source: sample BR6 brine-fed electro-methanogenic bioreactor BR | place: Japan: Kochi | collected 2016-06-14
GGATCAACGACGGCCTGATGGCCGTCTTCTTCTTCCTCGTCGGGCTCGAGCTCAAGCGCGAGCTGCTCCAAGGACAACTCCGCTCGCGCAGGAAGGCGATGCTCCCCGCGCTGGCCGCGCTCGGCGGGATGTTCGTTCCGGCGGGCATCTTCGTCGCCTTGAACCTCGGCTCCCCCGAGAATCTCCGGGGGTGGGCGATCCCGGCGGCCACCGACATCGCGTTCGCGCTTGGCATCCTCGCGCTCGTCGGTTCCCGGGCGCCCGTGTCGCTCAAGCTCTTCCTCACCGCGCTCGCGGTGCTCGACGACCTCGGCGCCATCGCAGTGATCGCGCTGTTCTACACCGACGCGATCGCGGGCCCGGCGCTGGCGCTCGCCGCCGCGCTCTGTGGTGTGCTCTTCCTTCTCCACCGGCGCCGCTGCGGCGCGCTCGCCGCCTACCTCGTCGTCGGCGCCCTGCTCTGGCTGGCCGTGCTCAAGTCCGGGGTGCACGCGACGATGGCAGGCGTCTTCACCGCCTTCGCGATTCCGCTCCACGATAGACACGGGCAGCCGCTGCTCGAGAGGCTCGAACACGCGCTGCACCCCGGTGTGCTCTTCGGCGTCGTGCCTCTCTTCGCCTTCGCGAATGCGGGCGTGTCCTTCGCCGGACTCGGAATCGCGGAGCTCCGTGCCCCGCTCTCGCTCGGCATCGCCGCAGGGCTCCTGATAGGAAAGCCGCTGGGCATTCTCGGCGCGACCTGGCTCGCGGTGCGCACGGGACTCGCGGAACTGCCGCGCGGGGCCACCTGGAGGGGCGTCGCCGGCGTCTCTCTCCTCGCCGGGATCGGTTTCACGATGAGCCTCTTCATCGGCTCACTCGCTTTCGAGGGCGCCGAGGCCGGGCGCGCGCTGCGGCTCGGCATCCTCGGCGGCTCGCTGCTCGCGGGAGCGCTTGGCTTCGCCGTCCTGCGCTTCGCGCCCGAGCCACACCGTGAGCGAATGCCGTTGAGCGGCGCTTCGTCGCTTACTCGCGCCCGAGCCCGGGAAGATGCGTTGAGGAACTAGACAAGGACCAGGGAACGACGGGCCGCGGGCGTGGCGGCGACTCCTCCCCTGCCGCGCCCGCGGGCCCCGTCACCTTCGCCACTTCGGCGCCGCTCTCCTCCCTCAGTTTCTCCTGGATCCCGCATCAACAAACTTAGTCCAGCGCGAAGTTATTACGATAGTGCGCCCGGAACCGTGACAAGCGCCACGAACGCACACGGTGAGCCGCTCCGAAAAGGCGACAATATGACAAACATTACAGAACGTTAGACGACGATACGGCATAACAGGCTTTCTGTTAATGACCCAACTTCACTCAGAGTCACCTAAAATCGTGATTTTTATAGCGTTACCCCGTAGACGCAACATACGCAAACGCGGTATGAATAACTGACTAGCCAGTAAAGTGCGGCTGACTCCCCACGGGACGCGAGTCCCTTCGGGAAGAAGTCATCGAGCGCGTCCCAGTGCCGGGCAGCCGCTGCCCGGCGGGGAAGGACCTCAAAGGAGGCTCCGCGCCGGGCCGAGAGTTCACGACGGTCGTCGGAGCCCCCGCTCCAGACGGCCCGAGGAGCGGCCCATGGACGCGCAAACCCGAATCGCCGTCTTCCTGTGTCATGCCGGCACCGACTCGACGTCGCGGCCCGATCACACCGCGCTGCTCGAGTACGCCGACAGGCACCCCACCACCGTGATCGCCGAGGACCTCGGCACGAGACCCAAGATCGATCCTGTCGCACTGAGCCGCCGGCTCAAGCGCCAGCGCATCGAACGTGTGGTGCTCGCCGGCGACTCGCCCGGGGCCTATAAGCCGGCCATCACGCGCGCGATGGGGCAGGCTGGTGAGGACCCGAGCCGCGTCCACCTCGCCTCCTTCGACGAACACGGCGCCTCGTACACCGTCGACGGCTTCCACGACCCGACGGAGCGCGCGAAGGCGATCCTCGCCTGCGCGCTGCGCGGGGTGCCCTTCTCGCTCGCCGCGGTCCCGGGCGAGAGTCCCGTGCGCCCCGCGACGGTCGTCGTCGGCGGCGGAGTCGCCGGCATCCAGGCCGCGCTCGAGATCGCCGATGCCGGGCACGACGTCTACCTCGTCGAACGCCAGGGCACCATCGGCGGCCACATGGCGATGTTCGACAAGACCTTCCCCACCCTCGACTGCTCCGCCTGCATCCTCACACCGAAGATGGTCTCGGCGGGCCAGCACGAGAAGATCCACCTGATGACCTACTCGGAGCTCGAGGAGGTCACCGGCGGACCCGGCGACTACCACGTCAAGGTGCGCACACGCGCGCGCCACGTCGACGTGGACGCCTGCGTCGCCTGCCACGACTGCGCCGCCGTCTGCCCGGTCAGCGTCCCGAGCGAGTTCGACGACGGGATCGCGCCGCGCAAGGCGATCTACATCCCCTTCCCGCAGGCGGTGCCCAACGCCTATCTCGTCGACGCCGAGAGCTGCGTCTGGATCCAGACGGACGGCAAGAAGTGCGGCGCCTGCATCAAGAAGTGCAGCAAGGACGCAATCAACCTCGAGGAGGTCGATGAGATCGTCGAGCTCGAGGTCGGCAACATCATCGTGACGACGGGCTACCAGACCTTCGACGCGGAGCGCATCGAGCGCTACGGCTACGGCAAGCTGCCGAACGTGCTCACCGCGCTCGAGTTCGAGCGCCTGACCAACGCCTCCGGGCCGACCGGAGGCAAGATCGTCCTCAAGACCGAGCAGTACAACAAGCGCAAGAAGAAGAACGAGTGGGTCTTCCACCCCGACGGTCCACGCCCCGAGCACGTCGCAATCATCCACTGCGTGGGCTCGCGCGACACGAACTTCAACCCCTACTGCTCACGCGTCTGCTGCATGTACTCGCTGAAGTTCGCGCACCTCGTGCGGGAGAAGCTGCCCAACGCCACCTGCCACGAGTTCTACATCGACATGCGCGCGTTCGGGAAAGGCTACGAGGACTTCTTCGAGCGCATCAAGGAGGAGGGCGTCTCCGTCGTGCGCGGCCGTTCGGCCAAGGTCGAAGCCCAAAACGGCCACATGCTGCTGCGCGGTGAAGACGTGGTCAGCGACCGGCTGACCGAGATGCCCGTCGACATGGTCATTCTCGCCGTCGGTCTCGAGCCCGCGCACGGCGCGGACGAGCTCGCGAAGACGCTCGGCATCGCCCGCGACGAGGACGGCTGGTTCACCGAGCTCAACTACAACATCGACCCGACCGGCACCGAGCGCGGCGGCATCCACGTCGCCGGCGTGTGCCAGGGACCGAAGGACATCCCGGACACGGTCGCCCAGGCCTCCGCGGTCGCGGCGCGCGTGCTGCGCAGCATCGTGCACGGGAAGACGAGGACGAGCCGCCGCCGCATGGCGCTCGGCGACATCGAGACGCGAGCCCTGCAGCTCGCGCGTTTCTGAGGAGGGACCATGGCTGAACGCGCCGATCCGAAGCTTGTCGAAGAGCTCGAGCTCTACGGGGCGCAAGACGTCGCGAAGTGTTTCCACTGCGGAAACTGCAGCGCCGCCTGCCCCTTCTCCGCCGAGCCCTTCATCTTCCCTAGAAAGTCGATGCGCTTCATGCAGATGGGACTCGCGCGCCGCCTGCGCGGCAACCTCGAGCCCTGGCTCTGCTACTACTGCGGCGAGTGCAGCGAGCAATGCCCACGCGGCGCCGAGCCCGGCGAGACGATGATGAGCATGCGCCGCTGGCTCACCGCGCGTTACGACTTCACCGGCATCTCGTCGCTGTTCTACCGCTCGTGGTGGGCCGAGCTCGCCGCGATCATCGTCGTCGCGCTGCTCACCGGCGCGGGATTCCTCGCCTTCGGCTTCAGCCAGGGCGACATCAACGTCTACAGTGGACCGGGCGCCTTCCTGCCCAGCGGCGCCATCCACCTCTTCGACTGGGGGATGGCCGCCGTGCTCGCGGGGCTCCTCTTCATCAACTGCGCGCGCATGTGGTGGTTCACCATCGGCAGCGACAAGGAGCACAAGGTCGGCTTCGGCGCCTACCTCCGTAAGCTCTACACGCTGCCGCTGCACTTCATGACGCAGAAGCGCTACCGGGAGTGCGACCGCAAGAAACCGTGGGCGCTGCACCTCGCGCTGATGCTCAGCTACATGACGATGCTGATCCTGATCATGTTCTTCCTCGAGGAGATGCAGGGGGGACCGGGCATANNTTACGCCGCCTCGATCGGGCTGATCTTCACCGGGATCCTCGCGCTGATCGGCAGGCTGCGCCGGCGCGAGATCCAGTACAAACACTCGCACGAGACCGACTGGATCTTCTTGGTCCTACTCGTCTTCGTCTCGTTGACCGGTGTCGTGCAGCACGGCCTGCACCGCTCGGGTCTCGAGTTCGCCGCGAACATCGCCTACATCGCCCACATGATGGGCGTCGTGCCGATGCTCGTCCTCGAGGTGCCCTTCAGCAAGTGGGCGCACCTCGCCTACCGCCCGCTCGCCATGTACTTCAGCGAGCTCCAGGCCGAGGCGATCCTCCGCGACCGCAAGCGCGAGGACGAAGCCGCGGCCACGCCCCAGGCGGCGTGAGGAGGATGTGATGAGCGAAGCTCGCATCGGCGTCTACGTCTGCAACTGCGGCACCAACATCGCGAACATGGTCGACGCGGACGCAGTGATCGCTGCGGTCGAGAAGCTGCCCGGCGTCGCTGTCGCCCGCTCCTACCGCTACATGTGCAGCAACCCCGGCCAGGAGATGGTGGCCGCGGACATCAAGGAGCACGACCTCGATCGCGTCGTCGTTGCCGCCTGCAGTCCGCGCATGCACGAGCCCACCTTCCGCAAGGCGCTCTCTTCCGCAGGGCTCAACCCCTACTTCCTCGAGATGGCAAACATCCGCGAGCAATGTAGCTGGGTCCACGAGGACCGCGACGCGGCCACTCTGAAAGCGACGGCGCTCACCCGCGGCGCGATCCAGCGCGTCCTCCTGCACGAGCCGCTCGAGAAGCGCGAGGTGCCCATGCACCCCGCGACGCTCGTTCTCGGCGGCGGCATCGCGGGCATCAGCGCCGCGCTCGAGCTCGCGGGCGCGGGGCAGCCGGTCTACCTCGTCGAGCAGAACGACCACCTCGGTGGCAACCTCGCCCGCGTCGATCTGACGGCGCCGCACTTCGGCTCCGCGCGAGACATGGTCGAGGAGCGCCTCGCCCGCGTCGCGTCCAGCTCGGAGATCGAGGTGCTGCTCGAGAGCAAGCTGACTCAGCTCGAGGGCTTCGTCGGCAACTTCCGCGCCACCATTCAGAACGGCGAGAGCCAACGCGCGGTCGATGTCGGCAGCGTCATCGTCTGCACCGGCTACAAGGAGTTCGACGCCGCGCGCGTCGCCCGCTTCGGCTACGGACGTCTGCCCGGCGTGATCACGAGCTTCGAGCTCGAGCGCATGTTGCGCGAGGGCAAGGTCGAGCTCGAGGACGGGCGCACCCCGCGTTACGTCGCGCTCGTCCACTGCGTCGGCAGCCGCAGCGAGGAGTTCCACTCCTACTGCTCACGGGTGTGCTGCATGACCGCGCTCAAGTACGCGCAGGAGATCAAGTCCGCCGTTCCCGAGTGCGCGGTATCGAACCTCTACGTCGACATGCACGCGTTCGGCAAGGGCTGCGAGGACTTCTACCGCCGCAGCTCCGAGATCCGCACCCTGTTCCTGATGTATCCGAAGAACACGGTCCCAACGATCAAGCGCGCGTCGGCCAAGGACGGCTGCGAGCTCCTGATCTCGCTCGGCGAGGTGCTCTCCGGCGAGACGGTCGAGGTCCCCGCCGACCTCGTCGTGCTGATGGTCGGCATGGAACCACGCAAGGACGCCGGGCAGGTGGCCCACCTCGTCAACATCAGCCGCGACAAGGACGGTTGGTTCATCGAGAGCCATCCGAAGCTCGACCCGGTGGCGACGACGACCGAAGGCGTCTTCATCGCCGGGGCCTGCCAGGCTCCGAAGGACATCCCCGACAGCGTCGCGCAGGCGCGCGCCGCGGCGGCGCGCATCCTCACCCGCATCGCGCGCGGCAAGATCGAGGTCGACGCCGTCTACGCCGAAGTCGACGAGGAGGCGTGCTCCGGTTGCCGGATGTGCAACGAGCTCTGTCCGTACGGCGCGATCGAGTACGACGACCAGCGCGCCCGGAGCAAGGTGATCAGCGCACTCTGCAAGGCCTGCGGCACCTGCGTCGCCGGCTGCCCGTCGTCCGCGATCAGCGGCCGCCACTTCACCGAAGAGCAGCTCTACGCGCAGATCGAGGGGGTGCTCGCATGAGTTTCGAACCGAAGATCGTCGGCTTCCTCTGCCACTGGTGTTCGTACACCGGCGCGGATCTCGCCGGCACGAGCCGGATCAAGTACGCGCCCAACGTGCGGCCCATCCGCGTGATGTGCTCCGGGCGCATCGAACCCGGGCTCGTGATCAAGGCCTTCGAGAACGGCGCCGACGCCGTCCTGATCTGCGGCTGCCACCCCGGCGACTGCCACTACTCCGAAGGCAACTACAAGACGATGCGCCGCGTGCCGTTCCTCCATCGCCTGCTCGAGGAGTACGGCATCTCGAGGGAGCGTCTGCGCCTCGAGTGGGTCAGCGCAAGTGAAGGCCAGCGCTTCGCCGAGATTGTCAACGAGATGACCGAGACGGCCCGCCGCCTCGGTCCCTGCCGGATCCGCGAGTCGATCGCCCTCGATCCGGCGGTGAGGTGAGCCATGAATGACAGGCTCGAGATCGCACTCTATTGGGGCGCGGCCTGCGGCGGCTGCGATGTCGCCGTGCTCGACACGGACGAGTTCGTGCTCGACATCGGCCGCCTCGCGCGCATCCGCCTCTGGCCGATCGCCGTCGACGGCAAGTACAGCGACATCGAGGCGCTCGACGACGGGCACCTCGACGTCGCTTTCTTCAACGGCGCCGTGCGCAACTCGGAGAACGAGGCCATCGCCAAGATGCTGCGCCAAAAGAGCAAGGTGATGATCGCGTTCGGTGCGTGCGCGCACCTCGGCGGCATCCCCGGCCTCGCGAATCAGACCACGCGCGCCGAGATCTTCTCGCGGGCCTACCTCGAGAACCCCTCGATCCAGAGCGGGAACATCACGCTGCCCGCCAGCCACTCGCACGTCGGCGACATCGAGCTCGAGCTGCCCGTGTTCTACGAACAGGTCTACCGCCTCGCGGACGTCGTCGACGTCGATTACTACCTGCCGGGCTGCCCGCCGGCACCCGATCAGGTCAAGGCTGCGATCCTCGCGATCGTGCAAGGCGCGCTTCCCGAGAGGGGCGCGGTGGTCGGCGCTTCCGAGCGGGCGCTCTGCGAGGACTGCACCCGGGAGAAGAAGGAGAAGAAGATCCAGCGCTTCTTCCGCCCCCACGAGAAGATCCAGGACCCGGAGCTCTGCTTGCTCGAACAGGGCTTCGTCTGCGCCGGCCCGGCGACCCGCTCGGGTTGTGGGGTGCGCTGCCCCGACAGCGGCATGCCCTGCCGAGGCTGTTACGGCCCGCCGCCCAAGGTCCACGACCAGGGCGCGAAGCTCGTCTCCGCGCTCTCGTCGGTCATCGACAGCAAGGATCCGAACGAGATCGACGGCATCCTCGCCGAGCTGCCGGACGTGCTCGGCTACGCCTACCGCTTCTCGCTGCCGGACTCGACGCTGAGAAGGAGTCTGTGAGATGGCCAGGACGATCAAGATCGACCCTATCTCGCGCCTCGAGGGCCACGGCAAGATCGAGATTCACCTCGACGACGCCGGCGCGGTGCGCGACTGCTACTTCCAGATTCCAGAGCTCCGCGGCTTCGAGCGCTTCTGCGAGGGGCGCCCGATCGAAGAGCTGCCCCGCATCGTCACGCGCATCTGCGGCGTGTGTCCCGCCAGCCATCACATGGCGAGCGCGAAGGCCGTGGACGGCTGCTTCGGCGGTGAGGTGCCGAAGCTCGCGCACATGCTGCGCGACATGTACTACCAGGCGCACTACATCCACAGCCACATCGCGCACTTCTACGCCCTCGCCGCACCCGACTTCGTCTGCGGCCCCGATGCGGACCCCGCCGTGCGAAACATTCTCGGCGTCGTCGCGAAGGTGGGTGAGAAGATCGGGAAAGCCGTGATCGGTGCGCGCTCGAAGGCGCAGTACATCCAGCAGCTCCTCGGGGGCCGCTCGACCCACGTCGTGTGGTGTCTTCCGGGCGGCGTCTCCAAGGGACTGACCGAGGCCGAACGGCAGGAGATCCTCCCGCTCGCGGACGAGCTCTACGAGTTCTCGCAGTTCTCGCTCCAACTCTTCCGAGACGTCGTTCTCGACAACCCCGAGTACGTCAACCTCATCCTCCGCGGCCCGTACACGCTCGCCGTCCAACACATGGGCCTCGTCGACGAGAACAACGCCCCGAACTTCTACGACGGCGAGGTGCGGGTCGTCGATTACGAGGGGCACGAGATCTGCCGGTACCGGCCCGAAGACTACGACAAACACATCGCCGAGCACGTCGAGCCCTGGTCCTACCTGAAGTTCCCCTACCTCAAGGAACGCGGGTGGAGCGGCTTCCAAGAGGGCGTCGACTCCAGCATCTACTGCGCCGGACCTCTCAGCCGCCTCAACGTCGCCAAGCAGATGGCGACGCCCAAGGCGCAGGAGGCCTACGAGGAGATGTTCACGACGCTCGGCGGGCGCCCCTCCACCGCGTTGATGGGCCAACACTGGGCCCGCCTCGTCGAGATGGTGCAGTCCGCCGAGACGCTGCAGGCCTACGCGAAGGACGCCGCGATCACCGGCGACAAGTACCGGGTGGTTCCAGAGCGCATCACGGGTGAAGGCGTTGGCATCGTCGAGGCGATGCGCGGCACCTTGACCCACCACTACACATGCGACGAGAACGGCATCTGCACCAGCGTCAACCTCATCGTCGGTACGACCAACAACAACGCACCGATTCACATGGTGACGAAGAAGGCGGCGCAGGCCGTGATCCGGCCGGGCGTCGAGCCGGACGAGGGCATCCTCAACATGATCGAGATGGCCTTCCGCTCCTTCGACCCCTGCTTCAGTTGCGCCACGCACAGCCTCCCCGGCCAGATGCCACTCGACGTCAAGATCTACAAGCGCGGTGATCTCTGGCGCGAGTTCAAGAGGGGTTGAGCCCGATGGCCACCTCGTGCGCTCGCTTGATCGGTTTGGGCAATCCGATCCTCCGCGACGACGCGATCGGAATTCGACTCGTTCGCGCCGTCGCGGCTCGGGTCGGCCCGCGCCAAGGGCTCGAGATCGTGCCCGAGGTCTCGGTCGGGGGCCTCGAGCTTCTCGACGTGCTCGTCGGATGCGAGCGCGCGTTCCTCTGCGACTCGATCAAGACGAAGCCCACACGGCCCGGCGCGCTGCACATCTTCGATGCCGTGGCCCTCCGGGAAACCCGCAACCTCCGCGGCATCCACGACTGCAACTTCGCCACCGCGCTCGCGCTCGGTCGCAAGCTCGGGATGACGCTTCCGGAAGACGAGGCCATCCGCATCTACGGCATCGAGATCGAGGACGGTGCGACCTTCTCGGAGACGATGTCGCCCAGCCTCGAGCGCGCGCTGCCGCGCCTCGCGACCCTCGTCGCCGCCGACCTGCTCTCACAGACCGGCATTCCCAAGCCAACCAACAGGTCCTCCCGCGCCAGCGCGGCGCCCCCCCAAGCCGCGTCGCCCGCTGCTCTCGGAAGCGTTGTCCCCACCCACCCGCGCCGCGTGACCCCGTCACGCGGCGCGTTCTTGTCAGCGTGCCATCGCGCGCGCTGCGACCGGAACGGTAGCGACCGGGACGGTCGACCTCCTTGCGCGCAAGGTGAGAGGGACCCCCCAGAGGTCGACCGTCCCATCGTCTCCGCACCACCGATGACGCGCCCACTGAGACTGGGACGGCTGCGACCGGGACGGTCGACCTCCTTGCGCGCAAGGTGAGAGAGACCCACCAGAGGTCGACCGTCCCACGTGAGGGCACGCACACCGCTACGCTAACGAGAAGCATGGAAACCGGGACAGTCGACCTCAACCGAGCAGCCTGGAAACCTCGTCGCGAGAGGTCGACCGTCCCATCG
>NPIG01001728.1_pt1 | contig 10083 bp, 8 predicted proteins | sample 8637441 | NCBI WGS metagenome assembly NPIG01 (sample SAMN07420675, study PRJNA396082) | bioreactor metagenome | isolation source: sample BR6 brine-fed electro-methanogenic bioreactor BR | place: Japan: Kochi | collected 2016-06-14
GCTCGCGCACGTTGCCCGGCCATGGCGCCCGCTTGAGGATCTGCAGCGCCTCGGCCGTGACGGTGGGCGTCTCCCGCTCGTTCTCGCTGGCGAATCGTTCGAGGAAAGCCGTCGCGAGCCGCGCGACATCTTCCGCGCGCTCCCGAAGCGGCGGGATCCTGAGGTTCACGACGGCCAGCCTGTAATAGAGGTCGGCGCGGAACGAACCATCGTCGGCCATCTTGAGGAGGTCGCGGTTGGTCGCGGCGAGCAGCCTCACGTCGACCTGCACCTCTTGCGTTCCGCCGACGCGCATGAAGGCGCGCGACTCGAGCGCGCGCAGGAGCTTCGCCTGAAGGTTGAGCGGCAGCTCTCCGAGCTCGTCGAGAAAGAGCGTGCCGCGGTCGGCGAGCTCGAGCTTGCCCGGCTTGCGCGATGCGGCACCCGTGAAGGCGCCCTTCTCGTGCCCGAAGAGTTCGGACTCGAGCATCTCTGCGGGGATCGCGGCGCAGTCGACCGGCAGGAAGGTCTCCCGGGCGCGCTGGGAGTGCCGGTGTATCGCGCGCGCGACGAGCTCCTTGCCCGTGCCGGACTCGCCGGTGATCAGGACGGAAGCGTCGGTGTCGGCGACGCGCCCGATAAGCGCGAGGGTGGCGAGGAAGGCCGGGTCCTCGCCGACGAGGTTCCCGAAGTCGAAGCGGGCGTCGAGCTCGGCGCGCGCGGGCGTGGCGCCCGGCTCGCCTGGGGTGCGCCCGGCGAGCTCGAGCACCGTCCCGATCGAGCGCAGGAGGTGCTCGTTGCTCCAGGGCTTCGTCAGGAAGTCGGCGGCGCCCGCCTTCATGCCTTCGACGGCGAGGCCGATCGAACCCCACGCCGTGATCAGGACGACGGGCAGGCGCGGGTGGCGCGCGCGGATCTCCGCGAGGAGTGCGAGCCCTTCCGCGCCGCTCGTCTCGGCGGAGAAGTTCATGTCCTGGAGCACGAGCTCGAAGCTCTCCGCGGCGAGCGCGGCGAGCGCGCCCTCCGCGTCGGCCGCCGAGCGCGTGACGTGGCCGGCGCGCTTGAGCAGGAGCTCGAGCGAGGTGGTGACCGAGGGGTCGTCGTCGACGATCAGGATCACGGGGCCGCCCTACTCGAAGTGGAGCGCTTCCGCGGGGCGGATGCGCGTGGCGCCGAGGCCGGGGTAGAGGCCGCACAGGGCGGAGAGCGCGAGCATGAGAAGCGCGGAGAGTCCGACCGACGCCAGCACGACGTCGAATCCGATGAAGGGGAGGATCCCGGTCGCCGGCAGTTGCACTGCGAGTACGGATCCAGCGAGTACGGCGAGCGAGGACAAGACGACGACCTCCGCGACGATCTGGCGATGGATGCTCCCGCGTGAGGCGCCGAGGGCGCGGCGGAGTCCCATCTCACGCGTGCGGCGGGTGACATTCTGCCACAGCACACCGGTCACCCCGAGCACGACCATCAGCAGAAGAAAGCCGGCGAGCACGCCCGAGAGGGCGAGCGGTAGGAGGGTCTCGCGCCTCAGGCGGTCGCGGTCCCGCGCGAGAGGGCTGATCCCGATGTTCCAGCCGGGAGCGGTGCGCTGGGCAAGCAACTCGAGCTCCTCTTCGAACTCCGCGGTCGTGCCGGGCTCGAGCCTGAGATGAATCTCGCCGAGCAGGAAGCCGCCCGTCGCGCTGGGGTCGCCGTGGACGAAGAAGAAGGGGCGCTCCGGCGCGAAGTCGCCGTGGTGGCGGTACGCGTCGATGACACCGACGACGCGGTACGCCGCGTTGCTTTCCCGTCGAGTCTCTTCGAAGACCTTGCCGAGCGGGTCTTCGTCGCCGAAAGCGTCGCGCGCGAGCTGCTCGTTGATCACGATCGGTGCCGGCTCCAGTCCGGCGTCACCCTCCTCGAGGAAGCGGCCCGCCGTGAGCCGGAGGCCCAGCGTCTCGTGCTCGGAGGGCGTGACCGTCGCCATCTCCGCGTCGATCTGCCGGCCGCCAAAGCCGAGCCCCGAGCGGAACGAGGACATGCCGTAGGGGCGGTCGGTGGAGAGCGCGACAGCGCGCACGGGCGTGAGGGTCTCGAGCTCCCTGACCAGGCGCGCGAGCGTCGCCGCATCTTCCTCGGTCGTCGGAGCGAAGGCGCGCGGGCGCGGTCGCTCGGCGGTGATCGCCCAGACGTCGTCGATGTCGAAACCCAGGGGGCGGCTCTGGAGCTCGAAGAGGTAGAGCGCGTTCGAGAGGATCGTGAACACGACGAGGAAGGCGATGAAGATCTCCGCGGCGAGCAGCGCGTTCGCGCGCCGGCGGTTCCAGACGAGTTTGAGTAGGTGCAGCAGCATCAGACCCTCCTCCGCAAGGCGGCGACGGGGTTGAGCCTCGACATGCGCCAGGCGGGGTAGCTGCCGGAGAGCACGCCGAACACGAAGGTGAACACGAGGCCGGTTCCGATGACGCGGTAGTTCACGTGAAGCTCTGAGTACGGGAACAGCCCGGAGCCGTTCGCGGCGACGAGCAGCAGCTCGACGGCAGCGATGCCGAGGACCCCGCCGAACATCGTCAGGACGAGGTTCTCGCTGAGGAACTGGCCGACCAGCGTGCGCGAGGTGGCGCCGAACGCGCGGCGTACGCCGATCTCTGGCGAGCGCTCGAGGATGCGGCTGAGGTTGAGGTTGACGAGGTTGAGCGCCGGCAGCGCCATGACGAGGAGCGCGCCGGCGATCAGCTCGAGGACGAGCAGCGAGCGTGGCGCCTCGCCGGGGTCGTCACCGCCGAACTGCGAGTGCGCGACCATCTCGAACGCGGTCAGCGCCTGGCTCGTCACCGTGTCGATTCCGGGGTGTTCCGAGAGCTCCGCGGCGGCGAGGCGCTCGCGGAACGCGTCCTTGACCCCTCGGGTGCGTGTGCCGCGCTCGAGCAGCAGGATGCCGGCGAAGCCGCCCATCAGCGCGCTCTTGTACTCGTCGGTCTTGGCCGTGCCGTGTGGGGCCCACATCTCCGCGAAGGAGAAGCGCCGCGCTCTCGAGACATCGCGCACGACGCCGACGATCGTGAAGGTCTGCCCGCTCGTGGTGACACTTCGGCCGAGCGCGTCCTCTCCCGGGAAGAGCTCGCGCTCGAGCTTCTCGTTGATGACGGCGACGAAGTTGCCCGCGGCGTCGTCCACCGCGGTGTATGGCCCGCCGCGCAGGAACTCGAAGTCCATGAGCTCCCAGAACGCGCCGTCGGTGCGGCGCAGCTCGATCGTGCGCTTGACGCCGGACTGGTAGCTGGCCACGGCTTCGGCCCTCGTGACGATCGAGAGCTGCTCGACACCGGGCAGGTCGCGGGCGTAGCGGTCGAGGAGCGCGAAGCCGGGCGGAGACCAGATCTCCATGTCCTCGCCCTTGGCGACGGCGCGGTGGATCCCGAGCATGCGGCCGAGCTTCTCTTCCGGGTAACCGGAGAAGAAGAGCTGGTCGAACGCCGCGGTGCCGATGCCGAGGACCACCATCGTCAACGCGATCCCGAACAGGCTGATCGCCGTGTAGAACTTGCGGCGGAGCAGCACCTTGAGTGCGAGTTTGAGATAGCTGAGGAACATCACTGCACCTGCCGGCCGTCGAAGAGGCGGATCGTGCGGTCGGTCTCGCCCGCGAGCTGCTGGTCGTGCGTGACCATGACGATCGTCGTCTCGCGCTCGCTGTTCAGCGTGCGCAGGATCTCGAGGATCTCCTGGCCCATGCGGCTGTCGAGGTTGCCGGTGGGCTCGTCGGCGAGCAGAAGGTTCGGCTCGCCGACGATGGCGCGCGCGACGGCGACGCGCTGCTGCTGGCCGCCCGAGAGCTGGCCGGGGTAGTGCCCGGTGCGGGAGGCGAGGCCCACGCGCTCGAGCGCGGCGCGGGCGAGGCGCCGGCGCTCTTTCGCGGGCATCGAGCGGTACAGGAGCGGGAGCTCGACGTTGTCGAGGACCTTGAGATCCGCGATCAGGTGGAACTCCTGGAAGATGAAACCGATCTCGCGGTTGCGCAGCGCGGCGACGCGGCGGTCGTCGTAGCGGTCGATGGCGTCCCCATCGAGGCGGATCGTGCCGTTCGTCGGCTCGTCGAGCAGGCCCATCAGGTTGAGCAAGGTCGACTTGCCGCAGCCCGAGGGCCCCATGATCGAGACGAACTCGCCCCGGTCGACGCTGAGATCGATCGCGTCGAGCGCGACGGTCTCGAGCCGGTCGGTGCGGTAGATCTTGGTGACGCCTTCCACGTCGAGCATCGGTGTTCCTCCGAATCGCCCGCTTCTATCGCAGGCGCAGTTCTCTGGCGTGCATGAGGTGGTCGAGGTCGGTGAGGACGACCTCGTCGCCCTCCTCGAGGCCGCTCGCGAGTGCGAAGTGCTCCTCGCCGACGAGCCCGAGCGTGATGTCGCGGCGCAGCGCCCGCTCGCCGTCGACGACGAAGACTTGGTGGTGGAGTCCACCGCCCTTGATGGCGGGGCCGCGCGGTAGGCGCAGCGTGTCGGCCTCGTGGCCGGTGACGACGAAGACCTCGACGCGGAGCCGCTGGCGCAGGGCCGGGTGGCTCGGTTCGTCGAGGGTGACGGTGAAGCCGAGCGCGCCGTCTTCGATCGTCGGCAGGATCGTCGAGAGGCGGCCGTCGAGGAGCTCGCCCGAGGCGCGCACGCGCACGCGCTGGCCGGGGGCGAGGCGCGCCGCGTAGGCGTCCGAGATGCGGGCCTCGACGCGGAAGGCGCCCGGCTCCGCGATGCGCGCGAGCACGTCGCCCTTCCGGACCGCGGTGCCGATGTCGGGGGTGAGGAAGGTCAGCACGCCGGGGCGCAGCGCGCGCGTCTCGGCGAGCTGGATGCGCTCGGCGAGCTCGGCACGCTCACGCGCCTTGATGCGCGCGTCGAGGGCCAGGCTCTCGAGCTTCGCCGCGTGCTGTGCGCGCTCGCTCGCCGCCTGCTCGTCGAGCTGGCGCAGTTCGATGCCGGCCTTCTCGACGCGGACCTCGGCTTCGCGCAGCGCGCTCTCGGAGACGAGGCCCTCGGCGGCGAGGGTGCGGTGCTGCGTGAGCTGATGCTCGGCGATCTCGTGGTCGAGGGTCTTGGTCTCGCGCTGGCGTTCGATGGCCGAGAGCGCGGCGGCGAGCGTGAGCTCGGTGCGCCGGGTCTCGTTGGCGAGCTGGTCGCGCGCTTCGTCGAGGCGTTCGAGCTCCAGGGCGGCCTCGGACACGTCGAGCTCGAGGATGCGCTGCCCGGCGACGAGCGAGGCGCCCGGTTCGGCGAGCTTGCGCAGCACGCGGCCGTCCACCGGACTCGCCAGCACTTCCTCGTGCGCGGGGAGCGCTTCGCCCGAGGCGCGGATGATCGCCTCGAGCGGGCCGCGCTCGACGCGGGCGGTGCGCAGCGAGTCCCGGCGCACGCTCGGGCGGAGCCAGCGCATGCCGCCCCAGAAGAGGGCGACGAGCGTGAGCGCGCAGACGGCGGTGATCGCGACGCGCCGCAGGCGCCGGGTTCTCACGAGTCGCGGGTCGATCGCCCTGTCCATGCCGGGAGTGTTCATGCCCGGGGTCTAGAGCAAGGGGCGTGCCGCCGTGAACGGCGTCTGGGCGAGGCTCAGCGGCCCGAGGAGTGTGCGGAATCGGACAGTGCCGTTCGCGGGCGGACGGCGGGCTCGAGGGCCCAGACCTTGAGGTGGCGGTACACGCCGACCGTGCCGTTCATCTGGCGGAAGCCGAAGTGCCCTGGGGCGAGCGCGGCGCCGTAGCGCGCGGCGTGATCGTCGGTGAAGGCGAGGCTCACCGTCCCGTCGACCGCGAGCTCGATGTGCGGGCCGTCCTTGACGAGACGAAGGCGATGCCAGCCTCGCGCGCCGGGCTCGATCGCCACCGGCCCGTGGTCGAGCAGGAGGTAGCCCGGCACTTTGCGCAGGTTGCCGTGGATGCGGCCCGTCTGGAAGCGCGGGAGGTGGCCGAAGAAGGACACGTAGTAGTTGTCGAGCTCGCCGCGCACGTACTGGGGGAAGCTGCCGTCGCGTGCGGGGAGGCCCGGGTCGAAGACGGCGCGTCCTTCCGAGCCCCGCGCCGCGAAGTGAAGGATGGCGAAGCCGGTCTCCGAGAGGCGCTCGAACTCCCACTCGATGACGAAGCTCTCGGGCAGCGCGTCGGGGTGCCAGAGATTGAAGTGCCCCTTGCTCGGGGTGCTCGCGCCGCCGGGGGCGGTGTCGAGCACGAGGCCGCCGTGTTCGTGGCGCAGGCGCGCCGGGCCCTCGACGATCCACGCGGGGGTGTTCTCGGGCGCCTTGAGCGGCGCGTCGACGAGCAGGGCGCCCTTGCGCGCATCGATGGCGCGCGGGCTGCGCCCTTTGTGGCGGTGGCCGAGGAGAACGTCGCTCGTGCCGCGCAGCGCATGCGGCGTGCGGCGGCGCGCGGCGCGGGCTGTCGTGAAGCGTGGGCTCGCCACGAGTCTCTCGACGCGCGCGCGGCTGCTGGGCGTCTGAACCTCCGTCGCGCGGCTCTCGGGGTTCCACGCCGCGAAGCGTGTGCCGGGAAAACGCACCGGCGTGCCGCCGACGTAGCCCTCCGAGCGCCCGCGCTCCGCGTCCCAGGTGAAGAGCAGGTGCGTGCGGCCGGCGGGGAGGGTCTCGAAGGGGATGACGAAGCCGCGGTGCAGCGGGTCGTCGTTCTCCCAGAGGAAGAGGAGGTCGACGCTGGCTGGAGCGCGGTGGAGGACGATCTTCGCGAGGCCGGGCAGGACGACGATCGGCTCCATCAGCGGGGCCGCGTCGCGTCCGTTGTCGAGCGGCGCGTCGAGGACGAGCTCGAAGCTCAGCGTGCCGCGCTCGCCGAGTGGCTCATCGAGCTCGGCCGCCGCCGTGGGGAGCAGGGTGAGAGACAGCGAGAGGGCAGCAAGCGCTGCGCGCGAGAGGGCTGGCATGTCCGAGCTCCACGGGCCGCGGTGGGGACGGCTCGGACAGTGTGCGGAGCGGCCTGCGCGAGGGCGAGGCCGCTCCGAGGGGCACGAGCACCGCTCGGGGCGGCACTCGTCACGGCTCGATCTGCTGCCCGAGGGCTCAGTCGGTGCCGATGATGTCGCCCGGGTCCTGGGTCAGGGCCGCGCCGCGGAAGACCGCGCGGAACATCTCGAGGGTGTGCTCGAGCTGCGCTCCGGTGATGCCGCCCCGATAGGAGATGTTGTAGTCGGCGAAGAGGGTGTTGGCGTTCGGCATCGAGAAGCGCACGAAGAGGAGCTGGTCGTTGAGGCGGTTGACCAGCGTGAGCTTCTCGATCTCCATCGCGCTCTCTTTGAGGTGCCAGGCCGCGTACACGAAGATGAGCTTCNNGAGCTTGAGGAAGATCTTCACGTCTTCGGCGACGACCTTGAGGTCACCGTCCTCGTCGATCACCACCTCGTCGGCGCTCTCGGAGAGCACGCCGCGGAAGGCTTCGAGGCTGACTTCGCTCTCGGGGAAATAGACGACGGGGCCGTCCGCGAGCGCTGCCGGGGCGAGCGCTGCGAGCAGGACGAGAACGGACAGGGCGAGTGCGGCGCGCGTGCCACGCGTCGGTGAAGCAGAGATCATGTTCGGGTTTCTCCTGGAGTGTCCGGCACGCGTGGGCGGGATCGGGGCGCTTCGGCGTGTGATGTCGGTGTCCCACACACACCTTCGCGCTTCGTGGCCCGGGGCGCAAGGCGGAAGTGGGCCGCGCGCGGGCGCGCTACACTGCTCGGGTGCCGATTCCCCGCGGAGGTGCGTGTGACCCGCCGTTCGATCGCGCTCCTGGCGCCCGTCCTGCTGAGTCTCCTCGCTCTCTGTCTCGTGCTCGCGCCGCTGTCTCTGGCAGACGAGGAGCCAGACGGGAAGCTCGACGCGAAGCTGCTGCGCGCCGCGCGCCGCGGGCGGGTCGCAGACGTCAGGGCGCTGCTCGCCGAGGGCGCGAGCGTGCGCGCGCGGGACGCCGAGGGGCGCACGGCGCTCGAGCTCGCGCGTGAGCGTGGGCACGAGGAGCTCGTGGCCTTCCTCGAGCCCGTCGTCGATCGCGACACCTTCGATCGCGCGAAGGGCTTCCGGCGTATCCGCTCGCTCGAGTACTACCTCGCCGAGTTCCCGGGTGGGGCGCACCGTGAGGAGGCGCGCGCGCTGATCCGCGCGATCGCCTACGAGAAAGCGGTCGCGAAGGGGACGCGGACCGCGCTCGAGATCTACCTCCGTAAGTACCCGCGCAGCGAGTTCGAGTCCCAGGTGCGGGCGCGCCTCGAGGAGCTGAGCTTCGCGTCCGCGGAAGAGGAGGGGGAGCTCGCCTCCTACGAGCGTTTCCTCGCGACCTACCCCGGCGGCCGGCGCGCCGCGGAGGCGGCCCTGCGCCTCGAGGCGCTCTGGCTCGAGCGCGCGCGCGAGGGCGGACGCTCGGTGGACTTCGCGGCGTTCGCAGAGCGCTTCCCGGACGGCTACCACACGACGGAGGCGCTCGTCACGGCCAGCAAGCTGATGAAGAGCGAGCTCGACGAGGGGCTCGCGGAGCTGCGCGGCGTCGACTTCGACCCCGAAGCGCGCGGGGCCTGGGGCGAGCTGCCGATCCACCGCGCGGTGCTCGAGGGCGACCTACCGATCTTGCGGGCGCTGCTTCACGAGGGCGCTGACGTCGACACGGTCCTGCCGCGCACCGGGCTCCGCGCGCTGCACCTAGCGGCGATCCACGGGCGGCCGGGCTTCGCCAGGCTGCTCATCGAGGCCGGCGCGACCCTGACGGCGCGGGACGATCTCGGGCACAGCGCGCTGGACTTCGCGGAGCGGGGCAGCCCGGTCGCCGAGATGCTGATCGCACGGGGCGTGATGCGCGGGAAGGCCGGGACGCTCGAGCTCCCGCCGCCGCCGATCCCGCTGACGGACGCGCTGGAGCTGGTTGGCCTCGAGCGCGCGGGCGCGACGGGGCTTCGCGGGCGCAGGGCGCACTCGATGCGGCTGCGGGACCCTGCTTCGGGGGTGGAGTTCGTTTTTGATCCGTACGAGGGGGCGTGGCGGCCCGCGGCGGAGCGCGATCCCTTCACGCCGTAGCCGCGTCGTCCCGCGAAAACCCGCGCCTCGCGCCCGGTTTCGAGCCCGCGCCTGCGGGCCCGGTGGCTTACTTCGACAAATAGGCAGGAAGCTAACAGCGCCTTAGCGACCAGTTTGTGATTTACTGTTCCCTCGCGTTACCGTTAAGTTTCTCTCTATCTGCCAACCCCCACCGTGAGAGACGAGCATATGGCTTCTTTCGGATCGATCGTCTGGTCCTCGGTCGGGAAGAAGGTGTTGACCGGTCTGACGGGCTTTGCCCTGGTCGGCTTCGTTGTCGCCCACCTGATCGGGAACCTCACCCTCTTCCTCGGCCCGGACGCGTTCAACGGCTACGCGCACTTCCTCGAGAACATGGCCCACGGCTGGGGCATCTACGCTTTCGAGGTCGGGCTGATCGGCATCTTCCTCGTCCACATGGCGTCGGCGGCGACGGTCGTCTGGATCGACAAGCGGAAGGCGCGCTCGAGCGCGTACCGCTACGCCAAGGACGCGAAGGGCAAGAGCCGCAAGACGTGGTCGTCGAGCACGATGATCTACACCGGGATCATCGTCTTCGCTTTCGTCGTGCTGCACATCGTGCTCTTCAAGTACGGCAACCACGAGATGACGGACGCCGGGGTCAAGAACCTCTACAAGACGGTCGTCACCGAGTTCAAGAACCCGCTCTTCCTGGGCTTCACCGTGCTCGCGATGGTGCTGGCAGGCATGCACCTGAGGCACGGCATCTGGAGCGCCTTCCAGTCGCTCGGACTGGCCAACGACCGCTACCTGCCGCTCCTNNCTGACCAAGCTGGCGGCGGTGGCCGCGGTCCTCTTGGCCATCGGCTTCATCGCTCTGCCGGTCGTGCTGTTTTTGATCGGCGATCCGAACGCGGTGACGACGGGAGGTCACTGAGATGGGTAACACCAAGCTCGACGCCAAGATCCCCAGCGGCCCTCTCGCCGACAAGTGGGACAAGCACATGATGGACAACCCGCTCGTCGCACCGGGCGGGAACCGGCGGAAGTTCAAGATCATCGTCGTCGGTACGGGACTGGCCGGAGGCGGCGCGGCCGCGACGCTCGGCGAGCTCGGCTACAACG
>NPIG01001033.1_pt2 | contig 10078 bp, 8 predicted proteins | sample 8637441 | NCBI WGS metagenome assembly NPIG01 (sample SAMN07420675, study PRJNA396082) | bioreactor metagenome | isolation source: sample BR6 brine-fed electro-methanogenic bioreactor BR | place: Japan: Kochi | collected 2016-06-14
CTTCCCAGACCATCTGAACCGTCGGCCCCGAAGTGATGAACGTCACCAGGCTCGCGAAGAACGGCTTGTCACGGTGTTCGGCGTAATGCTCATGCGCCTTCGCTTCGGTCAGCTGCTGCATCTTCATCGCCACCAGCTTGAGGCCGCGCCGTTCAAAACGGCCGATACACTCACCGACGAAGCGCCGTCCGACGCCGTCCGGCTTGATCATCACGAATGTACGCTCAACCACGTCCGGGATTACTCCAGTCTTGCAGTTTTCCGTTGGCCTGGGGGCACCGCTCACTGCGGCTGTAGCGAAACAGAAACACTGGGCGGGTTCCGTTCCGTGGCGCACGCACGGCCACACGGAAAGCGGAGTATACCAGACAGGCGCGGCGGCGGGCAAATGCCTTTCCGGCGCAACTGCCGGACTCATGGGGGATTAGCTCATCCAGGCATGCACGCGGGTCACTTCGGCGGGCGTTTCAGCGGGCGGATTTCCACTTCGCTGATGCAATTCCCGGGCCGGGTGCGCAACACGTCCAGACAGGCCCGGCCCACTTCTTCGGGCGTGACCTTCCACTCCTGCCGCGCGCCTTGATGGCGCTCAGAGGCGACAGACCCGGGAAAGACCGTCGTCACCTTGATTCCGTAGTCTCTCAATTCCTGGAAGATGGACTGCGAGAAACCGGTAACGGCGAACTTGCTGGCCGCATAGGCGCTGCCGCCGGGCAGCGGCACCTTGCCCGAGATGGAGGACACATTGATGATGTGCCCGAAACCACGCGGGCGCATCACTTCGATGGCCGCGCGTGTGGCGTAGAACAGGCCATTGAGATTTGTGCTTATCAGGGTGTGCCATTCATCCAGGGAGATTTCACACACATCCTTGCGCAGCACCACGCCTGCGTTGTTGATGAGCGCGTCCAGGCCTTCCATGCGCTCGGCGAGGCCCTGCACGGCCCTGCGCACCTCGTCAGCGTCGCGGATGTCGCACGGCCGGGCATGCGCCGCGCCGCCGTGTTCGTTGATGTCCTGCGCCAGGGCGTCCAGCGCCTCCCGCGAGCGCGCCATCAGGCCCACTGTGAAGCCTTCGCGGCCGAGCACCGCCGCGATCCCGCGTCCGATTCCCCTGCTGGCGCCGGTCACGATTACTTTCATGCACTGCGCTCCCCGGAGGCGTTTCGCCTCGCTCGTTTTTCTTTGCCCGCAACCGGCGGCCGGCAGTGCACTTCGATAGGCGAGCCCACTTCCAGGCCCAGCCGGACGTGCGCGCTTCCGTTGCGCACGGCCACCTCGAGCCTGCCCGTGCTGCTGAACAGCGCCAGCGGCTCGCCCTCATCGACGGCCACATAGGTTTGCCGCGCCACGGGCAGCGGGTGGCTTGTGATATCGACTTCCCACGGCCATTTCAGGTCGAACATGCTTTCGGGGATGTTGGTGATGCAATTGCCGAAACGGTCGACGTGAATCACACAACCGCGCACCGTGCCGCCGTCCCGTTCGGGCACGGGGACATCGATTTCGACCAGCTTCTGCAGTGGCGGTCCGACTTCGGCCAGGGGCTCGCCCCGGGCAAGGCGCGCCGCGGCGGGCGCGAACATGTCACGTCCGTGGAAAGTGCGGCTGATATCCCGCGTGGTGAATGCGGGATTTTCGATGATCCGCGCGCCCTGAAGCGGGTGCTCGCGCAGAAACAGGGTCAAGACGCCGTTGTCTGGAAAGACGAAGTACTGCCCGCTGGCGAGCGCGGCGGCTGCATGGCGCTTGCCGCCGATGCCCGGGTCAATGACCACGAGGTGCACCGTCTGGGGCGGGAACCACGATGCGGCTGCTGCGATGAACAGGGCCGCTTCGGCCACGTTTTGCGGCGCGATCTCGTGGGTGAGGTCTTCCACAATCGCCTCTGGACAGAGCGACCGGATGACACCTTTCATCGACGCCACATACGGGTCACGCGTTCCGAAGTCCGTGGTCAAAGTCACAAGCGGTAAATTCACGGTGCGTCTGCCCATGTCAACCCCCTTGCGTTTTGTGGTGCGCTAGGCCGTGCAGATGCGGTTTCGTCCGGCCTCCTTCGCTGCATACAGTGCGCGGTCCGCCGAAGCGATGAGCGCTTCGGCCGTGGCGCCGTGGCGCGGCCATTCCGCCAAGCCCTGGCTTATGGTAACACGAAACGAGTTGCCCTCGTGCTCGAATTCTTGGGCTTCGATGCTTTTTCGCAAGGTCTCGGCCACCTCCACCGCGGTTTCCAGGGAAGCCGACTCAAACAGCAGCACCGCCTCATCGCCGCCGTAAAGCGCCGCAAGGTCGTCCCGCCGAAGGACTTGCCGCATCAAGACGCCCATCTCCCGCACCACCATCCGCCCGGCCAGGTGGCCGAAAGTGTCATTTACCCGTTTGAGCCCGTCCAGGTCGGTCATGGCCAGGGCGAAAGGCCGCTCCGCCTCGGTCTGCCGAATACGCGCATCGAGGCGCCGCCTGAACGTTTCCATCGTCAGCAGGCCCGTCAACTGGTCATAGTGAATGAGCTTATGCACCTGCTGGTGGAAACGCGCGTCCACCTCGTCTTCCTGCACGAACTTCAACAGCACCTCGCCCAACCGGATACGGTCACCGTTGCGCAGCGGGGTATTCCTGGCGGGCTGCTCATTCACGAAGGTGCCGTTGCTGCTGTTCAGGTCGGTCAGGGTGTAGCACTCGGCCCCATCCACGGTCGCGCGCTCAATACGCGCCTGTATCCGGGACACAGACGGTTCGTTGACGCGCAGGTCAGCGGCCGTCGAACGTCCAAGCACAACCGGGCAAGCGCCGACAGGCAATTCCGCCCCGATTTCCCAGCCGGCAATCACGACCAGCGTTGCCGGCAAAGCACCGGCCCGCACGGGCTGGTCACCGCCCGGCTTCGCCACCATCGTCATGTCGTCAGCGGGTTTGCGCGATGTCGTGTCGGGTTCCATGTTCCTCACCTCGCCCTTATCATAACAGCACTTGGCGGCCGGAAACATCCCCGTCTTGCCCTTTGCCATCCGGCCCGGTATCATTTTGCCCACGCGCGAAAACCCGCAATCGGAGTGTCCATGAAACGCCTTCATCCTGTCACCATCGGGCTCACGGCGCTGGCCCTGCTGCTGGGAGCCGCTTCGGCGTGGCCCCTTGCTGGCGCCGGGGGCTTACTCCGTGGGGCATTGCATGCCGGGTTTCTTCTGGCCGCGCTTCTGGTGTTCGTGCGCGTGCTGCCGGGCAAGACGGGATTGCCCGTGCAGATATTCATCGCCATGGTCGCCGGGGTGTCGGTCGGCTGGGCGGGCGCCGCCTTGGGCGAGAAACAGCTCATTACGGACTACCTGGGCATTTTCGGCACCCTGTTCATCCTTCTGCTGAAACTGGTCATCCTGCCGCTCATTTTCGTTACGGTGCTCACCGGCGTGGCTGGAGTGGGGGATGTGCGCAAACTCGGCAGCCTCGGCGCCAAGACCATCGGCTACTACTTCATGACTACTGCCGTGGCCGTGCTGATTGGCCTCACCGTCGTCAACGTGCTCCAACCGGGCAAGGGGCGGGAGTCGCTCCAACCGCCGCCGGAACAGGCGGCACAGCGCGGTCTGGAGGAATCGGTCCCAACCATTTTGCAGGTGCTCACCGACACCGGGCTGCTGTCGGCGGAGCACGCGGCCCGGTACCTCGGGGAGCACAGCCCCCAACCGGACGCCGAGGCGCAGAGCCTGGGCGCGCGCATCCAGACACGGGTGCTGCCCGAACTGATACGCAATCCCATCATGGCCGGGCAGAACCCTATTGTCGTCATTCTCGTGGCACTGCTCATCGGCGCGGCCCTGGCCACCCTCGGCGAACAGGGGATGCCCGCGCTTCGCGTTTTCCAGGCCCTGGACAAGGCCCTTATCACCATCATCATGTGGGTCATGTACCTTGCGCCCATCGGCGTGTTCGCAATGATGGCGAAGGCAATCAGCGAGCTTGGCCTCCACTACGTGGCCACCCTGGCGAAATACTGCTTCACGGTGTTGTTCGGGCTGGGGCTCCATTTCTGCGTGCTGTCCTTCGTGGTCTGCCCCCTGCTCGCGCGCGTGCCGCCCATGCGTTTCCTGCGCGGCATGGTGCCCGCCTTCGAAGTCGCCTTCAGCACCTCGTCCAGTTCCGCCACGCTGCCCGTCACCATACGCTGCGTGTCGCACCGCGTCGGGGCCGATGAGAACATCAGCAATTTCGTGTTGCCTGTCGGCGCCACCATCAACATGGACGGTACGGCGCTCTATCTCAGCGTGGCGAGCCTGTTTATCGCACAGGTCTACGGGTTGGGCCTCGGATTGCAGGCGCAGTTAATGGTTTTCCTGACCGCCACGCTTGCTTCGGTAGGCACCGCGGGGATTCCCGGCGCCAGCATCGGGCTGATGAGCATTATCCTGAGCGCGGCGGGCATACCCGTGGAGGGCATCGGCATCGTCATCGGCGTTGATCGTATCCTCGACATGAGCCGGACCGTCGTGAACATCACCGGCGACAGTGTGGGCGCGCTTGTCGTGTCGCACAGCGAGGGCGCCATGGGTGAGCCCCACCTCGAAGACGGGGTGTGAGACCGTCGCTTTCCTTACCCCCGCGCTTTGAGCACCATAACCGCGATGGCAAAGGGAATCACCGCAATGAACCACCATTTGTTCGCGACGACAAACTCGATAACTTCACTCATAGCCGTTCTCCCCCGTGCATAGCCCAGGCTACCCCGGATTGCGTGTGACAAATGCCAACAGCGCGCCCAGCAGTGCCAGCGCCAGGCCGATGCCGCAGAGCTTGCGCGCGCGCGGCGGCTCCTCAGTTCTCGTCATACCGTACACCGACCACAGCCCGGAGCCTGCCGCCAGCAGCAGGATGCTGTAGGAGAGCATGGGCTGGAACATCTCAAAGCCGCCGACCAGCACGAGGGGCAGGCTGAAGATAAGCGTCATGCCGCCGACGAAGAGGCTGCTCACCCACATGGGCGTCCCCCGCGGCGAACTCGTGGTCAACACGCGCGTGCTCTTCGGGTCGAGCATGTCTGCCCAGGGCTTGCTCGGGTCGACCGCGCGCACAGGCTCGGCCGTCTCCTGGGGGGGCGATGGCGGTGGCGGCGGAGCGGGGGCCTGCTTTGTCACAGGTTCTTCGCCCAAGTCCCGCATCAACGCCTCGAAACTCAGAGGCTCTTCCGGGGGCGGGGGAGGGGCTGGGGACTTCGGGGTTTGCCGTTGCGGGGCCGCCGGTTGCGCGCCACTCCTGGCCGCGCAACGGTTGCACAGACCGTCGGGCGTGTCCAGGGGCTGGTGACGGTCACAGGACACCGCGCCGCAACGCGGGCACACATGGCCGCAGGACTCACAGACCATCTTCTGGCAGACCGCACAGCCGCCTATGCTGCCGCGTATGCCGCAAACATCACATTGCATGTGAACGACTCCCTGTTCACCCTCACGCCGTCGATACTAGCAGAGCAATTGGCGCGGTACAATGAAATCTCAGGATTGCCCGTAGAGGGCCGCCAGGGTTTCCTCGATAAACTCCGGTGTGATGGGGCGCTCGTCCACCACACTGTAGAACAGGCCCGTGCGGTCCTTGAATTCCCTCAGTGTCTCGAGACAGTGCCGCACCTCCTCTTGGGAGGCGTCCGGGCACCGATAGCGCAGGCCGCAGCGTTGCAGCAGTTCCGCGGCCCACTCCGGCGCATTGTTCTGCAACCGGGTGATGACGAAGATTCCCAGGCCCACGAGGTCACCATGCAGGAAATGCCGGCGCGTGAGGTGCTCCATGTTGTATGCGACGATGTGTTCCGCGCCTTCCTCCGGCCGGCTCGACCCCAGTTCCGCGCAGAATTTCACCTCGCGGCGGTAGAGGTCGACAATGGTGTCGATGCCTTTTGGCGTCACGTTGTAGACCTCCTCCGCGTTGCGGTCGAGGATCTCCAGGCATTCTCGCGCCTGTCCGGCAATGACCTCGTTGTACGCCTCGCCCACCGCGTCGCGCGCGTGCTGCCAGTCGTACAGCGCGGTATGGATGCTTGCGATGTCGCAGGCGCCTGCCCGGTTCAACTCGGGCGGCGCTTCCCGAATCAGGTCATGGTCGACGAAGAGCTCTTCGGGGAAGATGTTCCCCACATACTCGACGGTCTTGTCTACACGCACCGCAACGGTGTTGGTCAGCGGCGCGTCCACGGAAATGATGGTGGGCGCCAGCACCATGCGGCAGCCCCGCCGCCAGGCCAGATACTTCGCCGTGTCGCAGCATGAACCGCCGCCAACACCCACGACCACATCAAATTCGGGCAGAGAATCCGCGAGTTGCTCGACCGTTGCCTTGTCCATGTCCGTGACCATGTGCACATGGTCCGGTTCCCACGGCGCATGTTTCTGCAGCAACGCCCAGGGAATATCCATGGTCATCACGGCGACCCGTCCGGGAAGCGCCTTCAAGTGCCGCGCCACACCGGCACCGGAGATAATAGTGGGGGCTTTGTACATCCTTGCTTCCTCTTGCGGGGCAGAGCGCGCGCCCGCGTTCGCTTTCTGTGATTGCGCAGGATTCTAGCATGCCCGCGGGAAGGGGCGCGAGTGGCGCTACTGGCCGTCCCGGCCGTCGCTGCCGGCGGGGATGCCCCTGCCCATGGAAATGAGGCCGCCGAAGAAATTGACGCACCACTTCTGGAGGTCGTCAAGCACAGTGAAGAACAGCGGCACGACAAAGAGCGTCAACAGCGTGCCGGCGGTGAGTCCGCCGATGAGCGAGCGGCCGAGCCCGGCGAAGGTGGCGGCGCCCCCGGTGGTGGCGGTGGCCAGCGGCACGAGGCCGAGGATGGTCGTGATGGCCGTCATCATGACCGGGCGGAAGCGGTCGAGGCCGGCCTGCACGATTGCCGCGTTTCTTTCGGGCATGCGCTTGCGCAACTGGTTGATGTGGTCGACAATCACGATGCCGTTGTTGACGATGATGCCGACCATGAGGATGTTGCCGATGAGCGTGAACGTGTCCAGTTGCGTGCCGGTGAAGAACATCATCCACATCGAGCCGCCGAGGGCCAGCGGCACGGAACTGAGAATGGCCAGCGGCAGCAGCAGCGATTCGAAGAGCGCGCTCATCACCAGGAAGATGAGAATGACCGCCATCATCAACGTGATCCAGAACTGGAACATGTTCTCACCCAGTTCTTCGATTTCCTGCCCGTAGTTGATGCTGTACCCGAGGGGCAGATAGAAGGCGTCCACGGCGCGCTGCAAGTGGCCGCGCACCGCCGTCAGGTCCTCCGTGCGGGTTTTCGCCGATATTTCGATGACGTTCTTTCCGTCAAGGCGCTGGATGGCGGCGGGCGTCGGCTCGCGCAGGTAATCGACCAGCAGGTTCAACGGCATCAGCTTGCCCGTCTGCCCCATGATCATCACGTTATCCAGGTTTGCCCTGGATTTGCGGTCTTCCTCGCGGAATTGCGCCCACACGGGAATCTCGCGCCCGCCCTGTTTGAGAAAGGGCAACCGCGCCCCCCGCAACGCGGCATCCACGGTCTGCGCGAGCACCATTGGGCTGACCCCGGCCTGGTCGGCCAGCGGTTCGTCGATGCGCAACTGCATTTCCTCGCGCTTCTGTTCGATGTCGGTGGAGACGTCATAGAGGTCCGGGATGCGCTCGAGGACCTTCTTGAAGCGCAGCGCATAGCGCTCAAGTAGTTGCGAATCATCCCCGCGCATCTCCAGCGACACGCCGCGCGCGGTGCCCGATTCGCCTGCATCGGCGATGAACGCCTGCACTTCAGCGCCAGGCAGCCGCTTGGGCAACTGTTCCTGGAGAAAAGCAAGCGCCTCTTCCGTGTCCACATCCGGGTCGGACCACTTCGGGTCATCGTCTTCCGTGTACAGATACACCTCGATCTGTCCACCCCCCTGCCCGTGAAAGCTGAGTATGTTCTTCACGCCCAGGTATTCGCGGTGTTGCTCGATCTGTGATTCCAGGTCGGTGAACAGGGCCCGCGCCATGGCCATGTCGAAGTTCTGCTCCAGGTCGATTTCTATGGCGACTTCGCGCGTGTCGAGTTTGGGCAGGTCCCGCATGCCCACGAGCCGCACCGGCACGGCAAGCGTCAGCCACACGAGCAGGCCCAGGAGCGCGAAAGAAGCCAGACGCCAGCGCAACGACAAGTCAAGCAAACGGGCGTAGGCGTCGATAACGGTCTGCACAACGCGCATGCGGCCCAGGCGCGCGACGACATGCTGCCCCCGCGAAGCAGAACCGGGCCGCTTGCGCTGCATCCAGTCTTCGACCATGTGGAAGACGTTGTGGTGGCCCCGGTCCTGCATGCGGCTCATCGCGAGGGGAATCGCGGTCAGCGCGATCACGAGACTGCCCCCCAGCGCGACGATCAGGGGGCCGCCGAGCTGCTGCATGAACACCGACATCCGCCCTGTTTCCAGGTAGTACATCGGCACAAAGACCACCCAGGTGGTGGTTGTCGCCGCGAGGATCGCCATACCCACTTCCATGGCGCCGTGCTCGGCGCTGCTGAACCGGTCCTCGCCCAACTGGCGCCGCCGGATGATGTTCTCCACGACCACGATCGAGTTGTCCACCAGCATGCCCACGCTGATGATCATGGAAACCATCGTCACCAGATTGAGGGACATGCCGATGAAGAACATGAACACCAGCGCGATGACGAGCGAGGTCGGAATGGTGAGCGCCACAATGACCGTGGGCCGCACCCGGTGCAGAAACACGAAGAGCACGACCAGCGCCATGGCGCCGCCGTACACGCCCTCCTTGAGGAGGTTGTTCAGCGCGCGCGTGATCAGGTCGGACTGGTCGAAGAACAGCTTCATAATGGTGCTGCGGAACGTGGGCAGCGCCAGTATCTCCTCAATTTCCCGGTGTACCGCGCGGCAGGTTTCGACCGTGTTCGCCTCGGACTCCTTGATCACCAGCAGGACCACGCCGTCTTTGCCGTCAAGCGACACATGCTGGTCCTGGTCTGTGCGGTGGCTGAACGTGACCTCCGCCACGTCGGAGAGCTGGAGTCCGTGCGGCCCAATGACGATGCGCTCGATTTCCTCGATGCGCCGGTATTCACCCAGCGTGCGCACAAGGTATTTTTTGTCGCCGTCCGCCAGTTCGCCCACCGACAGATTGAAGCTGCTTCGCTGAAGGGTCGAGATCACCTGCGCCAGGTCGAGGTTCAGGCTCTTGAGCGTGTCCTGGTCAAATTCAACCAGTACCTCGCGCTGCGCAACGGGCGACAGGACGTCCACGTTCGCCACGCCGTCGATGCGGCGGATGCGCGGCTCGATAATGGTCCGCACCCGGTGCGCGTACTCCTCCGCATCCTCATCGCTGAACAGCCCAAATGCCATCACCGGTATCGAACCCGAACTGAAGCGCTGCAGCATGATGCGGTCCGCTTCGTCCGGCAACACGAGCTTCAGCCGCTCGATGCGGTCCCGAACCTCGGCCGTCGCCAATGTCATGTCCACGTCGAGGTTGAACAACATGAAGACCCGGCAGCCGTTGCCGTCGGAAGTGGTGCGGAGCCGCCGCAGCCCGGGGATGGTGCGCATCTCGCCTTCCACGGGAATCGCGATTTGCTGCTCGACCTGCGCCGGGGTGCCGCCGGGATAGGGAATGTGCAGGCCGATGACGGGGCGGTCCACTTTTGGCAGAAACTTCAGCGGCATTTTGTAGGCGGCAATCGCCCCCAGCGCCAGTAGACTGATGCTGATCATCGCGATGGTCACTGGCCGCTTCAGAGCAAAAGCTGGCAGCGAGAAGTTCACAATGCCTATTCCGCTTCTTCTGGTTCCGCCGCCGGCACGGGCGAGGCCACTGGGGCGGCGACCGGGTCACGACCGCCAAACAGGTCGTACACCATCGGGATGATAATCAAGGTAAGTATGGTGGCCGAGGTCAGGCCGGCCATGACCGTGATGGCCATGGGCCGGCGCATTTCCGCACCCTCGCCCGCGGACCACACCATCGGCACCAGGCCAAGCACCGTGGTCACCGTGGTCATGATGATGGGGCGCAGGCGCACCTGGCCCGCCTGAATGATCGCGTCGCGCTTTGCAAGGCCGCG
>NPIG01000854.1_pt1 | contig 10064 bp, 10 predicted proteins | sample 8637441 | NCBI WGS metagenome assembly NPIG01 (sample SAMN07420675, study PRJNA396082) | bioreactor metagenome | isolation source: sample BR6 brine-fed electro-methanogenic bioreactor BR | place: Japan: Kochi | collected 2016-06-14
GAGATGCTCTACCAGCTGAGCTAACGGGTCGCTCTTGTTAAAATGGAGTGGAATTATATAAAATAATTTCTATTTTGTCAAGTCTTTTTTGACTAAATTTAACAAATTTTGCAAAGCGGTTTTTGCTGTTTGAATTTGCACGGCTTTTCTGTTACCACTAAAGTGATAAGTAACCACCTTTTTATAGGCATTTGAGGAAGATATACCAATAACAACCGTTCCCACTGGTTTATTTTTTGTTCCGCCATTTGGACCTGCAATTCCACTTACGACAATCGCATAATTGGCTTTAAACTTGCTTAAAACGCCATCTAGCATGTCGCTAACAACTTCTTGAGATACGGCACCATGTTGTTCTAAATGCTCTTTTTTTACATCCAGTTCTTGCATCTTAACTTCATTGGAATACGAAACAATACTTCCATTAAATACATCAGACGAGCCTGAAAGTTCTGTAATCATTGAAGCAATTAATCCACCTGTACATGACTCAGCACACGTTAAACTTTTTTTGTGTTGGCGTAATAAATCTTGCAACTCTTGCATAAATTTGGGGCTAAATAGATGATCAAACATAGGGATTCCTTTGTATTAAGTCAAGTGAAGTACTTATAGGAAGTATTGTAATAAAAAATGAATTAAAGGTGTCTGTGAAAGCAAAACAAGCCTAAAAAGGCTTGTTCTTTAAATTAGGCTTCTTTTTGTGTTAAATCAGTTAAGAATTGCTCTTCATTGAAGTTAAGTTTTAAGTAATCACATACTTTGTGAATGTCTCGTTCAGCATTTCCTAAACAAGAAGTTGCCCCTGGGCTTGGAGTCATATTAAAAATGATTCCATCGCCTGTATCAATTGAGGCTTCACCCAGCATCAGTTTTTGTTTTTCTTTATCAAGAACTTGTGGTCGCACACCTCCAAATCCTTTGGCATATTCTATGTCACACTCTGTTAATGAAGGAACGATTTTTCTGGCATCACTTAAAAAGAGTTTTTTGTTGATAATAGGAACTTCAAACATAAAGTTTTTAAGGACATAATTTCGAATGTCTGAATCTTTTAATAAATCCCAGAAGATTTTTAAAATATCACCATCAAAATTCAATGTTTTCCAAAAATCCAAATAAGTACCTGGCTTGTATCTTTCTAATTTTGGAAGCATAAGTGCAGTTGGTCCAAATCGTGTTTTACCATCAAGTAAAATATCAGGGTCTCCATGAAGTGCTGCAAACGGCAATTTGTCATTTTGTACCATATAAACTTTACCGTTTAAAAGGTGTTTGGTTGTAACATAGAAACTTCCCGCCATTGGTAAGCTTCCCATATGTTTTCCATGCCCCATTTTATGAGCTAAATAAAGTGAATGTGCTCCTGCATTAACCACCACAAATTTAGCAGTATAAACTTCACCTTTGGTCGTTTTTAATTCATATCCTTCCGCTGTTTTTGTAATATCTTCAACCTCACTGTTAAAATAAACATCGGTTACAACATCTTCACATGCTTGGGCTTGTTTGACTAATTCTTCAGTCATTTTACCAAAATCAACCGTGGTGTATTGATCTCGTGCTCCCATGGCAACAATACTTTCAGGTCGGTCACTTCCATCGGGCATTTCAACCAATTTTGGCTCTAACTCTTTGAGTTTTTCTTTGTCCCATAACTCTAAATAAGGGAATAACTCTTTAAATTCATGGTATCGTTTAGTAATAAATTCTACTTCTTTATCTCCCACACCTAAAGCCATTTTTTGGTGAGCAAACATAACTTTGTTTTCAAGTCCATATTGTAAACAGAACTTTTCAACCATTTTTGCGGTTCTTTTAGTGATTTTTGCTTTTTCTAAGGTGTAGTTTGTCTCAATATCACCTACGTGAATCGTTTGAGAGTTACTTGTCCCTTTGGTATTTAATGTTGCAAGCGCTTCATATTTTTCTAACATACAAATTCGTTTTACATCCGTATATTTTGCCAGTTCGTAAAACAAAGCGGCACCAGAAATTCCACCACCAACGATGACTACATCATAATTTTTATCGTTCATATTTACAGTTCCTATTATTTTAAATATTATGGTGAAATATTATCATAATAAAAATATAATTCCCAAATTAAACATTTAAATAGAATAAAAATTGCCCAACCATAGATAATGGTAACACTTTACGTATTTGTGCAGAAATCTTGATAAAAAGCAAGAAATAATTTAGGCTTTTTTTGTACCATTTTACATGTTTAATTTTTTTAAGAAAAAAGAGATCAAAAAATCCTCTTACGGTAAAATATTTGTTTGTAAACATTGTAAACTCACTTGCAAAGATTGTAAGTCAACCTTTTGTTATTCGTGTTTTGCCAATGAACAAAATCCCTGTCCTCGATGTGGAAAAAGAAATATTGACCCCAAATAAAAAAAAGACTTTTTAAAAATCTAATACAGATTTAACAAAAAGTTAGATAAAATCATCCCATTTTATGAAAACAAGGTAATTAAAAAAATGGATTACAAAGATAGTTTATTACTTCCAAACACCAACTTTCCTATGAGAGGAAATTTGCCACAAAATGAACCTGTACGATATGCACACTGGAATGAGTCAGATGTTTATGACAGAATGAAAAAAAACAGAAAAGATGCGCCTTCTTTTACATTACACGATGGACCTCCTTATGCCAATGGACATATTCATATTGGACATGCCTTAAATAAAATTTTAAAAGATATTATTGTTAAGTACCACTATTTTAATGGGAAATCTGTACGATTTACGCCAGGTTGGGATTGTCATGGTTTACCTATTGAGCAAAAAGTTGAAGAAAAAATTGGTGGAGAGAAGAAAAAACTTTTAGCCAAATCAAAAATCAGAGAATTGTGTCGAGAGCATGCTGCTAAGTTTATTGATATTCAAAAAGATGAGTTTAAACAATTAGGAGTTATCGCAGATTGGAAAAACCCTTATTTAACGATGGATTTTAAATTTGAAGCCAATATTTATCGAGAGTTATGTGCCATTGCCAAACAAGGATTACTCGTACAACGAAGCAAACCTGTATATTGGTCTTGGGCTGCACAAACGGCACTTGCAGAAGCTGAAGTTGAATATGAAGATAAAGTATCACCCTCTATTTATGTGGCTTTTAAACACGAAACACTTGATGCAAGTATCATCATTTGGACAACTACGCCTTGGACACTGCCTGCAAATACGGGGATTTCTTTAAATGGTGAAGAAGAGTATGTTTTAACAACAGATAAATTTATTGTGGCTAAAAAATTGCATGACAGTTTAATTGTAAACGGTGTAATTTCAGGTGAAATTGAAAAAACGATTGACCCTAAAAGTTTAGAAAATACATTTGCGATTAATCCTTTAAATGGAAGAAAATCTCACATCGTTTTAGGTGAACACGTAATGATGGATTCTGGAACAGGTGCAGTACATACAGCCCCTGGACATGGAGAGGATGACTACAAAGTTGGGTTAAGATACAATCTTGATGTTATTATGCCCGTTGATGCTTATGGTAAATATGACGAAACCATTGTGCGAGAAAAACTGTTTAAAGACCCCAGCAAATATTTAGGAGTAAATGTATTCAGTGCCAATGAACCTATTTTAGAAGAATTGGGAACCGCTTTACTTAAACGAGTAAATATTACGCACTCTTATCCCCATTGTTGGAGAACACACAAACCTGTAATTTTCAGAGCAACAAAACAGTGGTTTATCTCAATTGATGATGAGTATGGTGTTCAAAACAAAACATTAAGAGAAAATGCTTTAGAAGTAGTAGAAAATCTAAAATTTTATCCACAATGGGGACGAAACAGATTAAAAGCCATGTTAGAAGGAAGACCTGATTGGTGTATTTCAAGACAAAGAGATTGGGGTGTACCTATCGCATTTTTCAGAAATAAAAAAACCGATGAAATCATTTTTGATGAAAAAGTGGTCAATTACACGGCGATGATTTTTGAACAAAAAGGGTGTGATGCGTGGTATGATTTACCAATTTGCGAACTTTTATACCCAGGAAGTGGATATAACCCAGAAGATTTAGAAAAAACAATGGATATTTTAGATGTATGGTTTGACTCTGGTTCAACTCAAAATGCTGTTTTGCGAAGCCGAAATTATGATGCAGGAACATTTCCTGCAGATATGTATCTTGAAGGAAGTGACCAACACCGAGGTTGGTTCCAATCATCACTGTTGACCACATTGGCTTCAAGTGAGCAAGCTCCGTTTAAATCGATTTTAACCCATGGATTCACCGTAGATGAAAAAGGTGAAAAAATGTCTAAATCTAAAGGAAATGTGGTTGCCCCTGAAAAAGTATTAAAACAATACGGAAGTGAAATTTTAAGAGTGTGGGTTGCGATGAGTGACTACCAAAGTGATTTAAAAATTTCAGACAATATTTTAAAACAAAATGCCGAATTGTATCGAAAAATCAGAAATACAGCACGATTCTTATTGGCAAATATTGATGGACTTAAAAAATTTGTTGGTATTGATGAAATGAGTGTTTTAGACAAATGGATTTTAAGTAAAGCCAAAGAGACTTTTAATGAGATTGAAAAAGCATTTGAACTCTACGAATTTTCTAAGGGGTTGAATAAACTCAATCACTTTTTAGTGGTTGATTTAAGTGGAATTTATATGGACGTGTGTAAAGACAGATTGTATTGTGACGGTGAATTTGATATTCACAGAACAGGTGCACAAACTGCTATGGCAATGATTGCAAAAAAATTGTTTTCATGTTTAGCATCTATTTTAACTTATACCATTGATGAACTCTTGGAATATGCTCCTTCAATTATTAAAGGAGATGCCAAAGATGTCTTTGATTTAACGTATTATGAATTGCCAGAAGTTGAAAGTAAGCTTAACGAAGAACTTTTAATTAATGCTAAAGAAAAATTTAGTGAAGCAATTGATACACTTAAAAAAGATAAAACCATTAAAACAACACTGGAATTGGTTTTATATACATCAAGTCAAGAGTTACAGCAAATGTGTCAAACAGAGCTTGCCGATTGGTTTTTGGTCAGTGAAATTGTTTCCCAAAAGCAAGAAAAGTGCAGTGTGTCGTTTGATATAGATGGAAATGAATTTGAAGTCTATTTATCAAATAAGTATAAATGCCCAAGATGTTGGAAATTCACTGCACACAAAGAAGATGAGTTGTGTGAGCGATGTTCTGACGTTTTGAAGCAATAGGGAACCTATGTTTACACAGCCAGTAACGCTTAATATTATAGTAACAACCATTGCAATCATACTGGCTATTACGGCCGTTTGTATTGTTTTGGTTAAATTCAAAAAATAAAAGGTTTTTTATGTTTCCATTTAGTGATGAAGATTTACTTCCCCCTGTTACGAGCATTATTCAAACAAAAATTGCCCCAATGCTTGCTCGCGATGGAGGAGCAATACAGTTAATAGCTGTTAAAAATGCCACGGTATATATTCAACTACAAGGCTCTTGCGTAGGGTGTAGTGCCAGTGGAAGTACGTTGAAATTTATTGTTGAAAAAGAGTTAAAAGAAGCAATTCATCCCGATATTAAAATCATCAATGTACCTTTAGGAATGGAAGATAAAATTGAGGAGTTGTAAATGATTAACGAGACACGACTTTTAAACGATGCTCATGCTTTGTTTTCAAAACAACATTATGACAAAGCTCTTTTTTTATATGCTCAATTAAGCTCTTTATTTCCCGAAAATAAAGAGTACCCTTTGTATGCTCTTTTTTGTGATATTGCAACAGAAGATGAACAAAAGGCGATTTCATTGTATGATTATTTTAGTGTGGTCAAAGATAAAAATATCGATGAAGCCATTGAGTATGTAATGAACATTGTTGAAGCGTATGATGGCAATAATGAAAAAATGATTAAAATTTTAAAAGAGTTAGCTGATTCTACCATTGAATCTTTGGATGCGATTAAATACGATGATTTTATTAAATTGGTTGAGAGTCGAGGCTCTTTTCGAGTGGCATTTGAAGATATTATGTTTTCAACAAAAGTGGCTATTGATTCCAAAGAGGATTTTTTTGATTTTGTGACCAAACTCATTGAAAATGATTTTAATACCACGGCATACAGTTATTTAGATGGATTTAATGAATACTTTTCGTATGATAAAAAACTCGAAGAGTTGTATAAAAAATTAGAAGAGAAAAAGATTGCTAGTAACCATAAATAATCAAAATTTTACCGATAATTCCAATGAAGTCAATGACAAAACCTATTTTGTTCTCTCTTCTTTTAATGAAAAGTTTAAAGAAGATGCCCTAAAAAAAGGCTGCAAAGGGATAATAAACTCAAAAGATTTGCTTCAATATGTTGATTTTTCAAGTATTAACATTGTAGGAATAACTGGTACGAATGGAAAAACAACAACAGCCGCTGCCATTTATTCTATGCTATTAGATTTGGGATATAAGGTTGCGTTACAAGGTACAAGGGGCTTTTTTATCAATGAAGAGCGTCTTGAAGAGTATTCATTAACCACTCCCATGCAACTGGGCAATTTTGCTCACATTGAACAAGCAATCAAACAAGGGTGTCAATTCTTTGTTATGGAAGTCAGTTCCCATGCCATTGAACAACAAAGAATAGAAGGCTTACAATTTGCATTAAAAATTCATACCAATATTACGCGAGATCATTTGGATTATCATAAAACCATTGAAGAGTATATTCGAGTTAAAAACTCATTTTTCAGTGATACGACACCCAAATTGATTAATAAAGATGATAAAGTGGTCAAATATAACATTCAAAATGGATTTGCATACTCTTTAGATGAACCCTCAACTTATAAAGTTCAAGCGTATTCTTTTAAACATGGTATGCAAGTAATGCTTCAACACTTTAATCAAACGGCTCATTTTGAATCGTCATTAATGGGAATTTTTAATGTCTATAATCTTACTGCTGCAGTAGCCGCGGTACATATCTTAACCAAAAAGCCATTGCAAGAGATTTGTGATACGGTTGAAAATTTTGCAGGGGTAAGTGGTCGAATGCAAACCATCAGTGAAAATCCATTGGTGATTATTGATTTTGCTCACACGCCTGATGGCATGAAAAAAGTGTTAGAGAGCTTTGCTCACAAAGAGATTATTTGTGTCTTTGGCGCAGGGGGAAACCGAGACAAAGAGAAACGTCCTCTTATGGGGCAAATGGCACAACAGTACAGTAAACATATTATTGTAACAAGTGATAATCCACGTTTTGAAGACCCTGATGTAATCATTGAAGATATTTTACGAGGCATTACCCGTCATGAAAGTGTACAAGTAGAAATTAATCGTAAAGTTGCCATTAAAAAAGCCATTGAGTTAAGCAATGATAAAAGCGTGGTGTTGGTTTTAGGAAAAGGGGATGAATCGTATCAAATTATTTATGACCAAAAAATGCCATTTTCTGATAAAGAAGTGATTGAATCTCTCTTAAAAATAGGCTCGTAAAACAAAACCTCTCATGGGCAGTTCACTTTTTAAGTAATAAAAGTGATCGCTTAGAGGGACTTGAGTCTTTGTTTTTAAGAACTCTTGAACAGAAATAATTCTATTTTTTGCCAGTACACCTTGATTGATTTCTCCTTTATTGACTAAGTTTTTTACATCTTCAACATCAATTAATCCAATAATCTCATACCGAATAGCCGTGGCATTGGTTTGAATAAAATCATTCAATTGTTTTTGACAACTTGATACAAAGTCATATTTTGCTGGTTCAAAGTCATAACAATAAGTCAGATTAAATTGTGTTTTGGGTTCAATAAGTTTTGCCAATGAGGTCTCATTTGATTTTATGGCAGAGACAATCTCCTCTTTTGTTGTTATCTTTTCTTGAGGTTTTTCTTCTAAGATTTTTTCGGCTTCGGGTGTTTTTATTTTTTCTACGGGTTTAATATCAGCGATTGTTGCAACTAAAACCTCTTTGCTAACAGGTGCTTGAGATTGAGTGTCTTGTACGGTATGGGTATTTTTAAACACATCTTTTTTAGAATCACTTTTTTCAAGCAAAATTTCTTCTTGAAGTGGCAAGTTTTTGGTTTCTATATCGTGTGAGGCAATTTTCTCTTGGCGTAATTCTTGTATAGTTATCTCTTCTTTTGAAACGATAACTTCCTCTTCTATGAGGGGTTGTTCATTTGCAAGAGGAGTATTGTTTTTGTAAAGTTGTTTGAGATTCTCTTGATTTTTAACAACCAACTCTTTATTGATAGTTTGTTTGGCAATAATACCTGTATCGGTTTGATAAGAATAGATTATGATGATAATCGTGAAAATAAAAATTGATACAATCCAAAAATAGTTTTTGTTGTGTATATTTTTTTTTTCAATTGCTTTGATAATTTTATCTTCTATTTTTTCCAATGTTCAAAACCCTCTTGAGATATTTTACATTATAACACAAAAACTTATTATTTAAAATATATTTATTGTACAGAAGATAAATGTCAAGAGTTTTTCTTATAAAATTTAATTTTTTTATGTTAATATGAGAGAGAGTTTTATTTTGGTCATTATTGGTCACTCTTTATTGTACAAATTTGGAAGGAACCCCATGCGAATTACTCCAACAAATGAAGAAACGAAATTAGAATCTAATGACTTTATTGTCTCTAAAACAGATGATAAAGGCAAAATCACCTATTGTAACGAAATTTTTATGTCCATTGCTGGATATAAAGAAGAGGAACTTATTGGTCAAAATCATAACATTATTCGTCATCCACACATGCCCAAAATTGCATTTAAATTGGCATGGGAACTCATTCAACATGGAAAAGAGTTTTTTGGATTTGTTAAAAATATGAAAAAAGATGGCGGTTTTTATTGGGTGTTTGCCAATATTACTCCTGATTATGATGAACATCAGCACATTATAGGCTACACCTCTGTTCGACGTAAACCCAATGAAAATGCCATTGAAACCATTATTCCCATTTATGAAAAATTGCTCGTACTTGAAAATACCTCAGGAATTAAAACTTCAGAAGCGTTTTTAACTGACTTTTTGTCTCAAAACAAAACAAGTTATGATGAACTTATCATCAAATTACAAGGATAAGTCATGAATCTTTTTGGAAAAATCAAATTACTTATAGGTTCACTTGTTGTCGTATGCGTGGTATTGGTGGTGGCATATTTTAATCACATGGAGAAATTTGTACAAATATTGATGGTGGTATTACCCATTCAAGCACTTTTAGTATTGATTTTTGCTTCAATATTGATGAATGGATACAAACATGAACTGCTTAAAGCCAATACAGTATTAAAAAAAGTGGCAAATGGGAATTTGTATCATCGTATTACTAACATTGATAAAACCAACAATAATTTAGCTCTAATTAGTTGGAATATCAATAATTTACTTGACCAAGTAGAAGCATTTAGTCGAGATATTTCTTCTTCGTTAAAAGGGATTGCCAAAGGAGATATGACACGAAAAATGTTGCCCTCTGGTTTGCATGGAGATTTTGTTCGTGTTTCCAATGAAATTAATGCGGCTTTAGATGTGATTGCAGTAGCTCAAAGTAAAGATGAGTTTATTCAAAAAATGATTGTGACGTTAGACTCTTATTCTAAAGGGGATTATCGACCCAAAATTAATGTTGAAGGTATGCAAGAAGATATTATTCAATTGGCATATGGCATTAATTCATTGGGAGCAGCATTAAATGAATTAAGTAAAATAAATTATGAGAATGGATTGATTTTAAAAAAAGGTTCCATGCAATTAACACAAAATGTTTCAATCTTAACCAAAGCAGCCAATTTACAAGCCACTTCACTTGAAGAGACATCTGTGGTATTAGATGAAATTACTAAAAGTATGCAACACAGCAATCAAAACACTCATCAAATGGAACTTTATGCAGATGAGTTAATGGCTTCTGCAAATGATGGGGAAAAACTTGCCAATGAAACCACCCTTTCAATGGACGAAATCAATGAACAAGTTGAAGCCATTAATGAAGCCATAACAGTCATCGACCAAATAGCATTTCAAACCAATATTTTATCTCTTAATGCAG
>NPIG01001420.1_pt4 | contig 10061 bp, 9 predicted proteins | sample 8637441 | NCBI WGS metagenome assembly NPIG01 (sample SAMN07420675, study PRJNA396082) | bioreactor metagenome | isolation source: sample BR6 brine-fed electro-methanogenic bioreactor BR | place: Japan: Kochi | collected 2016-06-14
GAGGGAGAAGGCGAGGGCGAAGGCGAGGGAGAAGGAGAAGGAGAAGGAGAGGGAGAAGGAGAAGGAGAAGGAGAAGTGCCTGCGCCGCATACCGGAGACTGGCACGGCATTCCGGATTGGCGCATTGACCTGACCGAACTGTTGCGTGTGATTCAGTTCTACAATTCGGGCGGCTATCATTGCGCGACCGGTGCTACTGATGAAGGCCTGACTCCCGGCTTTGACCTTGAGGCGCAGGATTGTGCGCCACACATGGGCGACTACAACCCGCGAGACTGGGTGTTCGGAGTGAGTGAACTGCTCCGCGTAATTCAGTTCTACAACAGCGGCGGATACCATCCCTGTGGCGGGGGTGAAGACGGTTTCTGTCCCGGGCCGCCGTGATGGCAGCACCAATGAAGGAAGGAATGACCGCATCATTTCATCGGCTGCCGCACGGCCCGACAGTGCCCATCTGGGGTCTGGCATTGGTGTTGGCAGTGGCGGGGCTCTGTGGACTCGAGACCACTTGGCGTGCAATCGGCATCGAAGCGTGCGTACGCGACGATTTCGCTCTGTGGTGCGTGCAACGGGACCGCGCGTCGGCCGCCGCGGAGCGCGGGGTGGTCCTGCTCGGCGCCTCGCGCATGCAGTCCGATGTGGTTCCGGAAGCATTTCGGGAGGGCTGTCCGGGGGCCCTCGTGGCCCAACTCGCCCTCGACGGGCGTTTGCCGCTGGCGGCGCTGCATGACATGGCGCTGGACACGCGCGTTACCGGCACGGTGCTGTGCTCAATCACGCCGCAGGCCCTGCTGCCGGAGTCGTGGCCGCACCAGGAGCCGTATGTCGACTACTACCGCCACCAGTGGAACCCGTACCGGCGCTACCTGCGCACCGTGCACACCCTGCTGCAGCGACACCTCTGCATTCTCCTGCCTGAGTTCCAGCTTCAGCGCGTGTTCTGGCAACTTGTGCGCGGGCAGACCCCCAAACAGGTGATTCTCACGCGGGCCTCACGGCAACGTGAAATGCACTACGGGCGCCTCTATGACCTGAACGCCTACGCACAGTCGCGCCTCGAGCGCACCCGGCGCTACTACGAGGGTCTGGATTATGAGGCCGGTCCGGAAGTCTGGCGGGGCTACATCGCACGCGTGCGCGAGGATGTCCGGCAAATTCAGGCGCGGGGCGGCCGCATCGCGTTCCTGCGCCTGCCCACAAGCGGGAGTATCCGCGCGCTCGACGAACAGTATTTTCCCCGCGCGAAGTACTGGGACCTCTTCGCAGCGACCGTCGGCGCGCCCGCAATCCATTTCGAAGACGTGCCCGCCCTGGCGTCGTTTGACTGCCCGGAAGGTTCACACCTGGAATACCCGGATGCGCTGGCCTTCACCGCCGCGCTGGTGGAGGAACTGAAACGACGCGGGCTGCTGCCCATGTGCGGCGACGCGTAGCCTTATCCGTGCACGACCTTCGCTATCTCGGCGCATCTCGTCTTGATGGCTTCCCAGTTGCCCTCGGCGATATCTTCTTTCTTGGCTACCCAGGTGCCGCCGCACGCGGCAACGATGCCGGTGTCGAGGTAGCTCTTCAGATTGCCCGCATTCACGCCGCCGGTCGGAATGAACTTCACGCCCGTGTGCTTGTAGGGCCCGGCCAATGCGTTCAGCATCTTCACCCCACCCAGGGCTTCCGCCGGGAACAGCTTCAGCACCCGGCAACCAATGGCCATGGCCTGTTCGATTTCACTGGGCGTGGCCACGCCCGGCGCGAAGGGCAGACCCACCTCGTGCGCGCAGTTCACCACGTCCGGGTTGAAACCGGGCGCCACGGCGAACTGTGCCCCGGCCTGTTTGGCCGCATCCACGTTATCCGGGGTCAAAACGGTGCCCGCGCCGAGGAACAGTTCCGGCCGTGCGCAGGCAAGCGTATCAATGACCCGGCGCGCCGCCTCCGTGCGGAACGTGATCTCCGCCACGGGCAGCCCGGCCTCAATGAGGGTGTCCGCGAGTTGCACCGCATCATCCGGCGACTCGATGGCTATGACGGGGATGACCCCGAATTGGGAGAGGCGTTCGAATATGTCCTGAGCCATGGTGTCTCCTGTTCTGTGTTGGTTCACTCGGCTAGCACCGCGTTGACCAGCGCGCGTGCCTGCTCCAGCTTTGCCGGGTCGAACTTGCGCCCGTTGTGTTCCGCGTTCGCCAGCTCGATGGCTTCGGTCAGACGCGGGTCGTCCGGCGCCTTGTCCTTCGCCAGATGCCACGCGTTGAAATCCTGGATGCCCCGCTTCATCAGCTCGAACCGCACACTGCTGCGCGGACCGGGATACACCACAAAGGTGTCGGCCGCCGGCCAGTTGCCCCAGTCCGTGCTATCGAGCGGCGCTTCCGGCCAACTCGCGAAAGCCCAGCGCAGGTAGCCGTCGCCATTTCGCTGCAGTGCTATCCAGCCGAGCAAACGCGATTCAACCGGCGGACTGAAGGCGAAAGTGTTCGGGAAAGCCGGCCCGCAGCAGGTGTAGAACGTGGTGATGTGTCCCCGCGCGCGCCGGGCCTTTGCCACCGCCTGCTCCGCGCCGGGGTAGAACACGCAGTAGTCATGGATGCGTTCGTCCAGCGCCTCGTGATAGTTGCCGGCCAGCGCCACCTTGTATTCCTGCGGCAGCACGGCGAACATGGCCTGCATCTTCTCCTCCGGTGCCTCGTCCATGGCGATACAGGTGTTGTCGAACCAGCCCTTTTCCTTCAAGTGCGGCGTAAACGCGGCGAAGAACTGTCTCCAGACGGACTGATAGGTGTCGTCGCCCACCGTGGAATCCAGCTTTTTGTATCGGTTTTCATTGGCATCCCAGTAGCGGATGGGGCAATCCATACGCTTGCCGGGTCCCATGGCCAGCGAATAGCAGTTGATTGGCCCCGGGAGACCCTCCTCCAGACAAAGCGCCACATATCGGTCGAACTGCGTGAAGTCGAAGGAGAACGAACCATCCGCCTCGCGTACCCACTCGACCATGGTGGGGTGCGCGTCATACGTCTGACTGGCCCAAGGGTCATGAATGATGCACGCCGTAATGGGATTCTGCCCGGCCCCGGCCAGCAGCCGCGTGTACGCGCGGATGAGGGCCCAGTGCGGTTCGGACCACAGTTCCACCTCGTGGTAGCGCGCGATGGCGCCCGGGTGCTGCCACAGGTCCAGGTAGAACCGGTCCTTCGTGGCGACCGGCAGGTCCTCCCCGATGACTTGGAGTTCCACGGCAAAGCGGCGCACGCTCGCGGCGTCGCAGAGCACCTCGACCTGTCCGGAATAGGTTCCCGCCGCCTGCCCCGCCGGTACTTGCAGGGTCAGCCAGATGGGCTGCGCGGTTTTCGCGGGAAGCGGGCGGGGTGCGGCTTCACTCAGCACATCCGAAACCCGGCCGGCCTCCTTGGCGCCGACATACTCCACGAAGTGCGCCTGCCAAGCGTCCCCGGATATCTCCGCGCCGCCGGGCCCGGTCAGTGCGCCGCAGGCCACGCGGAGGTCTTCTGCGCCCTTCACGTGCATGGCCGCCAGTTGAAACGCCACGGATTCATTGCCGCAGGCGGCCGCAGTGAGTTTGGCCGCGCCTTCCGGTTTCGGACGTTCCTTCTCCACAAAGCGCGCGTACACACCGGGCTGCCACACGAGGAACGCGGTGTCACGGTCTTGCATGGCGGTATCCTGGCCTTTGCTCTCGTCCTGGGGCGCCGCGCAGGCGCTTGCACACATGACCAACGGAAGAACCAACAACAAACGGAACCGGTTTGATTTCATGGCAACGAGTCCTCCTTCGCCAGCATGCTAACCCCATCCGACGGGTCCAGGCAAGGCGAGCAAACCACCGATGCATAAGAATGTCACCGTTGTGCGTGGTATCTTACAGTGCGGGTCCCATTGGACCACCAGCAGGAAAGAGAAACGTTATCGACACGTTGCGACAGTTCTACCTGGAGCATCGCCAAGCGCTGTTCGTCTATGCCCTCAGCCTGACGCGTTCGCGTGAGACCGCGGAGGACATTGTGCAAGCAGTGTTCTATCGCCTGTTGCGGCGCGGGCGGTTGCCGAGGGAACTGCGTCCCTATGCCTTTCGGGCCGTTCGGAACGCCGCGGCGGACGTGGCCAGGCGGGACGAGGCGAGTGCGAAGTGGGCGTCCATCTTCGCGCCTCCGGAGGAATGTGAGGACGCCGAAACCGTGGCCCTTCGCGACGAATTGGCGGTGCTTTTTGCGGCCATACATGCCGACGAACGTGAGTGCATTGTCCTCAAGACCTACAACGGACTGACCTTTCAGGAAATCGGCGCGGTGCTTGGCGTGCCTGTGGGCACCGCTGCGTCGTGGTACCGGCGGGGCATCGAGAAGATGCGGCGCCGGTGGGAGGAAACGAGCCATGAATGACTTCGAGGAGACGCTGACACGCGTGCCGTTGGCGGAGCCTAGTTCGGCCATGGACGCCGCTATCAAGCGCTACTTTCGCGAGGCGGCCGCGCGCCCACCCCGCTTCTGGGAACGCCACGTCACGTTGTGGCAATGCGCTGCGGCGTGTCTTGTTTGCGGCGCTGCCGGTTTCCTTGCTAGCGCCGTAATAGGCCGACCTGCGCCAGCACCCACCCAGGTAACGGAGCGCATCTACTATCTGCCGAGCCGGGATGCCGGCTATCGAAACGCTTTTGACCTTCCGGCGCCCGGTAGTACGCCCGCGGCCATCGTTCGCAAGGCTCCCGGCGAATGCGGTGCCGGAATGCAAAGAAGCACTCGGAAGGACGAACGGATATGAATCTGAAATCGATGCGATGCCTGGTGCTTGCGGCGCTCGTCATTGTCGGGCCCGGTCCCGTAGCGGAAGAGGAAGAGGCGGCTATCGAAATCCGCGCCTACCGGGTTAGCGGTCCCCTCTATGGAACTCGGTGGGAGGCCATGAAAGAGGGATGGAACGACTCGGACCTAATCCAGATCGGGGTACTGCACGACGGTGTGCAGCCCGGCGAACTGGCTGCTGGCGGCCTGTGGCTGCACATGGATGGGGAGACACTCGAATGGGTAGGCGAGAGCACGGTGAGTCGGCCGGCCGTGCTCGCGTTTGAGGAGGCCGTGACGCAGGACCGCCAAGCGGTCACGTTGCGGCTTGATTACCCGCGGTTTGTGTACAGCCGCCTGCCCGACGGTTCGTACCGCGCCAAGCAAGCCGAGCGAGGCGAAGAATTCACGCTTACGCCGCAACTCGAGTGGGAGGATGGCGCGCTGACAAGTATTCGCGTCTGGTTAGACACGGGGGCACAAAGAGAGGTGTCCGTCGTTTGGTCGGCAGAGGAGCCTCTGCCAGCCCGCCCGGCGGGCCCCGCCATGTGGACCAACGCGGTGGTCAAAGCGAGGCAGGATGCGTGGTGCGGGATTGTCGTAACACACCGGGAAACGGGGGATACGCCCTATCGCTCCCTCTTTGTCTTCATGAAAGCCCACGGGGAGCCATCTCCTGTCGCACCGGAAGAACCGGCGCCCAAGCAATACGCGGTCGAACTCCAGTTTCTGGAACCGGGCGACGGCGTCCGCTGCCGTGCGCTTGTGGAGGAACACTTGGTTCCGCTGACCGATGCGGTTAGCCAGGAAGGGAGCTTGGCGCTCTACCGCTTGGGCGGCGACCCGGGGGTGCCTTGCGCCAAACGAAGTGAGACCTTTCTGAAAGCCCTTGAGAACGAATGCGAACTGATATTGCTTTCCGCGCCGCGTGTAACGGTCCTCGATTCGGCGGCCAGGCGCGATGACACGGACCTCGCCAAGGTCGTGGTGCGCAATCGTGCGAACAGCGGTAGCGACGGCATGGAAGACCAGGCTCTCAGTTTGACGTCCGCGTTCCGGAGTATTCATCCCATCTTGGCGCGTTCCTTCGACCACATGGTCAAGGCAGGGAAGAAGTCCGCGTCCATCATGGACATCACCACGGAACGCTTCGGGCCGGGCGAATTGGCAGAGGGTGTGTACGGCCGCGAGGTCGGCCACAGCGAGGACGGCGAGCCCATCACGCAGGTGATGTCCGGTGTGGCGGTGTTGGTCGCCGCTTCTACCGCGGAAATAGCCGGCCTCGTCGATGTTGACCTCGGCGTGGTGTATCGCGTCAAGAACGCCCCGGTTCGCGGCCGCTTGTTTTGGAAGCAGCGGGAACCCGTTTCCTTCCCAGCCGCGGTGTCCTCGGTTCGCTATCGGCATGACCTGAAGGAGGAGCCCGTCTTTCTGGTGGGCCCAAGTCCGCTGGGGGATACGCTCTTGGTTGTCCGTATCGACATTGACGCTGTGCTCCGGGTTCCGGGGCTTCCGAAGTAAAATAGGGGGAAATAGGGGGTGACAGGCACCGTTTATAAGCTAAATCCGGGCAAATAGGCTTGCGTTGGCATGCGTATCAGCCGTGGTTTGCCGCCTGCTGTCCCACAGCTGTTAAGCAGCGCGTGGATGTCCATGCCATCCCAAAGCAAGGCACGCAAGACCGTGAACAGGCGGATAAAGCTGTGGGGCCATTGGCTGCGCCAGGCCAGAAATCGCAGCAGCAGGTAGGTCAGCAGCGCGGTCCAGATTTGCCACTGGATGGCATTCTCGTTGTGGCCGAGGAAACTGCCGAGTTTGAGTGTCTGCTTGATCTGCTTGAAGAACGCCTCAATGGCCCAGCGCCGCCGGTACAGTTCGGCGACGCTACTGGCGGCCCATTCGAAGTTGTTGGTGAGGAAGGTCATCTCCACCAGTCCCTTGCCTTCCAGTTCCACCAGGGCCGTCACCAGGCGCAGCCGCTTGGGATAGGCGCGGCGTGCGTTGGGCAGCAGCACAAAGATTTCGTCATCCCGCAGTATGTTACCCACGGCCTTGCGCAGACGCCTTTTCACGACGCGATAGCGCATGTTGCTCTTGCTTCGGGTCACGAAGTTGACACCGCGCTGCGTGAGCCCATACAGGAATGCGTAGTCGATGAAACCCTTGTCAAACAGGTCAATAGGGGGTGACAGGCACCGTTTATATAAGATGTACCGCAGGCGTCTCGCCTGCACATTCCGGATGCAGGCGAGACGCCTGCGCTACAAGGCGCACACAGCCGCGCAACACGCACCGAAGCTGCAAAGCGACACGAGCATACTCACTGCTCCGCGCCCCTCCGCGTCCTCGGCGCCTCTGCGCTGGCGTTCTCCCCGCGTTCCCGCGTGCGAATGCATACCTGCGCCTGTCTTCAGGGTTTGCAATACGCGTCCTACCTGCTATACTCGGATCATGAAACGGGACGCAGGCACAGCACACCTCTGACAATAAAGGGTGACAGTCACCGTTTATATGCACACGGACGGTGTTTTCCGCTGCACGTACACGCTCGACAGCCGCAGCACGGCTGGAACCCCCTATGCCATCATGGAGGTCAGGGGCGCCACCGATTTCTCCGACCTGTTGCGTGTGGTCTTCTATGACGAGTACGCCCGGGTATACGAGCGGCGAAACAGCACGAACTATCAACTCGCGCAGGACACGAGTGTGGACTCCACGCTCGACCAGGCGTATGATGTGACCGTGGTGCTTGATGGTGACCATATGGAGGTCTGGCGCGGCGTGGCGGGCGGCACGCAGACGCGCATCTTCGCCGAGGACGGGCTCAATGTCCTTGAGGGCGAGCGTGTGCGCCTGGTGGCCGCGGCGTATACGTATGTCCTCTTCGACGATGCCGAACTCGATGTGCCCGACCCGGAAACGGTCACGTATGAATACAATACCGCCAACGAGTTGACGAAGATGACGCAGGACGGCACGGACACGTTCTTCACCTATGATGAGATGGGGCGCACGGTGTCGAAGTATCAGGGCGACGGCTCGGTGACGCACGCGGAGTACACGTGGTTCGCCGGAAATAAGCTCAAGCAGGTTAATTCCACGTTCCCAGGCGAGGAGAGCCTGACGCAGTTCAACTACGACGGGCTCGGCAAGCGCCGCAACAAGTACGTCAACTTGACGGAGCTGACGTGGTACCGGTGCCTGGGTTCGAGCGTGATAGCCCGGTATGCTGGTGATGGCTCGTGGACAATCGGTGACCGAACGGATACGATCTTTCCTGGGCGCGCGCACGTCTCAGGGAATCCATTGACTGGCGACTGGCAATACTATGCACTCGACATGCTTGGGAATAGCAGGGCGTTGTTCGACGGCCAGAAGCAAGTCGCAGCGACAGCGGAATTCTTACCTTTTGGGGCGTCATTGCAGCGGATTGGCTGGCCCGTCACGCATGGCCTCGCGGGGGCGTTTCACGACGAAGAAACAGGATTGTGTTATCGGCCAGCACGTTACTATTCTCCCACTACTTGCAGGTGGCTTTCCCGAGACCCGTCTGGAATGATAGATGGGCCGAATGTCTACGCATTCTGCAAGAAACGACCCTCAATGGCAGTTGATATGGATGGCAGAAGGGTGTATGGCCCCACAGAAGATGAGGGCCATTGCGGGTCTGACACGGCAGATGGATTCGGAATACCTGAAGACATCATGGACTACATCGGTTTCCCAGATGACCCTGGGATGGCCGATTTCGGCCAATGTTGCGAGAAGCATGACAACTGCTACCCTTGTGAGACCCAAGGCTATTGTGACAGCCACTTTCTCGAGTGTATGCAGAGCATCTGCGCTGGGGCCGGATTTTCCAATGAGTACAACTTCGTGAATTGCCTTCACGTTGCGGATGGATACTACCTCGCCGTTGTTTTGATGGGGCGTACAGCCTGGGAAAACAGTCGGGGTGAGAATCTGGAGCCAACTTGCTGCGAAGAGGAGGACTATGCATGGCCAGCGCCCTAGCGATACTTTTTTCCCTTCTAACTGCAGGCGTGTGTGATATGCCGACGGGCGAACAAACTGAACTGAATTGGCAACAGGCATGCCTCCAGTGTCCTTGGGCTCCGCAAGTCTTGGTGCCGATTGTGGCTTTCAAAAACCACATTTGGCTAATTGGAACGTCCCCAGGCAGAGAGACTAACCGCATATGGTCTTCGACGAACGCTAATGATTGGAAGGTGGAAGCTAAAGACACTCCCTTCCACCAACGCATTGCGTACGCGCTCCTGGAGTACAAGGAGCGCTTGTACCTTACCGGTGGTAAAGAAACAATGTCCAAGAACGATGTTTGGGCCTCGGAAGATGGCGTTACGTGGAGCCAAGTATGTAATGGCGCGCCCTGGAAAGCCCGGTGCGGACATGCCTCCACTGTGTTCCAGGGCAGTATGTTCCTGTTGGGTGGAACCGAATTGCTGGGTGCGAAGGTATTCGCGGATGTCTGGTCGTCGAAAGACGGAAAGCACTGGACGTGTGTTACCGACGATGCAGGCTGGGCGCCTCGCTATGGTCATGCCGCCCTTAGCTTTGATGGCAAACTCTGGGTAGTTGGTGGTAGTCGACATGACATAGATGATGAAAGCCAGAGGAATGAAGACCTGTGGTACAGCGTGAATGGCAAAGACTGGATGAATGTCCGTGAACCCGCGCCTTGGGCGCCGAGGGCAGGTCTTGGCGCTCTTACGCTTCACGACAGAATGTGGATCATTGGTGGCTACGGTGGTTTTTCTGTCGGCAAGACTAACGACGTCTGGGAATCGCGTGATGGCCAGGAATGGCATTTGCTTGAACAGAGTTCCCCCTGGAAACCCCGGTCCTACCATGCTGTAACGGTTTTGGATAGCAGGCTTTGGATAGCTGGCGGTAGGATTGACGTTGACAGAATCGCGTCAGACGTATGGGTGTCAGAACCTATAACGAGGGAATAGGCGTTATGATGGCGTAGTAATAACTGGGGACAGCCACCGTTTATATTGACATTCCGCCCCTTTGTGGGTAGCATGGGTGTATGCCAAGAATCGCTCGAATAGTCGTGCTTGGGGCTGCACGTTGGGACACACAAGGGCTGGCGGAAGAAGAAAGCAGGTAAGGAGAGGGGGGCGCACGGTGTCGAAGTACCAGGGCGACGGTTCGGTGACGCACGCGGAGTACACGTGGTTCGCCGGAAATAAGCTCAGAAACAAACTGGGGACAGGCACCGTTTATATTGACATTCCG
>NPIG01001732.1_pt1 | contig 10059 bp, 16 predicted proteins | sample 8637441 | NCBI WGS metagenome assembly NPIG01 (sample SAMN07420675, study PRJNA396082) | bioreactor metagenome | isolation source: sample BR6 brine-fed electro-methanogenic bioreactor BR | place: Japan: Kochi | collected 2016-06-14
ATAGAAGGCTGGGTCTGCCTGGGTGTCCCAGGCAAAAAACCCGTCCACCGTGCTGAGCTGATCGATCCGCTCTTCGTCCACCTCGACAAAGCTGCCCTCCGGCTGCTCGGCCTGATACACCCTGACGCGGGTGGCTTCCACCTCATCCGGCTGCGGTGCCGCCAGCTTGAATTTAATCGTTCGCATCGCCAAAATCCTTTATCGCCTGTATGGTTTTGCTCCGGCCATCTCCCAGAAAATCGAGCCCCTGGTTGGCAAGCGCATTGATCGCCTCAAGCAGACCCTGGGTCAGCACGTTGTCGGCAAAAGCGGCAAGGACTTGCAGGTCGGCCACAATGCGGTGCAGGGTTGCCGTGCTGGTTGCCGCCTGAGCCCTGCGGCCATACTGCTGCGCTGCATCCGTTGCAATGTCGGCACGCATCCAGTAAAAGACCACCTCTGAAAAGTGAGACGACAGATCGGCTCGCGCCCGAATCTTATCGGCGAGGCTTGCAGACAGACTTGCGACCGCCCGTGTCGTCTCTCCAGTTGCCGCCGCGATGTCCGCAGCGCTTTTTTTGACCTCTGCCAGCGAGGCGGACGGCGCTACGGAGAAGCGGGCCTTGTGCGGTGGCGACAATGAAGTTTCCCCTGTCCGGCGCATCTTGTCGGCAATCAGGGCCTTCGCGTCGCCGCGCATCCGGTAGTAGGCAACATCCGACAAAAGCCCCACCAGGTCACTGCGGGTTTTTTCCGTCCTGGCTGAAGGCGCGGAAATATCCGTCACAAACCTCTCATGACGCGAAGCTGTCGCCTGCGTCCCGGCGCGACGAGAGCGAACATCCGCCCCGGAAAGATCTGCACCCGCCCTGCTCAGACCAAGCGTTGCAACGGGAGTGTCGAGCCCCGCCCGCATGCGGTAATAAGACAGATCGGAGGCTGCGACAAGAAGGTCGGCAAGCCGCCGCTCGACAGATGCTGCCGACGCCGCGCTTTGCGCCGTCGCCCAGACCTGCTGCGCCCAGCTCGCGTTCAGCTCGCAGAGGGTTTTTACAACCTGCGGAGCAAGGGTGAAAAGATCCTGCCTGGCGTGAACGCTCTTTGCAGCAGGCAGCGAGACATCCTGCCGGGAGATCTTGGTGGCGCTTGCTGGAAGGCCCGCGTCCGCCGTTTTGTTGACCAGAGCCTGAAGCGTGAGGCTGGCATCTCCCCGCATGCGATATGAAAGCGTGTCGGACAGTCTGGAAAACAGGTCGGTTCGGGCTGCCACCGATTGAGAGAGAGAGGCCTGTGCGCCGTGCGATACGCTGTGCGTCGAAGCGGCTGCCATAGCGGCGTCATGAGCGGACCTGAAAGCCTCTGAACTGCTGGCACGCAGCGACAACAGGGCGCGTCGAATCGCTGCCGCGTTCATGTTTGAGCCCGCCCGGCGCTTTACGCTTTGCGACCCCGAAAGATGAAGCCCTGACCGCTTGGAAGAACCGTGTGCCACGGACGACGACAGACAGCAGCGGCGGTGGTAGGCTTCAATCGCAGCAGCCGTTGTGAAACTCCATGTCGCAGACCATTCACCCCACGCCATCAGCTATCATCCCCCGCCCGTACTCGCCAAAAATGTTCGGTATTAGCTGCAAGCCCATCAACGCCAAGCGTTGTTCCACCTGTCACAATCTGATCGACCACCGGAGCTGTAAATAGGTTATCTTCCGCGACCTGGACCTGGTATTTCGTGGCCCCCGGCACTGCCTGCCATTCGAGCGTAACCGGCTGGGATTGGGTGGAGAATTGTGCCGGGCTGGTCAGGGTTGGAGCGAGAAGGCCGCCTCCCCCCGCCATATCGAAAATAAACGGCCTACTAACCGGCATGAGCAGGGCGTAGGGAGTTTCGTGGAGTTGGGCGATTTGGGCATCGTTAGGCGTATCTGCCAATATCAACCCAACATATATATCCGCATGAATACATCTTTGTGCTAGACTAGAATACCTATTCCCCCACGTAACCCGAGTTATAGTACGCCCTGTGTTCCATGTATCTGTAGTGTCAACTACATCCCCATTAACCAGTAAAGAGCTGTTATGAAAAGATATAGTGACGTTTTTTTCACGAACGTCAATTGTGGCGGATTTCGTACCTGTAAAACCAACAACACCACCGATATTATAAATCGCGGGTACCCCTGTGTTTTTTATCTCAACAACAACCTCTCCGCCGTTGTCAAGGGTCAAACATAGCCAATCTGACCAGTCGTCGTATGTCTTATTAAACGCCCTTGCTTTTGTTTTGAAAAAGCAAAATATAGAATCTAATTGCGGCGATGAAACAACCTCTGATACAATTCTATCTCTGTTTTGTCCACCGCGAAAAAACACTGAATTTTGTGTGAATGCTGCCCCATCGAGCAGCCTATCTCTTGTGTCTGTAACAACATTGTGGGAAGTTAATCCGCCCACCTCCCAGAATGGCCGCAGTTCAACAATGCTGGCATGATCAATCCCCATCTGCTCCGCATTCGCCCGCACAGCATACTGCACTGCTTCAGGCGGCCCCCACATCGGGGGCTTTATGTCAGGACGGTAGATCATGCGTAGGTTGCTTGTTTGACACGGACAGTAACGCCGGTCAGCCCGTAGGTGATATCGTCGTTGACAACGCGCACACGGAATTTACCGCACTGGTTTGCATCCACGGGGATAACCCTCTCAGTCTGAGCACCTCCGGCAGTAAACGGCAGCGGCACCGAAAAGGGCGCGGCATCAATGCTCTCGAAATTTGTCCCGTCCACGTCTCGCTCGATCTGGATACGGGCAGAACTTGCAGTCGCTAAAGCATCAAAGGTCGCAACGACGCTGATCTCCGCGCCGGTCTTACCCGCATTATCGACCGTGCCAAAAACGAAATTACTTGCCGCCGCAATACTCTGCGTGGTTCCAAGCTGGCTATATGATCCAAAAGTAAATCCGCCCATTACATTTCCTCCCTGACCCTTGATACCATTTGTTCGGTGACTTCACTGTACCCGATCTGCTGCGCCCGGCTCTGATACCTGCGGCCCAGGTCAAGAATCTGGTCGGCTTGCGTTTGAGTAACTATCCCGCCAGCAATCAGCGCATTAACATAAGCTGTGTTTTCTGGATGGGAAATATCAAGCCCTGATTCGGCCTGCACGGTTTCAAGCTGGTCGGCGATCCACAGCGACTCAGGCGTGTTCTGAGACCGGATGGCTTCCACAATTTGCAGCGCCTTCGCTACACCTAACGCCCCGGCAAGGGTGCGCATAGAGATAAACCACTCGAATGTCTCAACGTAGCGCGGCTCGTTTAGATCGGCTGCGGCTTGAGCGGCTGTCATTGTGCTGTAACCGCGCTCCTCGGGGTCGGTTGTCAGCTCATCTGCGAGTTTTTTCAGTGATGGGTTCATCCTTTGCTCCTGTTTGACCATTGCTCTCTGATCACAAACCTCTCCCGGCCCTTGTGCTCATATTCAATCCGCGTAAAACCTCGCTCAAACAGCCAGTCAAAAACGGCGAAGTAGTCTTTGCGCCTCATCTTTCCGCAAGCGCCCATGATGTAAAGGTAGGGCTGTCCGTCGCTCGATGTGCGGCAATATGCTGTGGCTACTCCCTGCCACCTGTCTCTGGATTCAACACTTTTGTGCTCGTCGCCGACTCTGATCAAGTACGAACATGTAAGCCCGCAGGAACATTTTAAGGGCTCGAATGAGATGCCCAAAGGCTTTCTCCTTCAGGGGCTGGGGCAATTTTGATTACCCCGACCCCTGCTCAAGACTAATCCGCGTTGGCCTGGCCCTGGATGTCGATTCCGAAAAAACCGTACCGGCCAGAAATCACCGAGCCGTCGTTTTGCGCCCGCGCCTTGGCGTAGACCTCGGTCGTCTGGTCAAGTGTCAGCGCGTTCATGTCAGCGGGGGTAAGCGTTGCGCCAAACGCGCCGCCAGAGGTCGAAGAAAGCAGAAAGTCAACGCCTGCATGAGAGATCGTGATTTCATCCCCTTCGGCCTCGTCAACAATGCCGCTGCCCTCAAAGGTGATCTTCGTCTCGGTCCGGCTGGCGACGACCTTGGCCCCGTTGTTGCCCGCGTTGGTTGCGCCGCTGATCGTGACCTCCTGCCCCGGCAGGATGTCCGGGAAGGCTCCGGAGCTGAGATTGATGCTCTGATCGGCAGAGGAAAACGCCAGCGTTTTTGCGCTCCAGGGAACGACCGAAAGCGAAATGTCGCTCCATCTGCGCCCGGTGGCGACAAGGTACACCAAACGCTCGTTGGAATCCTTGGTGCCGCCCGTTGAATCGAGCACCAGCCCGGAGACGGTCAACGGGTTGCTGCGGTCGCCGGGGACGCCTGCCACCGGGTCGCCGTGCGAGAAGTAATCGTAAGGATCGGTGTTGTTTGCACTCAGAAGCAGATCGTACATGGGTGGTCTCTCCTATTGGGTTGTGGCCCACGCCCGCCACTGTCCGAGGCGTTCTGTGAGCGATAGAATCAGTTTTTTAAGCGCCACCTCCCCTTGCGGCGTCAACGCGCTGCTGGCGGCGGCGTGAGAGGGAGCGACTAATTCGGGAACGGGGGCACTGACCAGCGCAAGCAGAAATTCGGGCGGCTTTCGCTCGACCGGCACCGGCACCTCGACCTCAACCGTTTCGGTGCGCACGATGGTTTGGGGCGTGCAGCCGAGGGTCAGCGCGACAATCAGGGCGAGAGCAAGTCGGACAGCCATCTGTTCATCTCCTTATGTCCCGCAGGGGCGGTTTCGATCTGCCGCCACTGCTCGGGGGTTGCGGCGGCCTTGATCGCGGCGGCTTCGGCTCGCTGCTCGGCGGTCTTGGCCTGCCGCTGCAAAGCCTGAATGCGCTCGTTTTGCTTTTTGATCGAAGCTTCAAGCTGGTCCGCCAGGCCCTCAAGCGCCTGGTTTTGCGTCTGGAGCTGGGCAGAGCGCAGCATCTCTTCGCGAAGGTCGTCCTTGATGGTGCGGATCTGCCAAGAAAGCGCTCCGATCACGACCGCCGCCACGACGGCAACGATGATCGCCAGCCCGCCGCGACTCTTGAGAAGCTTTGCCGCAAAAGACTTGATCGCCATCGACGCAATCATGATTCATCCTTCGGCCACTGCGGGGAGCGGTCGTCCTTGATCGCCTCCAGGGTGTGGTCCTTGTCGATCAGCTCAAGAAACCAATCGACGGCCCGCATAATGAAATACTTGCGCGGCACCTGTCCGCCGTTGGCTCGCCGGATCTTGCCGATGACGCTACTCATGGGCTCTCCGGGGTGGCCGAAAGGTCCGGCCCAGCGCCCGCAGTGAACCAGGTTGAGCAGCGGCCCAAAGATAGCGTTGGAGCGCTTGCTCATGCTGGTTGCCATGTAGCCGATCCACATCAAGACTCTTTCGCGGTAAACTTTTTTCATTTCGGGCTCCTGATCTTGGCAACGTCTTCCACCGTGGCGCTGCCGATATAAGTCAAAACGATTACCCCGAAGATCCACGCCAGCGTTTCCAGCAGGGGGCGAAGCGCCTCAAGTCGCTGCGGGTCGAGGATGACCGCCAGGGCAGGCAGCAAAAAAAGCCCCGCAAGCGACAGGTAGCTGTGTCTGCGGCGATGCCGCCACCAGCGGGCCACGTCGGGCGGGCCTACCGGGTCGGCGGCACCCTGGGCTGTTTTGTGCATCGATTCTGTCTGCGACAATCTTTTCTGTCCTCTGCGCACCGCCCGTAGGGGCTGTACGGGCATGGCTTCAGTGTTGTGTCTTCGCTGCGCGGAACCTTCACTGGCAGCGCCTCTTGCAGTGATCCTTTTTGCCCTCAAGCGCCTGGATGCAGCGAGTGTTCTTGCGGGCGCTGGCGGTGGTCAGCGCTGAGTGCAGCACCCCTTCCGGCAGGCTTTCGAGGTAGCGCATCTTGCTGGCGATCTCGGCCACCACATGCGCCACATGGTTCTCCGCAATTTCAAGCGTGCCGCGCTCATCCTGGGCGCGAGCTTCGATCTCAACGACTTTCATCCAGCGCTCAAACTCTGTGCTCATTGCGACTCCAGTTGGATATGCGGGCCGTCCACGAAGCTTTGCCAGTCGCCGCCCCAGGTGATGTCGATTCCGTATTCGCGGGCGGCCTGCTTGAAGGCGTCTGCAACCTCGCGGTAAAAGGGCAGTTCCCAGGTGAGCTTGCCGTCGGCATAGACCGCAAAATCAATGGCGCTGCCTGTGAGGTGGTAGCTGTGCATGGTGGTGCTTTTGCCCTGCTCCACCAGCTTTTTTTGCCGCTCGCGGGTGCGCAGCCCCTCGGTGATGCCGAAGTCGTGGGGCGACAGGAAAAGAGCCCGGTAGGCAATGCCCACCAGGTCCGGGTGGACCTGCCGCAGATGGTTTTTGCTTCGCTGGCTGAACCTGAAATGCTCCATGAAACTTCCCTATTGTTTGATATATGATACAGCCAGGGCAGTCAAAACAGCCGTCGCGATATATTTAAGAATTTGAATAAGCGTTTTGCCGGGTGCGTTTTCGAGCTTGTCGATCTTCTCCTTGGCTTCGGTGGCGGCCTGCTTGGCTTCGACGGCATCTTCCTTGGCGATGCGCAGCCCTTCAGTCAAGTCGCGTTGCAGGATCTCGACCGAGCGCACCAGGTCGCGCCCCGTTTCCGCCACAATCTTGACCTCGCGCAGCGTCTCGTCAATGCGTCTCCACTGTGCTTCCTGGTCGCTTCTGATAGCCTTGATCTCCGTTTCAGAAACTGCGGTCCGCTCCAGCAGGTCTGACAGGCGGCTGACCTGCCCCACCAGCGTTTTGACGCTGGCCGAAATGGTGGAGACGCNNCCGCGTGGATGGCATCGGCGTTCTGCCGGATCGTTTCGCGTTCGGTGCAATGGTGCCAGGACGGCATTGGCTCCCCTTCCTGTTTTTGGTCGGTTGCGGGTTCTGGATAGCTCATGCTTGCTCCGGCCATGTGCTCTTATCGAATTTCTCCATCTCGCGGGCTTCCACCTCGTAGGGGTTGTTCCAATAGCCGTGGCGGACGAGATACCAAAGATAGAGTGCGGCGAATTTAAGCAGGCCGTCGCGATGCCATTGATACTTGTGCCAATCTTCATGACGCCGCCAGCGATTGTTTACTTCTTCCTTCGGCACGCTGTACCATGTGTGTTGCCCGAGGGTGACGGCCCATTTTTTTGACCGTCCCATGGAAAACAACAGGGCGAATCTGGAATCATAGTGATCTTTCAATCCGTTCCCCTTTCCTTACTCGCTTTGCGGCCACGCAATGGCTTCGATTTCCTCAAGCGTCTGTGCCGCCGCAAGCTCATCGAGAAGTTTCTGCTGCGTCCCGAGAATCGCGCCGGACGCCTGCTCAAAAGTCTCGACGTTCTCCATGACCTTGAGCACCATGTCCTCCAGGCTGATGCCGCGAGAAGCGGCCATGGCCGAGAGCAGCGGCGTCGAAACGGAAGAATCTTCCAGCCACGCCCTGGCTTCTTTTTCCTGCTTGTGCCAGCTCTCGCGCTCTTCCTCACTGTATGGGGCGGCGATGGCCTGGAGGCGGCTTGAGCCCTCAGCTCGTATTCGAGATTCTACCAGGTCCCTTGTGCGAGCGACGCGCTCCTGCTCCGAAGGCTCCGGAGCAGGCTGACGCTGGCCGGCTACCCACACCCACTTCCCAGGAGCGCCAAGAAAGGCCGGCCAGTCCTCATCACTGATTTCAACTGCCTCCTGTGGGATGAGATCACCGTGTACATCTTCGGTGTAAAACCCCGAAGGGAATCCTCCCTGGTTGAAGATCGCATATTTTTTGTTCATCACTACCGCCCTATTGATATCCAGTGGTATGTTCCATAAGCCACAGCATCCATAGTAAAACCCGACAGCGACATGGACGTTGTTCCGAGGCTGTTTTGATCATTTGCAACTAAAACTCGGTTGCCAAACAAAATAAAGAGTTCGTTGGGGTAGGTAACTGGGAACGTAACGCTGTTGCCACTCGAAGATGACCAGGCAAAAACCCCCCATTGGATAATGAGACCGCTTGGTAGTTTCTGATACCCGGAGTTGTTGAGATATGAACCGAACTGCGACATAACCGCCACATCGTTCCCGCTCACGCCAGAATTAGCTTCAAGGCGTCCGTAGGAATCCCTTTCGGCGATCGTCCCTGCATCCGCGCTCGCGGAAGGGTAGCGCCCCCGCAGATAAGACGCATTCAACCCACTCGTGTCACTGTCCACCGTCTTGAGCAGCGCCAGGATCTCAGAAGCACTTTGATCCGCCGTCGCCCCATTCTCGACATTAAGCAGGCTACGCACCAGGGCAGGAGTCATGGGCCTGATGAAGTTATTGCTATCCTGGTCCACTTGGCCCATCAGGAAATTGCAAGCCGTCGTCGCCAAAGAATAGCTAGAACGGAAAAGCCGCGCATGTATGTCTCCAGACGAGTCTCGCATCGCAATGCGGCTGGCAGACTCTGCCGAGGTTGCGCCGTGGGCCGATGTGGCGGAAGCGTGACTGTCCACCGTGTCCTTGCGGGCGATGTCGTCTGACGCAGCAGGCGCAGCCACCTTGGCGCGGCCTGCACTGTCACGAAGGATGATTCTGCTTGCGGTTGCGGACGAGGTTGCGCCGTGGGTGCTGGTCTTGTTTTCGTGGGTGTTGACCTTGGCCTGCGCCCCGGTGGGCGTCTCGGCACCGATCTGGCTCGTAGTGACTTTGTGCGGGTTGCTTTCGTTGTCCGCATGCCCCTCGATGAGGTTTTTAAGCCACAGGGTCCGGTTGGCAAGCGCCTGGGCTGCGGCGTTAAGCAGATCCTGGTCGATCTGCTCGCCGTTTTCTACTTTATTGACCAGCGTGGTCCAGGCTGATTGTTCCGTCAAACTGCTCATAGATCCCTCTTACTGGAAAGATATGACCCACTCGACCTCGATGCGGTACGCGCTCGACTTCGTGATCGGGGAGATCACAACGCGCGAAAACAGCTTATTGGTCGCATCGGTCAAAAGGCCAAGCTCCTGATAGGTGTAGCTGCCGCCCTCGTTGTCCTGCATGGTGGTGACAAAGCGCACCTGGTTGTGGGCGGGGTAGTCGATGGCTGCGGCCTTGGTGAATTGCGATGCGCCAAGTGCCGTGTCGGTGAGCGAGGCCGCCGTTCCGTCGGTGCCGAAGTCGATCTTCGAGATATGCTCCAGCCCGGAATATCCGGAGTCTCCACCCAGCAGGCGAGACATGATGGTTTTGCCGGTTGCGACAATCAGGTTTTTCTTCTCCTGGTGCAAATACCTCATGCCGTCTGGAAAAACCTTTGTGACCCGTATGTCGCCGCGCATCGATACTGACTCTTTTAAATTCGACATTTGCCATCTCCGTTCACTATATCAAACAATCAGGGTAAAAATCATCCGCCAAAAAGCGCCTCTTCGGTCATGGCTCCGCTGGAGACCTCGATCATGCGCACCAAGACCTGCTCTTTTATGGCATCGTTTTCGCCAACGACCAGCCCTGGCGTTCCAACCCGCCAACCCTCCCCCGCCCTGATCGGTCCAGGCTCGAAAGAGTCCGCAAGCGAAGCTGAAATCGCAAGCGCCACCACCTCTTCAGCCGTCAGCGTATCTTCGATCTGTTCAAGGTTGCGCAGCGCGTACTCGAAGAAGTCCGTCCCGGCAGCCTTGTAGCGCCGGATGAGATCTTTGGCGCGGTCGATATGCTTCTGGGCCTCTTCCGGCGACAGGCTGCCGGGAACGCTCATGTCGAGCAGGAAATATCCCGGTGCCTGGCTTTGCAGCTCCGGCTCCAGGTCGTCGCGATAGTCCCAGGCGTCAAGCAGGGTCGCGTCGATGTCCATGGAGTCCTTGAGGATCTTCTCAAGAGCCACGTTGTTCTGGTTGGGACGCAAAAGCTCGCCGACGATCCGCCGCGCGTAAGATTCGTCCGCCTCCCCGGTGTACCTGCGGATACCGAAATACTGCTCGCCCCACACCTCAAGCCAGTTGCCGGACGAGGAATGAAGGTGGAGCTGCCTTTCGGCCACCTTCTCCTGCTCCGAGAGATCCGAAAGCGCCCAGGCGTAGGTCTGCATCTCGGCCCACAGAA
>NPIG01001733.1_pt1 | contig 10051 bp, 10 predicted proteins | sample 8637441 | NCBI WGS metagenome assembly NPIG01 (sample SAMN07420675, study PRJNA396082) | bioreactor metagenome | isolation source: sample BR6 brine-fed electro-methanogenic bioreactor BR | place: Japan: Kochi | collected 2016-06-14
GTACTTGAGAGATAATCTGATCTTCTCCATAAAGTGGACTGAGCAATCCACAGGTCAAAGAGAAGAGATGGTCAATTGCATCCTCCCCTATGATGCTGTAGGTATGCTCTGACCAAGTGAGCACTGGAAGTGAGAGTGCTCTCAAGAACGGTTCTTTGACTGCAATCTTGGGATTTTCACACCAGAGTTCCACACGGTCACAGGTGGAGAGTACGATTACTGCATCACTACGGGTTTGCTTACGGAGTTTTATGGTAATAGAGGCCAACTGTTCTTCAGTGAATGAGAACTTTGTGTGGATGGAAGGAGGGAACTGATCAAAACGGATTCCCAAAACCGATACGCTTATCATAGTCTGCCTCCTAGGCGCTCCCCATGGAACAGATACTGTTGTGCCAGTGCTGCATACGGTGCAAAAAATGTCTTATCTTTTGTGGGATAGTATTTCTTCATCACTTTCTGCATCCAGGTATCAAGAGGAAATGCCTCCATGTGATGGTAGCCAAACAACAGGATACAAGAAACAACCTTCTCTCCTACCCCCCTGATACCTATAAGCTGTTCCTTTGCCGATACATAATCCAAGGTATTGAGGGATTCAAGCAACTCAGATTGAGCGATGGTACTGACTAGGTACGGTGCCCTGAATCCCATTCCCAGTGCTCTAAATTCCGCCTCAGTGACACTTTCAAGCTGACTGGGCCTGGGAAAGGCAAACACACCAGGGGCAACCTCGGTACCATAGGCTTCCGAAAGGGAGCGATACATGCTCCTGATTCGCTTGATATTGTTGTTCTGGCTCAGCAAGAAGCTGACCAATACTTCCCATGGATCCTGATTGAGAATATGGATACTCCGGTACTGTTTGATACGTGCAGCAAGATGCGGATCACGTGCGCTGAGCACTCGCTCAGCCTCGTCGTATTCCCATTCCATATCAAAATAGTGAGAGAGCATGGCATCTTCAGTTATCAAGGCATAAAAATCCTGTTCCTCAAAGATAACATGACGCCCTCCCAGCACCGCTTCATAGCGGTTGCCTTCCTTGGTCCAGGCAAATGTTTGTCCGCAGAACAACGTTGCTTCCAGATTGATGAGGGTGTCATTCATAGCCGCAACAATACCAAAGCTCTTTGTATCTTGCAAGTAAAGTATGCATCAGTTCTATTAGCCATTATGGCATCATTGTGCTATACTGCCTTCCATGAATCAAGCAATGCAGGGCATACGAGCAACTATAAGCGATGAAATTTTGAGCTCTCGCTATCGATTCATGGTCCATAATAAGGGAACGATTCTCTCTTATTTTGACCTGGGACAGATCAAGACAGTTGCAAAGGTCCTGGCAACGCTCGAAGCTGATTCATTTTCACTGCACTACCCGTTCAGCTTTGCTGACCTACACCTTCAAGCCTATCCGGAGATATCGGCTGTCTATAATACACTGGATTTTGCCCAGCAGTGTCAGGTACTCGATAGTGCAATAGAATATGGAAAGAAAGGAATTTGCAAAGCATTGATTGCAATCGACTATCAAAGCGGTTTTACGACAATCCTAGCCTTGGGGAAAACCCAGGAAGACCTGATGCAAAGAGCGCTTTCCTACATAGGAGATCCCTTGGTACAAACATTGATTGATGAATCATCCGAGAAAGAACTCTTGGAGCTTCTTCAGAATATCCGGCCGTTTCTCCAGCAAGCAGAGCATAGTGACAAACGGTATGCATGCCATAGCATTGCCTGCAGTGAGGAATTTTTTCTCTCTCATCTTTTTTCAATTCTACTGGATGTACCTTTTACAGTTGCTTGGGGATTGGAGCGAGACAGCCAGGGAAGATTCATTCCCACCTATCTTATGGGTGAGAATGGTTAGTCACTGCTACCAAACCATTGAACAAGGCCGTAAATGACCCATTTTGGCTCGGTAGGGAAAGATTCTGGGAACGAGTGTTGATGAACATCACAGGAGCAAAATACACCTTTGCCTGTTCCTCGGGTGCATGCTTGAGCACCTGTTTGATCACCTCCTCACCAAGGTGAGGGTGGTTGGGGTACATACCCACTCCAACAATAATCCACCAAAGTTTACCATTTTGCTTTCTCGCCTTGAGCTGTGGATATCGGTTCCTGCTGCCACTACGGAACACAACCGAATACCCCATCTTCTGAAGGGTCTCTTCAACGTAGGCAATCCCCATGGCATACAGCGCACCATCACTGAGCAACTTGTAGGAAGCTGCTGTTCTTGCTGCCTCAATTTGTGGATATCGGAACAATGCTCTCATAGGTAATTATACCACAATCATCTGATTTTTCTAGTTGTCTTCAAACAACCAAGTAGAGAGATACCGTTCGCCGGAATCAGGAAGGAGTACAACAATGGTCTTCCCCTTCCACGCTGGGTCTGCAGCATATTGGAGTGCAACATACATTGCCGCTCCGCTGGAGATACCAACCAGTAAGCCCTCTTGTTTTGCGAGAGAACGTGCAGTCTTTCCTGCCTTTGCATCCTCTACCGTCGCAATTTCGTCAATAACCGAGCGGTCCAGATTCTTGGGAACAAATCCTGCTCCAATGCCCTGGATCTTATGGGGGCCACCATATCCTTCACTCAAAACTGGGCTGGTGGAGGGTTCAACTGCAACAATCTTAACGTGGGGATTCTGTTCCTTAAGGTACTTTCCTACCCCACTAATGGTTCCCCCTGTACCGACACCAGCAACAAACAAATCGACGTGGTGCGCGGAATCTTCCCAGATTTCCACACCGGTGGTCCGGTAATGGACAGCTGGATTATCGGGATTCTCAAACTGGCTTGGAATATACGCGTGTGGGATTTGCTCTGCGAGTTCTTCCGCCTTCAAAATGGCTCCTTTCATTCCAAGAGTACCTTCAGTGAGGACCAACTCAGCACCCAATGCCGAAAGCAGTTTTCTTCTCTCAACACTCATTGTATCAGGCATCGTTATAATTACCCGGTAGCCTTTTACTGCAGCAACATAGGCAAGGCCTACCCCGGTGTTACCACTGGTGGGTTCAATAATGACGGAATCGGCAGTAAGCAAACCACGCTGTTCGGCTCCCTCAATCATGGCAAGGGCTACTCGGTCCTTGACACTGGAAAGCGGGTTGAAGCTCTCCAACTTGGCAAGTACAATTGCATCGCCATCATGCAGTCGTTGAATCTTGACCAAAGGAGTATTTCCAATTTTCTCTGTAATGTTCTGGTAAATATGTCCACTCATCAGGTAACCTCCATTGCCTTAGCTATATATCCTAGTAATATTATAGTTTATATAGTATTTAAAGCACAACCCTTTGTCAAGGCCAAGCTATCAAATCATGTAGGTAAACCATTCTGCCCTGGTCACTTCGGCTAACGATATGTTTTCAAATACCTTTCGTACTTCCTGGTCCAAATTCTGGTAAAAGTGCAACCTGATAACCCTTTCAATGGCAGATTCTTGTCCTGGTGCTGTTTCTGCAAAGGTAATAGTTCCTTCCAGAAGATCGAGGACATCGTAGATGGCAATCTTCTCCGGGTTGCCCTTCAATTGATACCCGCCTCCAGAACCTTTGACTGAGGTCAAGAACCCACCACGAGTAAGCATAAGTGCCACCTGTTGCAAGTACTTCTCACTGAGCTCTTGACGACGAGCAACTTGGGAAAGGGCGACAGGACCTTCATTCCGATGTTCAGCCAAGTCTACAAGTAATCTCAAGCCGTATCGGCCGCGCGTGGATATTTTCATATTCCTCCCCCCACTTCCTGTTCAACCAAGTGTGAGGCAAGGTCTTCTATATAGACCTGCTTTGAGTAATCTACTACAGCATTTTGTAGCAACGACCAAATCTGGTGCGTCTTGCAAGCTTCGGATCGCCCACAATCCTGACAAGGTGCAGGATGAAAGTCACCTTCACTGGCGCTGAGAACATCGTGGCAAGTAATACCACTACGAGCGATTCGGTATCCACCCTGGACACCTCGTTCTGCAACGACGAGTTTTGCCCGTCTTAGAGGGATCATCAGCTGCTCCAGGTATCCACTGCTGATACCAGTCGCTTCACTGATTGAGCGTATGCTACAGTTCTCCTTGCAAGTGGCCAGATAGACCATGGTCTGCAACGAATACCTACCTTTAGTCGATAATTTCATATCTAGAAGGTATCAGTAGGTAATCGTGACGTCAAGCATCTGACAGGTATCAATAATTGTATACAAACAGTTCAACAAACACCCTATTTGTGCTACAATAGCTCTCATAATCATTAGTTAGATGGTATACAACACTCCTATGCAGGAGCAATGCATCAAGGATTTCCTATGAATTTACTTCCATTACTCATATTGCATGGTGCCGGGGTGGCAGGAGCACTACTCTTACGGCGGTTACGCATACCTGCGGGGACCCTGATCGGAGCCCTTGTGGCAGTAATGATCCTCAATAGTTTTCAGTCAACTGCAACTACATACCCCAAAGACCTTCGGGTCTTTGTCCAGATTTTCAGTGGATTGGTGATAGGCACCCGATTCACCCGCGCAGATATCAAAACGCTGAAAACCATGGTTTTCCCTGTCATTATCCTTGTGGTGACGCTCCTCACAACCAATCTCCTGTTCGCCTTCATCATGTATCATTTCACCAGCTTGAGTTTCATGACAAGTTTCTTTGCATGTGCACCTGGAGGCGTCTCTGATTTGGCGCTTGTTGCCACTGATTTCGGGGCAGTGATGGAACACGTTGCACTGTTGCAACTCTTCCGTTTGGTCTCTGTAATCATCGTATTCCCTCCTATGATCAGGGCGATGCTCAAGATTGATGAAACAGTTTCCCCTGCAAAAGAAAAATCACGTGCTGGATCATCCAAATCTGACCCAATCCACTGGTTTCTAGCTACCATTGCTTGTGCATTGACAGGGGGATTGTTCTTGAATGCCGCAGGAATACCTGCCGGTGCAATCCTCGGTTCCATCGTTGGGGTGGCACTCTTGAATCTAGCCAGTGACAAGGCAACCTACCCAAGAATTTTGAAAATGTTGGTACAAATTGCCGCTGGGTCCTACATTGGAAGTAGGATTACCATTCAAACATTGTTTGACATCAAGATTCTACTACTGCCTGCTGTGATTCTCACCATTGAGCTCTTTTTCATGGCTTTTTTCACTGCGGCAATTCTACACAAGATTTGCCACTTGGACTGGGCGACCAGTCTCTTCTCTTCCACTCCAGGAGGAATTCAGGAGATGGGGTTAATCAGTGACGAGTTGGGACTAGAGACCCCCAAAATCGTCCTGATGCATACATTTCGCATCCTGGCGGTCCTGGGGGTTCTTCCCTTGATAGCCGGTCTTTTTGGTGGTATCTAGGCTGGATTATACATGGATGAGGTAGGAAATCTGGGTTCACTGGTGACATTGAGGACCAGCTTTCTCAATCCCGAGGAGTCCCCACTACTTGGAATATGCGTCATGTGCACTTCACACCCTTGAAGGAGGGGAAGTACATCACTTGCTTTCTTGGCGTTCTCACTGATTGCACAGCTCATAGCAAGGCATATGAGCACCTCATCGAGATTCAGACTTACACCCCTTCCCTTAAGCACATCACGCTTCATTGCTGTCACAGATTGCACAATAGCGGGTGAAATGAGATCAATCTCGTGATCAATATCCGCCAATACCTTCACAGCATTGAGAATCAAGGCTGATGAAGCGTGGAGGAACGGTGAGTTGCAACCAGTGACAATCCGTCCATCGGGCAACTCTATAGCCGCAGCACAAACTATTCCGTTTATGCCCTTGTTTCGTTCAATACCTCTCTCGAGAGCATGCTTGGCTGCGGGCACCACGTTACGGTTTTCACTCGACAGCTTGGCCCCCTCCATGATCGAGAGACTCCGCTCGACTGTAACCTTGCTACCGATACCCTGAACATATTCACAGGCCGCCCGATAGTAACGTCTGATGATCTCCTGCTCGCCCGCTTTCCTGACGACCTCATCATCGATGATGCCAAATCCACAACGATTGACCCCCATGTCGGTAGGGCTCTTATAGAGACACTCCTTGCCGGTAATCTTGCTCAATATCCGATTGAGCAGGGGATAGGCTTCCAGATCCCTGGAATAGTTGACGGTAATCTGGTTGTAGGCACTTGCATGGAAGTGGTCGATAAGATTCTTGTCTCCAATATCAGCAGTTGCACTCTCATAGGCAATATTCACAGGATGGTCAATCGGAAGATTCCAGANNGAGTAACCACTATGTCGGCCAGCCCTGTAGTCATGGTACATCTGGGAGAGGCAGGTGCCAAGCTTCCCTGAACCTGGTCCGGGACCGGTTACGATAACCACTGGTCGGTCGGTTTCAATGTAGGGATTTGCACCATATCCTTCATCACTGACAATCAGATCTACATTATTCGGGTATCCATGACTGGCGCGATGGGTATAGACGGTGATGCCACGTTGCTCAAGAATGTTCTTGAAGTGGACCGAGCCAGGTTCCTCGTCAAATCGGGTTATCACCACACGGGAGACCTTCAATCCCCACTTTGAGAAATCATCAATCATCTTGAACACATCAGTATCATAGGTGATACCGAAATCACTGCGCATTTTTCGTCGCTCAATATCTCCACTATGGATACAGATAATGACATCAATCTGTTCCTTGAGCGACTGAAATACACGCATCTTCACATTAGGGTCGAATCCGGGAAGCACGCGCGATGCATGGTAGTCGAACAGGAGCTTGCCCCCACATTCCAGATAGAGCTTCCCATCACTCTGTTTCACTCGCTCGAGGATATAGTGACGTTGCTCCTCTAGATACTTCTCGTTGTCAAATCCAATTGCACGCACGCTAATTACCCCTTATATTGCTNNAAAAAGTACACCAATAAGGGCCAATGAGAACGGCATGGCAGCTCCAGGTCCTTGACCGGTAACCAACGACCCATCAATAATGAATGACTCGTTCTCAAGAACCAGTCCGGGACAATCTGCTTCGGACCCAGGGTAACCGGTTACTCGCTTACCATCCAACAGACCGATCTTGCCAAGTACCACTGCAGGTGCTGCACAGATGGCTCCGACCACCCCGCTTTGTGCAGTTTCAATTACTTTTTCCAGTACTTCGTAAGATGCTGCAAGGTTCTTCGCTCCTTGGCCACCGCCGGGAAGCACAATGCAATCGAATGGTTTCTTCTTGCATGCGGATAGGGTGGTATCTGCCTTTACCACGATACCGTGGGAACCTTTCACTGCAAGGGTATCAAGGGATGCCACCGTGACGTTTGCACCACTCCGTCTGAGTAGGTCAATCGGAGTGACAGCCTCCACCTCCTCAAACCCTTCTGCTAAAATTACCAATACTGAGGGAACCATGATAAGACCTCCATTCTTCACAGCGGTTGAATGACACCGCCTTCTCTGCGAGCCTTGCGAAGTAGATCGCAAGCATGGTGCACTATTCGTTCGGTCTCATCCCAACCGATACATGCATCGGTTACTGAGACACCATATTTCAAGGTTGATAAATCTTCAGGAATCTTCTGACATCCCTGTTCCAGATTGCTTTCCAACATAAAGCCACGAATTGCTTTTTCTCCCCAGGATACCTGGTCGATGAGCGAGCGTAGAACTCGTTTCTGTCGTTCGTAATGCTTCCTGGAGTTTGCATGACTGCAATCGATGATGATTGCAGGATTCACCCCCTCCTTCTGCATAAACAACCTAGCATTCTCCACATCATCCTCATAGTAGTTGGGGCTTTGGTCCCCACCACGAAGAATCAAGTGACAACAATCATTGCCGGTTGTCCGGAAAATAGCACTGGCACCTTCCCCATCCATACCAATGAATGAAGCCGGCTGAAGGGCACTCTTGATGGCGTTGATTGCATTATTCAGATCACCACTGGTGCTGTTCTTGAAACCTACAGCTACACTCAAGCCACTGGCAAGGTTGCGATGGATTTGACTCTCGGTTGTTCGTGCTCCAATCGAGGACCAACTCATCAATTCATCAATATACTGCGGAATAATGGGATCGAGGACTTCACAACCTACCGGTAATCCCAACTTGACTATGTCCAGCAAGAGAGATCTGGCAGCCAGAATGCCCCCACCAATATCATAGGAACCATCCATTTTTGGATCGAGGATCAATCCCTTCCAACCACCTACAGTCCGTGGTTTTTNNATTTCAAAGTAGGTACGCATCACTACAAACATCTCATCCTCAATTTCGCTTGCAAGCTTCTTGAGTTTCTGTGCATATTCGAGCGCTGCATCGGGGTCATGCAGAGAACAGGGACCGATGATTGCAAGCAATCGTTGGTCCCTTCCCTGGATGATATCGTTGACCGTTTGGCGGATTCGACGAATGGATTCTGCGGTTTTCTCATCAACCGGCAGCAGGGAAACGACCAGCCGCGGCGTAGCAAGTGGTTCAACCTGCCTTATTCTGATATCTACGTTTGCCATGTTGAATATTCCTTTCAGAATGTATACCACGTCTCCGCGTTAAGGCTCAACCCTTTCCAGATTCCTTTACCGTATCATCCTTGCCTCTGGAGTACAGAAACCGCTTGATCTTCTGGGTTGGAGTCCTCTGGAACGGCTCTTCCTGCAACTTGGCACTGCTGATTCGGCTGAAAGCACTCAATTCCTTATTCACATCTTCGCGGATTTTTGCGATATATTTCAAGGCTTCATCCTTAGCCTCATTGACATTCAGAGCCATCTTTGTGGCAAAAGCCTCAATATCAATCTTGATCAAAGCAGCCAAGCTACCTTGCTCTGGAACGACCAACGATTCAGTTACAAAATCCTGATTGTTTATTACCGACTCAATCAGCTCAGGGTAGATATTCTCCCCTCCACTGCCAAGGATCATGGTCTTGATTCGTCCCTTGATAGAGAGTCTTCCGTGTTTGTCAAGGTAACCAAGGTCCCCTGTCCTGAAATAACCATCTTCGGTGAAACTTACCTTGTTCAGCTCAGGATTGTCATAATATCCTTGCATGACATTAGGCCCCTTCACCAAGATCTCGCCGACACCAGTTTCCGGATCTGGATCTGCAAGTTTGACATCGACATGCTCCACCAATTTCCCGATAACTCCAACGTGATGCTTCTTGGGCTTGCCTCCCGCAATCAAGGGAGCTGTTTCAGTCAGCCCATAGCCTTGTCCATACGGGAACTTTGCATCAGCGAGGAATTGTTCAACCTCTGGGTCAAGAGGAGCACCTCCAATACCAAAGAACTTCAGGTGCCCACCAAAGGTCAACTTCAGCTTCCGTCCAATAGCCTTGCTGATCAACGAACGGGTAAAGGAGTAGCGCATCCATTTTTTTATCTTCTCATTACCCTTGGTAACAGGAAGAACGGCACTACGATATATCTTTTCAATAAGCAAGGGGACAGTCATGACAATCGTTGGCTTGACCTCTTTAAGCGCGGGGAGAAGAATCGACGTGGCAGGGGGTTTGCCAAGGAATACAATCTCACAACCACAGAGCAACTCCAATATTTGCCCGGTAGTAAACTCATAGACATGGCTCACCGGTAGGATTGAGAGCACCTTGGACTTGTGATTAAGGTCAACATAGACATCAGTGGAAATGTCAGCATTCCATACAAGGTTTTTGTGTGTAAGCATTACTCCCTTGCTATTACCAGTCGTGCCACTGGTATAAATCAGGGATGCCAAGTCGTCTTCCTGGGCAAGGGAAGCCTCACGTAGCTTCCTTCCTTTCTCATCAATTTTCCGGCGGCTGATATCCTTACCTGGCGCGGCGGCAAATTGCGTTTTGTCTTCAAGACCCTTTACGATATATGAGGGAATGTGGAAGAGGTCCTCCATCCTTACCAGATAGGAATCGTTGGCTTGGACATACCCTTTTGCTTTCTCAAAATGCTTGGTGTTTATTACTACACCTTTCAACCCAGCATGTTCAAGAATCTGGGTGGTCTCCTTGGTTGAGAAATCCGGGTGGATGGGAACTGCCAAACACGCACTAGAAGTAATACCGAAGTATGCAACC
>NPIG01001530.1_pt1 | contig 10048 bp, 7 predicted proteins | sample 8637441 | NCBI WGS metagenome assembly NPIG01 (sample SAMN07420675, study PRJNA396082) | bioreactor metagenome | isolation source: sample BR6 brine-fed electro-methanogenic bioreactor BR | place: Japan: Kochi | collected 2016-06-14
CATGCGCTTTGGCGTGGTGGCCGAGGGCCTTGCGCACTTCGACGGCGTGCGCCGCCGCCTGCAGGTCTGTGGCACGGCCGCGGGCGTCACAGTAGCGGAGGATTACGCCCATCATCCCACGGAAATCGCGAGCACGCTCGAGGCGGCGCGGTGGGTCGAGCCGGAACGCATCATCTGCGTGTTCCAGCCGCACCTGTACAGCCGCACCCGATTCTTTCACGACAAGTTTGCCGAAGTGCTGGCCGGCGCGGACCGCGCCATCGTCACCGACATCTACGGTTCGCGCGAGGCGCCGATGCCCGGCGTCGACAGCGGGTTGATTGTCGATGCCGCGCACGCGTCTGGCGCGCACCACGTCGAGTTGGTCAAGGACATGCACGCGGTGCCGGAATACCTGGCGCCTGATTTGGCGCCCGGCGACCTCGTGCTTGTGCTGGGCGCGGGGGATATCAACCGGTTGGCCCCGCCCATTGTTGAGACGTTGAGGAGCAGGTAATGCCGCGCAACGCCAGAAGAGAGACCCCGCGCAGCCGCGCCCGTGCGAACAACGTGCGGCGGCGCAAGCGCAACTGGCTCTTGTTCCGGCTGGCGCTGGTGTTGGCCATCGCCGGGACGCTTGGCTACGCCTTCTACCGGTACATGATCGATTCGCCGCGGCTGAACGTGAAGGTCGTGCGCGTGGAAGGCGCCAGGATGCTGCGCGAGGAGCACGTGCTCGCCGTGNNGGCCCACAAACTCCTCGGCTTCGCCCCCGAGAAGGTGGCGTCGCGCGTGGCGCGCATGCCCTACGTGCGCGATTGCGAGGTGCGCCGCGCCTATCCCGACATGGTAGTCATTCGCATTACCGAGCGCGAACCCGCCGCCACGCTACTCATCGACCAGCACGCGTTCGAAATCGACGACTCGGGGGTGGTGCTGCGCGAACTCGAGCCCCTGGCCGAACCGACAGGCCCCATGATCACCGGGGTGCCGGGCCTGGTCTTCGCCGAAGTGGGCGAGCAGTTGGAGCATGAGGAGTTGTCCGCGGCGATTGCGGTGTGGCGGGCCTTCAACGAGATACCCCTGGCCGATGAACTCACGCTGTCGGAAATCGCCGCGTTCGCGACAAACCACATCGCCACGTATTTCGATGAATGGCCCTACGAAGTGCGCTGGGGCCGGCTCGACGCGCGCGCCCAGGCGCACCGGCTGCAACTGCTGTGGGATACGCGCGGCGGCCAACTGCCGTGCACGGAATATCTGGATTTGCGGTTTGAAAATGACCTGCCATGCAAATAACGCGCGAGGCGGCATGAACAATCAACGCGGGGCCGGCTCACAGGCCTGCAGGGGAGAATCGACATGGAGATGAAACGCCAGGAATTCGAATCGTTCGACCAGCGTGCGGTGATCAAAGTCTGCGGTATCGGCGGCGGCGGCAACGCCATCGGCCGCATGATCGACGCCGGCCTCGAAGGGGTCGAGTTCATCGTTATCAACACCGACGCCCAGGTGCTCAAAGACTCCAAGGCGGGCACCCGGCTGCAGATCGGCGCCCAGCTTACCGGCGGCCTTGGCGCCGGCGCGAAACCGGAAGTCGGCCGCCAGGCGGCCGAGGAAGACCGCGAACGTGTTCGCGACGTGCTCAACGGCGCGGACATGGTCTTCCTCACTGCGGGGCTCGGCGGGGGCACCGGCACCGGCGCCGCGCCGGTGGTGGCGGAGGAAGCCGCGGCATGCGGCGCGCTGACTGTGGCCATCGTCACGCTGCCCTTTGCCTTCGAGAATCCCGAGCGCATGCGCAACGCGACCCAGGGGCTCAATGAACTCGAGAAGCACGTGGACACGCTCATCGTGGTGCCCAATGACCGTGTGGCCACGCTGAGCCAGAGCAACATGTCGTTCCTCAGCGCCTTCAACATGGCGGACGAGGTGCTGCACAACGGGGTGCGCGCCATCTCCGAGCTGATCACGGTAAAGGGGCTGATCAACCTCGACTTCGCGGACGTGCGCACCATCATGCAGGCGCGCGGCCGGGCGCTGATGGGCGTGGGAAGCGCGGAAGGCGAAAACCGTGCTAAACTAGCCGCAGAGGAGGCCATCGTGTGCCCCCTGCTGGAACAGTCCAATATCAACGGCGCGAAGGGTGTTATCGTCAACATCAGCGGCGGCTCAGACATTCGCATGGCGGAGGTCATGGAGGCGGTCACCGCCGTCAAAGACGCCGCGCATCCTGATGCCAATATTATTGTCGGCGCCGTCGTTGACAAGGAGAAGGAGCGGGAAGAGATTCAGGTGACGGTGATCGCGGCCGGGTTCCCGAAAGCGACCGGCGAGGCGCTGGCCCCCGAGGCGGCGCGCCAGGTGGCGGCGGCGCAGGCGACAGTGGCGCCGAGTGAATTGCGGCCGAAACAGGCGACGCAGACGGCGGGACCGCGGCCCGCGCCCGCGCGTGGAAACGGGCAACGGCCCGCACCGCAGCCGGTCCAGGCCCAGGCGCGTACGCAGCGGTCCGCAACGCCTGCGGGAAATGGTCAGGCCGGGCAGGCCGCGCAGCGCCCGCAGCAGCCCGCGCAGCCGCAGGAGCTGGTGCTGTTCCCGGATGAGGAACCGGAGCGGCAGGACGCCGGGGAACGGGGAAAGGTGGCGGTGGGCCAGACGGAACGCGACCGGGATATGTCGATTCCGACATTCCTCTGGAAGCGGATGCAGCAGAAAAAGAATCGATAGCAGGGCGGGGCGACGCCGGGTTCAGCGACCGCGGGCGCGCGAGCGCCCGATGCAGGAGAAGAGCACACCGTGAAAGAGCAGTTTACCCGGCTATTGCAGCGCGCGGTACAGAAGGATGCCTCCGACATCCATCTGAAGACCGGCAGCCCCCCCTTCATGCGTGTTGACGGCGAAATCCAGCCCATGGGCGGCGACCCGCTGCACCATGAGCAGATAAGCGAGATCGTCGACCTGATTTTGTCGCAGGAACAGCAGCGCTATTTCCAGAAGAACGGCGAAGTCGATTTGTCGTTCCATGAGAAGGGCGTGGGCCGGTTTCGCGTCAACGTGTTCCGGCAGCGCGGCACGGTGTCGCTCGTGATGCGCCGCATCAAGACGAAAATACTGGGTTTCGAACAGTTGCATCTGCCGCCGCAGACTGTGCGCTTCGCGCGCTACAACCGCGGGCTGGTGCTCATCACGGGCACCACCGGCAGCGGCAAATCGACCAGCCTCGCGTCGATTGTGGACTACATCAACGACCACCGGCGCTGTCACGTCGTCACTATCGAGGACCCCATCGAATACGTGCACGCCGACCGGCTGGCGGTCATCAACCAGCGCGAGATCACCATTGACACCCGCGACTTCTCGTCGGCGCTCAAGTCGGTCATGCGCCAGGACCCCGACGTCATTCTCATCGGCGAGATGCGCGACATCGAGACGTTCATGGCCGCCATCTCGGCCGCGGAGACGGGGCACCTGGTCTTCAGCACGCTGCACACGACCAACGTCATGCAGACCGTCGACCGCATCATCGACCTGTTCCCGTCGAACCAGCACGACCAGGTGCGCTCGGCGCTGGCGCTCAACCTGCGCGCCATCATGTGCATGCGCCTGTTGCCGCGCGCCGACGGCGTCGGCCGCGTGCCCGCCTGCGAGATCATGTTCAGCACGCCCGCCGTGCGCAAGCTGATCAAGGACAACCGTATCGCCCAACTCGAAATGGCCGTGCAGCAGGGCCGCGAAGAGGGCATGCAGAGTTTCAACGACAGTCTGCACGACCTCATCAAACAGGGTCTGATCACGCTCGAAACCGGCATCGAGATCTCCGACAACCCCGAAGACCTCCAGATGATGCTGCAGGGTATCCGGCTGAGTTCCAAGCGCGGCGGCATTCTGCGCTGAGCCGGCGCCGCCACCGGGCCCGCGCGCCTGTTGCCTTGTCGTTCGCCAGGGTGTACCCTTTGCGGAGGAATCAACGCAGGAAGCAGTTGCCGCCAGGAAAGGGAATTGTGATGAGCCATGTGAACCGCCGTGAGTTTCTGAGCCGCGCCGCCTTCGGGATGGCGGCCATGCCCTATGTTGACCGGGCCGTGCTGCAGAGCGCCCTCGCCCAGGACCCCGCCGCCGTCGCGCCAAGCGAGCAGGTGCGTGTGGGCCTGGTGGGCTGCGGCGGTATCGGGCGCGTTGACCTCGACACCTTTCTGCACTTCCCCGAGACCCAGTGCCCCGTTATCTGCGACGTGGATGACGGCCGGCTCGCCGAGGTCGCGCGGCTGGTGGAGGGGCGCCGGGGCAACAAGCCGGACATGGTGAAGGATTTCCGCCGCGTCATCGACCGCGGTGATGTTGATGTGGTGCTTGTGGCCACGCCCGACCACTGGCACGCGCTGCCCATGATCCACGCCTGCGAGGCCGGCAAGGATGTCTATGTCGAGAAGCCGCTCGGACAGTGCATCCAGGAAGGCCGCGCCATGGTCGAAGCCGCGAAGAAATACAAGCGCGTGGCGCAGATGGGCACACAGTGGCGCAGCGGCGAGCACTATCGCGCCGCCGTGGAATACGTGCACTCCGGCAAACTCGGCAAGATTCGCATGGTGCGCACCTGGGCCTACCTCGACTGGCTCGGCGGCATCGGCAATCCACCCGACGCTGAAGTGCCCGAAGGCGTTGACTATGACATGTGGCTGGGACCCGCGCCGAAGGTGCCCTTCAATCCCAATCGCTTCCACTTCAATTTCCGCTGGTTCTGGGACTATGCCGGCGGGCTGATGACGGACTGGGGCGTGCACCTGCTCAATATCTGCCTGTGGGGAATGGGCCCGGAATGGCCGCTTCGTGTCAGTTCGGTGGGCGGCAAGTACGTGCTCGACGACAACAGCGAGACCCCCGACACCCAGGCGACCATGTTCGAGTTCCCCAGCTACAACCTGATTTTCGAGCACCAGGTGCAGGGCGGACTCGGCCCCAACTGGAAGCCCCACGGCATGCTCTTCTCCGGGGCCAACGGCACGCTGGTCATCGACGACGCGGGCTGGCGCGTCAAGCCCGAACCCAAGAACAAGGACCTCGAGCCCGAAGAGCATCCCGCCGGCCCCGACGCCCGGCCCGCACACGTGCGCAACTTCCTCGACTGCGTCAAGACCCGCGAAAAGCCGGTCGAAAACCTCGAGGTCGGCCATTTCGTGTCGACCGTTGCGCACCTCGGCAACCTCGCGCTGCGTAGCCGCAGCGAAATCGCCTGGGACGCCGACAAAGAGGAAGCGGTGGACAACCCCGAAGCGAACAGGCTGGTCAAGGCCCACTACCGCGCCCCCTGGAAACTGCCGGTGTAGCTGCCGCCATAATCAGGACGCCCGGGGTTGAAAGCGTTTTACCGCGTGACCGACCAGACCGCCGTGCCGTCGCGGGTACGGCCGAGACCATTGAAGCGGCCATGGATGTATCCGTTTCCACCGGTGTATGCGGGCACGGCCTCCGGTTCACCGCGCAACGCCGCCTCGAGTGTGAGCAGCGCGAGCGGTTCCAGTGTGTCGAACTCGGCATGAACGTGTTGTGCGCTGGGCAAGAAGAAGCCGTGGTGGAAATGCGCCGCCAGGATGTTGTCGCCAATGCGGCGCCCCAGCGTCAGATAGTCGGTGCATCCGGTCCGGCGATACAGCTCGACCAGCGCGAAGACCGCAACGGCATCGTGGCTGCCGGTTTCGAGATTCAGTGTGACGCCTTCGCCGGGGCGCGGGCCCAGGTCACCGAGGCCATGCCCGCGCGCGATGCCGCGGGCTGTTTCCCAGAGTACCTGGTCGCCAGTAAGGCGGTAGCCCACTGCATAGGCGTGCAACATGTCCGTGCTCGGGGTGCTGGGTTTAAAGACGGTCCCCTTCTTGCCGTAATAGCCGGAGCGGGCGAAAACCTCCCCCGTCAGGTCAGTACCGTCGGCCCAGAGCGGTTTCAGCGTATTTGACTCCGCGTCATACGCGTACTTGGCATAGGCGTGCATCCCCTCGCGGGTCCATTCGAGAAGCTGGGTGCCACGCTTGCCGAGTTTCTCCGCCAGTTGCATCTGGATGAGCGCGTTACTGGCATAGATGCTCTCGGGGCTGCGGAGCAGGTTGCCTTCCAGGGCGATTGCGCCATATTCGGGGCCGAACTGGCGTTTTGCACGGTCGCCGTAGGTCGCGTAGGTGAAGGTCGGGTCGTTTTCGTCGGCGGGCGGTTCCTTCCTCCGGCGCACCTGGCTGTATTGATACACGCCCAGCCCCGTGTCGGGATGACGCGCCCGGACGTACTGCCCGGCAAGCCGGAGCGCCCAGGCCAGTGCGCCCTCTTCACCGCCGAGCAGGTACAGCATGCCGCCTGCGTAGATAAGGTCGCTTCCCGCATTGATGAAGGTCAACCCGTCACCCTCGAAAAAGGGTACGGGCGCGCCGAATTCGTTGTCCCAGAGTGCGCCAATGGGCCGCCCATACCGGCCGTGCCGGTTCATGTCCAGGCGCGACCAGTCAAGAACATGGGCATTCCAGAAAGCGCGGATAAACCCGGCAGTCTTCTGCGGGTTGACCGCCCAGAGGAGCTCGTAGAAGGGAAACGTGTTCTTGAATTCGTGGCAATTGGCGTCAAACTTGCCCACATTTCGGTCCGTTTCGAGGTCTACGAACTGGTGGCCTCCCCAATACAGCAACCCGCATTCCGACCGCTGATGCGCAAACATGTGGGCGATGGATTCGTTGGCCGCATCGATGTAGCGGCTGTCGCCGGTGAGCCGGGAGAGACCGGTGAGCGTGCGAAACAGGTTCTGCTGGTTTGCCATATTTGAGATGACCCAGGCGTCCTCTCTGTAACACCAGCGCACCGGCTCGCCTGTGTCGACGTGGATGCCATCGACAAACAGCGGTGTATGGCGTGCGCCATAGACGTCGCGACCCTTTTGGAGCACATTGTCCGCAAAGGTGATGACCGCCTCGAGCCGCCGCGCATCTTCGGGCGTGCGCGTTGCCGCGTTGTCTGCCGCGCCTTGAGCACGGTGACAGGCGAGCGCACCCGAGATGTCCAACTCAAACTGATGGTCGCTTCGCTCCCGCAGGTGGTGCATGCGCTCGCACAGCAGGTCTTGCGCCGGGCTGTAGGTCCACACTTCAAGCTTGCCCCTCGCCGGAACGAACCGAAGCAAGCGCACCCAGTCCGAATCATCGGTGTCACGTGGATAGTCCGTGAGAATCTCATGCACCAGGTTGCCCTCCCTGCCCTCACTGGTCTGATGATGGGTGATGGAGGCGGACTGGTCACCGCACAATACCAAGAAGAGGTTCGGGTGTGTGCTGAAAGATTCTTGCCACATTTCTTCAGGCGTATTGCCGCGCTCACCGTGAACCTTTTTCCATTGCATACGCCCCTGCGGCTCGTCGGCGCCCTTGCGCGGAATGCCTCCCAGGTACATATGCGTTGTGATGATGGCCATGCGTTCCCGGTGCACAGCCAGCACGTCATCCGCCCACGCCAACACGTCATCCGGCGCGTTACACTCCAAATGAACAACGATGAAGTCCAGCCCTTCGGCCGAGAACAGTTGAAAACTGTTGGCCCCGTTGCCGGAGACTTCCGGCGCACGCCCCGGACGGCCCTCGTAGTACCCGCCATACCAAGGCCTGTCGGCAAAGCGTTCGGCGCCGAAATGCCGCTGAAACAACGAAGAATCACCAGATTCCCGGACCATATCGTGGTTACCGACGGAAAGGCCGTACGGCACGCGCCCATGAAATCGGTCCATGCTCTCGCGGGCAATACCCCACTGGCCAGGCTGGTTCCGGTCCACGATGTCCCCCATGTGGCTGACGAAGACAATGCGTTGTGATTGCAGGTTCGCACTCAGCCAGGCGGTACGTGAGTCGAATGCCGGATTGCGCGCTTGTCCGGTTTCGTCGCGCCCCGAACCTGGTCCATGATAACGCTGCGTATCCGGGATGACGGCTACCGTAAACGTGCCGTCCGGTGACGCACTTATTGATTCCGCGCCCGCGGGAAGCCATGCGGAACACGCGAACGCAAGAGCAATTGCGAGAACAGGACAGAAGCGTTTCATCAGGCATTCCTTATGCGTTACTACCGGGTTGCCGTCTCCAGTGTCCTAAAGCGGGGATACGGACTCCCGGGCACCGGACTCCTTGCGACGGAAGCACTGGTCATAGACCGAGTCAATCTGCAGGCCGTCCACGCCGTAGTCCAGCATGCGCCGCACATCCGCCATGCCAAGAGCGACCAGGTCGCCTTTGCCGAGGTAGTGGAACTGATTGATGCTCACAATCACCTTGAGGCCATGCGCCTGGAATGCTGCAACGTTCTCCCGGTTGAAATCCTCGGCGTGGCCAAACACGAAGAACTCGCCTCCAGGCTGCCGGTTCCAGAGGGGGGACCGCTTCGCCTTTTCCAGCGAGGCTCCCCACGCAATCCGGGCCTTTCCCCGGAATGCGCCGCCCACATCGGCACGGCCGATAAACAGCGCACTTTCCAGCAGACCATGTCTGCGCAGCGAAGTCTCAAGCCGTTGCACGAAGATGTCGCGTAAATCGGAAGGGCAGCCCTTGATGTCGAGCATCAAGCCGATGCGGTTCTCCGCGCGTATGCAGACCGTCTCGAAGTCCGGCACCAGCGTCTCCGGGGCGAGTGTCCGGAGTTCAGCCAACGTCAATTCGTCCACATGCCTGTCGACGCCGGCTGTGCGCTTGAGATTCCGGTCATGCAGGCACACGGGATGGCCGTCGCTTGTGCATTGCACATCCACTTCGACATGGGTGTAGCCCCGGGCGATCGCGGCGTCGAAGGCTTCGAGGCTGTTTTCGACGAGACCGGAATCCGTCACGCCCCGATGAGCCACCAGCAGGAAGCCGTCCGGCAGCGCGAGTTGCGGCTCGGCGGCCCCAAAGCAAAGCAGCACAGGCAGCAGAAATGTCATCATGAATGGCTCCTTCACACCAGCGTCTGTCCAACAATCGTTTCTATTGTAGCGAATGACACCGAAGGGTCTGCAATGACCCTGTGGAAGAAGTCATGAATCTTCGGGCATAGACCGCATGACGCGTGTGTTTGTATAAATAATCCTTGACAGGGAAACGGAAACTTGAGAGCATATAGACACCATGTATAACGAAAAGAAATACCCTATCGGCTTCGTCGCGCACCGCACGGGCATATCCCCGCATCTGATCAGGAAGTGGGAAGAGCGGTACGGTGCGGTGGAACCGGAGCGCAGCACCACCAACCGGCGTCTGTATTCAGAGGCCGACATCGACCGGTTGTCGCTGCTGCACGGGGCCACGCAACGCGGCTATTCAATCAGCCATGTGGCCGAGATGGACGACCGGGAACTCAATGTTCTTTTCTCTGGCGACGCGGAGACCGCGCGCGTGGTGTCGCCTTCGCCGCCCGGCACGCTCGAAAAAGGCGCCGAGGGACGTGCGGGCTACTGGCTGGCCCAGTGCCAGGCCGCCGTCAAAAGCTTCCAGGGCGAGAGGCTGATGGACTGCCTATCGGTCGCCCGTGTTGAACTCAGCCAGCCGCACCTCATGGAACAGCTTATCGCACCGCTGATGCATTGGATAGGCGAGAGTTGGCGACTTGGCTCGATTCGGATCGGGCAGGAGCACATGGCGACGGCTGTCATCAAACGGTTTCTTTCAGAACTCATCTCTTCCTGGAAGACGATAGGGCGCGGCCCGGGAATCGTCATCACCACGCCTGCCGGGGAGATGCACGAGGTGGGCGCCCTCGTGGCGGCGGTCGCCGCCAAGGCCGAGGGCTGGCGCCCCATTTATCTGGGCCCCAACATGCCCGCCGAAGAAATCGCCCACACCGCAATCGCGGTTGATGCGAAAGCTATTGCGCTGAGCGTGGTCTATTCCGGCGATGTGGAAGGCATACTCGAGGAACTGCGCGCATTACAGCGCTTCCTGCCCGGCCACATACGGGTGCTGCTGGGCGGCCGCATGGCGGGAACCCTGCTCGACCAGGTGCCCGAACTCAACGGCGATGTCGTCAGCGACATGCTGGGCTTCCGCAACGCGCTCCGCAGCATTACCGACGCCGC
>NPIG01000417.1_pt3 | contig 10046 bp, 7 predicted proteins | sample 8637441 | NCBI WGS metagenome assembly NPIG01 (sample SAMN07420675, study PRJNA396082) | bioreactor metagenome | isolation source: sample BR6 brine-fed electro-methanogenic bioreactor BR | place: Japan: Kochi | collected 2016-06-14
ATTTGCGCCGGAATTTCGCCGCGTCCCTGCCACAAGGCGGGATCCTTGAGAGCCTTCAGGATCCTGGCGCGCTCCATGACGGTGACGTCCTCCGGCGGACGCGAGAGAAGCGACGCGGCAATGCCGTCGAGGCCGCCCTTCTTCGGGGAATCCTCCGCAAGGACGGCTCCCAGGGTGTTGTAATTGGCGTATCCCAGGACCCGGGAAAGCGCCTCGAGCGCGTTGACGTGGGAAAAGGTCACGTCCCTCTCGCCGACGTAAGACTTGAGCGTGCCCGCCATGCCCTTCAGGCGAGCGGAATCGATTTTGACTTGAATTGACATCGTAACTCCTTGTTGCCGGCTCGGGGGAATGACCCGTCGTTTCGGCGGCTGCATTACCGGCACATCCCGAACCGTTTTCGGAAGTTACCGATGAAAAAGAAGACTCGTTCGATCCGGATTTTGCCTTGCCCCGAAGGGTGCAGCCGGACAGGCATCCGGAGGCCACACCAAAGGACCTAGAAGTCCCGGGATATTCTTCAAGACACTAAAATGCATCCCGTCGATCGGGACGACGGAAATCTGAAAAACTCATTTCCGAGGCAGGTCGGAAGCCCGAAAAATAGCCGAATCGCCGAGTTTCCTGCGCAGCTGTTCGACCGCGCTTTCCATCTGGCCAGTCTTCCCGTGACGGTCGTCGAACAGATCGGGCTGATCGGCTTCCGCCGGCGGGCCGAGGTCGGCAGCGCCGATGCCGATCAATCGGAACGACCGCCCATCGGCTTCCTTTTTCAGGATCGGAACAACCGCCTCGAACATCCTGCCGGCCAATTGCGTCGGCTCCGAAAGGGCCTTATTTCGGCTGAAGGAACGATGATCCGACGTCTTGAGCTTGAGAACGGCCGTGCGTCCGGCAAATCCCTCGTCCTTCAGGCGCCTGGAAACCTTTTCGCACAGTATTCTCAGATGCCGGGACAATTCCCTGAAATCGTGAATATCAGCATCGAACGTTGTTTCCGAGGAGATGCTGCGCGTCGGCCTGTCCGTCTCCACTCTGCGCGGATCCTCGCCGCGCGCGAAACGGGCCAGCATCAGTCCGGCCTGACCGTAACGGCGCATGAGATCTCGCTCATCCATGTCCTGGATCTGGCCGATCGTGACGATCCCGTCCTCCCGCAACCGTCGCGTCAACACGGGCCCGACCCCATTGATGATGGAAGGCGGCCGGCTTCGAAGAAAGACGATCGCTTCCGCGCGTCCGATGACGGAAAAGCCTCTCGGCTTATCGAGATCGCTGGCGATCTTCGCCAATCCCTTATTGTAAGAGAGGCCGACGGAAACCGTTATCCTCTCCTCACGCTCGATTCGCAGCGCCGCCTCGGCGAGGACGGCCGCTGCCGGACGTGCGTGATACTTTTCCGTTCCCGCGAAATCGAGATAGGCCTCGTCTAGGGAAACCGGCTCGACGAGAGGCGTCATCGACAGGAAAACGTTTCGCAGCCGTTCGCTGGCCGCATGATACTTCTCCATGTCAGGACTGACGAAGATCGCATCCGGACACAGCTTCCTGGCCTGGACGATCGGCATGGCGGAGCGGATCCCGAACCTTCTCGCCTCATAGGAACAGGCGGCGACCACGCCACGGTCGCTGCTGCCGCCGACCACGACAGGACACCCGCGAAGACGCGGATCGTCCCTCTGCTCGATCGAGGCATAGAAAGCGTCGCAATCGACATGGGCGACGCTCAGGGTCGTGAGCTCCGGATGCCCGACAACCCGCGCCGATCCGCAGGCGGTGCAAGCCTGCCCGCAGGACGGCATCGAGGCGCAATCGCGACACAGGAACATCATGGGCACCTTCTTCCCGATCGATCGCCATCGGGCATGCTGACCTTGTCCGAGAATGCATGTTTCCGGAACGAACGCAACCGCCGCGGCGCCCGATGTCACTCCTCCTCGCCGCGCACATCCGCCTCCACGGCCCCGTACCCGATCCTGAGGAACGTCTTGATAAGCGCCTCGAGAAGAATGGCGGCCATCGCCGGCGGGAAAGCCTCGATCACCAGGCTTCGGATTTCTTCCGGGGATCCCGACAGATCGAAGCTGTCCGGAAACGACTGCAGGCGTGCCAGCTCCCTGATCGTCAGTTCCCTGTCTTTCTTCCAGTGCCGTAAGGCGGAAGGCTCATTCGCGAAAACGGACAGATCGTCGGCCGGCATCTGCGGATCCAATACGGCTTTTCCCGGCGTGCGTGGTTTCGCGCAAATATCGACAATCTCACCGGCAGGGACGCCCTTGAGCGCAGCATCTGCGGTAACCGGTCCGGACCACGGCGCCGGCGGAACGAATTTCAGGCCGAGATCGCTTCTGATACCGACGAGCACGATTCTGTGCCGGCGCTGCGCCAGCCCGTACTCCTCGAACCTGAAAAAATGCGGCGTAAGAGCGTATCCGGCATTCCTCAGGATATCGAGCCTCTGGGATAGCAGTCTCCGTTCGTCGGAATTCCGGGGCGCACGGCCGTATTCCGCCAGGAACCAGAGAGGGCGGCGCAGACGCAGAAAATCGAGGCAATAGGGAAGCAGCGTTCCGCCTCTCGGACCAGGATCAGGGATGCCGAACAGCAGGCCGTCGACCTCGGGAAGCGTTCCCATATCCAGGGAAGCGACATCTGCGCAAATTGCGCGTCCCGGCAACATCGGGCAGATGTTCCGCCGATAGCATTCGAGCCCGGCTCTGTCGACGTCGACGCCCCACGCATGCTGCAACGAAAGACATCCGGCGCTGGAAGCCATCAAAGGCGTATCCAGGGCTCCTCGCGCCATCCCGCCGGGGACGCAGAAAAATTCTCCGAAACGAAACGACACGGCACATCTCCTTGCTCGACGTAAAGACGACCATGCGTTTCTTCGATCGAGACGATTCCGACACCCCTTAGATAGTTCCCGACGGCGAGAGGACAAAAAAGACCAGACCCCCTTCGTCAGGGGTTCTCGACAGCCGAAACGTCGCAAAAATTCCGCCGGCTCATATCTGAACCAACAGGCAATAAGAAAAAGAGGCAGGCATGCCCGGGTTCAGCATTCCGGCTCTCGTCGACCAGGTAAAGCTCATCGTTTCGTCACGGCCGTGGCGGATCCAGCAATCCCTGGTCGTCATCGCCGAGATCTTTCTTGGGTTTTCGACCGTCATGGCACTCGCCGCCGGTGTTTCCCAGGGAGCCATCCTCGTCGGGTTCGCATGCCTCTACGCTATCGCGGCCGAGACCGTCCATCTTCAGCGCACCCGTCCCGACGCTCCCTTTCTTTCCGCTTCCATCTGGATCGCGGCTGGCGCCAGCCTTCTGACCGCGTTCGCTATTCCGTCCTCCGCAGTCATCTTCTCGCTGATGGCCGGAGCCGGCTTCGTTGTCGCCGCCCGTGACAGCCTCGGCACCAGCGTTCTTTCCCAGTTCCAGCAGGCGGCCATCGAACGCCGCCTGGCGCCGACCTCCGTCATCGCCATGTCTTTCGGCCTGGGTGTCGTCATCACCGCAACCGTGCTGGCCGGATCCGGGATTCTCGCTGACAGATCTCCCGGAATCCTCTATGCGGCGATCGGCCTTCTGCTCGTTCCTCTCGCCCTCGCCGAAAAGACGGCCCGGCGACGATCGGCCGGCGATCTGGGTTCCGACGGGCGCATCCCGATCCCCCGTCCGGTCGTTCTTCACTGCCTGCTTTCAGGTATCTACAATCCGGCGTCCTTCATCGCGCGCCGCTACCTGGTTCCGGCGGCGACCATGGAGATCGCCGCTTCGTTCGAACTCGATTCCAGCGTCATGTCAATCATGGGCGTGCTGCTTGGGATCATGACCCTGATGGCATTCATCGGAAGGTCGGCGCGCGGCCTTGACGGCAAGGACGGAATTTCGGCGTTTCACATGATGACGGGAGGCTATTTCGCCGGCCTGATCCTGTGGGGGATCATTCTTCTCGCGATGCATCTCATGAAGACCATGGATCCGGCGTCCGCGATCTGGCTCACCGCCTTGTTGATCGCCGCGCTCGCTTTCATGGAGATCGCCAGCAAAATCTGGACCATCGGCTTCGTCGAAGGGCTCAGGCTCCAGTCGAAATTCCACGGCGGGAAAAACAGCGAGCAGCACAACAAGGCCTATCTCGGCGTTTTCATGACGGTAAAATCAATTGGGGTTTCGGCAGGGTTTCTTGTCGCCGCCGCCCTGGCGCCCTTCATGAACGTACTGCTGCTCGCCGCGCTTCTGATCGCCATGGCGCTCGGCTACCTGATCCTGTTTTTCTTCCTCTGTCCCAGGGAAGTCTACCGGCCGGCCGAGTGATTTTTCGTTATTGCCAGCTTCCAGGAGGGCCCTATATTAAGTCTTGTCCGGTCGCCGTTTCCTGAGGTGAGAACGGCCTCCTCACACACCCCTCCCAGGGTACAGTAGCCGTCCGGCGAAGAGATCCGGGAATGGGCACCCCGGCTGAACCGGCCGACCGGACAACCTTTCCCTGCGGAACGATCGCGACCCCGGCGCCTTATCCTTGTGGAAGGCGTCGGGGCCACGATTCGCGACTCTTCAATTCCCTGAACCCAAATCAATCACTGAAACACCCGTTCAATCAGCCGCAGGAACAAAACATGCGCCAGCCGGACTTCGACAGACTGTCATCTCTCGGACTCGACAACCGCGGCGTTGTCGCGGAAATCATGTACTCCATGAACATCGCCAGGGAAGAGGCCGTCGACGTTCTCATCGAAGGCATGCGCAAAGGCGAAATGAGCCCGGTTTTCAGCGATCCCGAGGGCTATGCCTACCGGCGTCATTACTTCAGCGAACGCGAACTTTCCGTCTTCCGTGCCCATCTGATCGGCAATGCCTGAGCCGCCGGCACGAATTCTCCGCGACAACCATATCCATAGTGAAACCTCCTGGCACCGTCCGGACGAACGGCCCGCGGCATCAGGACAAAACCCGGACGCGCTTCATGACCGTATATGTCGACGAACTTGCTCACTATGGATGGAAACTTCGCGGACACCGGACCGCGAATTGCCACATGTTTACCGATGCCGCCGATCTTGGAGAGCTTCACGCGATCGCGCGAAAAATCGGGATGCGGCGCGAATGGTTCCAGAACCATCACCGCGCCCCTCACTACGACCTGACGCCGCAAAGGCGAAGCGCAGCCATTGACGCCGGCGCCGTGCCCGTCGGGCGACGGCAGGCGGCCCGGATCTGGCAGGCTCGCCGCAACCTGATCGCCGGGAAATCCCGTCCTTCCGAAGCGCACCCCACCGCCGCCACGGGCACTCCCTGATAAGACCGATCCGCCCCGGCAATCTGCACGTCACCGGATCGAAAAGCGACGAGTTTTCAACCCTTCCCAGGAAAACCCCGGTCGCTTTTCCCCTTTTGAACCAATATCCTGAATATCAGGACCTGCGGACAAATCGCCATGGAAAACAGCCTGCCCAAGCGCCAGACAGGAAATATCGTGCACGAGCTCAATGAATGGGCTCGCAGCGGTATCTATGTTCGCGCAAAAAAGAACGCCGAGCCGGGCCGTGGCCCGGAAATCCAGGAAGACGCGGTTCTTCTCGTTCAGACGATCCTGCGCGCCGATGGCGTCGATCATACCGTCGTCCTCTATCCGCATCCGCACGAGGACAAACACGATACCCGCAAGCTTCTGGTCGCCCAGTTCTATGACGTCTTCGAGCCGGCCTTCGACGGGGATGCCGTCCGAGAAAACGAAATCGGCGCGCTTCGCGACGAAATCACGCAGATCCAGCAGCAGATCATCGCCGGGCCCGCCGCTGACGACCTCGACGTCGAAAACGACATCAAGCCTCTTTCCCTGCCGGCACCGAATCTCGCGACGAAATCGGGGCTTCCGAAATCCTTGCCGACCGTACCCGATCTCATCAAGAACCGGCAGCTCGTTTCCGAGATGAAACAGGCGGCCGAAACCCGGCTCGCCGTCGCCAAGGCAACACAGAAATGGATCTCCGAAAAGACCGACGCGATCGGTAAAAAGACACAGGTTCTCGCGCGTTTCTTCGACGAGAAGGCCCATGCAGCGATCAGCGCCGTCGAGGATCAGATCCGGGCGGCCGAACATCTACAGAAAGGCGTCAAGACGCTGGGCCTCTACACCGGGGAAAACGTGATCGTCGAGCAACTGGCCGAGGGCGATCCGGCCGGAGCCGACGAGCCGCTGACCCTGTATCAGCGCAAGCTCTACATGGACGAAGAATGCCTGGTCCACGCGGCCGGCGGCGGCCTCGACGTTCGTCATTTCGAGGAGTTCGTCGAGGAACTGGCGGCCAACGGCGATCTTCTGCACCGCATCCTGCCGGCGCAGCGCAGCGTCGTCGTCATGGGATATTCTCGCCAGATCCGCGAGACCTATTCCCACATGGATCCCTATGAGGCCGTCGCCATCATGGAAGCCAACAAGCACGGGTTCCTGCTGGTTCGCAACGGCGGCAACATCTACCGCGTGCTGGCTCCCGACGTCATCCAGAACACGCCTCGCCTGTTTCCCACCGAAACGGAAATGAAGAAGCCGTTCCACGGCATCGACGGCAACACGATCACGCCGGAAAGCATCGATTTCGTCCGCAAGCTGGACGGATTTCGCGAGATCGAGCTTCATTACAAGCGCATGCTTATCCTGCTCTGGGGATTGAACGACAGGGAAGACCTGTTCGGCCGCTTCTGTCCGGACGGCATTCCGGCCGATTTCATGTCCCTGCATTTCCAGAACCGGTATTTCCGATTCATTTTCGACGACGAGAAGGCTCTTGGCGTCAGCCGGCCCTCGTATCAGGAATGGCGCCGGTCCTGCAATTCATACCTGCAGCCCGGATCGCGGATCATCTGTCGCTGGGAAGGCACCCTGACGCCCGAGGCAGCGCCCTCCTGCTTCCGTAGGAGATCCACCCGCTACAACGACCACACGCCATCCCCAGACTACACGCCGCTGAATCCGATCAGCGTCCACGTCGTCTATCGCCGCGGCGAGAACCTCTATGTCGACCTCCCGGTCAAGGGCTACTCCCATCACGCGATGGGCGACCGCTCCTTCAAGGCGCGGGTCCAGATCGACCACGCCTATATGTCGGAAAGGAACTATCTCGTCCTCGATACCGTGAAATCTGAGGATCTCGACTACTACCTGAATTCCCGCGCCGAGCGATCCCATTATCTCGAATTCGTTCCGCTGTTTTTCGAGGCCAAAATACTTCTCGACGAAGAGCATGAATGGGAACGTCCGATCCGCGAAGAGGCCACCGACGAATTGCGTCGCAAGACCTGCGCGCCGGGAGAGGCAGAGTCCGTCGTCGACGAAGCGGTCCGTCAGATCCGCGCAAGCAACCGCGGCGCTCCTCTTTCGCGCCCGGGCCAGGACGGCTACGGTTCCGATCTCAAGGCCCTGATCAAGGTCGCCGCCGGCATCTATGCCATGGACGGCTGCTTCATCGATGCCGTTGCCGGCCTTCTCGAACGTCAGGGAAGGAAACCTCTTCGTCTCGTCTACAGCGGACGCGACAAGATCTTCTGCTACGCAACGCCGATCGACGACGAACTCGACAATCTGCCCTTTGTCGAGCGCCTTGCCGCCAAGGTTGAAATCCGCAACACGGCGCGCGGCATCCGAATCGCCGGCAGCCAGCCCGACTATCTGCTTCCATTCATCGCCGGCGAATTCGTTCTCAAGGAATGGGACGAGGCTCGCTTCTTCATACTCAAGAAGAAGGACATGCCCGTCGAAACCCGCGGGCTTCTGACCGCAGAAATCAACGAGGCTCCGGATGCCATGCGCCAGTTGCACGCCGGTCCGTCATGTCCTGAAGCCTGGCAGGTGGCCTACGACAAGGCCACCGAATTTATCGAGGACAACTCGAAGAAGTCAGTTGCCAATGCCATCATGACGGTCACCGTGGGAGTGCGCTTCCGGGACCACTCGAAGTCGATCATCTATATCGGCTGCAATGCGCTTTCCTATCTCTACGCGCATGGCGATGACATCCAAAAAACAAAAGTCATCCGGTTCATCAAAAGCGTCTACCGCTATCCCGAACAGACGCTGATCAAGGTCAAGAACGCAACTGCAGACAATCTGTTGGCCATCGGCTATGTCGATCCTTACGAATGGATCAATGAAATCGCCGGGCGACGGTATTTCTCCCAGAATTTCTGGCAGGGCGCGACCCTTTCCCGGCCGCTGACCGACGCCGTCATCAAGAACCTGTTCGGCTATTCGTTTTTCGGACCTGTTCCGGACGAGGAGGCAAAAGCCAAACAACTGGCCAGGGACCGGGGCATCACCTGGATCCCGGAAGAGGTCGAAGAGACGGCGGCCGAAATCATACCCGCCCAGCCCGATTCCGATGCTTCCGAAGAGGATTGAGACGACCCCCGGCTCCGGAAAGGAGCCGGGGGTTTTATCGATCCCGATCAGCGGACCCGAATATCGTAAACGATCAATTCGCCGTTTATCGTTCCGCCGAAGTTCTGGCAGGAAGTTCCCGCGAATCTGATTCTGCTCTTCGATGCCGTCGAGGCCGACGTCGCCGTACCGTCGTGGTTGAACGACCAGACGCTACCTTGACCACAGGCCGAGCCGCAGGTACTGTTCTTGTATTCCACAACACCATCGTTTTCGAAATCGACATAATATTGAGATGATGTAGCATTGTGCCAACGCTGCCAGGTTCTCCATTTGACCTGGTCGTGCGGAACGGTCACGACAGCCGAATATGCCGGATAGGGTGAGTGACAAGCCCCGTTCGGTGTCGTGCCCTGATAAGCATGGTACGTGCCGCCGGAAAACGACGGGTTCACTCCCTGAAGACTTGGCGAAAACGGAAGATTGGATCCGTACGCCGAGGCGCCGACGACAATCGTCCAGCCGCCGCCGTCCGTAACCATATCGCACCAGACCTCGATCGGTCCGAGCGGGCCACTGAACCCGTCGGGATCGACCGTATACATTCCGCTTCCCGTGCTCAGGCCGGCATCGAGGATCTCCTTGCAGCTTCTGAGCGTGTCCGAGCGCGTCGTGACCGACCAGTCGGTCGAATAGTTGCCCAGGGTGACGATGGCCGTGCGGGTTTCCTCGAACTGATCGAAGGCCGGCATGATGACGGCAAGAGTAGCGCCACTTGAAACATCGGCGGATGCCAGTCCCGTATCGGCACCGTCGACCACCAGGCGGGAACCGGCAGCACCGGAAACGGAAACTGTCTTGGTCCCGGAGAAACCCGACAGGGTCACCGTATTCGAGACCTGCTCCGAATTCGGATCGGCGTTCTCGGCCGCTTCGAAAACGAATGCGTCGGGATCGAGATCGGCAAGCGTAGTGACGGCAAATTCAGCCGATCCTGTTCCCAGCGTGATAACAGCCGTGAACATTTCCTCATATTGATCCGAGGATGTCATTTTCACGGCAATACCGGTTCCGGCAGATATGTCGGCAGAGACCGCGCCGGTGTCGATGCCGTCAACGACGAGCGTGGCACCACCGTCGCCGGCCGCGTTTACCGTTTTGATTCCCGAGAACCCGGACAGGATCGCTTCGTTGGAAAGAATTTCCGCAGCCAGAGCGACATTCTCCTGGGGATCGAAAGAAAACGCGTCGGGATCGAGATCCGGTCCCGTTTCCGTATGCCAAACCGTTGAATAGCTGCCCAAGGCGACGGTTACATCCTTGGCGGTTTCATGGGTATCGGCCGCGGTCATGCCGACGATCAGCCGCCGGCCGGATTCGACCGAAGCGGAAGAGCCTCCGGCGAATGCCCCATCGATGAGTAAGCCAATCCCGGCGGCTCCCGATCCGCTCACCGTCTTGGTTCCGGAAAAAGCCTCGAGGATCACTTCGTTCGACTGGATATTCTGTCCGGGAACCAGGTTGACGGCATCAATGAACGCAAAAGGCGTCGGATCGAGATCGGCGGCGGTGGTGATCGACCAGGTATCGACCGGCGAGGCACCCAGGATGTCGATGGTCACGCTTGCCGTCGCTTCCGGGGTCTCCGGGCTCTCCATGTAGATCGAGA
>NPIG01001551.1_pt2 | contig 10046 bp, 10 predicted proteins | sample 8637441 | NCBI WGS metagenome assembly NPIG01 (sample SAMN07420675, study PRJNA396082) | bioreactor metagenome | isolation source: sample BR6 brine-fed electro-methanogenic bioreactor BR | place: Japan: Kochi | collected 2016-06-14
ACCCCCAGGCGGCGGATCGGCTCAGGGTTGTTGCTGATCTGCATGGGACGCAGGATCACCTTGTCGACATACTTATCCCAGTTATTGTAAAGACGCTCAAAACCCGGCTCGGAGAGAGAGAGGGAGGTTGCGGAAGCCACTTCGAGTTTGCCGGAGTCAAAGAAATCGAGCATGGTATCCTGGATAACCTCGGTCCAGACCCTGAGATTTGCGAAGGGACCATTGACCAGTCCGCCGACCACGGCGTTGGCGATATTCCCCACCCCCGACTGCAACGGCAGGAGATTGGCGGGCATACGCCCTGCTTTGACCTCATCGCCGAAAAAATTCAGGATATTGCTGGCGATACGCTCAGAGGTCTCATCGGGTGGGCCCAGCGGACGACCCTTGTCCGGCTTGCGCGATTCGACGATGGCGACGATCTTGTCGGGGTCGCAGCGCACGTAGGGGCTGCCGGCCCGGGAGCCGGCGTCGGTGATCAGGTAGGGGAGCCTGTTGGGCGGCTTGATCGGCTCGATGATGTCGTGCAGACCCTCATGGGAGGGCATTTCGGTGTTGAGCTCGATGATGATCTTGTCGGCCACCTGGCAGAGTTCCGGGCAGATCCCGCAGGAACCGGAGAGGACCAGGCTGCCGTCTTCGGTGATGTCGGTGCACTCGATGATGGCAACGTCAATGCGGCCGTTCTCGGTATAGAAGCCGTAGCCGATATCCTGAGCGAAGTGGCCGAGGTGCTTGTCGCCCATGCGGATTTTGCCGGAGTTGATCCCTTTCTGGATGTTCTTGCCGGTCTGATAGGGCCAGCGGCGGTCGATCATGTCGAGGGTTGCCCAACGGTCTTCGGTTTCCACGCCGACCGAGGCGCCGATGAACAGGTTGAAGCGGAGCTTGCCCTGCAGGTTGTTCTGCTCAACGTAGTCGGCCAAGGCCACCGGCATCACCTTCGGGTAGCCAACCGGGGTGAAACCGGACCAGCCGAGGTTCATCCCGTTTTTGAACATCGGAATGAGGTCTTCCGGCGTGGTCACCTTGTTCAGCAGCGACTTGCGGCGGATACGACTTTGAAGTGTAGACATCTCTCTCCTCCTTAGGAAATGGTCGGGTTCCACGCACTCGAAGAAACCACGACGGTACTTTCTGATTAAATTTAGAACGGCGTGAAAGCGCTTGTGAAAAATCCTGAAAACGGTTTGAAGGCCAGGTAATATAAGGATTTGGGGAGCGAAAAGTCAGAAAGGTGGACTCGTTGAGAATCGCTCAAACGCCAATTATAAAATTCCGTTATAAAGGCCGGACACTTTTATATAATGTCGTAAACGGCAAGTCAAGGAAAAATATCTTTTTCACATTTCTGGTATTAGGCTCGTTGGTTCGACCTGAAGAGCCCTGTCTGTTCACGAATGGTCAGAAAAAACAGCATGTTGCATGTGATGGTAGGCGGCGGGGGAAACGCGGCGAATTTTAGGGACGTTAAAAAAATCTTGAAGCGGTGCAAAAATCCACCTCGCCTCCTCGGGAGGCCGCCCGGTTGTCAGCAGGCCGCCGCGGGTACAAACCACAAAAGCCCCTCCGTCGGAGGGGCTTCGCATTTGGTCTACCAGCTTTTTGCGGGCGAAAAATCAGTACTGTTTTTCCAGCAGTTTCTGACTGGGGAGGATGTACTCGCTGGCGGGAAATTCCTGATAAAGCTGGTTAAAGGCTTGGGCGGCCTGTTCCCGTTCTCCGGTTTTCAGGTACGCTCGACCGAGATAATAATAGGCTTCATCCCGCTCGTAATAATTGGGATACCGCTTGAACAACCCCTCCAGCCGATTGATGGCGGCCTTGGGCTGGTCGGAGCGGAAATAGAAGCGGCCGACGTAGAGTTCTTGGGCGGCCAGCTGGTCGCGGCAGCGGTCGACCAGGGCCTTTACCCCCTCGGTCTTGCGGTCGTCGGGAAACTTTCTCAAAAAGGCCTCGAAGGTCGAGAGGGCGTTTCGAGTGGCGGTCTGGTCCCGGTCAAGGGACAGTCGCTGGTTATAGTAAGACATGCCCAGTTCATAGTTGGCCCTGGAGGTCTTTTCGTGGTCGGGGTGCTGCTTGAGAAAATCCTCGTAGGCTGCCGCTGCCTCCTCGTAACGCTCGGCCATATAATAGGCTTCGGCAATCTTCAGCTCGGCAATGGCGTTGAGTTCGGGGGAATAGTAGCTCTCCCGAACCTTCTCCCAGGAGGCAATGGCATCATCGTAAAGCCCCCGTTCAAAAAAGTCCTCCCCTTGCTCGAGATAGTAATCCGCCAATCGGGGCGGAGGAACGGTGGGTTTGGCGCAGGCGGCCAGCAGACAGAGCAGCACCAGGGCAAAAAACAGGCGATTCATCAGGTATTTCCCTTTGGATTCAAAGTCGATGGATGGCGACGAAGTTACGGGATGCGCCCGGTTTTGTCAACGTGATTCGGTTCGCGTGCCGGCCCTTGCAGGGCATAAGCATCCTCAGCCCGCGTGGGGGATGTCCAGGGCTCCCCTGACTTTTTCCAGGGCGTTCTTTTCGAGTTGCCGTACCCGCTCGCGGCTGATGCCGTAGTCGTCGGCAAGCTCCTGAAGGGTACGCGGGTTTTCGGCCAGGATCCGGTCGCTGACTATGCGCCTTTCCCGCTCATTGAGCCGCTGCAGAGCCTGCTGTACCTTGCTGGACAGCGCCCGGGTTTCCTGTCTCTGCATCAGCAGCTCTTCCTGGTTGTCCCGCTCGTCGGCCAGCGAGTCGAGCAGCGTGTAATCATCGCCTTCGGTCAGTTCCAGATCAAGCGAGGCATCGCGGGCGGCCATGCGCAGGGCCATCTCCTCGACCTCCTCGTCGCGCACCTCGAGCTCTCGGGCGATATCGCCGATGTCCTCCCGGCCGGTCAGTCGACGGATCGCCGCCCGGGTCTGGTTGAGTTTGAAGAAAAGCCTTTTCTGGGCCTGGGTGGTGCCGATCTTCACCAGCGACCAGCTTTTGATGATAAAGTTGTGCATGTACGCCCGGATCCACCACACCGCGTAAGAAATCAGACGGATGCCGCGATCGGGATCGAACTTCTTGACCGCCATCATCAGGCCGATGTTCCCCTCCTGAATCAGGTCCAGCATTTTGATGCCGTAGGCCCGGTATTCCCGGGCGATCTTGACCACGAAGCGCAGGTTGGCGCAGATCAGATGATGCGCCGCCTCCAGGTCGCCCTGGCGGCGATAGCGTAGGGCAAGCTCGTACTCTTCTTCCCTGCTCAGCAGGTCGAAGCGATTGATCTGGGCCATGTAATGTTCGAAAGTGTCGGTAACGACCGGCAGGGTCGGGTAGCTCATTTCCCCAGCTCCAGGAAAAATAGGTTCAAAATCAATTGATTGGCACTCGTGTTCGGCGAGTGCTAGGGGGCTGTGGATCATATATAACAAAGCGCTCGAAATTTTTCAAGACGGATGGCCGCATCATCGGCTGTGGGTCCGGACAGTGCCCGAAGGGGAATTGGCGGTTGACAGACCGGGGGACGGCACGGATAATTCGAGGTTCAAATTACCCTCTTCGCCCCGACGACTTTCATGCAACTGGTTTATATCGGCATTTTCGGCGCCCTGGGCTGCCTGTCCCGTTACCTCGTCTCCGGCTGGACCTATGCGCTGGTGGGACGGGGGCTGCCCTACGGTACCCTGGCGGTCAACATCGTCGGGTCTTTCCTGCTCGGCCTGGTCATGGAAGGGAGCCTGCGCAGCACCCTGCTGAGCGCCGAGATGCGGATGGGGATCACGGTCGGCTTCATGGGGGGATTCACCACCTTTTCGACCTTCTCCTACGAGACCTTCCGGATGCTGGAGGAGGGCAGTTTGTGGCAGGCCGGTGCCAATATCCTTTTGAACGTGATCATCTGCGTGGTGTTCGCCGCCCTGGGCATCGCCCTGGCCCGCCAGATATAGGGGCGGCCCTGCGTGTCTGCCCATGGCCGAACGGCAACCGCTTTGCATCAACCGTACTCCGTGGGAAGCAACCGCAGGGAGCAGGGAGAGATAGGATGACCCGACTTGAAGGTGAACAGACCCTGATGCGGATTTTCGTCGGCGAAAGTGACCGCTACCAGAAGCGGCCCCTCTACGAAGCCCTGGTGGAGATGTTTCGCCAGGAGGGGTTCGCCGGAGCGACGGTGCTCAAGGGAGCCATGGGCTTCGGGGCCCACAGCATCACCCATTCGGACAAGGTGCTGCGGCTCTCCGCCGATCTGCCGGTGGTCATCGAGGTTGTCGAAACCCAGGAAAAGATCGACGCCCTGCTGCCCCGGCTTGACGACATGCTCGAGGGTGGGATGATCACCCTCGAAAAAGCACGGGTGATCCGCTATTCCCGATAAACCGCCCGGGGCAAGGACTTTGTCATCATGAACCTGATCCAGAAACTGCTTGGGGCCAAAACCCCCGAAGATGCCGGGGCGGAGCCCCAGGAACGCATCCAGGTGGCCACCTGCGTGCTGCTGCTCGAGCTGGCCCATGCCGATGGCGAGTTTCATGCCATGGAAGAAACCCTGATCCAGAACCTGCTGCAGCAGCGGTTCGGCCTTTGCGGCCAGGCCACCGCCGAGCTGATGGATTTCGCTCGCCAGGAGCGCGATGCCAGCCTCGACATGTACCAGTTCGCCCGGGAGATCAACCGCAATTTCAGCATCGATGAAAAGCTCGAAATTCTCGAATCCCTCTGGCGTATCGTCTATGCCGACGGTGTGATGGACAAGTACGAAGAATACCTGATGCGCCAGCTTTCCAGCCTGCTGCGGCTCTCCCACCGGCAGATGATCGATGCCAAGCTCAAGGTCCGGGACGAGGTCCGGGCCGCGCGCTGAAATTACCCGGATCCCTCTGTTCCCATGCCAGCCGGCAAACCCCTGACCCGAATCGTTTTATGGGCCCACGAACTGCTCGCCGAAGTCCTCGCCGACGGCGATCTGGCGGTTGATCTGACCGCCGGCAACGGTCACGACACCCTCGTTTTGCGCCGCTGTGTCGGTTCCGGCGGCACCGTGCTGGCCTTCGACGTCCAGCAGCAGGCCCTCAGTTCCACCCGAGAGCGCCTCGAACACGCCGGCATCGAGGCTATTTGGCCCGGCGCCCTGGACACATCCCGGGAGCCGGGCGTGCACCTCATCCATGACAGCCATGCCCGGCTCAAGGCCTATCTCCAGCGCCCCCCAACAGCGGTCATCGCCAACCTCGGCTACCTGCCCGGCGGCGATCCAACCCTGATCACCGAACCCCACACGACCCTCAGCGCCCTTCGCCAAGCCCATGAGTTGCTGGCCCCCGGTGGTCGGATCGCCGTCGTGGTCTATCCCGGACACCCGGGCGGCGCCGAGGAGGGGCGGGCGGTTGCGCGCCTGTTTAGCTCCCTGGCCCCCGAGAGGTGGCAGGTCCTGCGGCTCGAAGTGGCCAACCGCGAGCAGGGGCCCTACCTGCTGGTCGCCGAAAAGCGCTGAGAAAGAAACCTCCCCGCCGTCCTTGAAGCCATGGCTTATTCGGGCATAAGGATGCAGCAGATGACCTCGGTCCGGCGGTTTTCGTAGCGGCCCGCCTCGTCGCCGTTGTTGGCCACCGGCTGGGATTCGCCGTAGCCCCGAGCCACCAGACGCTTGGCGCGGATGCCGTGGTTGTCGATCAGGTACTGGCGAACCGCTTCGGCCCGGCGCAGGGAGAGCTGCTGATTGTATTTTTCTTCGCCGATGTTGTCGGTGTGGCCGGCCAGCAGAATGAAGGGAACCTGGTTGTACTTTTGGATGAAGTTGGCGGCCTTGTCGAGCTCCGGTTTGAAAGCGGGCTTGATCTCCGCCTTGTCGAAATCAAAGTTGATGTGCAGGGTCATCTTCAGGGTGCAGCCAACCTCATCAACGAATTCCCCTTTGGGGGTGTTGGGGCACTGATCCCTGTCATCGGTGACGCCGTCGCCATCACGGTCACCGGGGGGGGCTGGGGCAGCCGCACGGGCAGGGGCCGGGGTTTCCCGGTAGAAGACATCTTTTGCGAACTGATTCATGGCCGCCTCAGAGGCCAGCGCGTCTGCGTCGGCGACTACGGAGCAATCCGACATGCCGCGAATCTGGTCGATGACCGTCCGGCCATCCTCTTCATCGGCAAAGCTGATCACATGGATGCACAGGTTCGAACCGTACCGGGAGTACAGGGCCCGCGCTTGAGCGACAGGGTCGAGGCCGGCGTTGTTGTCAGCATCGGTGAGGAGGACCAGCGCGGTTTTCCCGGATCGGTCAGCGAGGATCGGACCCAGTGCCGACAGGTCGTCGCCCAGGGTGGTATTGCGACCGAAGACGTCAAAGTCGGTGTTGATTCCATTCGCTGCCGCAGCCAGGGTGCCGCTCAGATAGGGGCCCGGCTGGCGGGAAACTTCATACGGAGAGGACATGACCATGGAACCGGTGTAACCCAGGTCAGGAATGGCCCTGTCAAGGCGGGTAACCGCGTCAACGGCCAGGTTGATTTTTTTCTGGTTGAGTTTGCCATACCTCTGGGCCATGGATCCGGACTGGTCAATAAGGAGGATAAAGTTGTCGACCTTTTTCACCATCTCCGCAGATGCAGGCAGGGGAAGGGCGAAGGCCAGTGTCAATGCGACAATCAGCATGATTATGGGTATTTTCCTGGTGGTTTTCATCATGTCTCTCCTTATAAGGGCTGAAATGGATGTACTACTTCAAGGCTCCCTGATGGAAATTTACCAGGAGAATTAATATATGCAAATTTGAGGCGCTAAAATACGAAGGGGTTTTAAAATTTTGGTTGTAGAGACAGTCAGGCCGTGGCCCTGGAATTGCCCTGCTGGAGAAAAGACCTGACAAAACCGGCGGGTCGCGCTTGCCTCGCCATAGCCTTTGGCGACGGCGGGTCCCGCCAGACGCCTTCATTTTTGCAAGCCGGCAAAAACGAAGCAAAAAGCGGCTGCCCTCCGGGGGATTGCCGTTGCGGGCATTTCGGGTTTGGCGGGGCAAAAACGGGAAGTGATGGCTGCGCTGCTTCGTAGTGACGAAACCCACGGGTCCGCTTGACAAGCTCGCCAGGCGAGCTTACGCCGAATTGGCCTTGGGACGGCTCTGGGTTGATTGTGGCGGCCGAAATTCGATCGCTCTGCCTGTTTTCAGTCTGTTAACGGGACGGCCGGTGCCCCCACAGCAGCACCATGAGCAGGGTCATGGCGGCGGCGGTCAGGCCGAGGGAGGCCCAGCGCCAGCCGGGAGGCATGGCGCCGGCCACGATGTCGAAGTACACGTCCTTGATCTGCAGCAGCGAGAGCAGCGCCAGCAGGACGGTGATCGCCAGCTGCCCCAGGTCACGCCGCTTTTCCCATTGGGTGTTGATCCGTGCTTCGAGCTCGGCCAGCTTGTTGCGGGTAGCCGCCAGCTTGTCGGCCGAGCCCCGCCCTTCACTGCCCCGTTCGAACAGGGTCCGCTCGGTCAGGTAATTGAACACGTTCTGCAGGTAGAGGCGGTTCAGGTTGCGTTCGGCCAGGGTTCTTGCCGGCTCCAGCTCGCGCAGGGAGGAGGAGCGGTCCGTCACCGCCTCGATCTGCTCCTCGGCTTCGTCGACCAGCCGTTCGTTGTAGAGCAGCACGGCGTGGGGGATGATCAGGTAGGGGCTGATGCCGATGGTTCGCCAGCACTCCGCCAGCGCCCGGTCTTCGTCGGCGATGCAGACCAGGGTGCAGCGGTGGATGCGCAGCATGGCGGTGGCGTCGGCGAAGGTCGGCTCGAGGGTGTCGAGCACTTCGCCGGGGTCCACCTCATCGAAATCGAAGATGCCGGTGACGATGCCGCAGTAGGCCATCAGGGTGCGCGCCGGTACGGCCCCCTGCTGCATCCACTCGACCAGCCGGGCGTGGTCTTGCTGGCCGCCCTCCTGGCGCGCGCAGCGCACCGCGGCCAGCAGATCGCCGTGGCTGATGCCCCCGGCATCGGTCCCGCCGGTGCAGATCTCGACGGTTCCGGCCATCAGTCGGGCGTCGGGGGACGGATCGGTTGCCAGTTTGGCCAACAGGCCGGCAACCGGCACCTCCGACCCGTGGGGGCAGCGGAAGCGGACCTGGCGGGCCATCTCGGTTCGCTCGGTGCGTCCGTCGTAGAGGTGGATCAGCTTGATGAGGTCGAACTCGCTGAAGGTCGTCCCCTCGGCGGGGACCAGGGTGAGGTGCCACACCCGGATTCCGGCCCGGAAAAAGGTCGTCGAACTGATCAGAGCCGCCGCGCGTCGTCGCGGCTGGCTGCAGCGCAGCTGCATGGTTCGCCCCTCCGAGTGGTAGGCGAACTGGGCGGGAAAGATGATCTCGAGGGGGATCGGCCGGCGGTTTTCGCAGCGGCTGCCGAAGGGGAGGGCGACCTGGTAGCGGTAGGAGAGCAGGTCGAGTTCCATGGAGCGGAACACCGGGCAGTCGGGGTAGGCGGCGTTTTCCGGGGCCGAGGCCACAAAGTGCAGGCTGACCGCGGCGCGGGGCAGGTGCAGCACCGGGGCCTCATCACGGAGCTTCGCGCTCATACGCTCCTCCCGCAGCCGGGCAGCGGCTGCAGCGGCGGGTCGATTCGCAGCGCGGCGCACAGCGCCAGAAAATCGGGGTCTTGGGCCGGGTCCTCGACCCCCAGCCCCCGGTAGAATTCGTCAAGAAAGTTTCCCACCACGGCCGCCGGTAGAACCGGAGGGGGAGGGGCGGCCAGGGGGAAGGCGACCAGTAGCAGATGCCAGGCGCAGCCGACGCCGCCGACCAAGGGGGGCTGCACGTAGGGGACCGCGACCCGGCGGGCCCCCAGGGCAGCCAGCACGCGAAGCCGTTCGCGGGGCGGCATGGCGCTGCCCCCGTCCCTGGTCAATTCGGGGTTTTCCGCCTCGGCGAAGACCGCGGCCAGCTCGCGTCCCTCTCGCTGCGCATCGTCGCGCAGAATCTCCAGGGCCTTCTGCACCAGCGCCCGGCCCACCCCCCGCCGCCGGTGGCGGGGGGCGACAACCAGGTAGGTCAGCAGTCCGCAGCCGCTGGTCCGGTAATACTCGAAAACCAGCCCGCCGGCCAATTCGCCGACATCGGTGCTGCCGCCGTCGTGCAACGCCGCCAGCAGGTGAGTGCGCGGCTGGGGCGGCGGCAGTTCGCGGCTGAGCCGCTTCTCCCACTGGGCGGGGTCCTCCCGCTCCGAGGGTGCCGTGAAGGTCTCGTCGTACAGCGCGATAAAACTCTGCAGCAGGTGTCGGAGCTCGCCGACGGCCCCCCGCAAATCCCGAAGTTCGATGCCATCCAGGCTTGGCATGGGCAAGCCCTCGCTATCAACGGTCTGCTGCTCTTGAGCAGGCCAGAGCTGTTGTTGCAAGTTCTTGCAATAGTATATCGCAGAGTCGGGCCGGGGTTCATAATTGTGAGGGCATTCTATTTTTCCTTGGCACCGAAATTAATAGAATGCCCCCATCACACATCCATATTTTGGGGGATCGACAACCTTGACTTTACCCCGGGCATGACATAAATGGTATACCAAGCCTTTTGGGGAAGGTGTGATATGCCAAAAACGAAGATTGCAGTAACCTTGGACAAAAGAACCTTGAACGAAGTCGAACGGCTCGTATCACGCCAGGTTTTTCCTAGCCGCAGTCGGCTCATAGAAGAGGCGGTTCTGGAGAAACTCGTGCGGATGTCCCGCGATCGCCTGGCCCGTGAATGCGCCAAGCTTGATCTGGACTTCGAAAAGTCCCTGGCCGAAGAAGGGCTGCGAGAGGTCCTTAACGAATGGCCCGAATACTGAGAGGCGATATCCGCTGGGCCGAGACCTCTACCTTGTGCGTGGCAGCGAATAATCCGCGCCCCCGTGCAGGGGGCGACGCCTGCCCTACGGCCCCACCGCTCCCCACTACATGTTTCAATCCACGCCCCCGCGCATAGGGGGCGACGGTAACGCAGGCCTGGCGGCATGTCAAAAAGCGTGTTTCAATCCACGCCCCCCCCCGCGCAGGGGGCGACACAGTATGACATGCTGAGAATTCGTTACGTGTGGGGGTTTCAATCCACGCCCCCGC
>NPIG01001736.1_pt1 | contig 10021 bp, 7 predicted proteins | sample 8637441 | NCBI WGS metagenome assembly NPIG01 (sample SAMN07420675, study PRJNA396082) | bioreactor metagenome | isolation source: sample BR6 brine-fed electro-methanogenic bioreactor BR | place: Japan: Kochi | collected 2016-06-14
CTATGCCTTTTCGTGGAGCGCCATTGCCACTTCCGCCACTCGCCTGCCCAGGCACGAGGCAAGCCCCTTGCCGAAATCGTCCTGTTCGATCGAGTCCTCCTGGTTCCACAGTGTCGCGCCAAAGCGTCCCGCCGGCTTGCCCGTGCCCACGATGATCAGGTCCTGGCCCATCAGGCCCGCCTCGATGGACTGCACGACAAGCTCCTGGCCGCCGTTGCGGGTGCCGCCCACCGCCACCATGCCGGCCACTTTGTTGCGCAGGGTGAAGCCATCCTTGCGGAAAGTAATGCAACGTTCCAGGAAGGCCTTGCAGAGCGCACTCATGTTGCTGAAATACGTGGGTGAACCCACGAGGATTCCCACCACCGCGGGGTCCGCCAGTTTTTCGGCTATTCTTGGAAAGTCGTCTTCTTCGCCTTCGCGCAACGGCAGACCCGCCGCCAGCCGGGCGGGAATACTCAGGCCCGCGAGCTCGATGAGTTCCGTTTCGATATCCGGCGCCTGCTCGCAGGCGGCCGCCAGACAGAGTTCGAGCGCCGCGGCGGTGGTCTTGCCTTTGCGCTCGCTGCAACACACGGCGATTATTTTCTTCTTCTTACTTTCACCTTGTGCTGAGGCGGCGCCACTCACCGCGGCCGCAAGCCCAAGCGTGGCCACGCCACCCAACAACTCCCTGCGTCCGATGGTCTCTCGCATCGCTCTTCTCCCTTTGGTTGTCGCTTCAAACGAATATCCGCAAGGCCCCGTCGCTTACCCTCGACGTCTCAGGCGAATTCATGCCGCTGTCGAAAAATGCGCTCGGGGCATCATGCCGTTGACGGGCATGGCAATTCCAGCGGACGACCCGCCTGTCGTCACCCCTCGCTTGTGCCTTGCTCCCGACCCGGGTTGGCGTTACTGGAGCAACGTTTTGATTTCCTCGGCGCTGGGGAGCTTGCCGCAGACTTTCACCTCGCCGTCCACGGCCAGGGCCGGGGTCACCATGACGCCGAACCCCATGATGTCGTTCAGTTCGCTCACCTTTTGAATTTCATAATCCATGCCAAGCTCTTGCGCGGCCGCTTCGACCATTTCCGCAAGGCGCTGGCATTTGGGGCAACCGGTTCCGAGAATCTGCAGCTTCTTCATGTTTCATTTCCTTACGTTACATCATGTCCACCAGCGCACCCCAAACCAGGCCACCAATGAGAGCGCGAAGACTGCGGAGGCCGCGCCCGTCAGCGCCCACTTGCCGGCGTGGACCGTATGCCAGATTCCTGCGGGCGCGCCGGGCTCGCCCCAGTTTGCAAAGACGAGAATGGCCAGCATGGAGACAAAATACACCGCGTTCTGCCGAAGGGGGCGTTCTGCCTCCGGGGCGGGCATCACCGCCGCGAGCCGTGCTTTCTCCCGTTCCTCTTTCCGGAAGATAAGGTGCATCAGCAGGCCAATCAGCACACTGAAGGCGATTGGCGCCCGCGGCACGGGCGATACCCATTTCGAGGCCGAGGACTCGCGCCGTCAGCGCGATGGCGAGCACATTGATCGCGGGGGCGGAGTAGAGAAACGCCGTGGCCCGGCCAATGCCCGCGCCCATCCGATAGATGCCGGCGAAAAGCGGCAACACCGTGCACGAACAAACTGCCAGGATGGTTCCGGAAACCGACGCGACGCCGCAGGCCAGGGCTTTCGGGGCGCTTGCCCCGAGGTACTTCATCACCGACGCTTGGGAAAGGAGAACTGCAATGGAGCCGGCGATGAAAAAGGCGGGTACCAGGCAGAACAGAACGTGTTCGCGGGCATACCATCTGGCGAGATACAGGGCTTCCATCACCGCGTTGTCGAATCGCGGCCAGCCCAAGGGCAGGTAGAAGAGGATGCAGAAGGCGGGGAGTATGGCGGCCAGCGGTTTCCACTCCTGTTTCCAATTCACGCGCATGAGGTGTGCTCACTATTTGGCAAAACAGCCAATATGGACCGCCAAGAAGAAGCCGGGAAGCGGCCCGGCGGTTCTCTGTCTCAGTCTATCGCGGCGTGATGCGCTTCGGCATTTGCGCGCAGCACGCCCTCAATGCACCCGAACAGGTTCAGGACACACGGCACACGAAGGCTGTAATAGACCTGCAGTCCGCGCTTCTCATCAGAAACGACGCCAGCCTCACGCAAGAGACTGAGATGCTTGGAAACCGTCGAGATATCTGCGCCCACCATCCGGGTGAGTTCGCAAACGCATCTCTCCTGCTCGGCGAGCTGGTCGACGATGAACAACCGCGTTGGATGCGCGAGCGCCTTGATGACCTTGGCCCGCGCCTTATATCGTGCCAGCGTTTTGGGGTCCATGAGCGTATGCTCCTTCGGGCGACCTATTGCATATTTGGCATTATAACCAAGAAGTTCCGCTGTTTTCAAGTACGCTTATCCGCATGAGGGACAAAAAGGGCGCAGAGAACCGCGCTTCGCAGCCACACTTGCGGGTCCTTGCCTCGAGTCTTGCGGGGGCATCTTCACGGCACGGGAGGCCGTGCCAAGCATTCCTCCGCATTGGGACGGGTACCCGGGCCGGCCTCTTGCCGCAACCGGCACGCTATCCGGGGACAACCGTTGTATATGCTTGTCAAACCTGGTGTTACCGCGGGGGATGGTTGTCGTGCAGGACCAGGGCATGGTTGCCTTCCATAAGGCGCGGTGCCCCGGTCTCGAGGAACGCGTTGTCTGTTATGCGCGCATTCTCGACCCCGCGCATGACGAACCCGCCCCATACTGTGTTGCCGGTGAAAATCACATCGTGTATTGCGCGGGCCGGTCTGGAAGGTTCTGAGGGGAATTCATCGGGTGCGCCGGAGAAGATTACGGCATGCGTTGGGTTGCCTCGGCCCCGGCGCAGCACGGAGTCCTTGACTGTTATCCCGCTGGGAAACGGCCCCTCGATGTGCTCTGCGTAGAACCACAACAGCCCGGTGACGTCGCAAGCCTGAAGCGTCATGGGCGACTGCATTCGGGAGCTTTGCCGGATGGTGCACCGGCGCAGCGTGGTTTCGGGATTGGCCGCCTCGCGCGCCCACACCATGGTACCGATGTGAAGCTCTGCAATGCCCTTGTCCAGCATCAGCGTGGTGCGTGGCGCGGCAGGATGTCCATTTATCGGGGCGGGCGCGGGTTCTTCTTCCACGGCCACGACCACGGCCGCGCCGAGCAACTGTCCCGCCGCCTCATCTGCAGCGACCAGCGTGTCGCCCACGCGCCACGGGATATGTGCGAGCGGGTATTTCTGCCGCACTTCGACGCGGGTTGGCGCATACAGGCGCGTCACCGCGCTGGAATGCGTGGAAATGTTGAATGCGTCGTCGTTCATTCCCTCCAGCATGCAGTCCTCCCAGAGCAGGGTCGCGCGATTGCCCTTGACATGGAAGCCGTCGCGCCAGACACTCATGGCCCGCCCGCTCTCGGGCTTTGGGCGGACATGCACTTGCCGGAATGTAAGGGTTCCGGTATTGCGCATGACATTGAACCCGAACCAGGGCGCGGCCCAGAGTTCAATGTCCTCGAGGGATACGTTCTCGTTGTCGTGTATGCGGAAGCATGGCCCCGGACCGTAGCGGTGGGCGATGCCCGGCACGGGAACACTGACGCGCCACCCGCCTGAAATGATGTCCTCAAAATGCTGAAAGTCCTCCGCGGCGTAGACGCGCACGCCGTCTTCCGAAAAGGCATCGATGCGTTTTGTCATGTAGTGCCGGCTCACGGGGCCATAGGGTCCGTCGCGCCACAACATCGAGAAGAAGGCCTGTTCCCCGTCTTCGCCGGTGGGTTCGCCCGCCAGTCGCGCCGCCTGCGCCCGGTTCAGGCGCACGTCAAGCGTTCGGGCCTTTGCATCCGCGCGGGTCACGGTGCCTTCCTCGAAGGGCAGCGGACGGTAATCCACCCTGAGACTGCGCAGCACCACATTGCTCGAATGGGTAAGGCTCACCATGCGCAGGTGAGGTGCGAGCAGAAAGGTGCACCCGGCCCCGTCCAGGGTCCACCCGCGGACCTTGTCAAACGGAAACACATAGCGCCCGGGCATCGCCTCGACGTAGACTTCCGCGTTCTCGGGAAAGCGCAGCACAACCGGCCCCCCTGCCTCCTGCGCGGCCTCCAGCATGCGCGTAATGGCGGGCCCGTCGTCTTTCCGCCCGTCGCCTGCGATACCGAAATTCTGTGCATCCAGCGTCGTTGCCTCACGGCCCGGTTCAGGCAGGCGCAGTGAAGTGAGCAGTGGAAGGTGGTCGGAGCCGATGGGCGGCCCGACTCGGCAGTCAGTGACCTGGATGTGCGGTGAAACAAGCAGGTGGTCGAGGTTGGTGCGCAGCGGCCCGAGGAAACTGGGCCAGGTGCCGAGCACGCCCCTTCCCTGGCGCGCGCTGACAAGCCCGGTCCGCGCGGCAAGTTCCTGGTACCGCGACGACCATTGAGAGCTGTTGAGGTCGCCCGCCACGATTACCGGCCCTTCGGCGCCTTGGAGCACCCGCGTCAGTTCGTCCATGTGGCTGAGATAACGCTGTGCACGGCCGGGTGACCACGGGGCGGCGGTGTGCACATTGAAGACGGTGACGCGGCGCCCGCCCGTTCGGAACGCCGCGCGCAGCGCGGGGACCCCTTCGTCCACCAGGACTGCCGCGTTTTCAAAGGGCATCTTTGCGTAGATGCCAAGGTCGGCCTTGCCGCTTCCGTAGCGCGGCAGGGCGGTGTTATAGGGATACTCGTCCTCGAGCGGCTCGAGCGCTTCTCGCCATTTCGCGCTCATCTCCTGCAGCAAGAGCAGGTCCGGCTTCTCCCGCTCGATCAGCGCCAGAAACCGTTCCGGACGGCGGTTGTTGTAGTAGAGATTCGCCTGAAGAACGCGCAGGTTCGGCGCAGTCCCCTCTGCATTTGTTTTCACCGGCAGGTAGGCCGGCATGATGAGCGCGCCTGCGCAGGCCGCCAGCACAAGCCCCGCGGCGGACCGGCGCCATGCCCGGACCAGCCCGCAGAGCCCTGCCCCCAGGAGACTGAAGAACAGATAGGCCGGAACCCAGTGCGCGCCCGCCCAGAAGGGCCACGGGCCGCCCTGCAGCAAGAGCGTAGTCAACCCGACGACGCTGAACCCGATGCAACTCATGCCCAAAGCGCACAGCACGGACGTGGTTCGCGCAGGGCTCATGCCGGGCACGGGTTGAGGGGCATGCACATGCCATTTACGAACGCGATGAAAAACTGTTGCCTCATTTATGCTATTCCACGGACGTGTCCTGGTCCCCGTCGAGCACCTTGCGCACGGCCCGCAGCAATGCCTCGCGGGCAAACGGTTTCGGCAACAGGGTCAGCCCGTCTTCCAGCACGAAATTGGTGTGGATCGCGTTCTCACTGTAGCCGCTTGTAAACAGCGCCGGGATGTCGGGACGGATTTCACGGATGCGCTCGTATACCGCGCGTCCGCCCATACCGGGCATGACGACGTCAAGGAGCAGCAGGGCGACCTCGCCTTCATGCTGTCCGTAGAGCGCCACAGCCTCTTCCCCGTCTTCCGCCTGCAGGACGGTGTACCCTGCGCGTTCGAGAATCGTCTTCGCAAGGTTGCGCACCATGGGGTCGTCTTCGGCGAGCAGAATGGTCTCGTCCCCGCAGAGCACGGGACCCTCGACCCGGGTGCCCACGGAGATTGCCCGGCGCTCCACAATAGGCAGATACACCTTGACGGTGGTGCCCTTGCCGAGTTCGCTGTAGGCCTGAATCATCCCGCCGTGCTGGCGCACGATGCCGTAGACGGTGGCCAACCCGAGTCCGGTGCCCTTGCCGCGCTCCTTGGTCGTGAAGAACGGCTCGAAAATGCGTTCCAGGGTGACCTGGTCCATGCCGCACCCGGTGTCGGTCACGCGGAGGAGCACATAGCGGCCGGGCTGCGCCCAGGGATGGGTCGCGCAGTACTCCCCATTGACCGCGACATTCTCGGTCTCGATAGTCAGGTTACCCGGGCCATCCATGGCGTCGCGCGCATTCACGCACAGATTGACGAGCACCTGCTCGAGCATGCCGCGGTCGGCGTGAATGGTGCCGAGTTCGTGCCCGGCCATGAAATCCAACTGGATGTGTTCGCCGATGACCCTGCGCACCATGCGCAGCAACTCCGTCACGACCTCGTTGAGGTCCAGGTCCTCCGGCTGCATGATCTGGCGCCGGCTGAACGCGAGCAGCTGCGCGACCAGGCGCGCGGCGCGTTCCCCGGCTTTCGCAACTTCTTCGAGTTCGTCGCGGAACTCGGAATCCGGCGGCAGCATGCTCAACACGAGGTCGGTGTGGCCGCTGATGACTTGCAGCAGATTGTTGAAATCGTGTGCGACACCGCCGGCGAGTTGTCCGACCGCCTTCATTTTCTGGCCCTGCTGCAATTGGGCCTGCAAGGCGCGGCGTTCCGTCACGTCGGAGACAAAGGCCATGAATCGCCCGCCGTCAAGTGCCACCGCCTCGAAGGTGACGTCGATGAGCCGGTTGTCCTTACGGCGCATCCGCCATTCTTCTTTGAGGCGCCCGTCCTGCTTGAGCAGCGCGAGCGCGTGCGCGGGGTCGGCGTCGTCCGCGGCGAGAACGAGTTCGAGGGCCGACATGTTCAGGAGTTCGTCCCGGCTGTGCTGCAGCATTTCGCAGGCGGCTTCGTTTACGTCGATGCAGCGGGACGTTTCGTCCATGATGAAGATTGCCACGGGCGAATGGTCCACATAGGTGCGGTAGCGTTGCTCACTCTGGCGCAACGCCCTCTCGCTGCGCTTTCGTTCCCTGATATCGCGCGCCACCACGAGCACGGCGGTGGTGCCGTCAGCCAAGGTGAACTGAGATGAACTCGCCTCAATGGGGATGCGTTCCCGGGCGGCATTGAGGAGTTCCGTTTCGTACAGGTGGGTTTCGCCCTGTCCGCTTCTGCGGCGCACCGCGCGCGCCTCGACCTCGGGGTGGCGCTCCTCGGGGAGATACTGCATCACGTTTGAAAAGAGGACCGTGTCCCGGGACAACTGCAGGAAATCCAGAGCCGCTCGGTTGACATAGAGTATGCGTCCGTCCAAGTCGTGAAGGACAATAAGGTCTCGCGCCGTTTCGGCAAGCAGCCGGTATTTCTCCTCGCTTTCTTTCAGGGCTTCTTCGGCGCGCTTGCGGTCGGTGATCTCCAGGGTGATGACAAGGCCTTCCCTGATTTGACCATCATTTTGGAAAATCGGAACGGCGAAATTCTCATAGACGCGCCCGGCGAATTCGGTTTCGTAGCGCCCGGTTCTTCCTTCGAGAGTCGCACGCGCATGGGGCGCGGCGATGCTGCAGACCTCTTCCGGAAAGACTTCGAAAAGTGTCTTGCCCAGCAGTTCTTCCCGGCTCAGATTGACATCCTGCAGTCCGCGGCCGTCGACAAAGAGGTAGCGAAGTTCCGCGTCGAAGAGGAAGACGGCACCCTTGGGGAAGTTCTCCGTAACCGCACGGTAGCGCTCACGGCTTTCGCGCAGCTCCGCCTCGGTCCGGCGTTGCGCGGTGATGTCCGTGGCGATGCCGCAAAGGGCGAGCGGCTGCCCGTCAGCGCCGGTGACCACGGTCGTGCGGGCATCGAGAATGACCTCGCTGCCATCTTCGGCATAGTTGACCACTTCCCCGCGCCAATGGCCGTGCGCGCGCGTCTTTTCAAGGATCTCGCGTTGAGTGGCGCCCCGGGCCGGGTCTTCGCCGTAGGTTTGCACGGTCTTGCCGACAATCTCCTCTCGCGGTCGCCCGAATGTCTGGACTTCCGCCTGATTGACATACGTGACCACGCCGTCGAGGTCAGTTACCGTGACCCGGTCCTGAATCTGGTCGAGCACGAGCGCCTGGAGGCGCAGCATCTTCTCCGTCTCCTCGCGCTCCGAGACATCGCGCACACTGCTGAGCACATACCGCGCCTTGCCGAGTTGAATCGGGCTGGCGTGCACTTCGACGGGAAACTCCTCCCCGTTCTTGCGCCGGTGCCGCCACTCGAAGACCGTGGGGTGTTCGAAGACCTCCTTGAACTTTTCCTGCGCCCGGGTGCGCAGGGACAGGGCCGCCAGTTCGCGGACGGACAGGCCGAGAAGCTCGGCATAGGCGTATCCGTAGCGTTCCAGGGCGACCCGGTTGGCGTCGAGAATGCGTCCGCGCTTCCCCAGCACGAACATGGCGTCCGGGCTCAACTCGAAGAGTTCGCGGTAGCGGTTCTCTTGGGCTGAAATGCGCCGGGCCGCGCGCGCCACGAGCCAGTAGACCAGCGCAGCGGTCAGGCCCACGTAAGCCAGACCTTTGAACGTCTGGAAGCGGCTCAGAGAGGTGAACTCCTCGAAAAAGAACTCTGCAAGCCGGTCGGAAAGGAGTATCCAGGAAATGCCAAACACAAGATAGATCAGCGTGGCCCGTGTCGCCGGAAACTTTCGTTTCATGCTGCCCTTGTCTCCACGACATAGCAAGAGCGCGGTGCGCGCCCGCTCACCTCTGCCCCACGTTCTCTGACAGAGTAACGGGCCTTGTTCGTGGAGTCAAGCCCCGAATATAGGCGAAACAGAAACAATAAAACCTACATGCTGAAGAAGCTGGTGAAACTGTAGAAGGTGCGCAGAACCCGGGCGCTACGATTCGGGTGTGTTCCCGGCGTCCCCTTCAAAGAGCGGGGAATGCCGGTAGTACAGGATTGCTTCGCCTACCAGCACCTTGAGCACGGCAGCAATCGGCACGGCCAGCAACAATCCCAGAAACCCAAGCGTGCTGCTGAACACCATGATGGCGAGAATGACCCAAACGGGCCCCAGCCCGACTTGCGTGCCGACGATTTTCGGGGTGATGAAATTGCCTTCGAGCGCCTGCGCGATGGCGAAGGTGGCCAGCACCCCGCCTACATTCCATGCCAGCCCGTGTTCGAGCAGCGTCAGGACGACCGCCGGCCCGATAGTGACAATGGGGCCGAGGTAAGGCACAAAACTGACGAGGCCGCCAAGAATAGCGAGCGGGATGGCGAAGGGTGTGCCCGAAATCCACATGCCGATGCCGTAGGCGAGGCCGAGGAAGAGGCAGACCATGGCTTGGCCGCGCAGAAACGCGCGGAGTTGAAGGTCAATTCGATGCATTACGTCGCGGACTTTCGGCCGATAGCGGGGCGGCACGAGGTCATCGGCCGCAGCGACAATGCCGTCGTAGTCGCGAAGGAGGTACACGGCCACGAACGCAAATAGCACCAGGTTTCCGAAGAAGGCAACGAGATTTAGAAGACCGCTGCCAATGGACGCAAACAACGCGGCGGCCGTAGCCCCTGCGCGTTGCCCGACATTTGCCACGTCGCCCATATGTGTCTTGAGAAACTCGTTGGCGCGGTTCTTGATGAATCCGCCAATACGCTCCGTGATGACAATGCGCGCGTTGAAGTCTCCCTCGTCAGGCTCCACCCAGCCGAGCTGACGCACGAGACCGCGCGCCCAGTTCGAATTCAGCAGATTGTTGAGCCAATCGTCCTCCAATTCGGCGGAGGTGCTCGCGGAGACGAGCTGCTCCGCCTCGCCGATGATTCCCGGCAAAACCAGGAGCGGCAGGGCCAGCACGGCAATCAGCAGGCCCGCCACGATGAGCACCACCGCGGCCGTGCGGGGCACTTTCTTGCGTTCGAGCGCGTCGGCCACCGGGTCGAACATGTAGGCCACCACGAAAGCGAAGAACAGCGGCACGAGCACGGCGCTCAGCATGTAGGCGACCAGAGCCACGAACGTCAGGGCGGCGACAAGCGCCCCGGCGCGCACCCAGGGGTTCTGGGTCACTGTCCGCAGCGAATGCTTGTTGCCGTTTTCGGATGCTGTGCCGCCCATTTCCGCTCTCCCACCCGCGTTTGAGCCGAACAGTCCATGTTCGTATCCGGCTCGAAAAGAATCTGCAAAGTAACTGGTACAGATGTATATCATGGTTCTGGCCGCGCAACCAAACCTTCTCATGACGCCAGGTTTCCAGGGTGTTATCATGACGGCAGGTCCGGCAAGTGTGACGAGGGCAAGTGTGTGAG